>Ga0302325_10007723_pt1 | contig 23770 bp, 18 predicted proteins | sample Palsa_T0_2_FD_201948 | JGI IMG/M metagenome (GOLD analysis project Ga0302325, IMG submission 201948) | Peat permafrost microbial communities from Stordalen Mire near Abisko, Sweden - Palsa_T0_2 | ecosystem: Environmental > Terrestrial > Soil > Palsa > Peat permafrost | place: Sweden: Abisko... | reverse complement strand
GCGCGGCCTGGACGTGCCGCCGGAAGCAATCGATCGCGATTTCACTCAACCGTATCAGGCTAGTAAGCAAGTCGCCGCAGCGTGGCTCAGCGTCTATCACAACTCCGTGAAGGAATGGGATCTATACGAATTGGCGGAACGGCTGGTCGATCTCGATTACAAGTTTCAGCTGTGGCGATTTGCCCACGTGAAAACGGTGGAGCGAATCATCGGCTACAAGCGCGGCACCGGCGGCACCGGCGGCGTTTCGTATTTGACCAAAGCCCTGGAGCTCAAGTTCTTTCCGGAACTTTGGACCATTCGCACCGCCATGTAGCTGAAAATACTTGGGTAACATTCAAGATCAATTGCAAAACGTCAATGTCGCCTCCAGCGATCTATTGGCGACGCCGGAAGAGATCAAACGGCTGCTGCCCTTGACGGCCAAGGCCGCGGAGACGGTGCTGAAGTCGCGCGAGGCCGTCAGAGCCATTTTAGAGCGCCGCGATCCGCGGCTGTTTGTAGTGGTCGGACCCTGTTCGATTCACGATGTGGCCGCGGCGCGCGAGTACGCTGCGCGCCTCAAGGCCCTGGCCGAGCGCGTCGGTTCCACGCTGCTCTTGATCATGCGCGTGTACTTCGAGAAGCCGCGCACGACGGTCGGCTGGAAGGGCTTGATCAACGATCCGGATTTGGATGATTCATTCCACATCGAAAAAGGCATTTTGCTCGCGCGGGAATTGCTGCTGTTCGTAGCGGAGTTGGGCCTGCCTGCCGGCACCGAGGCACTTGATCCGATCATGCCGCAATACCTGTCGGAGTTGATTACTTGGACGGCCATCGGCGCCCGCACCACCGAGTCGCAAACGCATCGTGAGATGGCGAGCGGACTGTCGACTCCGGTCGGATTCAAGAATGGCACGGATGGCGCGCTGGCGGCCTCCATCAATGCGCTGCAATCGGTGCGGCATCCGCATCATTTCCTCGGCATCACGCAGCAAGGTCAGTCCGCGGTGTTTCGAACCAAGGGAAACCGCCACGCGCATATCGTCCTGCGCGGCGGCGGCGGCAGGGTCAATTACGACGCCGTCAGCATTGCCGTGGCCGAACGCGAACTGCAGACGGCGGGATTGGCCGCCACGATTGTGGTGGATTGCAGTCACGGCAATTCAAACAAGGACGCGGACCTGCAGCCGCTGGTGGCCGAGAATTGCGTCACGCAGATTGTCGATGGCAATCGCTCCATTGTCGGCCTGATGCTCGAGAGCCATCTCAAGGCCGGCAGCCAATCGATTCCCAAAGATTTGAGCAAGCTCGAATACGGAATGTCGATCACCGATCCCTGTATCGACTGGCCGACGACCGAGAATCTGCTGCTCAAGCTGCACCGCGCGCTCCAGGGTGTTGCCGCTCGCGCCTAAGTCCTCGGCACTGTGAGTTTGACCAGGCCCGAGATTCTAGTTCCAGTACGACACCGCAATCTCCCATTTGGCGGCCAAGCGCCGCGCCGCGCTGTCCCCGTTGACCAACAGTGCGCGGTCCGCGTGGCGCAAATGATCCAAATCGGAGGCGGAGTTGCCGTAAGCAATCACCGGCGATCCGGGGTACTGCTTGCGGAGCCACGCCAGACAGTGAAGTTTTTCCTCGCCGCGCCGGTTGGGAGTCTTAAGTCGGCCGTCAAGGCGGTCACCTTGCCATTCAATCTCTGTGCATAGCGTGCGCTCGAAGCCGAGCATCTTGCCGATCTGGGGCACGTAGAGATCCGGGCTTGCCGACAGCAACACCAAATGGTCTCCGGCCGCGCGGTGCGCCTCCACCACGGCCAATGCGAGGGGCCGAAATTTATGTTTGTGTTTAAGCTGCGCGACGAAGCTTTGCGCCCAAGCATCCAGTACAGATCGCTTTTCATTTCGCATCAGCATGCGAATGACACCGGACTTGAGCGCGCCGCGGTCACGGTCTTGACCATAGCGGGCGAGGGCGAGCGGCAATCGCCACAACCCAAGCGCTCGGAAAGGCCGTCGACGCAGGTATCCCAGCAAGTAGGGCAACAGCGTATCGCGCCAGGTAAGCGTGCCATCGAGATCGAAGAGCGCTATCCAGGGCTTAGCCGCGACGCCGTTCACAGCTTTTATTGGCAAATATTTACCTTCAAATACATCACTATAGATCGTTTATATCGAATTTAGATAACATCTGCCCGGAAAGCTTTCGCCCGTGCCGCACAGACGCCATCGCCGCCCATTATCACCTCTTCCGCGGGCGTGACGCGCCGCGCGCGATAACGAGATAAGAATTAGAATGGCTGATTACGCGGTTGAACGGTGGATTTAAGCATGTTCGAGAAGGGCAACAACTTTGCGCGCGCGACGATCCGGGCGAGCGTGGTCGTGGCGCTGCTGAGCGCCGCCGTGCAAGCCGCGCCGGATAAAGCAACGCCCGTATCCGCTGCGGCCGCGGGCTCCGCGGGCTTTTCGCACGTCAAATCGCTCGGCGGCATCGACGAATATCGTCTCGACAGCAACGGCCTGACCGTGCTGCTGGTGCCTGATCATTCCGCGCCCGTGGTCACCTTCGAGGTCACTTATCAGGTTGGCTCACGCAATGAGGTGACCGGCACGACCGGCGCCACGCACATTTTGGAACACATGATGTTCAAGGGCAGCGATGCTTTCAACGATGTCCGGGGCAATAGCATCAAGCAAATGCTGGAACGCGTGGGCGGGGAGTTCAACGCGAGCACCTCCTTCGATCGCACCAATTATTTCGCGACCATCGGCCGCGAAAGCCTGGAGAGCTACATCGCAATCGAGGCGGATCGCATGCGCCATCTTTGGCTGCACGAGTCCGACCGCCAGTCAGAAATGACCGTCGTTCGCAATGAATATGAGCGCGGCAAGAACGATCCCGAAAACGTGCTGCTGGAGGAGGTCATGGAGGCAGCGTACGTCGCACTGCCGTATCACCATCCGACCATCGGCTGGAAAAGCGACATCGAGCACGTGCCGATCGCCAAATTGCGCGAGTTTTACGACACTTTCTATTGGCCCAACAATGCGACCGTCACGGTGGTCGGCGACATCGAAACCGATCAAGTGTTGGGGTTGGTCAAGAAGTACTACGGAGTCTATCCGCATTCGCCGGCGCCCATTCCGGCGATCTACACCGAGGAGCCGGCGCAGAGCGGCGAACGGCGAGTTGTCGTCAAGCGCCCGGGCGAACTGGGCGCGATCATCGTCGCCCACAAAGTTCCGAACGGCAGGGACGCCGATCAAGCGGCACTCGAGATGCTCGATGCCATATTGAGCTCCGGTAAAAATGCGCGTCTTTATCGCTCGCTCGTCGACCAAGGGCTGGCATTGAGCGCAGGCGCGGGGACTGAGGTGCTTCGCGACCTATCGCTGCACACGCTGTACGCGGCTATGACGCCCGGTACGACGCACGAGCAGCTCGAGCGGGCATTGGTGGCGGAATTGAACAAGATCAAGACGAGCGGTGTAACGCCCGCTGAAGTTGCCACTGTCAAGCAACAATATATTGCCGAGGATGCGTACAAACGCGACGGCACTGCAGCCGTCGCCAGCGAACTCAGCGAATGGATCGGCGTCGGCGACTGGACCTTGTATGTCACCTTTCCGCAAAGGGTCCAGCAGGTCACTCCCGCGGATGTGCAGCGGGTCGCAAAGCAATATTTCGGCGCGGATCAGAGCACGACCGGATGGTTTGTGCCGGTGGCGCCAAAAACGGAGAAGGGCTCGTGATTCGATTTTTTATGCTGATGGCTCTGCTGGCGATGAGCGGCGCCGCAGCCGCCAACATGTCGGATCAGGCACATCGATCAAAAGTGAATGGAATCGATCTGATCACTTATCGCAGCAATGTCAAAGATGTCGTCATCATTATCGGCGTGTTGCCGGCGGGCGACGCCATGGTGGAATCGGGCAACATCTCCATCCCCACCCTGTCGGGGATGATGCTCGACCGCGGCACCAAGTCGCTCGATAAGTTTTCGATTGCGGAAAAATTGGACAACGTCGGCGCCGAGATCACCTTTACTGTCGGCGAGCAATCGCTCGAGATCCGGGCGAAATGCCTGCGGAAGGATTTACCGTTGATCATCGACACTATGGCGGCGGAATTGCGCACGCCAGCGCTGCTGGTGGGCGAGTTCAACAAAGCCAAGGAGCAGTTCATCGGTGAGCTCGAGGCCTCGGCGCAGGACAGCGGCGCCTTGGCGGCTCAAGCCTTCGGCCGGGCGGTATTTCCGGAAGGTCATCCGAATCGCCCGCACACCTTGAATGAGTACATCGCGGCGGCGAAGAGTGCGAACCTCGAAGAACTCAAGGCGTTCCAGGCAAAATACTACGGGCCGGCGCACATGACTTTGGTGGTCGTGGGCGATGTTATCGATGCGGACACGCAAGCTGATATCGCCAAGGCGTTCTCCGGATGGTCGGGCGGTCAAGATTACCTTCGCGCCGCGAAGGCCGCCGCGACCACCGCCGCGAGCGAGATCACGGTGCCTCTCACGGATAAACCCAGTGTGACCGTGCTGTTCGGTCAGGCCAGCGGGCTTCGTTATAGCGATCCGGATAATTTAGCGCTGCGCGTCGGTACAGCGGTCCTAGGGCTTGGCTTTACCGGAAGGCTGATGAGCACGGTCCGCGACAAGGAAGGGCTGACCTACAACATCGGCGCGAGCATGGGCGATGACAGCATCGTCGACGGCGTGTGGGAAGTCTCCGCCAGCTTCGCGCCGACGCTGATGGGCAAAGGCGTGGAATCGACTCGCCGCGAAGTGAACAAGTGGTGGAAGGATGGAGTCACCGAGCAGGAATTGGCGTCCCGCAAACAGGGCGTGATAGGCGGCTACTTCGTGAGCTTATCAACGACGCTGGGGTTGGCCGAGACCATTTTGGCGAATGCGGAGCGAGGGTTCGATCTCGGCTGGCTCGACGGATACCCCAAGGCGGTGAAGGCGTTGACCCGCGATCAGGTCAACGCCGCGATCAAGGCCCACATCAATCCAAACGCCATGGTCTTGGTGGAGGCAGGCAGCGTGCCGGCGTCCGCCAAGTAGCAGCGCGATATATTCCTCCCGGATGACTCGGCTGTTCCAGACTTTATTAGCTCTTCTCAATAGTCGTGTAGACGCCGCGCTCAACGCCGCGGGCTGCGCCGATGCCTCCTCCAATGTTCAGCCTGCAGCTCGTGCGGAATTTGGTGACTATCAAGCAAACGGCGTTATGACGGCCGCTAAATTTCGCCGAATAAACCCACGCGCCCTCGCGCAAGAGGTAGTAGAGCGTTTGGACTTGACCGGCATAGCGAGTAAAATTGAAGTTGCGGGTCCTGGCTTCATCAATATAACCATCGCCTCGGAATATCTCGCACAACGCTTGATGTCGGCGTTGGGCCGCGCCGACCTCGCAGTACCGCCCGCGGCGCGGCAGCGTGTCGTCATCGATTATTCATCGCCGAATCTTGCCAAGGAAATGCACGTCGGTCATTTGCGATCCACGATCATCGGCGACTCAATGGCACGAGTATTGCGGTTCGTCGGGCACGAAGTCATTCCAGATTCGATGCCCCACTATTTGGGTAGCTATTTGTACGACTTGGCAACCCTTTTCATGCGCTTCTACGAAGAGTGCCCGATCCTCAAGTCAGAGGGTGTAGCGCGGGCGAGTCGATTGCAATTGTGTAGCCTCACGGCGGACACGTTGCGAACGGGGCTTCGGCTGCTTGGGATTGAAGTATTGGAAGCCATGTGAGCAATTCGTGTCGGCCCGAGTACTAGGCCGCTTTACCCGGCGCCGCAAGCTGGCGCAGCACGTACTGCAAAATCCCGCCGTGCTGGTAGTAGTCGAGCTCCTTCGGCGTGTCGATGCGCAGACGCGCCTCGAACTCGATGGTTTTGCCGGCATCTGCCTTGGCGATGACCTTGACGGTCTTCGCCGCGCCGCGGTTCAGCCCCACGATCTCGTAGGATTCCTTGCCGGTGAGGCCAAGGCTCTGCGCATTCTGTCCGTCTTTGAATTGCAACGGCAGTACGCCCATGCCGATTAGGTTGGAGCGGTGAATGCGTTCGAAACTCTCCGCGATCACCGCCTTGACGCCCAATAGTATGGTGCCCTTGGCGGCCCAATCGCGCGAGCTGCCTGTGCCATATTCCTTGCCGGCGAGAATCACCAGCGGCGTGTTGGCCGCCTTGTATTTCATTGCGGCGTCGAAGATAGACATTTGCTCGCCGCTGGGAATGTGCAGCGTGACGCCGCCTTCAGTACCCGGCAACAGCAAGTTGCGCAGGCGGATATTGGCAAAGGTGCCGCGCATCATGACTTCGTGGTTGCCGCGGCGCGCGCCATAGGAGTTGAAATCCGCGGCTTGGACGCCCTGGGCCATCAGGTATTTGGCGGCGGGACTGGTTTTCGAGATGTTGCCGGCCGGCGAAATGTGATCCGTGGTGACCGAATCGCCCAGTACGGCGAGAGCGCGCGCGCCCTTGATGTCCACCATGGGCGCCGGCGTCATCGTGATACCGTCGAAGTAGGGCGGATTCTTCACGTAAGTGGATTTTCCATCCCAGGAATAGATTTTTCCCGCCGGGGTTTTGATCGCGGCCCAGTTGGCATCGCCTAGAAATACATTGGCGTAGCCCTTCTTGAACATGGCTGAGTCAACCGATGAGCTGACCGCAGCGGCCACATCCTTCGCGCTCGGCCAAATGTCCTTGAGGTATACTGGCTTGCCATCTTTGCCGGTGCCGAAAGACTCGGTGGTGATATCGATATTTAGGCTGCCGGCGAGCGCATAAGCGACCACCAACGGCGGTGAGGCCAAAAAATTCATTTTAATTTCCGGATGCACGCGGCCCTCAAAATTACGATTTCCCGATAGCACGGCACAAGCGACGACATCGCCCGCTTTGACCGCTTCGGAGATCTCAGGCTTCAAAGGGCCGGAGTTCCCAATACAGGAAGTACATCCGTAGCCGACGGTATAAAAGCCGAGTTGCTCCAAATCGTGCAGCAAGCCTGCCTTGATCAAATAGTCGGTAACGACGCGTGAACCCGGCGCAAGCGAAGTCTTCACCCAGGGCTTAACATTCAAGCCCTGCTTCAGTGCGTTGCGCGCCAGCAGTCCAGCCGCCACCATTACCGCGGGATTCGAGGTGTTGGTGCAGCTGGTGATCGCCGCGATCAGTACCGCGCCATCTTTGACCTCGAAACTCACATCGCCCACTTTAGCCGGTGCGCTTCCGGTCGCCTGGGGGTTTTTCTGCGTGCGCTCCTCCGCCATTTTCTTAACACTGTTCTGATAGACGCTCTTCGCTTTCGTCAGCGGCACTCGGTCTTGAGGGCGCTTCGGTCCCGCGAGCGAGGGTTCAACGGTCGACAGATCCAATTCGACTACGTCGGTGTAGTCCGCTGCGGGCGCACCGTTTATACGCCAGAGCCCTTGTGCCTTGGCATAGGCCTCAACCAGGGCAACTTGCTCGGCAGACCGGCCGGTCAATTCCAGGTAGCGGATGGTTTCTTCGTCAATGGGGAAAATTGCGCAGGTGGAACCGAACTCCGGCGACATATTGGCAATGGTTGCCCGGTCGGCGAGCGGCAAGCCTTTGAGGCCATCGCCGAAAAATTCGACGAACTTGTCGACAACGCCCTTCTTGCGCAGGATTTCCGTCACGGTCAGCACGAGATCCGTCGCCGTGGTGCCCGCCGGCAACACGCCGGTGAGCTTGAAGCCGATGACTTGAGGTATCAGCATGGTCACCGGCTGACCCAACATCGCCGCTTCGGCCTCGATGCCGCCGACGCCCCAGCCCAGGACCCCCAAGCCATTGACCATGGTGGTGTGTGAGTCCGTGCCGACCAGTGTGTCCGGATAGGCCGCCTTCTTAGGCCCAGTCTCGTCCGAAAAAATAACGCGCGCGAGCCGCTCGATATTGACCTGGTGCACGATGCCGGTATTCGGCGGCACGACCTTGAAATTGCTGAAAGCGGTTTGCCCCCAGCGCAGGAACATGTAGCGTTCGCCATTACGCTGGAACTCAATTTCGTTGTTGTGCTGCAGCGAGTTGGCGGCGCCGTATTCGTCCACCTGCACCGAGTGATCAATCACCAGCTCGGCAGGCGCCAGCGGATTGACCTTCTGCGGATCGCCGCCGAGCTTCACTATTGCTTCGCGCATGGCGGCAAGGTCCACGATGCAGGGCACGCCGGTGAAATCCTGCATGATCACTCGCGCGGGCGTAAAGGCGATCTCATGGCTCGGCAGCGCCTTCGGCTCCCACTTGAGCAGCGCCTCGATATCGGCCTTCGTCACATTGACGCCGTCCTCGAAGCGCAACAAGTTCTCGAGCAGTACCTTCAGCGAAAAGGGTAGGCGATCCACATTCATCGACTTCAGCGCCGCGAGACTCAAGATATCGTATTGTTGCGCGCCGACCTTGAGCGTCGTTCGCGCGTTGAAGCTGTCCGTCATGACCCCTCCACCGAAAAAAGAGAATTATAAGTGATTCTTGCCGCTGCGGGCGCGAGCTCGGAATTGAAGCGGCTCGCGATGACGCCGCCGCCGAGACAGCGCTCGCCCTGATAGAACACGGCGTATTGACCGGGCGTAACCGAGCGCGCCGCGCGCTCCAATGTGACACGCAGGCATTCATCGCCGCTTGCGCGCATCACGCAGGGCAAATCGTTCTGCCGATAGCGAGTCTTGACCGAGCATTCGAGCGGCAGCTCAGTCGCGTCCCCTGGATTGATCCAATGCATCTGCTCGACGCTGAATGCATCCGACAAAAGCAAGGGATGATTCTGATCCTGGACCACGATGAGCGCGTTGCGAGTCATGACCTTGTCCGCGACGTACCAGGGTGCGGCCGCAGCGCCGGCGCGCCCGCCGATCTTCAGGCCGGAACGCTGACCAAGGGTGTACAGCGCGAGTCCGGCGTGCTCGCCGAGAACACGTCCGTCGGCAGTCTCGATGGGTCCGGGCTCGGTGCGCAGATGCTGGCTCAAGAACTCTTGGAACGGGCGCTCGCCAATGAAACAGATGCCGGTGCTATCCGGCTTGTCGAATACCGGTAAGCCGGCCGCATGCGCCATGGCGCGAACTTGCGACTTTTGCAGGCCGCCAAGCGGAAAAAGAGTCTTGGACAGGGCAGAGACCGCGACGCTGTGCAGGAAATAGCTTTGATCTTTGGCGGCATCGGCCGCCTTCAGCAATTCAGGATAAGGGCTTGTGTGCCGAACTTGCGCGTAGTGCCCGGTGGCGATCCAGGCGGCGCCGAGGCGCTGCATGTATTCCAAACAGATACCGAACTTGATTTCTCGATTGCAAAGAACATCCGGATTCGGCGTGCGGCCCGCCGCATATTCGCGCAGGAAAAGCTTGAATACGCGTTCGCGATATTGCTGCGCGAAGCTGACGCGGTGCAGGGGGAGAGCCAAAATTTCGCAAACGCGCCGAGCGTCCTGGAAATCCGCCGCTGTCGTGCAGTAGCCGTCGTCTTCGTCCCAATTGGACATGAACAGGCCCTGCACCGAATACCCCGCATCGCGCAGCAGTAGAGCCGCAACGGCCGAATCAACGCCGCCCGACATGCCGACGATGACGGTGCCTTCAGAGGGGGAAATTGGCGTAAGGCTCGGCATCCACCCATTATACGGGCAATGCAAAGCCTCAAGGGTTACATGAGCATTTGCCGCATTTGCGATTCTTGCATGCTTGTCTGCCACACCTCATCGAAGAAGTTCAAGTAGCGGCGCACGACGGCCGGATCGTTCATGTCGGAAATTCCGTCCCAGCGATCAGCCTGCAGACGATACACCAGTGCTTTGTCGTCGGCGATGATGAAGGCGCCGGCGCTGGCCGGGTATTCCGGGCTCATCGCACGCAGGTCGATGCAGCTGGTAAGGCGGCGAGCCAATGCGAGAAAGCGATTGTTGTCCACCATCGCGCGTGATGGGTCGGCAAGCAATACCCGGACTTTGGCGTAGGAGCGCGCCAACACCAGCCGCTTGATGGCCTCGAGGAAGGGCTCCTCGCCGTACACCAAAGGTTCCAAATCTTGCGTAAAAATCGAGAGCAGGCGCTGGGCGGACTTGGCGACCTTGAGGCTGGCGTCGCGCACTTCAGGCATGGTGCTCAATATGGTGCGGGTACCTGAACCCATGGAAGCATCGCCGCCGGGCGCGGAAATTTTATCCGCCGCCGCCGGTTTTGAGCGTTCTTCCGTATTACCCGCCATAAGCTTGACCCCGACCCCGCGTACTTTGAGCTCGATAGTACCGTTTGAGTCGGACAGCCCCGTGCTAACTGCGTCACGTTTCAAACAACGCTGGGGCCTGAAAACTGGCTCCTAGGGCGGGATCTTGCGCAGCGCCAGGCTCGGCGCCAAGCCTACATAGGTCGCAGGCGTAAGGGCCATCAGGCGAGCCTTATCCTCGGGCGGCAGGGCCAGGGAGGCGATGAATTCACGCATGGCCTGCTCATCCACCGGGCGGCCCCGCGTGAAGGCTTTGAGCTTATCGTAGGCGTCCGGAATGCCATGGGCGCGCATCACAGTTTGCACCGCCTCGCCCAGTACCTCCCACGCGCGATTCAGATCCTCAGCCAGCCGCGCTGGGTCCAATTCAATTTTCTCGAGTCCCGTCGCCAGGGATCTAAAACTGAGCACGGAATGGCCGATCGCCACGCCGACATTGCGCAGCACGGTCGAGTCAGTCAGGTCGCGCTGCCAACGCGAGACGGGAAGCTTGTCTGCGAAGTGACCCAGGAGCGCATTGGCCAGCCCGAAGTTGCCCTCCGCGTTTTCGAAATCGATCGGATTGACCTTGTGCGGCATGGTCGATGAGCCGACTTCCCCAGCAACCGCTCGTTGTTTGAAATAGCCGATCGAAATATAGCTCCACATGTCGCGCGAGAAATCCAGCAGCACGGTGTTCGCGCGCATCAAGGCATGGCAATACTCCGCGATCCAATCGTGCGGCTCGATTTGCGTCGTGTAGTGGTTCGTATCAAGCCCCAGCGATGCGACGAACGCGGCGCTGAATGCCGGCCAATCCACGCGCGGCAATGCGGCGGTGTGCGCATTGAAATTGCCGACCGCGCCGTTCATCTTGCCGAGGATGGCAACGCGCTCGATTCCTTTGCGTTGCATCTCGATGCGCGCCGCAACGTTGGCGAGTTCTTTGCCGACAGTCGTCGGCGTCGCCGTCTGCCCGTGCGTGCGCCCCAGCATGGCGACGTTTGCGTAGCGGCGTGCCAGCGCGTCCAAGGTGGCCTCCAAGGTCTGCAGCATCGGCAGCAGCAAGGTTTCGCGCGCGCTCTTCAGCATCAATGCGTAGGCTAGATTATTGATATCCTCGGAAGTACTGGCAAAGTGCATCCACTCCAGTTCGGGCAGCGTCGCGCCGCGCGCCTGCAGCTCGGCGCGTAGCCAATATTCGACCGCCTTGACGTCGTGGTTGGTGCGTGCCTCGATTTGCTTGATGGCGGGGACATCGCTTGACTGCGGATTGCTCGCGAGCGTCGTGAGCAGTTCGCGGGCGGCGAGCGGCAGCTTTGCCAGTGCGGCCGCCGCGGGCCCCGACGCCAGCGCGAGAAACCAGGCGCATTCGACGCGCACTCGCTCGCGCATCAGGCCCGCTTCGCTGAATATGCGGCGCACATCGCCGAGTTTGGCGGCATATCGGCCATCGAGAGGAGACAGAGCGTCTGACAAAGAACTGGACATCGGAGCGCCGGCAGCTTGAGTGGTAGAATATTGGATTCTACCGTAAACAACCCAGGAGCCTAATCCTGCGGAGTAAGGCGCGATGACAGCAAGCACCCGCGTCGAGCGCGACAGCCTAGGATCGCTCGATGTGCCCGCCAAGGCGCTGTGGGGGGCTCAAACACAGCGCGCTATACAGAATTTTCCGCCCAGCGGATTACGCATGCCGCGCGCGTTTATCGAGGCGCTGGCGCTCATCAAATATGCCGCGGCCGGGGCCAATGCCGAATTGGGCGATCTTCCTCAGGCCATCTCGACAGCAATCCAAGAAGCCGCGCTCAAAGTGGCAGCCGGCACCCATGACGATCAATTTCCCGTGGATGTATTCCAGACCGGTTCCGGCACCAGCAGCAACATGAACGCCAATGAAGTGATTGCCGCGCTGGCGTCCGGTGCGCTTGGCGAGGCGGTGCACGCTAACGACCAAGTGAACATGAGTCAAAGCAGCAATGACGTGGTACCGACCGCGATCCACGTGTCCGCCGCGTTACTGTTGCAAAGATCACTGCAACCCGCGCTCAAGCGACTGCAGGAAGTCTTGGGCGAGCGCGGCGCGGAGTTTGCCGACATCGTCAAGACCGGCCGCACGCATTTGATGGACGCCATGCCCATTACGCTGGCGCAGGAGCTGGGTGCTTGGCAGTCGCAAATCGCGTCCTGTGAAGCGCGCTTGGCGGCGGTGAGGACGCGGCTGCATGCCCTGGCGCAGGGCGGTACGGCGGTGGGCACGGGCATCAACGCCAGAGCGCAATTCGGCGTAGTTTTCGCGCGGCATTTGGCAAAGCGTACCGGGATCGCATTTCGGCCCGCTGAGAATTATTTCGCGGCGCTCGCGAGCCAGGATACGGCCGTGGAACTCTCGGGCCAGCTCAAGGTATTGAGCGTCAGCCTGATGAAGATCGCGAATGATTTGCGCTGGATGAACAGCGGTCCTCTGGCAGGTTTGGCGGAAATCGCACTGCCGGCGCTGCAGCCGGGCAGCAGCATCATGCCGGGCAAGGTCAATCCTGTCGTGCCCGAGTCCGTGACCATGATCGCAGCGCAGGTCATCGGCAATGACGCAACCATCACCTTGGCCGGCCAATCGGGAAATTTCCAGCTGAACGTCATGCTGCCGGTGATTGCCTACAATCTGCTGCAGAGCATGGAACTGCTCGCCATCGGCAGCCGCAATCTGGCGGATCATGCAATCGCCGGATTCAGCGTGAATCGCGAACGCATCGAAGACGCGCTCGCGCGCAATCCCATCCTGGTGACGGCCTTGAATCCGCTCATCGGCTACGAGAAGGGCGCCGCGATTGCGAAAAGAGCCTATCGGGAAGGGCGGCCTATTTTGGAAATCGCCGCGGAAATGACCGGCATGAATCTCGAGGAGCTGCGGCGGCTATTGGATCCGAAATCCCTCACCGAGGGAGGGATCAAGGGTGCGGGCGGCTAAGTTTACGATGGACTCGATCTATTCCAAGCAACATATCCGCGCTGCGCTGGATCATGCGCCTTCGACGCCTGAGGAAGACCTGCATTGGCTTAGCGCAGCATCGCCCGAGGTCGCCGCGCGCGTGCGCGCGACACTGACGACGCGGCGCACGCCGGCCGCGGTGCTGATTCCGCTGGTGGAGCGCAGTACCGGCATGACGGTATTGCTGACGCAGCGCGCAACCACGCTGAAAGATCATGCCGGCCAGATCAGTTTCCCCGGCGGACGCATCGAGCCGCAGGATGCCGATGCCTGGCATGCAGCGTTGCGAGAGAGCTTCGAAGAAATTGGGCTGAGCGCCGAGCTGGTGGAATTTGCCGGCTATTTGCCGGATCACGTGGTAATCACGGGATTTCGAGTGACGCCGGTGGTCGGTTTCGTCAATCCCCGTTATCAGCTCAAGATCGCCGCCGCCGAAGTGCATGATGTGTTCGAGGTGCCGCTCGACTACATACTGGACGCCGCCAATCACAAATCGCGTCAGCGCAACATTGGCGAGTTGACGATTGATATTCACGATATTCCTTACGGCGAGCGCAATATCTGGGGCGCCACGGCAGGGATGCTGATGACTTTGAGAAGGCGGCTGTTGCAGCCGCCGCAGTCGCAAGCGCGTCTTTTGCCGTCCGAATGAGCGCGCGAATGACCGAACTGCTCGCCATCATGGCGCGCTTACGTTCCGCCGAGGGCTGTCCCTGGGATCGGCAACAAACCTTCGCGAGCATCGCGCCCTATACCATTGAGGAAGCCTACGAAGTAGCTGACGCGATAGAGCGCGGTGACTTCGGCAGCCTCAAGGACGAACTGGGAGACCTATTATTCCAAGTGGTGTTCCATTCGCAGATGGCAAGCGAGTCCGGTCAATTTGATTTCGAAGCGGTCGCAGGCGCGATTTGCGACAAACTCACGCGCCGCCATCCCCATGTTTTCGGCGACGGCGCGCCCTTGAGCGTCATTGAACAGACATCCGCCTGGGAGAACATCAAAGCCGAGGAGCGCGGCGCCGGCGGCGTGTCGGCGCTGCACGGTGTGCCAAATGCATTGCCGGCGCTGCTGCGCGCCTACAAGCTCAGCAAGCGGGCTGCGCGCGTCGGGTTTGACTTCGAGCATGCCGCCCAGTGTGCCGACAAGGTGGACGAGGAGCTGGCCGAAGTACGCGCGGCCGCACACAACGGCGGCGGCGCCTCGGCGGAGATTTTCGAGGAAGTCGGCGATCTGCTGTTCGCCGCCGCAAACCTTGCGCGCAAGCTGGATGTGGATGCCGAGGCGGCGTTGCGCGCCGCTAATGCGAAATTTGAGCGTCGCTTCCGCGGCATGGAATCGCTGGCGGCACAGCGCGGACAGGTGTTCTCCGAATTGGATCTCGCGGCGCAAGAGGACCTCTGGCAAGCCGTCAAGCGGGGCGAGTAGCGATGATCAATGATGACAGCGCTGCGCGGCGCATCGCTGCGCGCGCCGCCCCGCAATTGCAGTTCAAACATAATCCAGAGCTGCCCATCAGCGCGCGGCGCGAGGCGATCCTGGAAGCGCTCGCGGACCGGCAAGTGCTCATCGTCGCCGGAGACACCGGGTCAGGCAAGAGCACGCAGTTGCCGCAGTACTGCCTCGAGATGGGCCGGGGAATAGCCGGGCTCATCGCCCATACGCAGCCGCGACGCCTCGCCGCGCGAGCTTTGGCTGCTCGCGTGGCGGAGGAACTGGGCCAGTCGGTCGGGGGCAGCGTGGGCTTTAGAGTTCGCTTCGCGGACCAGGTATCGGATGCGACACGCCTCGTGCTCATGACGGATGGACTGCTGCTGGCCGAATTGTCTTCTGATCCGATGCTGCGCCGCTACCACACGGTGATCGTTGACGAGGCGCACGAGCGAACCCTCAATGTCGACCTGCTGATGGGAGTACTCAAGCGGCTGCTGCCGCGCCGGCCGGATCTGAAACTCATTGTGACTTCGGCGACTCTCGACGTCGAACGGGTATCGCGCTTCTTTGACGATGCGCCGATCATCACGGTCAGCGGCCGCAGTTATCCGATCGAAGTGCGCTATCGGCAATCCGCGGAGGGCGATGACGACCCGGATCTGCCGCAGGCGGTGCTCGAGGCCTATCAGGAAATCGCCACCGAACCCGGAGAAATCGGCAACGGCGACATCCTGGTGTTTCTGCCGGGCGAGCGCGAAATTCGCGACGTCGGCGAGCTGCTCGAGCGCGAACTGCAGGCGCGCGTCGAGGTATTGAGCTTGTATTCACGCTTGTCATGGGAGCAGCAGAGCAAGATCTTTCAACGCGGCACGCGACAGCGCATCGTGCTCTCGACCAATGTGGCCGAGACATCGATCACCGTGCCCGGCATCCGCGCCGTCATCGACTCAGGCGTAGCGCGTATCAGCCGCTACAGCGTGCGCAATCGCCTGCAGCGCCTGCCCATCGAGGCGGTGTCGCGCGCCAGCGCCGATCAACGCAAAGGCCGCTGCGGCCGGCTCGCCGCCGGCCTGTGCATGCGGCTGTACAGCGAAGAAGACTTTGAGCGGCGCGCGGCCTTCACGGAGCCAGAAGTCCTGCGCACCAACCTCGCGGCGCTGTTGCTGCGCCTCGCCGCGGATGGTCTGGGGTCGGCAGAGGATTTTCCATTTATCGATGCGCCCGATTCGCGCGCGCTCAACGACGGGTATCGCCTGTTGCAGGAGCTGCAAGCGCTCGATGACGATCGCCGTATCACGCGCCGGGGTAGGGCCATGGCGCGGCTGCCGCTCGATCCGCGTTTGAGCAGAGCGCTGCTCGAGAGCAAGCGCTTTCACGCAGAGAGCGAACTGCTGGCCATCGTCTCCGGCTTGAGCGTACCCGATGTTCGCCTCGGCGAGGGTCCGCCCGAAGGCGCGACCTTCGATGACACGAAGTCGGAGTTTTCCGCGCTGCTTAAACTCTGGCGTGCATACCGCGCGGCGCGCGCAGGATCCAGACGCGAGTTGCGCCGCTGGTGCAAGGAGCAGCATTTATCGGTGCTGCGGCTGTCGGAATGGGATGACGTCTACACCCAGGTCGTGGATCGAGCGCGCGAACTTGGGCTGGTGGCGCAAGGCGCGAAAGCGAGCTACACGGGTGTGCATCGCTCTTTGCTCGCGGGCTTCTGCACGATGGTGGGAACTCGCGGCGAGGATGGGGCCTACCTGGGGACTCGGGGTGTGCATTTTCATATCTTCCCGGGCTCGCCGCTGGCGCGACGACGCCCTCGTTGGGTCATGGCCGCCAGCATCGTCGAGACCTCGCGGGTGTTCGCGCGGCGCGTGGCAGAAGTCGAGCCCATGTGGATTGAATCCGCCGCTGCGCACCTGGTGAAGCGCGAATACTTGGAGCCCGATTGGGACGAGGCGCGTGAGCAGGTCGTCGCCCGCGAGCGAATCAGCTTCCTTGGCCTTATCTTGGGCGCCGGCCGCATCGTGAACTATGGGCCCATCGCTCCCGAGGAGTCGCGCCTCATTTTCTCGCGCGAGGCCTTGGTGTACCAGCGGCTGAAGCGGCGGCCGGCTTGGTTGCTGGCAAACGACGCCGCGCTGCGACAGGCGCAGCAGATGGAGGAGCGCCTGCGAACGCGCGATCTTGTGCATGCGGCGGAATCCTTCGTCGAATTTTACGACAGTCTCCTGCCGCGCCAGGTGTCGAGCGCGGCGACCTTGGAACATTTCAATCGACACCTCTCGCCGCAGCAACGCGAGGCGCTGACGCTGACGCCGGCGCGCATTTTCGCGCGTCTTCCGCAGACCGAGGCATTGGCCCAGTTTCCTCTGAACACGCGCGTTGATGCACTGACGGTGCCGGTGGAATATCACTTCGCGCCCGGCGACATCCAGGATGGCGCTCATCTCAAGGTGCCGCTGCTGGCATTGCCTTCGCTGACGCGCGCGGCGATCGATGCGGCGATCCCCGGTTTGGCGGCGCCGCGCATCGAGGCGCTGCTGCGTTCCTTGCCGAAGGACGCGCGCCGCAGCTTGATTCCCGTGGCGGAGAGCGCCACCGCGTTTCTTGAGGACACGCAAGGTGCGACCGCCGATGCAACGCATTTGAAGGCATGGCTCAAGGAGCGGCGCGGAATTCCCGACGCGCTGCTGCGTTTCGATCCTTCGGCCGTGCCGGTGCATTTGACGCCGCAACTGACGGTCATCCACGAAGGCCGGGAAATCGCGCGCGGCACGGACCTTTTGGGGCTGCGGCGCGAATGTGCGGTGCTGGCTCGCGCAGAACTCGAACGGCATGCGCGTGCCTATGCACTTCTCGGCAATTGGCGCCGCTTCGAACTCGATGAATTGCCATTGCGTGTACCTTTGATATTGGAGCAGGGCACGATTTGGGCGTTTCCTACGCTGGCGAAGCACGGGTCGGGATTGCAGGTGCAATACGAATGGTCCGCCGAGGAAGCGCAGCGTCACTGGCGCGACGGGGCGGCGCGCCTCGCGCGTGTCATGCTCGAGCGTCAATCTCGCGATCTGGCCAAGTCCATCGGTAGTTCCGTGCCGCTGCTGCTCCGCGCCAGCCCCTACCTCGGCGGCGATGCCCTCATCGATGCCCTGTTGCAGCTCACCTTTCGCTGCGCCTGTTTCGCTGAGGACGAAGCGCCGCGAACTCGCACGGAGTTTGACGCCGCCGTCGAGCGGGGGCGCGAGCGCCTCTATCCCAGTCTTGAGCAAATGAGCGCGATGATTTCAGGTTGGCTGCAGGAGGCGAGCGATGTGCGCCAGGCGCTCGATGACGCGCGTGTGCGCCTGATGGCGGATGCCGCCGAAGAGACGAGGCTGCACGTGAGTCGGCTTCTAGACATTGCAACCATCAATACGGTGTCGCTGGATTGGCTGCGCCAAGTGCCGCGTTATCTAAAGGCCGAGCAGCGACGCTGGCAGCGCAACGCGGTGCGCGGCAGCGAACCGAAGCAAATTGGCCTGGAACTCGAGCAATGGTCGCGCCGCCACGGGGACCTGGAAAAGCGCGTGGCCGCAGAATTGCGCTGGACGCCCAAGCTCACCGAATTGCGCTTCTGGATCGAGGAATATCGCGTTTCTTTGTACGCGCAGGAATTGAAAACGCTCGGACCGGTTTCCGCGGCACGTTTAAATGCACGTGCCGCGGAAATCGAGGCTTGGCTCAACCGCTAACCGCCGGCGGGGCGCACGCACCTAGACATCAAAGCGAATTCCCTGCGCGAGCGCCATCTGTCCGCTCCAATTGATGGTATTGGTTTGGCGTCGCATATAGGCCTTCCAGGAATCAGAACCCGCTTCGCGTCCGCCGCCGGTGTCCTTCTCGCCGCCGAACGCACCGCCGATTTCTGCGCCGGAGGTGCCCAAGTTGACATTGGCAATGCCGCAGTCGCTGCCGTCCGCGGACAAGAACCGTTCGGTGGCCTGCACGCTGTCGGAAAATATCGCTGAAGAGAGTCCATAGTCGACCGAGTTTTGCAGCGCCAGCGCTTCCTCGAGGGTCGCAAAACTCATCAAGTACAGAATCGGCGCGAATGTTTCGGTGCGCACCACGGCCATGCCCGCCTTGGCGCGAATGATGCTGGGTTCAACGAAATTCCCAGGACCCGGCAGCACTTTCCCGCCGCACAAAACCTCTCCGCCCTCGCCCTTGGCCGCGGCAATGGCGGCGGTGTAGCGCGCAACCGCGCCCGCGTCGATCAAGGGCCCCATCAGCGTGCCTGGCTCGAGCGGATCGCCGATACGCACCTGGGCGTAAGCGGCGAGCAGGCGCCGCTCGAGCTCGGCAGCTCGCGAACGATGCACGAGCACGCGTCGCGTAGTGGTGCAGCGCTGGCCGGCGGTGCCGACCGCGCCGAATACAATCGCCGGCACCGCCAGGTCCAAATTGGCATGTTCATCGACGATCAGGGCATTGTTGCCGCCGAGCTCCAGCAGGCTCTTGCCGAGACGTTGCGCGACGCGCACGCCGATCTGCCTTCCCACCTGCGTGGATCCTGTAAAGGACACCAACGCGACGCGCCGATCGTCGACAAATCGGCCGGCGAGCTCGGTGCCGGCATCGATGAACAACTGAAATATCGGCGGCAAACTAAGCCGGTGCAGCACTCGATTGCAAATATGTTGCACGGCGAGCGCGCACAGCGAGGTCTTGGGCGAGGGTTTCCACACCGTCGCATTGCCGCTGACGGCGGCTAAGAATGCATTCCAGGCCCAGACCGCCACCGGAAAATTAAATGCGGAAATCACGCCGATGACGCCCAACGGGTGCCACTGCTCGTACATGCGATGCTGCGCGCGTTCCGAGTGCATGGTATTGCCATACAGCATGCGCGATTGTCCGACTGCGAAATCAGCGATATCTATCATCTCTTGCACTTCGCCATCGCCCTCGGGCTTGATCTTGCCGTTTTCCATCGACACCAAGCTTCCGAGCGCATCTTTGCAAGCGCGCAACTCCTCGCCAACCTGGCGCACAGCTTCGCCGCGCTTGGGCGCCGGCACGCGCCGCCAGGCGGCGGCGGCCGCGAGCGCCGAATTCATGACGTGTTCGTAGTCGCCGAGTGTCGCGCCGCGTACCTGTGCGAGTTGCTGACCCGTCGCCGGGTTAATCGATTCAATCAAGGGCCCGCTGCTGTCGGTGCTCCAGCCGTGGCTGCCGGACCAGACACCGGCATTGATTTCCCGAAGTCCCAAGGATTCGAGCGGCTTGCTGTGCTTCATAGTTCGATTCTCGATTTAGCGACGGTCAAAAGTGCGGGGCGGCATTTTGACTTGGGTTGGCGTACAACGCTAGCATCCAGCCATGTCAACCACTCCCGCCTTGACTAATTGGCATCCCGCCACCTGGCAAAGCCGTCCCGCCGCGCAGCAGCCCAAATATGCCGATGCGGCCGCGTTGGAGCGCTCCGTTGCTGCCCTGAGCCGCCTGCCGCCCCTGGTCGTCTCCTGGGAGATCGAGGCATTGACCGCCAAGCTGGCGCAAGCGCAACGCGGCGAGCAGTTCCTGCTTCAGGGCGGCGATTGTGCTGAGAGCTTCGAGGACTGCGAGTCGGACAATATCGCGCGGCGCCTCAAGATCCTGCTGCAAATGAGCCTGGTCTTGCTGCAGGGCCTGAAGAAACCGATTCTGCGCGTCGGCCGATTCGCCGGCCAATACGCCAAGCCCCGCTCGGCGGATACCGAAACTCGCGACGGACTGACTCTGCCGACGTATCGCGGCGACAACGTCAATCGCCCCGGGTTTAGCGCCGCGGAACGTGAGCCGGATCCGGAGCTCTTGCTGCGCGGCTATGAGCGCGCGTCATTGACGCTCAATTTTGTGCGAGCACTGATCGACGGCGGCTTTGCCGATTTGCATCATCCGGAATACTGGGACTTAGGATTCTTACGGCACGCGCCGTTGCGCGAGGCCTACCAACAGATCGTCGATTCGATTGCCGAGTCGATGGATTTTTTCGAATCGATGAGCGGGCAGCGCGTGCATGCGGCAACCCGAGTTGATTTTTATACCAGCCATGAGGGATTACATCTCTACTCAGAGCAGGCGCAGACTCGCTACATCGAGCGCCAGAAGCGCTGGTACAACCTCTCGACGCACATGCCCTGGATCGGTATGCGCACCGCCAGTATCGACGGCGCGCACGTCGAATATTTTCGGGGAATCTCCAACCCGATCGGCGTGAAAGTGGGGGCGTCGATGAGCGCGGAGTGGCTGCAGGAGCTGATTCAGGTGCTCAATCCGCAAAATCAGCCCGGCCGCCTGACCTTTGTCCATCGCTTCGGCATCAAGGATATCGAACAGCGATTGCCCGACATGATCCGCGCCGTTCGTGCCACCGGTTCGCAGGTGCTCTGGGTATGCGACCCCATGCACGGCAATACCGAAACCACCGCGGGCGGCATCAAGACTCGGCGCTTCGACAATATTTTGGGCGAAGTCGAGGCCGCATTTCGCATTCACAATGAAGAAGGCTCGATGCTTGGCGGCGTACACATCGAGCTGACCGGCGAGGATGTCACCGAGTGCGTCGGTGGCGCTCGAGGCTTGACCGAGGGCGATCTGGCACGCGCTTACAAATCGCAGGTGGATCCGCGGCTAAATGCGGAGCAGGCGCTGGAACTGGCCATGTTAATTGCGCGCCGCGCGGGTGCGGGTCATCGGATTGGCAAGTTGCCACGGCCGGCAAAGTAGGGCCGCGTGACCATAGCGCAATTCGTCAAGCAGCCCCTGGAAGGGAAGACCTCCCTGTCGCGGGTGTTTTGGCTGTACGGCGTCTTCGGCTCGCTGTTGTACGGCTGCCTCGAATTTTTTCTCGACCCCGAGAATCAGTTTGCCATGCGGGTTTATACCATCGTGGGTTTGATCTTCACGGTCTACGTCATCATTGGCACGTATCGCTGCGCAAACAACACCAAGTCTCCCTGGGTGGCGCGTGCGGCGCGAGTCAGTGCGATCATCTCGTTATTGCTGTTGCCCGTGCTGACGTATCTGGAGCTCACGGGGGCCGTGACTGTCGCGGATTTATTAGGGGGACAGCTGCCTGAGTGACGCTGGCGCCGCGGGACTCGAAGTGGATCATGCCTTTATTGGCTGCACCACCGGAGCCCCGCAGGGGGATGCGCTGCTGCGGCTGGGCTTCGCCGAAGGATCCGGCAACACCCATCCGGGGCAGGGCACAGCCAATCGCCGATTCTTTTTCGAAAACTTCATGCTGGAACTGGTGTGGGTGGCAGATCTCGCCGAGGCGCAGAATGCAAGAACGCGCCGCACGCGTCTCGCGGAGCGAATCCAGGGCGTGGACAGCCAGGTCAGCCCATTTGGAATCATTTTTCGATCAACAAGCACGCCGCCGGCGCCGGCGCCCTTCGCGACCTGGTCCTACACGCCGGTCTACCTGCCGCCGGGCCTCGCCATGCAAATCGCCGAGGGTACGAGTCTTTATGAACCGGAGCTGTTTTATCTGCCTTTCTTAAGAAGCGGCACGGCGCGAAGGCCTGAGCCCGTGTCGCATGCACTGCCGATCCGCCGGGTGCGTGGATTGTCGGTGGGGCTGCAAGATCGAAGCGCATTGTCGGCCGCTTCGCGTTGCGCTGAAAAACACGGTCTGGTGCGCTATTTCGACGCGCCGCAGCCGCTGCTCGAGATTCTATTTGAAGGTCCTGCCGGCATGCATTTCGACCTGCGGCCCGAGTTGCCGCTGGTGTTTCGCGGCGCGCCTTAGGAGCCTAGGTTCGCAGATAACTCGCGCCGTTGACATCGATAACGCACCCGGTCATTGCTGCCGGCGCATCGAGCGCGCAGTAGACAGCGGCATTGGCGATTTCGTCGCTGCGACTCACGCGGCCCAATGGATGCTGCGCCAGGATTGCCTGCCCATCCGGGCCTTCGAGATGGCTCGTCGCCATATCCGTTTCCACCCAGCCCGGCGCCACACAGTAGAGGTACACGGCCTGGGGAGCGAGGGCTTTCGCCAGGGATTGCGATAGCGCGTTGAGCCCGGCCTTGCTGGCTGCATAGGCGGGGGCATCAGGCTCGCCGCGAAATGCGCCCCGCGAGGAAATATTGACGATTCGCCCGCGGCCGAATTCGGAAGTTTGCGCTCGCGCGGCCATGCTTTGCGCAGCCAGCAGCGACAGGTCCGCCGGAGCGAGGAGATTGGTCGCGATTGTCTGCTGCCACGCTGATTGCCATTCGCCGTACGCGGTTTTCAGAGGCGGATGGAAAATATAAAGCCCGGCGTTGTTGATGAGAATGTCGATGGCGCCGACAGAATCGGTGACCCGTCCCCAGAGGAGGCTCGCCTCCCTAGGATCGGATAGATCCGCATCAAAGCTCGCATGTCCGGTGCCTGGAAGACTTGCGAGAGTTGCCGCGGCGGCCTCTCGATTATTGCGATAGTGAACGGCCACGCGCACACCGCGCTGCGCAAGCTGCAGCGCGATAGTGCGGCCGATTCCGCGCGATGCGCCGGTTACCAGCGCGGCCTTGTCGGCGTCAGGGCGCGACGTCTTGCACCATGGTCGTCTTGATCTCTGCGATTTGCGCTTTGTCGGTGATGCGCGTTGCGTATACCGCTTTAAGAAAGGATTCGTCCCATGCCGTCAGCCCGGGCGGCGCTTTCCCCGTGCCTGCGAACAGATTCAGGATGGTCGGCGCATCGGACACATTCGCCTGCGGGCGCATTTGTGCGAGTCCGACCATGGCGGCATAGGCGGCTATTTGTCCGAAGGTCACATCCTTCATGCGTCGCGCGTCAATGATCGCGATGACCGAGGACAGCGCCCGGTAACTGTTGATTTCGATGCGGCTGGCCCTGGCACTCAGGTCCGTGCGCGCTGTTCCCAAGGAGCTGCCGTCCACATTGTTGCCGAGCGGGGTTCCATCCAGCTCATAGAATTCGGTGTTGTACCAGACGCGAACGGCGTTGGCCGCGTTAAATTCGCGGATCGTCGTACCGCCCTGATCGGCCTCATCGCCAAACATCCGGACATCTCGCTTGCTCCAGGCCTTGAGTATGCCTTCGGGATCTGCGGTCACGACGATGTAGAAGTTTCCCTTGCAATGTT
>Ga0302325_10007722_pt1 | contig 23770 bp, 21 predicted proteins | sample Palsa_T0_2_FD_201948 | JGI IMG/M metagenome (GOLD analysis project Ga0302325, IMG submission 201948) | Peat permafrost microbial communities from Stordalen Mire near Abisko, Sweden - Palsa_T0_2 | ecosystem: Environmental > Terrestrial > Soil > Palsa > Peat permafrost | place: Sweden: Abisko... | reverse complement strand
CGCCCCCCGCCGCGATTTTGGGCTCACATCGGTAGGGCCGCGCTATCCCCTACACATTTTGGGGGGCTATCGCCCACCGCCCACTCTGGATCGCCTGCGGGAAGCTGGTATTTGTCCATGCTGCGTTCGACCCAAGAATGCTAGCGCTGCGTCCGGTGCCGCTGCTGCAGGACACCAACAGAGTGCCCCATAAGCTGGGCTCCCTGGCGCTCTATGGCGAGACCGACGGTGACGAGGCCACGGACGGCCGTCCGATCCGGACCTACCGGTGGATCGACAGAATTCCAAAGGGTCTTGTAGTTCATGTCGGGCACGATCCGATGTCGCTGGTCGCCCCGGTGACCCGTCGCGGCGCTGCGGGCGGCTTGGTTCGCCATATGGATACCGGGGTCGATCGCGGCGGCGCACTGTCCTGGATCGACCTGCCGCACGAGGCATTCGATGATCCGTTGTATGCCGAGAAACTCCGGGTGCCCTAAATCTTACTGTCTCATAACGTTCTTGCCCGATTGACGCGGGATTGTCGGGCTGGAGATTCTCACTCGTGGAGGCGGGTTGTGGATCTCGAACTCGGGTTACGTGGCAGCGAACCACGGTTTGCGCGCTATGTGGAGGCGATCACGTCGGTACTTGGCCATGCCGACCGAGCCGCACCGTTCCGATCGTATTGTGCGGAACTGCTGCTGCTGGGCGATCGCAAAAGCATCGACCCAATGGCCCCGCGCGTCCAGCCCGGGCGGACGCAGGCCACCCACCAATCGCTGCATCACTTCGTGGCGGAGGCCCATCGGCCCGATGACGCGGTACATTCGGCGGTGCGTGCCCGTGTTCTGCCCGTCATCGAGCGGCGCGGCCCGATCCGGGCGGTGATCATCGATGACACCGGCATGCCGGAAAAAGGCAAATATTGGATCGGCGTGGCGCGGCAGTATTGCGGTCAACTCGGCAAACGGGACACCTGCCCAGGTGGCGGCGGCGTTTCGCAGCATTGTGTGGGCAGGCGCGAACTCTTGCTGCCACGGACATGCCGATGCCGTGGCGATGGTGACGCGGTGAACGCTGATGAGGACCTGCTCCGACTTTACTCGCGGTATGGCCTGCCGGGCTGCCCAACCGCCCAAGGCGGCCTTTGTCACGAGGCTTCGATTTAGACGGTTGCCCGTCTAAACCGCTCGTCAGCTACCAGGTCCTACCGGCAACTTCCTGGGTGGATCCTCCCTCCACTGGTGAAACGCGCCGTTGGGGCGCACTGGGAAATGGGGGCTAATGTTGTCGGAATTCTCCTGCCCGCACGCCGGGATAGGCTGGGCGATCTACCCCAACATTTTGCGATTGCGGCTGAAATCCTGTTCGTGAGAGCCTGCGGGTCGCGCCGCTGAGGCGGCGCGATGAGGACCAGGAACTGTGCAACTGCGCCAACCTGAGGTGCTGAATACCTCCCGCTTCGAATCGCATGTGCTCGGGGCGCACGGTCCGGTCTTGGTCGACGTCACGGCGGCATGGTGCGTACCATGCCAGTTGCTGGGTGCCTGCTTGCCCAAGCTGGCAAGCGAATGGCACGGCCGGCTGGCGGTCTATACGCTTGACGGCGACGCCAACGTGACCCTCTGCAAACGGTGGGTGATCGAATCGTACCCGCATGTTCTGCTGTTTCATGGCGGCGCGCTACGCGGTCGGGTTACCGGTTTCACCGGATATGCGTCGTTGCGAGGTGATATCGAGTCATTCCTGACCGAGGTGACCGGCGAAGCCCCGCCAACGTGTGCGGACGAGGAAGCATTTCGCGTCACAGCAGCGGCCGCCGAGAAATTCTATTGGGAGGCCACCATCCCGGCCGCTGAAGCCCTGGGGAGCGTGTTGGACCCGTACTGGGATGCGCACGAGACGGCGATGGCCGAATTGGACCGCCAATGCGCCGAGGGTGTGATCACGGCAGCCGATCGCGCATCGAGGGCGGCGACCGCGAACCGCCGATTGACCGATTTGGCAGCGCCTCAGCTTGCCGCGCAGCGCCAGGCAGTCGCGGTGGGACTGGCCGCCTACACTGAGGCCATGGCAGCAGGCACCTCGGCCTTCCTCCACGCGAACCTGTCGTAACGCTTCAATCGCCGCCCGTCGCCCTCAAGACCGCCCATTTGTGCGCCACATCGCTGAACGGCACGCCGCGAGTCACGTGATCGGCCGCGTTCGGCACTGGCGCTTCGTCTACGGACGCCGTGCCGGCATTTTGTTCGTCGAGCCACCTGCTCATCTCAGCCGCGCGCCGCGGCCTGCACACGGCCCGACGCAGCGCCGAGGCCGCCCGATCCAGGGTGCGGGCTGTACTCATTGCAGGTCCTGCTCCGCGGCATCGGCGATCAGGACGACATAGCGGCCGCCTGCCAGATCCTCCGCCTCATAGGTCAGTCGCAGCGTGCCGCCGGGCTCGGCTTCGATCGATGGCTTCAGGCGACGCGTCGAACTTGCGTCGGCCTCGTCCGCCACGAGAACGCCGGGGACGGCCTGATCCGCCGGAAAGTGGCAGACGACGACCTCGATGCGATGTTCGCCATCGAAAAGATCGGCCGACACGGTTACGGATGCGGCATCGGCATCGCGGCTTCCCTCGGCGCTTGCCGATGTCGCGGGGCCTGAACGCGTCACCGGGGACGGAACCGGGATGAAGCGCCACGCATCCATCGTTTGAGCCACAAGACTGGCAGCGGCATCCAGCAGGATTTCGCAAGGCTGCCGTCCACGCCCGAGCACGACGCCAAGCGCGCCGTACAGACGCGAGACGTGCTGCTCCGAAGCCAGCCTATCAAGACCGCGAAGCGGCGTGCGCCCGGTGAATGCCTGGCGACTGAGCCCCGCGACCTCACCCGCAAGGTCCGCGGGCACGACGGCGGGATGCGCGGCGACCTGGTCCAGCAGGTCGAGCATCGATGCCGCCTCAGCGGCCAGCGCTGGGGAGGCGGCGATCCGGCGCTGGATCAGCGCGCGCTGCTCGGCGTCGAGCGTCCCTGCGAAATAGCCCGCCCAGGCAGCTGGTTCAGGCTCGGCGCCCGCCTCCGCCTCCGCCTCCAGCGCTGCGGCCAGCCGCGCCCGTAGAACGCCGTCGCCCGGCCGCGCCTCGGTCCCGTCGGACAGCTTCAGGATGCGGTCCATGAGTTCGGCAAGTCGGTCTGACATGCTCATGCCCTCTTGCCTTCGCCCGCATTGACCAGCCACGCCTTCACATCCGGGTCGGCAGCCAGCAAGGCCAGCAGGCGACGCCGCACCCGCTCCTTGATGACGTAGATGGCGCGTCCCGACGCATCGCCCAAACCCCGCGCAATATCCCGGGGCTTCTCCAGTCCGCCCAAGACGAGCGAGACATAGGCCCGGTCTTCGTCGGTCAGTTCTGCGGCGGCGCGGCGCAGCGCCGCACCAGCCGCTCCAAGAAGCGCAGTGTCCTCCTTGCCAGCCAGCGCTCTGTAAGGGTCGGCCGTGTCCGCGACGGTGTACGCCGCCGGTTCGTCCTCAGCCGGTCCGGACGCGCCGGTCGTATCGGGATCCAGCGCCACCATGGTCGGGCGGCCGCCGATGTAGTTCGGCGGCACCGCGCGCCTGACGCGGTCCAGGGCGGCATCGACCTCGACCGCGGTGGCCTCCGGGTGTTGGCCCGACACGGCGGCCAGCAGGTGGCCCGTCTGCGGCGCCACCTCGTTCCAATAGACAGCCGAGAAAACCGCCTGATCGAGTTGCGCCAGCGCCTGAACGCCGGCCGGAAGGCGACGACGGCCCATCGCCCGACGCCGCTCGTCGATCAGGAGGTTGTCGACGACGCGACGCACATGGGCCGCGAAGCTGCCCGGGGGTGAATAGACCCGCAGACGCCGGCAATCCTCCTCCCACAGCGACAGCAGAACTGTGTTGTATGCGTCCTCGCGATCCGCCGCGTTGTCATGCAGCCGTACGACGGCCGCCCGGATCTCGCGATCGAAGAACCCCTGGAACGCCGACCAGCCGGCATTCGTGTCCCGCCCTGACAGCAGCCGCCAGATGCGCTGCTGCAGCAAATCGCGTACGACGAGGACGAGATACGTCTCCAGCGGTTCGCGGCCGCTCCAGCCGTCGCAGCAGCGGAACGATTCTGCCGCCAGGCTCGCCCAGACGTCACGGAACGCTGCGCGGGCAGGACGCTGGTCCGCCGACCCGGCACGTTGGCCGCTTAGCGCAAGGCAGGTGGTCCAGACGCAAGCCTGCATGCGCGGCTCAAGCGCACGAAACGCATTAGCGTCGCCGTCCAGCATCTTCGCGACAAGGTCGTGGTCGGACAGTGGCACCGAACCTGCTTCTCCGCGCCGTCCGGCCGATCTGGGCGCCTGGCGCCGCCGCTGCGCCCGGCCTCGCCCCGGCGGCCCCTGCCGCCAAACGTAGGCTGGCGCCCGCACCGGCACAACGATCCGCAAGCACGTCATCACCGGCCGGAGAGACCGCTGCGTATCCGGCATGATCCGTGCACGCAAAAAACATCGACGGCAGCGAACTCCTCCCGCAGTTCGCCGAGGATCCGGCAGAAGACAGGTGCCGGGAACTCGGCGTCCGGCAGGTCCCGAAACCCGGTCTCGTGCACGATCGGCCGCGGCGCGGTCGCCACGAACTCGCGCGCGATCTCGGGATGTGCTTCCAGCTTGGCACGGATCGCCCGCTTGATGAGTGCCACATGGGCGTCCGAGCCCAGATCGAACCACTCGCCATCGTAGCAGGTCGTCTTCAGCCGCGACTTCTTGCCCATTTGCTTGACGACGAAGCCGTACATCCGGCCGAGCTTGCGCCGCTCCTCGGGGTCGAGGAACAGCAGCGAGACGTAGAACCCCTCGATCGATCCGTACTCCGCACCGTCCAGAACGAAGGGCGTGCGTGCGAAATTCGACATCAGGCGGCCGATTTCCTCCGTCGCCTTGGAATAGACGTTGAACGGCACGGTCTCGGCGCAGCGCGATGCGGGTGTCATCGGAATTCTCCTGTCGATCCATTCAGCCTCGTCCGCAACACCAGACGGACACCAAGCTGGAATTTCGATCGGCCGATGTCGGCGCGGCGCGCATAGTCTGCCGCCCGACGCGTTCGAAAAAACCAGGTCACGTCCGTCTCCCGTTATGCCGCATCGGAAAATCTATGGGAGACTGATCATGAGCACTCTTCGCACTCTGGCCTTGAGCACCGTCGCCGTGGTTACTTTGGCTGCCGGGACGGCCTCGGCGGTCGCCGTCGACCTCAGCGTCGTCGATGTCGTTAAGGCGACGCAGTCCAGCATCGGCCGCGTCACCGCCGTGACGCCTTGGCTGTTCAAGGACGGCAAAGCGGGCCGCCACACCAAAGTCGGAACTGCCTTCCTGATCGACCAGAACGGCGACATGGTCACCAATTGCCACGTGGTGCACGAGGACGCGAGCGACGGCGAGCCCTCCGGTCCCACCATCGTCAGCGTGCAGTTCCCCGACCGCACCGACCTGTTCTTGCCCGCGACGGTGGCCGGCTGCGACACGCTGGGCGACATCGCGGTGCTGAAGGTCGCCGGGGTTGGACCGTGGCGCACGCCGCTGCATTTCGCCGCGCCAAAGGACGTCGCGGTCGGCGAGGACGTCATCACAATCGGCTTCGCCCAGGGCTTGCCGGGCGATCCCACGGTCGCGCGCGGCATCGTGAGCGCGCTGCATCGCAGTGTTCCCAACGGCGACTTCAGCGATCTCGTGCAGACCGACGCGGCGATCACCCAAGGCAACTCGGGCGGCCCCCTGCTCGACCTCCACGGCGATGTGGTCGGGGTCAATACCTACGGGACCGACTTCAACATGAGCTACGCCCGCAGCGCCGCCTCGGCATCGCGCTACGCCGAGGCCATCATCGCCAACGGCCGGGTGAATCGCGCGGCCCTCGGCATCAACGTCAAGACCATGGCGGTCGAGAGGGTCAGACTGCCACGGCCGGGCGTGCTGATCAGCGCCGTCGATCCGCATGGACCCGCCGGCGCGGTGGTCTCGCCGGACGAACTGGTCGCTTCGGTCGAATGGAGCAATGGCTTCACGTATGCCACAGCGGATGTGGGTGCGTGGAATGATGCCATGGCAATGATCCGGCCTGGTGAGAGGGTAACGCTGAACGTCTATCGACTGACCGACGCGGGTGTCGACATCGCCATGTCGCTGCGCGACGTGCCGGCGGATGCCGTCTTCTCGTCCAGGGTCGCCGTCGTGGCACCCGCCGCGGACCCGATGCGGGGCATCTTCGCGACGACGCTCCCGCAGTTTCCGGCGCACGCCATCCCGCGCCCGCTGGCTCCACTGCCCCCGGCGAGCAAGACATGATCTCAGCGAGGCGGCACCATCGTCATCGTGTCCCGGGCCGCTTCGGGACACGATGAGCCTTCATGCCTGACGCGCGAGGAACGTCGATCATGGTCTTGAAAATTATCGGATGGAGCATTCTGACGCTCGTCGTGTTCGGGGGCGCGTGGCAATCGCTCTCGGGGTGGCTCGGCGCTGGGCCGCTGCCGCCGATCCTCGCGGCCATCGCCGCCGTCCTGGTCTGCGGCGCGTCGGTATGGGCCTACCGGATGAGAGTGCCCGACATCGTGCTGCCGCCAACCGACCGGAGCGGCGTCTCGAAGCCGCTCGGGGTGATGTCCCTGATGCTGGGAGTGATCGCCGTCTTCGTCATTTGGACGGTGAGGGATTTTGCCTTCGATCCGCGCACGCTGCTGACCGTCGCCGGCGGCGGCGTCGGCGTCGGGCTGGCGTTCTGCGGCCTGGGTCTTGTGGTGAACCTCGAAGCCACCGAGGCCATCGCGATGCAGGATCTGGCGGCGGCCGAGGCGCGGCGCGTGCACGCCAGGCAGCAGCTTTCGCAAGGCGCCGTGGTCCAGGCGATCCAATCGTATGAGGCGGTGCTGGCGGTCGAGCGGCGCTACCGTCCGCCCTCCCACGCCCGCTTGGTCGAGGCGCTGACCGACCTGACCAATGCACTGCTCCACGCCAAGCGCTACCAGGCGGCGCACACGTACGCGACCGAAGCACGCCAGCGCCTGGACCTGGTTGCGGCCCGCATGCCCGGTGTCCTCACCTCGCTCGCCATCGCTCAGACCGAGCGGGTTCTCGGGCGGGCCTGCCTCGGATTGCGGGATCACGCTGGCGCCAAGACGCATTTCGAGGCGGCGGCGGTACTCCTGGATCAGATCATGCAGGCGGGACGAACCGACGGCTTCGACCGGCTCGTCTACGGGGAAGACGACGAGGATCTGCCGATCGTCGTCGATCTCAACCAGGCCATCGCCGCTGCCGATATGGCCGGGGAGGACGCCTGGGCGATCGATCAGCACGCCAGGCTGCTTGCGATGGAAACCCAGTGGGTCCGCTCGCGCCGTCTCGACTCTCAAATGCTCGCCAGCCTGCAACAGGATGCGGCACTCAAAAGCCTGGCCTACCGGTTCGTCGCTCCGGACAAGGCCGTCCGGGCGGCGCAGCGAATGTATGCGCTCGCCGCGGCAGATGGCGCGCCGCTCGCCAACGCCCACGACGAACTCGGGCTGGCCTGGTGCGATTGCGGTGCACTGGCGGTCGCCGCGTTTCATCTCGGTCGTAAGTTGACTCTCCTGCAGGACGACCAGGGCGCGGATACGCCCGGGTGCAGCTCCACGCTGTGCGACCTCGCTCGCATCGCCGCGCTGCGCGGCGACCACACCGACGCGGTGTCGCTCTTCGAACGCGCCCTGGTCTGCGCCCAACGCGACGGTGATTTGGCAGTCCTCGGCACGGTCAGCCTCGCTCTGGCCGAGGCGTTGCTCGCCGCGCCGGCTCTCGCCCCCGGTGCGGACGAACGCGTCCGATCCCTGCTGAAGGCTGCGCTGCGCGTGTCCGATGCCACCCTGATCCGGGCCGGAACCTATTCGGCGCTCGGCGAAATGCACGCGCGTCGGGGATTGCCCGATCTTGCGATCCTGCTCGGCAAGCGCGCCGTTAATCTGGTGCAGGCAGCGGCGGAGACAGCCCGGGGGAGTGCCCTGGAGGCAAGGTATTGGGCCCACGCGGCGCCGCTCGCGCGGCGACTCGCGACGCACCTCGTCGACGCCGGCCGGCTGGCCGAGGCGCAGCGCGTGCTCGATCTGCTCAAGGAGGACGAATTCGAGGACCGCATCAGCCGCAGCGGCGGCGGCCGCACCCTTTCCCTGGTGCAGCTCACAATCCGCGAAGTCACGTGGACCCGGCACGGCGATGCGATCGAGGCCGCCATCGCGACGTTGACATCCGAACGTTCGGCCCTTCTGGCGAAAGCCGACCGCACCGCCGCCGACACCGCGCGGCTCGACGCGCTCGCCGGCATGCTCGATGCCGCCAAGCAGCAACTCGACGACTGGCTTGACGAACTGGCGGACGTGCTGCTCGCCGAACGGCCGGCGGCGCAGGAGCAGGTGCGTGCGCTCAATCTCGATCTGCTGGAGACGCTGCGCGCGGATCTCAGCGACCTCGGCCCCGATGTCGCGCTGGTGCATTTCATCCTGGGCACGCGGCGCCTCGCCATCATCCTGACGCGACCGGACCTGCAGGTCAGCCGCGACGTGGCGGTGACCGATGTCGAGATGCACGGCCTGATCCACCGTTTTCGCCGCGCTTTGCGCACACCGGGCCGCGACACAACCGACGTCCTCCGCCTCGCGAACGCCCTGTACCGGCATCTCATCGCGCCGATCGCGGAGCACCTGACGGAGGTCGAGACGCTGATGGTCGTGCTCGACGGCGCGCTCCGCTACCTGCCGCTCGCGGCGCTGCACGACGGCACGGACTACCTGATCGCGCGGCACGCGTTGGCGATCCTGACGCCCGCCGCCACCACGCGCCTCAAGGATCGCCCGGTCGATTGGACGGTTGGCGGCCTTGGGGTCAGCCGCCACCTCGCCGCCCACGCCGCACTCCCGGCGATCGACGACGAGCTGCGCGCGATCATCCGTGAGCCGGACGAGACCGAAGGCATCTTCCCGGGCAAGCGTTACATGGATGATGCCTTCACCGCGGCCGCGCTGGCCGAGGCGCTGCAAAGCCACAAGGCGATCCACATCGCCAGCCATTTCGAATTCGCTGCCGCCAACACGGGTGAGTCCGCTTTGCTGCTGGGCGACGGCAGCGAACTGACGCTGCGCCAGATGCAGGCCGACCGCTACGTGTTCCGCAACATCGACCTCGTCGCCCTATCGGCCTGCGAGACCGCACTCGGCACCGAGGCCAATGAGCAGCAGGCGTTGCGCGGCTTGCGGCGGATGAACGGCGCGGAATTCGAAAGCCTGGGTGCGATGATCCAGCGGCGCGGCGCCAAGGCCGTGATCGCCACGCTCTGGGCGGTTGAGGACAACAGCACCGCGCTGCTGATGAGGCTGTTCTATGCGGCTCACCGCGACGGCAAGACCAAGGCCGCGGCGCTGCGCAGCGCCCAGGTCGCCGTGCTGCGCTCGACCGCCGAGCCGTCGTACGCAAATCCCTATTTCTGGGCGCCGTTCGTGCTGATGGGCAACTGGCTGTAAGTGCGGCGCGCTTCGACACGGACCGCCGTCGGCGTACCCACCGTGGACCGTCAGGCCGTCGCGGCCCTCCGCGTAGGCCGGAATGTAAGGCGGGATGAAGTTCAGGCGGTTGTCGTCGTTCAGGTACCAAAGGAATTCGCCGAGTGCGCCAGTCCGGCGCGTAGCAGCGTTGCATGACTTCGACTGTGGCGGCAGTGTTGCTGTGCCGGAACCAGAGGGGGACGCCGCGTGACGCAGACGCTCGACGCCGCGGAGGGCGCGATCGCGGTCCAGATCGGCGGTGACAACAACGTCGTCAATGTCCAGGCGGGCGCGGCGAAACTGACACTGCTGCGGCGGCACCTCGCCCAAGCGCCGTTGCGCTCGCCGCGCGAGCTCCTGCTGACCGAGCTGCGCGGCACCCGTCTCGTCGGGCGGACCAAGGAGCTGACGACCCTGCAAGCCTGGCTTGAGACGTCGTCGCCGATCGCGCTGCATTGCCTCACCGGCGTGGCCGGCAGCGGCAAAACGCGGCTCGCCATCGAGCTGTGCGAACGCGCCACAGGCTGGGACAGCGGCTTCGTGCTCCACGACGAACTGCAACGCTTCGCCAGCACGGTGGGGCTGCAGGGCTGGCGCTGGCAGAAACCAACGCTGATCGTTGTGGACAACGCCGCCGCCGCTAGTTCGGCGATGCGCCACTGGCTCGAGATCCTGTCCGAACGGGTCGCCAAGCCGGAAGACCCCAAGCTGCGCCTGCTGCTGCTGGAGCGGGACGCCGACCCCAACACGGGCTGGTGGGGCAAGCTGATCCAGCCAGGCAGCCTGGCGGGGCGAGGGCCGGATGCGCTGGCCGATCCGGCTGAACCGCAAACGCTACCGCCGTTCGACGCGGTGATCGAGCAACGCGCCCTGCTGCGCGAGGCCATGCGGGCCGCCGCTGCGCTCCAGGGCGGTCCAGTCGCCGCTAGCGTGCCCGACCCCGGTCAGGACCTGACGCTCGACGCGGCACTTGCCGGCGCCGCCGATGCGGAGCCGCTGTTCCTCATCATGGCCGCGATCGTCGCAGTGCAGGATGGGCTGCCAACCGCGCTCGAAAGCGGTCGGGCGGCGCTCGCCGGCCGCATCGCCGCTTCCGAGGCCTCGAGGCTGGCCGACCTCGGCCAGAGCCGGTCCTGGCCAGAAGGAGCCGCCGAGCACCTCGCCGCGGCCATCACGCTACAGGGCGGCTGTGACCGCGCCGCGGCTATGGCGCTGATCCAAGCCGAATGGGTGGCGGAATCCCTGCCACCCGGCGCACCCTCACCCAACATCGCCGCGATCCTGGCCGAAGCGCTCCCCCGCCAAGGCGGCGGCGTGGACGCATTGCGTCCCGACCTGGTCGGCGAGGCGTTCCTGCTGCTGGCGCTGCGCCGCGACGGCCGCGGACCGGACGAGCAGGCGGCGATCGTTGTTCGCGCCTGGAAACGCGCCCCGGCCACGACCGCCTCGACGGTCGTGCGCACGGCGCAGGATTTCGCCGATAGCGCCGCGCATCCCAGCCTGGCATGGCTGGCGGCGCTCGAGAGGGCGGTCACAACGCCGGGTGAGCAACTCGTGCTCGCATGGGCGCTGCCATACCACAGCCAGGCGCTCGCCGAGCCCGCGAGGCGGATCCTGGACCGGCTGATCGGGATGTTGATGGCCATGTCGCAGAAGGCGCCCGAACTGCGATCGGACATCGCTGCCTGGGCAACCCTCCTGGCCGATGCGTATGCCGACCTCGGCCAAACCCACGATGCGCTGCTCGCGCTGCAGCGCGCGGTCGAATGGTTTCGTGAGCTCGCCAAGACCGCGCCTGCCCTCCAAGTTCGGCTAGCGCGGGCACTGACGCAAATGTCCGACCTGCTCGCCAAATCGGGGCTGCCCTTCGAGGCGTACAAGGCGGCGTCTGAGGGAGTCCGGATTCTACATAGCATGCTCGTCGGCCAGCCTTCGCTCCGCGCGATCATGGCCGAGGCGCTGACCGACCTCGCTGCGCGCGGCATCGATCTCGGCGACTACAAGGCGGCCGTCACCGCAGCCGAAACGGCGGTCGGGCTGTGCCTTGACGAAGCCGTGGGCGTCACGCCGGAAAATCATGCGGCGGCGTTGAGCAACCTGGCCGCCGCCTACGACGGCGCGGACCGCTCGGCGGACGCGTTGCGGGTGGCAACCGACGCCGTCACGCTTCGCCGCAAGCAGAACGCGCGTAACCCCGATCTTTACGGGCCCGGCCTGGCCATCAGCCTGGTCAACCAGGCGGTCGCGACGATTAAGCTCGGGAGAGGCCAGGACGCGCTGCAGCCGGCTGGCGAAAGCGTCCGGATCTACCGGCGTCTGGCCAAGCTTCGCCCGGCGACATTCGATCGGCCTCTTGCCAGGGCACTGACGAATTTGTCCAACATGCAAGACGACGTGAGCGATCCGGCCGCCTTGGAAACCGCACAACAGGCGGTCGATCTGCTGCGGCCACTTGCGGCGTCCGACCCTGCCTCCAACCAAGCCGACTACGCGCTCGCGCTGCAGACGCTCGCGTTGCGGGCGCTCAGGGCCCGTGACGCCGACCGCGCACTCGCGGCGATCGCCGGCGCGGTCGCGATCTATCGGGCGCTACCTGCAAAGCTGCCGCCAGTGTTGCAAGAACGTTTCGGCGTATCGTTGCGCATCCAGTCCGACGCGCATGAGACGAACCGGCAAAAACCTGAGGCGGTTGCCGACAGCGCCGAAGCGCTGCGCGTCCATATGGCATTGCAAGCCACCGCGCCACAGATCTTCGCCCGACAGTGTGGGATCAGCCTCACGGGCTACCTCGAAAGCTGCAAGTGGGCAGGAATGACGCCCGACACTGCGTTGGTCGAAGCCGCCGCGGCCGCGCTCAGGGATATGAACATCGTCGTCGCAATCCCAGGGAAGGACCCGAAATGATCGAATTGCTCGCTAGCGCCGCCGTCTCCGTGGTCGCGCCCTACCTCGGCAAGGCTGCCGACGAGGCGGCCAAAACTCTCGGCAAGGGAGTGGCTGATGCCGGAATAGGTTTGCTGTCCTGGATGCGAACCAACCTATTCGGCCGGGCGAAAGAGGCGCTCGACGACGCCGAGAAATCGCCGCACAACGACAACCAGGCCGACCTGCGCAAACAGCTCACCAAACTGCTGAGCGAGCATCCCGAGATGGTCAAAGAGCTGCAGGACCTGCTGCCGAAAGACGCAATCGAGAGCGGCGGCATGGGTGTGAAGGCTGGCGCCGGCGCCAAGGTCGTCCAGGTGCGCGGCAACAACAATGCCAGCACTATAAGCTAGCGGAAAAATCTGACGCTTGGTACCCGCCGGCCGGTACCGCTCGCGGACTCGAACACAGCCTCGCATATCTCGAAGAGGTGCAAATCTTTCGGCTGTCATTGATCGAAAGTGAAGGTGATGAGATTAAAGACGATGCGGAGGAGGAGCAACTCCGCCTCAAGATCAAGCGGTGGGCCGGCGGGTCACCCATACCAGGACATTTCCGAACATTGGGCTATCTGCGTCTTCTTCGGAACCACTATGCACACGTCGGCGACGTGCCGCACCCGTCCTTCAAGAGCTACGTTGGGTCACACGGGAACTCACTCAACAAATTCTGGAATTGGCAGGCAAAAGGTTGTGGGTTCGGCAATTATGTTGCGACGGCGACCGTGCCGGTGGTCAGGGACCAATTCTATGGCAGCAAGGTTTGCAGTTCGTGCGTCTTCGTGTGTCCGGATCCAAACAGCAAAAATGAACGGCATCGATCCGATGGTCTGGCTCACCGACGTGCTCGAGCGAGTCGTCTCCGGACGAACCAAGAGCCACGATCTCCATACGTTGCTACCCTGGAACCCGGCGGCGAAAAACGCCAGCGACGCGACTGCCGCGCTCGCCGCGTAATGCGCCCGGTTCGTCAACTCAAATCCTACAGGTCGCAGCCTCACCGCTTACGTCGATTCGGCGCATCGTTTCGGTATTCAGGTCACGATCATTCGAGGATAGCGACATTGGCAATCGCCCCTCGCCATCACCAGACCCGCGCTGCGGGCATCTCCGCCTTCACCCGCTGCACGGTGCTGACACCCACGCCGAGGGTCTTGGCCACCTTCAGCATACCATCGCCCGCCGCCAGGCGCTTGCGGATCGCGCCCTCAACCTTTGTGCTCACCTTTGGCCGGCCAAGCCGCACCCCCTTGGCGCGCGCCCTGTCGAGCCCCACGTTGACCCGGCTGCGGATCATGTCGCGCTCGAACTCGCTGAAGGCCCCGAGGATGTGAAAGAACACGCGCCCGGCAGGCGTGGTCGTGTCGATCGCCTGCTGGTGCAGGAACAAGTCCACGTTGGCGGACTCCAGATCGTGCAAGGTGTCCATCAAGTTCCGCAGAGAGCGGCCCAGGCGATCCAGCGCCCACGCCATCACCACGTCCAAGCGTGCCCGTGACGCGTCTTTCAAGAGCGCATCCAGGCCCGGCCACCTATCGCGCCCCTTGGCGCCACAGATCCCGTTTTCCTCGTAGACGTTTGTGACCGTCCAGCCGCGTTGCGAGGCAACTGCCTCCAGGGCCAATCGCTGGTTCTCCGTGGTCTGCCCGTCCCGGCTGACACGTAGGTAGAGCGCGGCCCGCTTCGGCTTCCTGATCATGACGGCTGCCCCCATTGGTTGCGCTCGGGTGGTTGTATTGCATAGCGTTATACGACAATCAATTGTTTTCCGAATGGATATGTGGCTTAGTCCTACTGAGTCGAAAAAGCCGGGTGAATAGGCAGATTGAGCTTGGTACGACGCGATTGCGGTTTGGTAGCAGTGGAGATTCGAACCTTCCAGGAGGGGTTGGATGGATCTCCACGATGGGCCGGGGACGGAAGCGCGGTTCCGCGGCTACGCGGCAGACCTTGCATCGGTACTGGGCCATGCCGACCGGATCAGACCGTTCGAGGACTATTGTGTCGGGCTGCTGTGCGCCGAGGGTCGCAAGAGCGTCGAACCATTGGCGGCGGTGACGGCGCCCGAGCGAACTGCGGCGCAGCACCAGTCGCTGCTGCATCTTGTGGCGCAAGCACCCTGGTCTGATCAGGCGGTACTGACCCGTGTGCGTGAGCGGGTACTGCCATCTATCACCCGAGACGAGCCAGTCCAGGCCTGGATCATCGATGATACCGGCTTTCCGAAGAAGGGCAGTCACTCGGTTGGTGTAGCCCGGCAGTATTGCGGCCAGTTGGGCAAGCAGGACAACTGCCAGGTGGCGGTGAGTCTTTCGGTGGCCACGCATCAGGGCAGCTTGCCCGTGGCCTACCGATTGTATCTGCCAAAGGACTGGGCCGCGGACCCGGTTCGCCGGACTATCGCCGGTGTACCCGATGACATTCGATTTCAGACCAAGCCCGAGATCGCCGTGCAACAGATGCACCAGGCTCTAGCAGCCGGCGTGCCACCGGGCGTCGCATTGGCTGATCCGGCGTATGGCAATGACAGCAATTTCCGAGCTGGGATCACGGGACTTGGGCTGCCTTACGCGGTTGGTATCATGCCCAGCACGGCAGTTTGGCGACCCGGCGGGGCGCCATTGCCGCCGGCGCCGTATTCGGGCCGCGGCCGTCCGCCGTCGCGGACTGCGGATGTAGGTTTGTGGCCGAGCTGACACTCAAATAGCAGCGAAGCGGATGGGTCGCTTCAAGGCGCAGACACGCTCTTTTGGCGGTTCGGTACGACTGCACACGTCCCCAAAGCGGCCGTGAGGTGACCGCGCCAGCCGCGGTGGGACACAAGGCGAATCCAGACCAACCCGCCTCGATTCTTTTCGGAACGTCTGCTGCCGGCTCTAGATTGTTTTGTTGCCGGGCCCATTCAGCGCGAAATGCGCGCGGACATCCCGGCGTGGTCTGTCACCGGCTTGTCCACAGAGCCTTCCGAACCACCGGCTAGCGCACTCGCCGTCATACAGGCGACGAGGGCTTTTAGATGTTTGATCCCGGCGTCGAACGAAGAGGGGCCCCACGCGAAAACCCGATCGCCAATCACGCCGAGTGGCACGCTCAGTCCGCCGCGAATGGGTTCTCGTCCGAACTGTCGGTCGGAGCCGGGATGTGTGCTGGCCGGACCATGTCAATGAAAGCGCGCAGTGCGGCCGGAACCTGCCGGTGGCCTGGATAATACAGAAAGAGGCCCGCGAAGGTTGGAGACCAGTCCTCCAACACGCGGACGAGCTGTCCTGAGCGCAAGAACGGTTCGGCATGAGCTTCGATCGTATACGCGATCCCCAGGCCGTCGACCGCCGCGCGCACGGCCAAATCAGGGTTGTTGACCATCACCCGACCATCCACCGAGATTTTCCGCGACTTTCCGTTTCGCTCGAACGGCCAGTCGAATATGGCACCCTCGGCACTCCGACGGTACTGAACGCAACTGTGACGGGCGAGATCGTCGGGGGTACGCGGCCGGCTCCGCTGTGCGAAGTAGGACGACGCGCCAACCACGGCCGCTTTCATTGGTGCCATCACCCGGACTGCAATCATGTCGGCTGCCGCCCGGTCCTGCGGTCCGACGCCGGCGTCGAACCCTTTTGCGACGATATCGACCGGCGCTTCGCCTGTTTGGAGCTCAAGGTGCACCTCCGGGTAGGTCGATAGGAAGCGCCCCCAAACCGGTGCAATCACCGCCGCTGCCGCCATGTGGCTTGCATAGATCCGCAGCCGCCCGACGGGCCGGCTTCGCTCGAGGTTCAGGTCCTCCAACGCGCCGGCGATCTGATCGATCGCCGGTCGCAGCCGGTCTAACAAGCGAAGGCCAGCGTCGGTCAGTGATACGCTGCGCGTGGTGCGACGCAGCAAGCGTACCCCGAGGCGCTCCTCGAGCTGCCGCATCGAGTGGCTGAGCGCCGAGGGTGTGACGCCGAGCCGCAATGCGGCAGCCCGGAAGCTGAGGTGATCGGCAATGGCGACGAAGCCGGTCAGATCGGCGAGGCTACCGCGCTGCATTCATGAATTTCCCTCAGCACCGAATGCAATAAATACAGGATTTTCGTTTGTGGCCATAGGCCACACCTTACGGTCGCACGCATTCGGGTATCGAAGGAGCTTGCAGTGCCTGACGACGTGACATTGGACTTGGCGCCGGCGGAAACGGCCAAGACGCCAACCGCGAGATGCGACGCATTCCGAGGGCAACCGGAGAGATCGCCAGATCCGCCCGCGCCCGAGAAGGCGCCGCGGTCTCTGCGCCGGTGGTCGGTGCGCTGGGCGTTGTTTGCGCTGCTGCCGTTCGCGCTGATCGGCGGCGGATATTGGTACGTCACCGGGGGCCAGGTGATGTCGACGGACGACGCATATGTCGAAGCCGAGACGGTTGGCATTTCGACCGACGTCTCCGGCATCGTCAAGCAGGTCGACGTCACGGAAAACCAGCACGTCGTTCCTGGCCAGGTTTTGTATCGCCTCGATCCCCGGCAGTTCCAGATCGCACTCGACAACGCCAAGGCCAATCTTGCACAGACGGCGCTGACCATCGATGCGATGAAGCAGGACTACCTGCAGATGCGGAGCGACGTCGTCGCGCAACAGGCGCAGGTCGCGCTCAATCAGTCGAACTATGATCGCAGCGCATCGCTGGTGGGCACCGGCGCCGTGTCCAAGGCGACCTATGACCAGGGGCGTTTCAGCCTGGAAGCGCAGCGAGGCAAGCTCGAGTCGCTGCGTCAGCAGGCCGCGGTGCAACTTGCCAAGCTCGACGGCGACCCGAACATTCCGGTGACACAGCACCCGATGTACTTGCAGGCCAAATCACGGGTCGCGGAAGCGCAGCGCCAGCTTGATGACTCCGTCGTCACGGCGCCGTTTGCCGGCATCGTGACGCAGGTACCCGCGATCGCGCGCGGCAAGTACCTGGCAGCCTCGACGACCGCCTTCTATCTCATCGCTACCGACTACGTCTGGGTCGATGCAACCCCGAAAGAAACGGAGTTGACCTATGTGCGGCCTGGGCAGCCCGTCACGCTGACGGTCGATACTTACCCGGATGCGGAATGGCACGGCGTCGTCGAGAGCATCAGCCCGGCGGCAGCTCAGCAGTTCTCGCTGCTGCCGGCACAGAACACGAGCGGCAACTGGGTAAAGGTCGTGCAGCGCGTTCCGATGCACGTGCGCGTCGACACGAGCGACGAGCACCTGCCACCGCTGCGCGCCGGGATGAGCGTCGAGGTCGACGTCGGTACCGGGCATGCGCGGGGCTTGCCGCACTTTCTGGCGTCCATGCTGGGGGGCGGCGCGGCCGCTTGTGGGCAACGCAGTTCCTGCGGGGAACTTCCTCCGAATTCCCGAAGCGCGCCGTCTGTTCCAGCGACCGCGTTGTTCGGTCAGGCCCGGCGGGGACCGTGATGCAAGCGGAGCGGCCGCCAGACGGCGTTAATCGGGCGGCGATCACCGTCTGCGTGATCCTTGCCACCCTGATGCAGGCGCTCGATACCACCATCGCCAACGTCGCGCTGCCCTATATGCAGGGGAGTGTCTCGGCGAGTCAGGACCAGATCGACTGGGTGCTGACCTCGTATATCGTTGCTGCCGCGATCATGACGCCGCCGACCGGGTTCCTCGCCGGGCGGTTCGGGCTCAAGCGGCTTTTTCTGGTTTCCGTCATCGGCTTCACCGTCGCCTCGATGCTGTGTGGCATGGCGCAGTCCCTGGTGCAGATCGTGCTGTTCCGGGTGCTGCAAGGTTTGTTCGGTGCGGCGCTCGTGCCGCTATCGCAGACCGTGCTGTTCAACATCAATACGCCGGAGAAGCGGGGATCCGCCATGGCGCTATGGGGCGTCGCGGTGATGGCCGGTCCCGTACTTGGGCCAGTGCTCGGCGGCTGGCTGACCTCGGTCTACAGCTGGCGTTATGTCTTCTACATCAACCTGCCGATCGGCATGCTTGCCTTCCTCGGCATGACAGTATTTCTGAAGGACACAGCGAGGAATACGACAGCAAAGCTGGATTGGTTCGGATTCGGCACCCTGAGTCTGGCGATTGGCGCCATGCAGGTCATGTTGGACCGTGGCGAAGAGCTCGACTGGTTCGGTTCCGGCGAGATTATCGTAGAGGCTGTTATCGCCACCTCGGCATTCTATCTGTTTCTTGTCCACACTTTCACCGCGCGCCAGCCGTTCGTCAGGCCGTCGCTGTTCCGTGACCGTAATTTCACCGCAGGTGTGTTGTTTGTCGCAATTGTCGGCCTCACTTATTACGCTTCGCTGGCACTGCAACCGCCATTTCTTCAGAATCTCATGAATTACCCAATCGTCTCCGCGGGCCTCGTGATGGGACCTCGGGGCATTGGCACGATGGGCGCCATGTTGGTCGTCGGAAAGCTGACCGGGCGGGTCGATACTCGGCTGCTTCTCGGCACCGGCCTGGGGCTCACTGCCTGGTCGTTCTATGCGATGACAGGCTGGACCCCTGACATTTCGCAGATGACCATCATCGCCGTGGGAGTGATCCAGGGCATTGGTCTCGGCTTCATCTTCGTGCCGCTCAGCGTGGTGACTCTATCGACGCTGTCATCCGAGCAACGAGCGGAAGGCGCCGGTCTTTATAGTCTGTCACGTAATATCGGTTCCAGCGTCGGGATCTCGGTGGTAAACAGCCTGCTGATAACGAACACGCAGGTGAATCACGCCGATATCGCGCAGTACGTTACGGGCATTAACCGAATGTTCGACGCGCCGGTGATCGCGCGGTTCTGGAACCCGGTTACCGCCGCCGGACGCGCCGCGCTTGACGCGGTCGTCACGCAGCAGGCACAGATCATTGCGTATATCGATGACTATAAGCTGTTGATGATCGCGACGGTCGTCGTACTTCCGCTGATCATTGTCTTCAAGAAGGCGTCCGCCGGGGGCAGTGCCGTGGGACACGTGGACGGGGTGGAATTATGACGAGTCCGGTTCGGTACGGTGACGCTCCGGGTCCGCCCACATCGGGTGCCCCTGCCAACCTGGATCAAGCGATGGCTCAGTGTCCGTCCAACGCGCTTTTGCTCGACGAGCTTCTGGCCGAGCCGATGGTGCAGCAGCTTATGCAGCGCGATCGGACAGACGAAGCGACCATCCGCCGGCTGTGGCAACACATCGCGGCCAGCCGGCCAGCCCCGATACCGTGTTGCATGCCACAGGAATCGCGGGCCGCGGGTCCGGACACGATCGCCCGGCTGCTGCACGAAACCGCGCGGCTGTGGCGCAGGCGCTGCGACAAAGCCGTGCGCGCCCGCCTTCCCGGGATGAGCTGCGCGCGGTGCGCCGTCCTCATCCGTCTCGAGCGGCCGGCGGGCGTCAACCAGGCTGCCCTCGCTCATAGTCTCGACATCACCCCGATGACACTTGTTCGCCTGCTCGATCGATTGGAGGCGGACGGCCTTGTCGCGCGCATGCCGGATCCGCATGACCGTCGCGCCCATCTTCTGGCGCCCACTGCCAAGGCACTGCCTTTCATTGCGTGCATCTACGAGCTTGCCAGGAGAATTGAGCATGAGGCGCAGGTTGGACTGTCCGACGCCGAAGCCACCCAAGTGCACGCGCTCCTCTGTCGGATGCGGTCGAATCTCGCAACCGGCGCAGGCCTGGTACCGTCCGCTGATCCGGCTCGGGACTCCGGCCACGCCTAGGTGGTGCCTGCCAATTCCAACGACCATGCTTGCCATCGTGCTGTCCAGCTGCACCGTCGGTCCGGATTTCAAACCGCCAGCGGCGCCGTCGGCCACTCGCTATACCTCGCCAGGCGAGGCGACCGCGTCCGACGTCCGTGCCGGACCGGCGACGCCGAGGCAGATCGTTGCGCTCGGTGAAAAGGTGACGGTCGATTGGTGGACGCTGTTCCGATCGCCCGACCTCGACCTGCTGGTAAAACAAGCGATCGTCGGCAGTCCCACGCTCGATGCCGCAAAAGCAAGGCTGGCAGCGGCGCGGGAGACGGTCGTGGCAACCACGGGCGCGCTTTACCCCCAGGTAGGGTTCGGTGCCAGCGCCATGCGTGAGAAGGTCAGCGCCTCGGCGTTTGGATTGCACTCGGACGAAGTACCTCTTCCGCCGAATTTCAATCTGTTTCAGCTCGGCCCAACCGTCAGCTACGCGCTCGACATATTCGGGGGCACACGTCGTCAGATCGAGCAGGAAGCTGCATTGGCCGACTACCAACGCGATGAGCTCGATGCGGCCTATTTGACTCTGACCGGCAATGCGGTGACCGAAGCGATCCGGGTGGCCGCGATCCGTGCCCAGCAGAAAGCCGTCAACGATACACTCGATATCGATCGGCAGAATCTGGCGCTCGTGCAGACGGAGCGCCAGGCCGGAACCGTGCCTGACAATGATGTGGTCACCGCCGAAAGCCAGCTTGCCGCGGATGAGACATTGCAGCCCGGGCTCGATCAGCAGCTAAGCGTGGCCAGGCACGCGCTGGCTGTCCTGCTTGGTCGCGCACCGGGCAATTGGTCGCCGCCGAACTTCGATTTGGCCGCGCTGACGTTGCCGGGCCAACTGCCCGTCAGCCTGCCGTCGGAACTCGTCCATCAGCGTCCTGATATTCAGGCGGCCGAAGCACAGCTCCACGCTGCCAGCGCACAGATTGGCGTCGCGACGGCGCAACTTTATCCGACCACAACTCTCTCGGGCGGGGTCAGTGCCTCGGCGCTGGATCCGGGGCATCTGTTCAGTCCGGCCGGCCTCGTCTGGAGCATCGCAGCGGGCCTCACCCAACCGATCTTCGACGGCGGTACGCGGCAGGCGGAGCGACGGGCCGCGCTGGCGTCGTTCAAGGCATCCGCTGCTGATTACCAACAGACGGTGCTGCAAGCCTTCGGGCAAGTCGCCGATATCCTGCAGGCCCTCACCCACGATGCGAATCTCCTGGTCGCCGAACGGCGTGCACTCGACACGGCGTCACAGTCCGTGCGTCTGCAACGCCTTACTTACGGCAATGGGACGACCGGGGTTCTCGATTTGCTGGATGCGCAGCGCCAGTACCAGCAGGCGCTGCTTGGCTATGTCCGAGCGGACGCGCAACGCTACCAGGACACAATCCAGTTGCTGGTGGCAATGGGCGGCGGTTGGTGGAACGCAAACCTCACCGTGGCCGACAACGGCAATCCAGTTGGCAGAGGGGGCAATGATTGACAGCCATGTCTAGGTCGACGGCGGATCAACGGAGGCCACGACTCGCGCCATAGCCTGGGTGGCGGTGTTCGCCGACATCCGTATTGATGCAGTGGAACCATGGATCCGCTCGCCGAACTTGGGGTTGATCAATTGATCAATGAGGGAGAACGCAATGCACAGGCATCTTTCGACCAGCGTCTCAACCATGGTGGCGCTCATGGCGGCGCACCGTGCCGCCTCTGGCCGAGATGGTGCGCCAACGACATTCAATCAGGATGAGGTTGCCCGGATCGATGCCTACCTCAGTGACGACGAAGCGGCCGCATCGCCTCACGCCACACTAAGTCGCACGCCGAAGCGCACCCGGCGGGCTAGGGCCTTAAGCTGATCATCTGGACGTTACGATCGTGTGCACTGTCGCTCCAACAGCGGGCCGGTCTACCGCTTGACGGACTATCGGATCGGTGTCGCGACCATATGTTCCCGGCCCGACAGAGCTGCTGCGAGAGCAAGCTGCTACGGGGCGCAAAACTGAGGCTCAACAGTACATTTTAGGGGAGGCACGAAAATGTCCACGCACGCCAATAGCCCGCACGAGTCGCGACGAATGACGCACAGACCGGCCAACGATACGTTCGAACGAGCCAGGTCGATCGTGGTGAACCATTTTGGTGTTGATCCAGGCAAGGTGTCGCTCATGGTATCGTTCATTGATGACCTGGGCGCCAACAGCCTGGACGTGATCGAACTCATCATGGCCTTCGAGGATGAGTTCGATCTCATGATCCCGGACCATGTGGTGGAGACCGTCGTCACGTTGCAAGATGCGGTGGATCACATCGAGCAGCGGAGGAAGCCGCTGCGTCGTCGCGTGCTGAGTTCGTAGAGCGTCGCATTATCTAGTCTTGGCTGCTATCCCGTCTTCGCGGATTGGGGCTATTTTGGAGGGTGCGTCCGTTGTTGATCAACGGGTTATTGGGCAAGGTCTTCACTACAGGAGTTATCTGAGGACGGGACTGGTTGCGATGCGCGGCGGTGGCTGTGGGGGCAAATTGAGTTTGAGCTGCTGGATCAGGAGCCTGAGTTCCGGCTCCGGCTGGGTATAACGGGTCAGCAGCAGCTCCCGCCCGTCGGTTGTCGGCAGATGAACATCGATCATCTGGACGGCGGCGAACTTCTCGAGCGCGCTGCGCGCGGTCAGTCCCGGCGCCAGGCCTGCCCTTGCGAAGGCGAGGGGCATGGAGGCGCCGCTGCAGCGTGATCTGCAGGCAGTACGCCAGGAATGCGATGAAGATATGGGCTTCGACCCGGTGTTGGTCCTGATGGAAGATCGGCCGGATCGCCAAATCGCCTTTCAGGTTTTTGAACGCCTCCTCCACGCCAACAAGTTGAGTGTAGTACTGCCACAACAGTGCGGGATCGTTCTCGGTGAGGTTGGTCCGCAGCAGATAGCGTCCTTCGCGCCGCCGGATCACGCGCAGCTTCTGGCGGTTGAGGCTGTAGATGAACATGGCGCTTTCATTGTCCATCTCGATATTGACCAGGCGCCATGCGGTGGGAGCGCGGGCCCGAGCCGCGCCGAGCTTCATCAGCATTTCCTCGCGCGAGATTTCCATCGCCGCCAATTCTCGTAGCCGCTTCCACAGCCACTTCAATTGCCGCTTGCGCATCGCACGTTCCTTGCTGACGCGCTCGATACTCTCGGCGAACACGTAAAGTTCGCCGTCCTCGGCCAGCAATTTGACCGCGACACCCGCGCGGGCCTGCTGCCAGGGCATGGCCAGGAGTTGCTTCTCAAGGCGCGAGAGGCGGCCTTTCGGCGTTCCCACCAGATACTGCACCGGTGGATCGCCGGCCCACATTTCCGCCAGCACCGCTTCGGTGGGGATGCCGCGGTCCATCACCCAGACACGCCGCGCGCGGCCGTACTGCTGCTCGATCTTGTCGAGGAACATCCGCAGCGTCTTGCAATCCGCCGTGTTGCCGGGCAGCACCTCATAGGCCAAAGGCAGACCTTCCGGGGTGACCACCAGCGCGATCACCACCTGCGGGCAGTCCGGCCGCTTGTCCCGGCTATAGCCGTGGCGGCGCTTGTCGCCTTCAGGCAC
>Ga0302325_10007720_pt1 | contig 23775 bp, 24 predicted proteins | sample Palsa_T0_2_FD_201948 | JGI IMG/M metagenome (GOLD analysis project Ga0302325, IMG submission 201948) | Peat permafrost microbial communities from Stordalen Mire near Abisko, Sweden - Palsa_T0_2 | ecosystem: Environmental > Terrestrial > Soil > Palsa > Peat permafrost | place: Sweden: Abisko... | reverse complement strand
CCCCAGGGAATTTGCCTCTGGCAAATTCCCCATACACTCCCCCGCCGTGCCGACGCCAGTCTGCATCATCGGGGGAACCGGTGCGCTGGGCTTCGGCCTCGCCCTCCGGCTTGGACGGGCGGGAACTCCGGTGGTCATCGGGTCGCGCGACGCGAGCCGCGCGGTCGAGGCCGCCGAGCGCGCACGGGAGCGCGTGCCCGAGGGCTCGTTCATCGGGACCGAGAACTCCGCGGCGGCCCAGGACGCCGAGATCGCGATCCTCGCGGTGCCCTTCCGCAATCAGTCCGAGACGCTCACCAACCTCAAGGGAGCGCTTCACGCCGGCCAGCTCGTGCTCGACTCCACCGTGCCCCTGGCCGCCGCCGTGAGTGGGAAGGCGACGCGGTCGCTGGGCGTGTGGCAGGGGTCGGCGGCCCAGCAGGCACAGGAGATGGTGCCCGAGGGAGTCCGCGTCGTCTCGGCCCTGCACACCGTGAGCGCATCGCATCTCACCGACCTCGACCGCCGGCTCGACGAGGACGTGCTCGTGTGCGGCGACCGGCGCGAGGACAAGGCTCGCATCATCGAGCTCGTACAGCGCATTCCCGGGCTTCGGGCCGTGGACTGCGGGCTCCTCGAGATGGCCCGGATCGTCGAGCAGCTCACACCCCTGCTGATCTCGATCAACGTCCGTCACAAGACGCAGGCGGGGATCAAGATCACCGGCCTGGACCCTGAATGAGCGGGAAAGACGTCCTTGTCTTCGGGAAAGACGTCCGTGCCTTTCCTTTCGAGTTCGCCTGGCGGCGAACTCGCGCCGATGCCCTATGAGCGGGCCCGTCGTCGTGCTTGCCGGCGGGACCGGCGGTGCCAAGCTCGCCCGCGGCATGCTCGACCTCGTGGGCGACGATCTCGTGGTCATCGCCAACACCGGCGACGACATCGAGATCTACGGTGCCTACGTGTCCCCCGACCCCGATCTCGTGACCTTCTGGCTCGCGGACCGGATCGACGAGCGCGGATGGGGTCTGGCCGGCGACACCTTCGCGGTCGTGGACGGGCTGCGCGAGCTCGGCGTCGACGTGTGGTTCAAGCTGGGCGACCGGGACCTCGCGATCGGTCTCGAGCGCGCCCGCCGGCTCGATGATGGCGAGCGGCTCACCGAGGCCCACGCCGCGATCACCGGCGCTCTGGGCGTCGGCGCCCGGGTCCTGCCCATGAGCGACCGGCCCGTCCGCACCTGGGTGCGTGCCCACGGCCGCGCCTGGCCCTTCCAGGAGTTCATGATCCGCGCCGCGGGCAAGGGGCCGATCGAGGACGTCGACCTCCGCGGCGTGCGCTCGGCGCCGCCCAGCGACGAGGTTCTCGAGGCGATCGCCACCGCCGCCGCGATCGTCATCGGCCCCTCGAATCCGATCGTGTCGATCGGCCCGATCCTCGCGCTCCCGGGTCTCTGTGAGGCGCTCGCCTCGAGCCCCGCCCCCGTCGTAGCCGTCAGTCCGTTCGTCAGCGGCGCCGTCCTCAAGGGACCGACGAAGGAGTTCATGGCCTCCTCGGAGCTCTCGCCCGACGCCGAGGGCATCGCCGTCGCCTACGAGGGGGTCATCGACGGCCTCGTCGCCGACGACCGGACCGACCGCATCCCCTTGCTCCACACTGATGTGCTGATGGCCGACGGCGCCGGACGGCGCCGGGTCGCGGAGGAAACCCTCCGGTTCGCCCAGGCGCTCGGCTAGCGTTCCCTCCGATGGCCACCCTCGCGGTCCTACCAATCAAGAATTTCACCGAGGCCAAGCAGCGCCTCGAGGCCCTGCTCTCGCCTGGGCCCAGGCGAGCGCTGGCGGAGGCCATGTTCTCCGATGTCCTGACCGCCCTGCGGCGCTCGAGCGCGGTGGAGGACATCCTCGTCGTCACCCGCGACCACGTCGCGCAGCAGATCGCCGGCGGCCACGGTGCGCTCGTCCTCGACGACGACGAGCCGGGACAGAGCGCGGCCGCCGTGCTCGGCATCGGTTACGCGCTCGAGCACGAATACGAGCGCGCGCTCCTCGTACCCGGAGACTGTCCGATGCTCGACCCGCGCGAGCTCGACGCGCTGATCGCGCGTGTCTACGAGCCGCCCTCCGCCCTGATCGTGGCCGATCGGCACGGGACGGGGACGAATGGGCTCCTTCTGACCCCGCCGGACTCGCTGGCGCCCGCGTTCGGGCCCGACAGCTACGAGCGCCATGTCGCCAACGCGCAGGCGGCCGGGACGACGCACGAGCTCGTCAGCGTCGCCTCGCTCGAGCTCGACATCGACACCCCCGACGACCTCCAGGTCCTCCGCGGCAAGCTCGAAAGCGCCCACGGAGGCGCGGCCCACACCCGCGGCATGCTCAGCCAGATGCTCCGCAGCCGAACCTGATCCCCGTGGCCGACTGATGCTGACCGCGGCCGCGCTGGCAGGGCTACCCGAGATCGAACCAGGCGCCGACCTCGCGGCCCTGATCGTCGCCGCCGCCCAGGGCGAGACCGCGCTCGAGGCCGGAGACGTGCTGGTCATCGCCCACAAGGCGTTCTCCAAGGCCGAGAACCGCATCCAGGCTCTGGCCGAGGTCTCGCCCGGCGAGCGCGCGCGCGGCCTCGCCCTCGAGCACGGCAAGGATCCGCGCCACGTACAGGTCATCCTCAACGAGTCGCGCGAGGTGCTGCGCGCCGTTCGCGGCGTGCTCATCTGCGTCACCCATCACGGCTTCGTGTGCGCCAACGCCGGCGTCGACGCGTCCAACGCCCCGGCCCCGGACACCGTGGTCATGCTCCCACGGGACCCCGATGCATCGGCCCGCGCTCTGCGCGCCCGGCTCGGCGAGCTGACCGGCGTGCGCCCCAGCGTGGTCATCACCGACTCGTTCGGGCGCGCGTGGCGACTGGGACAGTGCGATGTCGCCATCGGGTGTGCCGGCATCTCCCCGCTCGACGACTGGCGGGGGCGCACGGACCGCGCCGGCCGCGCCCTCCAGGCGACGGTGCTGGCCGCCGCCGATGAGCTCGCGGCCGCGGCCGACCTCGCGCGCACCAAGGACGGCGGCCAGCCCGTGATCCTCGTGCGCGGAGCGGGCCGGCACGTCACCGACGAGGACGGTCCCGGGGCGGCGGCGCTCGTGCGACCGGCTGCCGAGGACTTCTTCAGGTGACGCTCGCCGGCTCGACGGGCGCGCCCATGGCGTGGAATCCCCCGTCCACGTGGAGGATCTCCGCCGTGATCGCGCGAGCGTAGTCGGAGAGCAGGAAGCAGATCGCGCTGGCGACCGGCGCCGGGTCCTCGACGTCCCAGTCGAGGGGGGCCTGGGCCTGCCAGAGGTCGGCGAGCTGCTCGAAGCCCGGGATCCCGCGCGCTGCCACCGTTCCCAGCGGTCCCGCTGCGACCAGGTTCACCCGGATGCCGCTCGGGCCCAGGTCGCGGGCGAGATACCGGGACACCGACTCGAGCGCGGCCTTGGCCACGCCCATCCAGTCGTACACCGGCCACGCCACCGTGGCATCGAAGTCGAGGCCGACGATGCTCGAGCCCGCGGGCATCAGGGGCGCCAGCGCGGCGGCGAGGGCCTTCAGCGAGAAGGCGCTGGTGGTGAAGGCCGCCACCGCGCTCTCTGAGGGTGTGGTCAGGAAACGCCCCCCGAGCGCGTCCTCAGGCGCGAAGGCGATCGCGTGGAGGGCACCGTCGACGCGTCCCCAGCGCTCGCGCAGCTCCTCGACCACGGCCTCGATGTCGGCTGGGCTGTTGACGTCGAGCTCGAGCACGTCGACGGGCTGCGGGAGCCTCGCCGCTGCCCGCTCGGTCATCCGGCGCACGCGCCCGAAGCTGGTCAGGAGCACCTCCGCGCCCTCGCGCTGAGCCTGCTCGGCGGCGTGGAAGGCGATCGAGTCCTTGGTGATGACGCCAGTTATGAGCAGGCGCTTGCCCGCCAGGATCATGGGCGCGACCCCGCCAGCGTGCGCAGGGCCCAGGTCAGCCGTCCGCGCGTCTCGCCCGGCTCGACGATCTCGTCGATGTGCCCGGCCGATGCCGCGGCCGCTGCGCGCAGGTGCTCGCCGGCGTAAACGTCGGCCAGGCGCGCGAGCTCGGCGTCGACGTCCTCGGCGACTGCCAACTCGCGCCGATGGACGATCCCCACCGCGCCGCGCGCGCTCATGATCCCGAGCTCGGCGTCGGGCCACGCGAGGACGAGATCGGCGCCGAGGTCGAGCGAGTTCATGGCGATGTAGGCGCCGCCGTAGGCCTTGCGCAGGACGACGGTGAGCCTGGGAACGCGCGCAGAGGCCCAGGCGCGAAGCAGCGAGGCCCCATATCGGATCACCGCAGCCCGTTCCTGACGGGTGCCGGGCATGAAGCCCGGCGTGTCGACGACCGCGATCAGCGGCAGGCCGAAGGAGTTGCAGAAGCCGATGAAGCGCGCCGCCTTCTCCGCCGCAACGGCATCGATCACACCGCCCAGGTAGCGCGGCTGATTGGCGACCACGCCGACCGGGCGACCGTCGATCCGGGCGAGCGCCGTGACCATGTTCCGGGCCCAGCGCGGGCAGAGCTCGAGCAGGGACTCCGCATCGACGATCCCATCGAGCGCGGCACGGACGTCGTAGACGCGGCGCTGCTCGACGGGCACGGCGGCGCCGGGATCCTGCGACCCGGCGTCGCGGGAGGGAGCCCACGGAGTCGGCTGGCCCGCCGCCGAGGGGAGGTAACCGAGGAGCGAGCGCACGCGCGCCGCCGCGGCCGCCTCGTCGCGCTCCACCAGGTGGCAGACGCCGTTGCGCTCGTGCACCCGGCGCCCGCCGAGCGTGGCGCCGTCGACGGCCTCGCCGAGCGCCTCACGCACGATCCCGGGGCCGGTAAGGAACATCGACGCGTCCTCGGTCATGAGCAGAAGGTCGGCGAGCGCGGGCGAATAGGCGCCGCCGGCGGCCGAGTTACCCGAGACCACCGAGATCTGGGGGACGACCCCCCCGAGGCGAATCGTCTCGCGGAAGACCCTTCCGTACCCGCCGAGCGCCGCCGAGCCCTCCTGCATCCGCGCTCCGCCCGACTCCACGAACGCGACCACGGGGATGCGCGCCTTACTCGCGGTCTCGAGGACGCGCACGATCGTGCCGGCGTGGCTCTCTCCGAGCGAGCCGCCGAGATAGCTCCCGTCCTGGGCGTAGCAGGCGATCGGCCGCCCGTCGACCGTCCCGGTCGCGCCGACGACGCCGTCGCCGGGCTGGGCCCGCGCCCCGAGCCGGGTCGAGGTCACGCCCGAGCGCATCACTTGCACGCTTCCGGGGTCGCAGAGCACCTCGAGGCGCTCACGCGCGTCGAGCCGGACCTGCGTGGGACGGACTGCGGTGGCGCTCATCGCTTCACTCCCCTCCTCCCAGGACGAGGGTCACGTTGTGGCCCCCGAACGCAAACGAGTTCGAGATCGCCACCGGGGGGTGGCCGTTGGACATGATCAGTGGACGTGCTTCGCCCGGCACGTAGTCGAGGTCGAGCTCGGGGTCGGGGACCTCCAAGCCAAGGGTGGGAGGGATCACACGCGCGCGGAGCGCCGCGAGCGTGGCGACCGCCTCGACGGCGCCCGCCGCCCCCAGCAGGTGACCGATCGCCGACTTCGTCGAAGACACGGGGATCTGCTTGGCGCGCTGCTCGCCGAAGGCGAGCTTGAGCGCCTTGGTCTCGACGGCATCGTTGAGCGGCGTCGAGGTCCCGTGGGCGTTGACGTAGTCGATGTCGGCTGGGGTCTTTCCCGCATCCTTGAGGGCGAGCTCGATCGCGATCGAGGCCGGTCTGCCGGTGGGATCGGGCGCGGTCAGGTGGTGGGCATCGGAGGTAGCGGCATAGCCGAGAATCTCGCCGAAGATCGTCGCGCCACGCGCCTGAGCCGCCTCGAGCTCCTCGAGCACGAGCACCCCCGCGCCCTCGCCCATCACGAATCCGTCGCGACGAGCGTCGAAGGGCCTCGAGATACCTTCCTGCGAGAGAGCTTGCAGGGCGTTGAAGCACGCGAAGCCGAACTCCGTCAGGGTGGCCTCAGAGCCACCGGCGATAACCGCGTCCGCGTCCCCGTACTGGATCATCCGCAGCGACGAGCCGATCGCGTGGGCCCCACTCGCGCAGGCCGAGACGACGCCGTAGGTCTGCCCGTGGATGCCATACTTCATCGCGACGGCCGCGACACCGGCGTTGGGCATGTAGGACGGCACGCCGAGCGGCGACACCGAGCGCGCGCCCTTTTCGCGCATCACGTCGTGATTACTCTCGACCGTGTGGATGCCGCCGATCCCGGTCGCCAGCACGCACCCGACGCGCATCGGGTCGTAGCCGCCGTGGTCGCCGTTCCACCCCGCCTGCTCGAGCGCCTCGCCGCTGGCGACCAGCGCGAGCTGGGAGAAGCGATCTGTGCGACGGGTCTCCTTGGTCGACAGGAAGTCCGTGGGCTCGAAGCCGGCGCACGCTCCGGCTCCGTCCACGATCCCGCACTCGCCGGCCGCCCAACGCTCGTGCAGCTCGCTCGCACCGACGCCCAGCGGCGTGACCGCGCCGACACCAGTCACCACTACCCGTCGTCTCATCGGAACACCACCTGTGGCCTGATTGGGCGCCACTTATTCCGCCCGGCTGACGATCAGGTCGATCGCCTGGCCTACGGTCTTGAGTTCCTTCATGTCCTCGCCCTTGAGGATCACGCCATAGTCGTCCTCGACGACTTGGGCGAGCTCCACGAGATCGAGCGAGTCGATGTCGAGCTCCTCGAAGGTGGCGTCGCGGGTGATCTGGCTGACGTCGGGACCGAAGCTCGCGAGCGTCTCGACGACGCGGCTCTCGACCTGTTCTGTGGTGACTGACATTGTGGCTCCTGTTGTTCGCTGTTGGTAAGGGTTTTAGGCCGCCAGGCCGCCGTCGACGGCGAGGACCGCCCCGTTGACGTAGCCGGCGGCCTCGGAAACCAGGAAGCTGACGCACGCGGCGACCTCTTCCGGGGTTCCCGCCCGCCGGGCGGGGACGTGGCTGAGCAGCGCGCTCTCGACGCCCGCGGTCATGTCGGTGTCGATCCAGCCCGGCGCCACCGCGTTGGCGGTGATCCCGCGGCGCGCGACCTCCACGGTCACCGTCTTGGTCATCGCGATCAGTCCGGCCTTGGCCGCGGCGTAGTTGGCCTGGCCCGGGTTGGCCCGCAGCCCGACCACCGAGGAGATGTTGACGATGCGCCCGAAGCGGGCGCGCAACATCGGCTTCAGGGCACGGCGGGTGAGGCGAAAGGCACCGCTCAGGTTGGTATCGATCACGCGCTGCCATTCCTCGTCTCCGAGCAGCGAGATGAGGTCGTCGGCCGCGATGCCGGCGTTGTTGACGAGGGCCAGCACCGGCACGCCGAAGTGCGACTCGGCTCCCGCGAAGAGCTCGTCGGCGGCCTCGAGACTGGCGACGTCGGCGGCGAGCGCGACAGCGCGGCCGCCCGCCTCCTCAACCTCCGTGACGACCCGCGCGGCGCCGTCGCTGTCGCTGCGGTAGTTGACCGCCACCGGCCAGCCGTCGGCGGCCAGGGACCTGGCGATCGCGGCGCCGATGCCGCGGGAGGCGCCGGTGACCAGCGCGCACCCCTCGGGCCTTGAGCGCTCAGCCATCGCGCGCTGCGCTCCATTCGACCACTCCGCCGCCCCAGGTGAAGCCGGCCCCGAAGGCGCTCACGAGCACCCGAGATCCGGGACTCAGGCGCCCGTCCTCCTCGGCCGCGAGAAGCCCCAGGGGGATGGTGGCGGCCGAGGCGTTGCCGAGACGCTCGATGCAGTCGACCACGCGCTCGGGGGCTAGTCCCAGGCGATCACCCAGGGCCCGGGTGATACGCGCGTTGGCCTGGTGATAGACGAACAGGTCGATGTCGTCGAGGGTCAGGCCTGCCTGCGCGATGGCTTCGTGCGTGACCTCGGTCATCCGGTGGATCGCGTGGCGGTACACCTCGGGTCCGTCCATTCGCAGCAGCCGATCCTCGTGGGTCGCGTGGATCGTGTCGGCGTGGGAGCCGTCGCAACGAAGCACGACCGGCCCGATGCGCCCCACCGATCCGGCCGCCGCGGGGCCAAGCACGACGGCGCCGGCAGCGTCGGCGAACAGGGGTGCGGTCTTCTTGTCCTCGTAGTCGGTGATCCTGGTGATGAAGTCGGCCCCCACGAGGAGGACGAGGTCGGAGCGCCCTGACTCGATCTGGGCGGCGCCGAGCCCGAGCCCGGAGAGCCAACCGGTGCACGCGGCGCCCACGTCGCAGCCACCGGCGCGCACCGCGCCGAGCGCCTCGGCCACCAGCGGCGCCGTGTTCGGCGTCACCTCGTCCGGGGTCATCGTCGCCACGAGCACGAGGTCGAGGTCGGCTGCATCGATCCCGGCGCGCTCGAGCGCGCGGGCGCCGGCCCGCGCCGCGAAATCCGACAAGCGCTCGTGGGGGGCGGCGCAGCGCCGTTCGCGGATCCCGGTCCGCGACATGATCCACTCCTCGCTCAGGTCGAGCCGCCGGGCGAGCTCCGCCGTGGTCAGTATCCCCTCCGGGAGCTCGACGCCGACCGAGAGGATCGCCGCCTCGCGTGTGGTCGCCGGAAGCGACGCGCGCAGCGGTGTGTAGGCGAGCGTCGCGCTGGCCGCGCGGTCAGGCATTTACGAGCTCCACGTCGCTGACCGTGCGCTTGACCAGACCCGTGAGCACCCGTCCCGGACCGACCTCGACGAAGCGCCGCGTGCCGCGGTCATGCATCTCGAGCACGGTCTCGCGCCAGCGCACCGGCATGGTCAGCGCCTCGGCCAGCCGGCGGCGCACGTCGTCGAAGGGCTGGGCGGTGACGGCCGAGATGACAGTGACGGCGAGCGCAGGGCGAGGGGTGAGCTCGGCGCGGGCCAAGGCCGCCTCGAACTCGGGCACGGCGCTCTCCATCATCGGTGAGTGGAAGGCTCCTGCGACCGGTAGCTCCATGGGACGCAGCCCGAGCCCCCGCGCCGCCTCGCTCGCCGCCTCGAAGGTCCCCCGCGCACCGGAGAGGACGACCTGCTGGGGCGAATTGTCGTTGGCCACGGCGAGCCCGTGGGGGGCGGCGATCTCCTCGGCGTGATCGGCGGCGCCGGCCCCGAGCAGGGCCAGCATCCCGCCGTCGCCGGCGCGCTCGCCCGCTTCCTGCATCAGCCGCCCGCGCAGCGCCACGAGCTCGAGCGCCGAGCGCTCACTCAGCACCCCGGCGGCGACCAGGGCGGCGAACTCACCAAGGGAGTGGCCGGCCATGAAGTCCGCCTCGGGTCGACCCAGGGTCTCCCAGCCCGCGAGGCTGGCGCAGAAGATCGCGGGCTGCGCAAAGCGCGTGCCCTCCTGCACGAGCGCGAACGGGTCCTCACCCACGCACTCGATCGCGAGCGCCAGCAGGTCGGGACGGATGCGCTCGACATCGTCCCGCATGTCGGGAGTCTGGCTTCCCTGACCGGGGAAGAGGATTGCGGTAGTTGTCATGCGTCAATTCACCCTACGCACGGGCTTCGCCACGGATACGGGGTCGCCTGCCCGGACCCCCCGAACGGGGGGACGACGGGGGATGAACGTGGCGTCCGGCAATCCGAATGCGTTGGTCATCCCCTGTCGTCCCTGGCGAGATGCTCGTCTCCGGGGTGAAATCCGGTCTCTAGCTGGCATCTCGCGGGGACCCGGCGCTCCCCGTGCTCCCCCCGAACGCCGTTACCGCCGCGTGACCGTGACTGGCGCGCCGTGGGCTCGCAGGTTAGGCTCGGACAGTCATCGGAACAGAGGAGGAACGCATGGCCAATGCGAAGTTCGTGGTCTATCCCGACAAGGGTGGCCACTACCGCTGGAAGCTGGTCTCGTCGAACGGTCAGGTGACCGCCAGCTCGGGCGAGAGCTTCTCCTCGCACGCGAGCGCGAAGCACGCAGCCGAAGGCGTGAAGGAGCACGCGGCTACGGCGGAGGTTGTCGACGGCGAGTAGCTGCGAATAGCGGTCAGCCGCCGTCGAGGCCGGCGGCTCAGACCGGTTTGTCGCGGCGATGCGAAGTGGCACGCCCGTGACCGACTTCCTGGTAGCATCAAACGCCACATGGCCCGGCCGGGCTGAGCCGCGGATCAGAGCAGCACGACGACCACTAAGAGATCGAGGCCGGTCATGTTTGGCATCGTTGCACGGACGTTTGCTGCCGGCGGCCGGTCGGAGTCACGGCGCGCTGTGCGGCGCGCCGCAACGCTGAGCGCACTAGCCTCCGGCGCGACGCTCGCCTTCGCGGCGAACGCCTTCGCCATCAGTGGCAAAGTGATCAACGTCGGGACGCCGTTCGAAAGCGGCCTGCCGGGCGCCAACAAGCTCGCCGTCAAGCTGACGCAGCAAGGCAAGAAGCTCACAACCCACAAGAAGAGGTAGGCCGCATGAACGAGATGGCACTTCGCACGATGCGTCGCACGGCACTGCTCAGCGCGCTCACGATGGCCGTGACGCTGGCGTTCGCCGGAAGCGCCCTCGCCGTCAGCGGCACCCCGATCAACGTCGGCACGCCGTACGACATCACCGCGCTACAGGTCGCCGTCGACTCCTCAGGCAACGCTTACGTCGTCTGGGCGAACGACAAGGACTTGGCGCCCACCACCACCGACGTCGTCCAGTACTGCGTGCTCCCGCCGGGCGCCACCGCTTGCGTGCACTCGGGGACGCTCACCCCCGCCGACGGAGCCTCCCACGTCGACAACGCCCAGGTTCTGGTCGACGGATCGACGGTCGTCATCATCGCTGACGTCTATGGTGCCGGCACCACCCACTACGAGCCCGAGCAGGAGTGGCAATCCACCGACGGCGGAGCGACCTGGACCGTCGTGGACGGCGGCCTCTCGGTCGCCGACGCCAACAGCGGCGACACCTCGCTGACGAGTGCGGTAGTGGTGCCCGGGACGAACGAGCTCGGCTACAGCGCGCAAACGCCGGGCGGCGGACCGACCTTCAATGCGTTCCCGCTCACCTCGCCGCCAGAGTGCTCCGAGAGCACGTCGTGCCCCTACGCGCTGCTCGAGCCGGTGACGAACGCCGACCAGACGGGGAACGGCGGCGGCCAGTTCGCGTCACAGCAGGGCTCGAGCCCAGGAGTCCTCGGCGTCGTCATGACCGACAACACCAACGGCCCCCTTGGCTGCTCCAACGCGAGCACCGTGCCGTTCGGTACAGCCTATGTCTACGGCAGTGGCGCCGAGAGCGGGACAAACGACTACAACATCGCCCCGGGGGCAGCCGACAGCGCCTGGAGAAACGCCCTCGCCCTAGCCGACTGCAACGTCGAGTACTTCGCCGTCGACGGTGGCCCGAGCGGGTTCGGCGTCCTCGAGGACAACGAGCTCAACGGCAGCATCGTCTACCAGAGGTTCAACCAGGCAACCGGCAGCTTCGCCGGCGAGCCGTTTGCGACCGTCAACACGGGCCAGGGCGAAGAGGATCCGGCGGTCTCCCAGGACGGCGCCGGAGGCGTCTACGGGACCTACCTCCTCGGTGGCGGCGGCGGCCCGATCGACCTCTCCTACAGCTACAACGGGGGCTCGAACTGGATCGGACCGGCGACGCTGAACCCCAACACCGATGGGGGCGCGAACGATGTCACCAGCTCCGTCGGCACCACCGGACAGGGCTGGGCGGCGTGGTTGGACAACGGCTCCATCATCGCCCAGCAGTTCGACGCCTCCGACGCGATTCCGCCGCCCGCCCCCGACACGATCTCAACCGCTCAGAGCAGCGGAGCGACAGTAGGCGTGTCGCTGAGCATTCCCGCCGGCACCGTGGGCGAGAACGACCGTGCGGTCGTGAGCGGGGCGAACGCGGCCACGGCGACCGGGACGATGACATACACGCTGTACTCGAAGTCTGATTGCTCCGCCGCGAGCAAGGTGTCGAGCGGCGGCACGACCGCCGTGGCCGCGGGTGTCGCGGCCGCCTCAGCCCCTGTGACCGTCTCGCTCTCCCCGGGCAAGTACTACTGGCAGGCGGTGTACAGCGGGAACGCGGGAACGATCCTCGGCGGCGGGAACGATCCCGGCGTCAGCGCCTGCGGCTCCGAAGTTCTCACGATTACTCCGGCGACGACTCTCGGTGGCAGCGGCTCGAGCACTGGGACCACGGTGACGATCACCGTGACCTGCGCGGTGACGCCGTGCACGGTCACGATCACCATCACGATCGACCCGGTGGTCATGGAGAGCGGCCGCCTCGTTGCCGACAAGAAGAAGGCACACCATAAGACCATCACGCTCGCGTCCGGCACGTTCAAGATCAAGAAGAAGGGGAAGGACGAACTGGCCGTCAAGCTGACGAAGGCCGGCAAGAAGCTGCTCAAGACCGACCATGGCCATCTGAAGGGAGCGAAGCTCCTCGTCTCCACCAAGGTCGACGGCCACCTCGAGAAGAGCTCGCGGACGATCACCATCAAACGGAAGAAGTAGCCGGGGACTTCGGGGATGGCCGCGGCGAAAGGATCGTCGAACGGCTGCGTCCATCCCCGAAATCCCTTGGGAGATGGGCGTGACCGGCCGCGACTTGGCCGGTAGCTGCCATCTCCCCGCGCCGTACGGTTCCTACCCCAGCAGCCCGATCCGCTGCGCGCGTTGCACCGCCTCGGCGCGGTTGCGCGCGCGCAGCTTCTTGTAGAGCGTGCTCGTGTGCTCCTTGATCGTGTGGGGGGAGAGGAAGAGGCGCTCGGCGATCTCGCGGTTGGTCGAACCGGCGGCGATCAGGTCGAGCACCTCTTGCTCGCGCTCCGTGAGGAGCGAGGAGGGCTGCTCGGCGCGTGGAGGGAACATGGTCATCCCCAGGCCGACCATGCGCACGGCCATGGTCACGTCGTGGGCATCCCAGTCCTTGGAGACAAACCCCGAGGCGCCCGCAGCCCGCGCGGCGTAGGGGGAGATCTTCCCGGCGCCCGAGATGAGGAGCACGCGCGTGCTCGAGGACGCCTCGCGGATCGACTCGCAGACGTCGGCGCCCGACTCGCCGGCGAGGAAGAGGTCGACGAGGGCGACGTCGGGCTGGTGGCGGCGCGTGAGCTCGACCGCCTCGGCCCCCGTCCGCGCCGCCAGGCAGCGATCGACCCACGGCTGCTTGCCGAGCAGGACCCGGAAACCCCAGTGGACCACGTCGTGATCGTCGACCACGAGCACCTTCAGACGTCGCTCGTCGGAGGGGGAAGGGACCTCTATCAAGCCGCCTGCTCCACCGGCACCACCAGCCGCATCCGCCACACACCGTCCCCGGCGGGCCCGAACTCAACCACTCCGCCGACCTGAAGCGCCTCGAACGCCGCCAGCCGCAGGCCCATCCCGCCCGCGCTCGCCGCCGGGCGTGCGGCGGAGCGCAGGCCGTCGTTGCGGACCTCGAGCGTGAAGGTGTCGTCGTCGCGCTCGACGGCGACGGTGATACTCGATGCACGGGCGTGCTTGTTGACGTTGCGCAGCGCCTCGGCGAGCACCGATTGCGCCAGCGGCTCGAGGTCGGGTGGGACGACGAGCCCGGGCGGCCAGGAGACCGTCACCGGCGGCCCGGGGGCGCCCGCCAGACGCTCGAGCTCGGTCGCCAGCGTCGTCCCCGTCTCGCGCGGTAGCGGCGCGAGCGGGCGCTCGAGGGCACGACGGAGATCGGCGAGGGCCTCGACCATCTCGACCCGGCACCGCTCGCGCTCCTCGTCGGACAGGGGCTCCCCCGCGCTCAGGGCCAGCGACACCCCGAAGAGCCGCTGCATGACCCGCTCGTGGACCTCGCGCGCGAGATCGAGCCGCTCGCCGAGCCGGCGGGCACGCTCCTGCTGCCGGGTCGCGTTGCGGGCGGTGGCGACGAGCGCCGCCGTCTTCCCGAGCGTCCACAGCAGGTGCCGCTCGCCGTCGGAGAGATCGAACCGCCCGCCGCCGCGGTCGGCGCAGATCACCCCGTAGGCACGGCCGGCGGCGCTCAGCGGGGTGCACACGAGCGTGGTGATCCCGAGCAGGCGCGCATACTCGGCCGGGACCGCCTCCTCGATGCGCTCGGAGACGACGACCACGTTGTCCTCGAGCAGCGCCTGCTGGGCGATCGGGGTGTCGAGGAGCGTCGGACGCAGCGCGGCGAGCTGAGAGAACGAGGTGCCGTGGGCCCCGACCGCCCGCACCCGCCGGCGGCCGAGGTCGGCGAGGAAGATGGCCGCGCGGCGCATGGTCGTCAGCCGGCAGATGGCCTCGCAGATGCGGTCGTAGAACTCGGTCGTCGTGGTCTCGGTTTCGACGCGCGCGAGCAGGTCGACGAACACCTCGATCGGCTCGACGCCCGCGAAGAGCGCGCGCGGGCGGCCGGCACCGGCCGGCGGCGGGACTTCACGGGCCGCGGTCATCGCGGCTACACGCGCGCCGGCAACTCGTGGCGCCGCCGGATCTCGTAGAGCGTCGTTCGCTCGGCTGCGGGCCGTCCGGCGCGGTGGGCGGCCGCGACGAGATCGTCGGGGTCGAGCTTGACGCCATGGTAGGAGCCGGCGAGGCGGCTGATGCTCTCCTCCATCAGCGTCCCGCCGAGGTCGTTGACGCCCCAATGCAGCGACTCGGTGGCGGCATCGAGGCCCATCTTGACCCAGCTGGCCTGGAGGTTGGTGATCGTGCGGCCGAGGGCGAGGCGGAAGGCGGCGGTGTGCTTGAGGTTCTCCTCCCGCGAGATCTCCTCCACCCCGTGCGTGCGACCCAGGAGCGTGTGGAAGGGAATGAACGACAAGGGCACGAACTCGGTGAAGCCGGCCGTTCGCTCCTGGAGCTCGCGCACCACGCGCATGTGCTCGGCCAGCTCCCAGGGCTCTTCGATGTGCCCGAACATCACCGTGACGGTCGAGCGGATGCCCTCGGCGTGGCAGGCTTCGATGACCTCGACCCAGCGGGCGACGGGGAGCTTGTTGGGGGAGATCCGCTCGCGCACGCCGTCGTGGAGGACCTCGGCGGCGGTTCCCGGGGTCGAGCCGAGGCCGGCGGCGCGCAGGCGCTCGAACACGGCCCGGGGGGACAGGCCGCTGACGTCGGACATGTGCGAGACCTCCATCGGCGAGTAGGCGTGGAGGTGGATGCCGGGCGCCACCGACTGGGCCAGGCGCAGCCAGCTCTCGTAGTCCTCCAGGCCCCAGTCGGGATGGATTCCCGACTGGATGCAGATCTCGGTGGCGCCGAACGCGACGGCATCTTCGACGCGGCGCACGAACTCCTGCTCGGAGTGCTCGTAGGCGTCGGGCGAGCGCCGGCCCTGGCCGAAGCCGCAGAAGGCGCAGCCGACGACACAGATGTTCGAGACGTTGATGTTCCGGTTCACGACGAAGGTGACGGTCTCGCCCGCGAGCTCTGAGCGGAGCTCGTCGGCGGCGGCGCGCATCTCCTCGATCACGGCGGGGCGGCGCTCGGAGAAGAGCGCGGTGAGCTCCTCGGGCGTGAGCCCGAGGCCCTCGCGCCCACGCTCGACCGCCCGGGGCGCCGCGTCCTCGGACACGCTCACCTCGCGCCGGCGCCCCGACCCGCGCCGCGGGATGAACGACCAGTATCTGGCCTTGATCACGTCGAGCACGCCCTGGGCGAGGAACTCGGGAGCGATGTACTCGGGGTACACGCACAGGCGCTCGGTGAGCGCGAATCCCTCGGCCTGGAGCAGCTTGCGTGCCTGGTGGGGGCTCGGGAACGGGTGCTCGGGCGAGATGTGATCGCCGTTGGCGCTGAGCCCCCCGAGGTCGGTGGCGCCCGCCCGCACGAGCTCGACCCACCAGTCCGACAGGTTGGGGGGCACCTGGATCCCCACCCCGGGGAGCAGGTGCCGGGCGTGACCGATCAGGCGCTTCATGTCCTCGATCGTCACCTCGCAGGCCCACGCCGGCGCGTCGAGCTGCGGTCCGTTCGCCACCCCGGTCCGCCAGTACTCCTCGGCTGCCGCGGTGGCGATCTGAGCGGGTTCGCGCCCGTAGTAGCTCTGGTGGGGAACGAAGTTCTGGAGGATCAGCTCCTGGAGGTGGCCGTGCTCCTCGTGCACGTCGGCCAGCGCCTCGAGCGCCGCCATGCGCTCCTCCTCGGTCTCGCCGATCCCGACGAGGATCCCACTCGTGAAGGGGATCCGCAGCTCGCCGGCGGCCCGGATCGTGGCCAGGCGCTGCTCGGGGTGCTTGGTCGGCGAGCCCGCATGGACCGTCTCCATCAGCCGCTCGGAGGTCGATTCGAGCATCAGTCCCTGGGAGGCCGTGACCTCCCGCAGGCGGGCGAGCTCCTCGGGCGCGAGGACGCCGAGGTTGGTGTGGGGCAGGATCCCGCGCTCGAGCGCCCGCTCACACGCCCACGCCACGTAGGAAGTGAAGTCCTCGTGGCCGTAGGCGCGCAGGCGCGCCGCCACCTCGGCGTTGTGCTCGGGCTTCTCGCCGGTGAGGACGAGGAGCTCCTTGACCTGGCGTCGCGCGGCCTGTTCGAGCATCGCATCGACCTCGTCGGGCGCGTAGAGGTGGGGCTGGTGGGTGGCGAAGGCGCAGTACTTGCAGTAGCACCGGCACGTGCGCGAAAGCGAAAGCGTGATGTTCCGGCTGAACGTGACGCGGCGGCGCATACGCCCGGTCAATTCTACGCGGGGCGGTCGGCGGGCCTTCCGCGGCTCGGCGGCGCTAGATGCCGGTGAGCTTGACCGACAGCTCGCAGGTCATGTGGATCCCCTGGTCCTGACTGTCGCAGATCACGAGCGCGATGCCCCTAGCGTGGCTGTAGGCCCCGGCACCGCTGGTGATGTGCCCGCCGCCCACGTACTGCCAGGTGTAGAACGTAGGAGGGCCCGGATAGAGGTAGCCGCGGATCATCTCGAGGCGACCGCGGAGTGTCCCGCCGGGGAACGACTCGGTGATCTCGTCGGTCAACGTCGCCTTCTTGGCCGTCGTGATCGCCGTGTAGCTGTCGTGCTCGAGGCCGCGGCCGAGCGGCTTTCCGCACCGCAGGTCGGCCCGGTCCGTGCCCCGGTGGTTGCCTCGCCAGACGGCCTTGACGTCGAACTTGCAGTTGACCTGCCTTCCGGGAGCCGAACTCGAGGCGCTCGCCATGCCCACACCACCAGCGGCGAGCGCGGCGACGAGCGCGACCGTCCCCGCCCCCAGCCTGAGCCTGCTTCGCATCCGCCCCTCCTTCGAGCCGCACCGATTATCGCCGATGGCCGCGTTGGCGCCAAGTGGATCCGCGCGCCATATCCTCCTAGGCCATGCGGCTTCGCTCCGTCGTCCTGCTGGCCGCCACGATGCTCGCGCTCGCGGGCTGCGGGTCGACAGGGAAGGGCTCGCACCTGTCCCGTGCGACCCTCATCCTCGACTTCACGCCCAACGCGATCCACACCGGCATCTACGCGGCGCTCGCGCGCTCCTACGACGTCGACGCCGGGGTGCGGCTGCACGTCATCGCCCCGGCCGCCTCGACCGATTCGATCAAGCTCCTGGAGACGGGGCGCGTCAACTTCGCCATCCTTGACATCCACGACCTCGCTCTCGCCCGCGAACGGGGACAGGACATCGTCGGGATCATGGCCATCGTCGAGCGCCCGCTCGCCGCCGTGATCGCCGCCCCGGCGATTCGCACTCCCCGTCAGCTCGAGGGCCAAACCGTCGGCGTCACCGGCGACCCGAGCGACTACGCCGTGCTCGACTCGATCGTCGCGGGCGCTGGGGGCGATATCCACAAGCTGCACGAGATCACGATCGGCTTCGACGCAGTGCCCGACCTCCTCGCCGGACGGGTGGCGGCGGCCACCGCGTTCTGGAACGACGAGGGGGTCGCCCTCACCCACGCCCGGCCGGGCTTTCACATCTTTCAGGTCTACGACTACGGCGCCCCGTCCTACCCGGAGCTTGTGCTCTGCGCCACCCGTCAGACGCTTCTCCACGACCCCGCGCTCGCTGGCGACGTGGTCAAGGCGCTCGTGCGCGGGTACCGGTTCACCCTGTCCCACCCGCGCGCCGGCGCCGCCGACCTCGAGCGCCTCGTTCCGGGCCTGGCCCCCAAGCTCGTCGCCGAGGAGCTGGCGGGAGAGCTGCCGGCCTTCAAAGGGCCGGACGGCCAGGTCGGCGAGCTCGACCCCACGGTCCTGCGTGCCTGGGCGGCGTGGGAGGCCCGGTTCGGGATCGTCAAGCGCCCGCCCGACCTCGGGCACATGTTCGACCGGCGGTTCCTGGCCTCAGCCGAGAGTTGACGTGCTCTACTGAGCCCTGAGCTTGCGGTGCTCCTCGCGCACCGACTCGGTACGGCCCCACATCTGCGTGACCTCGACGCGCCCGGTGCGAACCTCGCGCACCGCGAGCTCGCCGTCGATCCTGGCTTCGTCGAGCAGCTTGAGCCCGGTGTGGACTGCGGGCGCCGAGGCGGCGTGGCCGAAGCGGTGCGCGATGATCAGGCGCCAGTGCCAGTCGTGCTTGGAGTAGGGCTGGGCGTTGCAGGTGACGAGGAAGACCGCCGCCTCGACGTAGCGGCGCTCGTCGGCGATGCGCAGGTCGAGCTCGAGATCGGTCCAGTCGTCGGGCAGTGAGGCGACGATCTCGTTGAAGGCATCGGCGAGCGGCATGGCCGACAGGAGCCTAGATCATCTAATGCACGAGCTGGGAGGCGAAGGTGTAGATCACCATGGCACTGACCACGACGGCGAACACGCGCAGCGCCCACAGGGCTGCGCTGGTCGAGCGGCTCAGCGCCATCCGGCTCACGGGGCGCGACGTGTCGACGACGAGCTGATCTCGCTCGAGGAACTCCACCAGCTCCTGTTGCTCGGCCGCGGTCATGAGATGAGGTGGACCGCGTGCAGGAAGGAGTCGATGCCGTAAGCGGCGCCGCAGATCGAGATGAACACGACGATGGCGACGGCGATCCGGTTGGTGGCGGCACCGTTCACCCATCTGCCCATGAGCTCGCGATCGTTGGCGAGCATGATCAGGAAGACGAGCGCCACGGGCAAGAGGACGGTCGCGAGCACATTGGCGTTGAGCGCGATCGAGAGGAGCGGGGCCCCGGGGATGAGGATGATCACCGCGGCGATGAGCGCCGCGCCGACGTTGGCCCCGTAGAAGACGGTGGCCTTGCGCGTCGAGTTGTTGAAGCTGTGGGCGACGCCGATGCACTCACCGACGGCGTATCCCGTGCTGGCCGAGATGGTGAGGATGGCCACCGCGCCCGCCTCGATCAGGCCGAGCGCGAACAGCGTCCCGACCGCGTTGCCGGACACGAGCTTCAAGGCGCCGGGGAATCCGGCCCCGGCCAATCCCTGGATATTCGCTCCTCCGTGGCCGAAGAGCGCCGCTCCGGCGATCAGGGCCCCGCACCCGAACAGCGCGGCGAGGATCGCGCCCGCGACCGTGTCGTAGCGGCCGTGGCGCAGGTCGTCCGGGGTCAGACCCTTGTCCGCCGACGCGCTCTGCTGGAAGAAGATCATCCACGGGGTCACGGTGGCGCCGACCGTCGAGGCCACGAGAAGGAGCAGGGTGTTGAGGCTCCCACCCGGCAGCGGCGAGGCCGTGATCGCGGCGTGGCCGACCGTACCCCAATGGGGCCGCGTCAGGACCGCAGCGACGAGAAAGAGCCCGTTGAACACCGCCATGCCAAGCACGATCCGCTCCCAGCGCCAGTAGCGGCCTCCGCTCAAGGTGAAGACGACGAGGACGACCCCGAGGAGCGCGGCCACGCCGGCGCTCAGGTGGAAGAAGGAGAGGCCGACCCGGATGGCCACGAACTCGGCGATCAGGGTCACGAGGTTGGTGAAGATCAGGTCGCCGGCGCTGAACCATCCCCACAGCGGTCCGAAGCGCTCGAGCACGAGCTGACCGAAGCCACGGTGGGTGACGGCGCCCACGCGCATGCACATCTCCTGGCACACGACCGCCATGGCGAAGGTGACGAGGATGAAGGGCAGGAAGAAGCCGAGACCGTAGGTGGCTCCCGTGGTGGCGTAGGAGATCATGCTCGGCCCGTCGTTCTCGCCGAGCATGGCGAGGATGCCCGGGCCCACGAGCAGCCATAGGAGCGTCCACCGGCGCCCGTGCCGGCGGGCATTGTGGACGCGGAAGCGGTCCCGCGAGCGTGCCGCGTCCTCCGGCGTGAGCGGCGGGCGCGGTAGCGCGACAGCGTCCTCGTCGCTCACCGTGCCGTCGAGGAGCGAGGGCCCGGGCGGTGGATTCAAAGCTCGACCTCGACCCGCATGGCCCGCGCCAGCGCACCCCCGAGGACATGCACGTGCGAGCCGAAGCGGACGAACAACGGTCCGTCGAAGGGCTGCTTCTCGACCACCTCGAATGTGTCGCCCGGGGCGATGCCGCGCTCGCTGAGGTAGCGCAGCATCTCCGGGTCGGAGTCGGAGACTCGGGTGAAGGTGCCCGAGGTGCCGGGCGTCAACGAGTCGAGGCTCTCGGTCTTGCGCTCTTCGATGATCAGCTCACGCGTGGGGATGGGATCGCCGTGGGGGTCGAGCGTGGGGTTGCCGAGCTTGGCGGCGATGAGCTCCTCGAGCTCCTCGGAGAGGTGATGCTCGAGGACCTCGGCCTCGGCGTGCACGCGATCCCAGGGGACCCCGAGGCTCTTGGCCAGATAGAGCTCGAGGAGACGGTGGTGGCGGATCACCTCGAGCGCCACCCGGCGCCCGGCGTCGGTCAGCGATACCCCGCGGTAGGGAGCGTGCTCGACCAGGCCGAGCTCGTCCATGCGCTTGACCATGCCCGACGCCGAAGCCGGCGTCACGCCGAGCCGATCGGCGAGCGCGTTCGTAGTCACGGCGCTCGCGTCTCGCTCCTCGAGCGCGTAGATCGCCTTCGCGTAGTCCTGCACCGCCGGCGAGCGCACAAGAATTTCCTGGGACGCCACGAAGTAAATTATGGCATACCTAAAACTGAATTTCGCCTCGAATACAAGAATCCCGGTCGCGTATCCTGCCCTCCATGCCCATCGCCACCGATTCGCTGAGCGCCGATTACCAGACGCTCACCGAGGCCTGCGGCCTGTTCGACCGCTCCGAGCGGGGCAAGCTCGCGCTCACCGGCACCGGCTCCGCGGAGTTTCTCCAGGGCCAGATCACCAATGACGTCCAGGGGCTCGAGCCGGGAGCGGGCTGCTACGCCACCTTCCTGACACCGAAGGGGAAGATGCTCGGGGACCTGCGCATCCTCGACGCGGGCGATGAGCTCTTGCTCGACACCGAGCGCGTCGCCCTCCAGGAGCTCTTCAACATGATCCGCCGCTTCCGCGTCGGCTACGACGTCGAGCTCCACAAGCGCACGCTCGCGCGGGGCCTGCTCTCGCTCATCGGCCCCGAGGCCGAGGCCCTGGCCTTGGCCCTGGCCGGCGAGATCGACCTTCCCGCCGAGGAGCACGCTCACCGCCCCACCGAGCTGGCCGGCGTTCCGGTCCGCGCGATCCGCACCGACATCGGCATCGATCTGCTCGTCGAGGATGCCGGCGCCACCGAGGCACTGGCCGGCGCGCTGCGCGAGGCGGGCGCCGTGCCCGTGTCCGAGGCGGCCGTCGAATGCCTGCGCGTCGAGCGCGGACGGCCGCGGTACGGGATCGACCTCGACGACACCGTGATCCCCCAAGAGGCCGGGCTGAACGCGCGCGCCGTCTCCTTCACCAAGGGCTGCTATGTCGGTCAGGAGACCGTCGCCCGGCTGCACTACCGCGGCCGGCCCAACCGCCTTCTCCGTGGCCTCGCGCTCTCAGCGCCCGCGCGGCCCGGCGACGAGCTCGTGCTCGGCGAGCGCGCGGTGGGGCGCCTGGGGAGCGTGGCGCTCTCGCCTCGCTTCGGGCCGATCGCGATCGCGCTCGTGCGCCGCGAGGCGGAGAACGGCGCGGTGGTGTCGGTGGGCGAGGTGCGTCTGGCGGCGACGGTGGTGGAGCTGCCGTTTCGCTAGCGACCGGCGCAGCTCGACGGTGGCGGTCGCGGCCGAGGTGGCCGCCGAGGCGCCGGTCGCGCTCTGCGCCGTGACCACGACCTGGACGGTGTTGCCGACGTCGCCCGAGCCGAGCTGGTAGGTGGGGTCCGTCGCGTCCGAGATGTTCTCGCAGTTATAGGCGGAGGTGCATCGCTGCCACTGGTAGGAGGGCGAGATCGGGCTAGTCGACCACGAGCCGTTCGTCGCGGTCAGCGTGCTGTTCGCCGTCAAGGACCCGGAGATCGCGGGCACGGCGGTGTTGACCGGCGAGTCGGTCGTCACGTGCACCCAGTCGACATTGGTCGACTGGGGGAGCCCCGAGATGTTCGTTCGCCCGCTCCCGCCCAGCGCCGTGTTCAGGATCACGAACATCGGCTCGTCGGGGATGCCCGAGGTCATCGTGCACATCGTGGTGCCGTCGATCTCGAAGGTCAGGCTCGACGGCGTCCACACCAGCGTGTAGACGTGATAGCCCGTAGCGATGCCGCTGACGTCGGGCTGACAGGTATCCGTGCCCTGCGCCTCGGTGATCAAATTCTCGTACACCGTGCTCGCCGGGCCGCCGTCGTTCATGACCTCGGCGATGTCGATCTCCGACGAACCCGGGTAGGGCCAGCCGCAGTTGTTGGTCAGCCACGTCGGCTCCTGGCACTGCGCGCCCAGCATCCAGAACGCCGGCCACGTGCCCGCGCCTCCGGCGAACTGGATCCGCGCCTCGACCGTGCCGTACTCGAAATTGAAGCTGCGCATCTGGACCGCGCCCGAGGTGTAGTTCACCGTCCCCGACCCATCCGGACACGACACGGTCTGCGCGAGCGCCGTCTCGGTGAGGACCCCGCTCCCCTCCGTCGTGTTCGCGGGCTGGTAGCACTCGAGCTCGTTGTTGGACTCATCGCCGTGCTGGTCCATCACCGACCACAGGTTCGTGTCCACGCTGGTGCCGTTGAACTCGTCGTCAAAGGCATAGCTTGACGCCGGCGTCCCGTTTACGTAGCCGGAGATCGGGCAGGCATTGCCGGCCGGGCCGTTCACCCAGGCCGGAGGAAGCGAGGTCAGGTCGCTCTGGCTCAGGGTGAAGCTGGTGCACGTTCCCGGATCGCGGTCGCGAAAATAGGTCGTCCCTCCAGTTCCGAGAATGGCGAGCCAGTAGGTCTCTCCTGCCGTTACCGAGACGGCGGCGATCGGCACCGTATTCCAGGTTCCCGCCTGCGCGTCCGCCACCTCGCCAGAGCCCAGCAGCACGCCCGGGCGATCCCTGCTGTCGGTCGCGTACAGGCCGACCGTCACCGCGCCGGCCTGGTTGCTCGCGTCCAGATAGACGCTGATCGACTCCGCCGTTCCCGTCGTCTGGCTCAGGACGGAAAAGGCCTCCGCCGACCCGGCGGGATTGGAGTCGGCCGTCGACTCGACGCTCTGATCGCCGAAGAGGACGGCGGCGTGCGCCGTCCCCGTGCCGGCGAGGACCAGGACGATGACGGCAGCCGCGAGAGCGAACGCGCGCCATAGAGCCGATTCTCGCGAGCTTGAGTCGGACAATCTCCGGTCAGCCTACGGTGCCGGTGGCTGCGGAGGTCGCCATCGAGCCGCCGGTCGAGCTCTGCGCGCTGACGACGACCTGCACCGTGTTCCCGACATCGTTGGAGCCGAGCTGGTACGTGCTGCCCGTGCCGCCGGAGATGTTCACGCAGTAATAGGCCGACGTGCACCGCTGCCACTGATAGGAGAACGAACTCGGGCTCCCCGTCCACGAACCCGCACTCGCGGTCAGCGTGCTCCCCGCGGTCGCGGACCCGGCGATCACGGGCAGGGCGGTGTTGACCGGCGAGTTCGTCGTCACGTGCACGTAGTCGACATTGGTCGA
>Ga0302325_10007719_pt1 | contig 23775 bp, 23 predicted proteins | sample Palsa_T0_2_FD_201948 | JGI IMG/M metagenome (GOLD analysis project Ga0302325, IMG submission 201948) | Peat permafrost microbial communities from Stordalen Mire near Abisko, Sweden - Palsa_T0_2 | ecosystem: Environmental > Terrestrial > Soil > Palsa > Peat permafrost | place: Sweden: Abisko... | reverse complement strand
GGGAGAAGCAGTTTCTGCTCCGCAAAGCCGCTTCGCTCGGCTACCGCCTGGAGCCCGCTGCCTAACGCGAACGTCCAAACTACCGGCCGATTGCCGGGCTAGCAGCAGCAGTTTCTGGAGAGGCGGCTCTAGCCGCCTAAAAGGCGGCTGCGGCCAAGATTGGCCGCCCCACAAGCAAACTGACCCACTACCGGATTTCGTTACATTTCGCGCAAATAGCGGTAGACCATGGCGACCGGCAATCCCATTACGTTGAAGTAGCAGCCCTCGATGCGCTGGATGAACTTGGAAGCCAGGCCCTGGATGGCATACGCTCCGGCCTTATCCATAGGCTCGCCGCTGGCAACGTAATCCTCTATCTCCTCGGCGGAGAGCGGCGCGAACCACACGCTGGTTTCCGAGCAGTCTTCGATGACGCGGCCGGCCGATCTGAGGCAGATACCCGTCAACACATCGTGCCGCCGACCGGAAAGCATGTGCAGCATGCGCCGGGCGTCGGCGGCGTCCAGCGGTTTGCCCAGTATCTCGCCTTGGATCGCTACCGTAGTGTCGGCGCCCAGGACAATCTCGCCATCGGCCGTAAACCCGGCGGCGGCCGCGGCGGCTTTCGCGCGCGCGATGCGCGTCACGTAATCGCGCGCGGCCTCGCCGGGGAGCGGTGTTTCGTCCACTTCCATGGGCCGGACTACGAAGGGAATTCCGGCCTGCCGCAGGATGTCACTGCGGCGGGGCGATCGGGAACCTAACACGAGCATCTTTTCATGTTAGGCGATCTTGTGGGGCAGGTTGTCAACCCGGCCGGTTTGCGCCGATTGGCAATATTGGCAATCGGCGCGCTGGATACCATCCTGCCCCACAGGGCAAACTGACAATATTTATAACTGTATAACTCATGTTACTTATTCGGTGCTAAACTTCTTACCGGCGCACATATCGGCGCGGTAACAACCAACTTATGCAGTAACAGGAGAGTGTTTATGCACCGCGGGTTTCTGTTGCCGTTGTTAGTTACAATGGCGTGGCTGTGCCTGGCCGGAGAAGGTCCGCCGGATCGCGGCCCGTTGCAACTGACTCTAAAGCGCGCCGTCGCGCTGGCGTTGTCGCCGGAAGGCAATACCTATATCCAGCTTTCCGACGAGAACCTGCGCCAGGCGAAATCCCGGTCCAACGAAGTGCGCTCCGCTTTGCTGCCCGATATCGAAGCGCAAGCCGCGCAAACCACCGCCATGCGCAGCCTGGCGGCTCTGGGCCTGGATCTGGCGGCCAGCGACACTCTGCTGGGGGCCGCCAAGAATCCGCCGCCGTGTACCGCCACTCCGATCGTTTGCTCCGTGCTGAGCACCGCCGAGGCGCCCCTGCTGACCGACATCGCCGACAAGATCCCGCGCGTGGTGGGTCCCTTCAACTCGGTGGACGTGCGCGCCCGGCTGACCCAGAACGTTTTCGACTTCAGCAGCATCCGCCGGTATCAATCCTCGCGCGCCGCGTTGCGCGCCGCCAAGAGCGACCGCGGCACTACCGACAACTCGGTTTCCGGGAGCGTGGCGAAAGCGTACCTGGCCGCGCTGCGCGCCAATGCCGACGTGGAAGCCTATCAGGCCAACGTGTCGCTGGCGGAGGCTGTCTTGAAGCAGTCCGAGAACCAGAAAAGCGCCGGCACGGGCACGGGTATCGAGGTCACCCGCGCGAAGGTGCAGCTTGCCAATGAAAAGCAACACCTGCTGGTGGTCGAAAATGAGCGCAGCAAGGCTAATTTGCAGTTGTTGCGGGTAATGGGACTCAATCTGGCCACCGAGTTGGAACTCACCGACAAGCTGAGCTACGAGCCGGTGGATGCCATCTCCGTGGAGCAGGCCGAAGCCGAAGCCCTGAAGAACCGTCCGGATGTGAAGGCGCAAGCCGATCGCGAAGCGGCCTCCCGCCTGAACGCCAATGCCGTAAAGGGCGAGCGGCTTCCCAGCCTGGTAGCTTATGCGGACTACGGCACCACGGGAGTCGACGGCAGCATCGCGGCGTTGCTGCCCACGCGGGATTACGGCGTATCCCTGCGGGTGCCCATCTTCGACGGCGGCCGGCGGGACGCACGGCGCGCCGAAACGGCCTCCCAATTCCGCCAGGAGCGTGTGCGCGCCAACGATCTGCACGAGCAGGTCGAGTTGGAAGTCCGCATGTCTCTCGACAGCCTGCATTCCGCCGAGGAGCAGGTGAAAGTGGCTGAAGCGGGACTCTCGCTGGCCGAGAGCGAGTTCACGCAGGCGCGGCGGCGCTACGAGGCCGGCGTAGCCAGCAGCCTCGAAGTCACCGATGCGCAGACACGGCTGGAGCGCGCGCGCGACAACCATATTGCGGCATTGTTCAACCATAATGTCGCCCGTTTCGACCTGGGCCAGGCTACCGGCACGATCCTGGAGATGGTGCAACGCGATCTGTCCGGCGAAACGCGTCGACCTGTCATGACCGCGCCGCCAGTCCCGCGGAACGGCGCCGCCAGCCCCGCGCGGCCGGCCGCTGCGATATCCGAATTGTTCGCTACGCCGCCGCCGGAATTGTCCGTTCAAGCACCGCCAGCGCAAGAACCGCGGATCCCCGGGATCTTCGCGGCTCCCGCCGCGGCCCCGCCGTTCATGATGATAGCGGCCCGCGCCGCCACGGCAGCCCCTGTACGCAAAGCCACGGCCGGAAAACGCGGCCGTCGCCGGGCGCGCCGGCGGTCAGCCGCCAAGACGAAGCGGCGGGCAACCAAAAGCGCCTGATCGCCGTCTAATCGCTCAGGATATCCCGCATTTGGGGCGGCGCAGCGCGTGGCCGCGCCTGCTATAATGGCTTCGGGGATCCCTCGGATTTGAATATATGAACAGCCGTATTAAGTACCTGGTAGTCACCACCTCCACATGCATCATGCTGCTGTTGGTCATCGGCACGGTGCGGGGCAGAAGCGCATCGACCGACCGGCCGTACCCACAACTCGGCGTGTACACGGAAGTGCTGCACCGCATCAAGAGCGAATACGTGGAAGAGCCGGACATGAAAAGCGTCACGCTGGGCGCTTTGAACGGGCTGCTGGAATCCGTCGATCCTTTTGCCAGCTACCTCAATGCCGATCAGTACAAGGACTATCTGAAGGGCAAGGACGCGCATAAGGCCGGAGTCGGCCTGGTGCTCGCCAAGAAATTCGGATTCGTGGGCATCGTGGGCGTGACTCCCGGATCGCCGGCCGCCAAGGCGGGTCTGGCTACCAACGACATGTTGGAAACCATCAGCGGCGTCGCCACGCGCGACATGCCCCTGGCTTACGCCGGCATGCTGCTGGATGGCGACCCTGGATCCACGGTGGAGATCACGGTGGTGCGGGTGCGGCGGCCGGAACCGCAAAAAGTCAAGCTGACGCGCGCCAACATCGTGTATCCGCCGGTCGCCGAAAGGATGCTGCCGGATAATATCGGCTACATTCAGGCTTCCACGCTGGCGCCGGGCAAGGTGAAGGAAGTGGCGGCGGCGGTGGAGTCTCTGCAGAAACAGGGCGCGCAGAAGCTGATCCTGGATCTGCGGAACTGCGCGGTGGGCGAGCCGGAGGATGGTATCGCGCTGGCGAACCTCTTCCTGTCGAAAGGCGAGATCGCTTATTTGCAAGGCCAGAAAGTGCCGCGCAAGGACTTTGAAGCGGATGCCGCCAAAGACATCACCAAGCTGCCCCTGGTGGTCATCACCAACCGGGGCACGGCGGACGGCGCCGAAATCGCCGCGGGCGCTTTGCTGGACGACAAGCGCGCCGAGTTGGTCGGCGAGCGCACGTACGGAGACGCCTCCCTGCGCAAGGCTGTCAGCATGGAAGACGGCGGCGCCATCATCCTGTCGGTGGCCAAGTATTATTCGCCAAGCGGCAAAGCGATCCAGGACGTGGGCGTTACGCCGGAAACCATGATGTCGGAGCCCGAGGCCCAGATGGAACTGGACGAGAACCTGGAGCCTTTGCCCGAAACCCCGGCTCAGCCCGAGCACAAGCAGGACGATCCGCTGCTGAAGAAGGCCATCGACATCGCGAACGGCCAGAAAACCGCTTAATTCGTTGTGGGGCAGGTTGGCAACCTGCGGGCCGGTTGCTAATCGGCCCAGTTTTGCGGCGATTTCCCAAACTTCATGGCAGCATCCCCTCCCGGCTCTGCGCGTGGCGAACATAGGCTTCCGCTTGGAGATAGCCGCTTTCCAGGCCGCGAAACCGCGTGACGCGACTCTGCAGTTCGTAGAACTTACCGGGCGACTGGGACGCGTGCGCGTAACAAGCCAGGCGTTTGCGCGGCTCGGCCGCCGTGATGTCCACGAAGTCGGTGGGCGGAAACATCAGGGTATCCTCGCCGTCGGAAACCTCGTAGTAATAGAAGGCGAACTTCTTGCCCGTGGCCAGCCAGGCATCGTAGGCCAGCATGGAAATGGCGCGATGATCGCGATACCCGTCGATCGGCCAGTGGGTGAACAGCACATCGGGGCGCTCGGCGTCGATCAGATCCCGGAATTCCCGATAGTGCGCCGCGTCCACCACCGCATGCCCGTCGCACTGGCCCGCAAAGAGCGGACGCGCCTTTAAGATCTCGCAGGCGCGCTGGGCCTCGGCGACCCGCACATTGAGGGCGGCATCGGCCGCCGTTTCCGGGCAACTCTTCTCCCCGCGATTCAGATAAAGCAGCGCTACATCATGGCCCTGGTCCGCATAGCGGGCGATGGTTCCGCCGCATCCGTACTCGGGATCGCCGGGGTGCCCGCCGGTAACGATCACTTTAAGCCTGTGGGCGGCGGGCGAGTCCGCGCGCAACGCCTGCAACCCCAGCGCGGCGCCGGCCAGCAGATCTCTGCGAGTGATTGGCATTATGATCTGATACTATCTCAACGATGAAGCATGCACGTTTCATGGAGCGCCTACGTGCGCCGCTATTGATATTGTTATTCGGCGTCCCATGCGCCGCGCTAACCGCAGCCGATCGAATCGTGGTCATCGCGCATCGGGGCGAGCATCGCGCGCATCCAGAAAACACGCTCCCCGCTTTTCAGGCCGCCATCGATGCCGGGGCCGACTACTTCGAACTGGACGTGCGCACCACCTCCGACGGACGCCTGGTGCTGATGCACGATGCCAAGGTGGACCGCACCACCGACGGCGCCGGGGCCGTCCGCGAAATGACCTTCGACCAGATTCGCGCGCTGGATGCCGGCGCGAAGTTCGACCCGCGGTTTGCCGGGACGAAGGTCCCGTCCTTCGAGGAGGCGCTGGCTCTGGCGCACGCCAAAATCGGCGTGTATGTGGACTCGAAGGACATCGCGCCCGCCGATCTGGTCGCTGCCCTCACGAAAGCAGACATGCTGAACTCGGTGGTGATCTATGGAGGCGCCGGATTCCTGAAGAAAGTACAGGCGCTGATCCCATCCTTGAAGGTCATGCCGGAAGCCTACGGCGCCGCCACGCTCGAGAAGCTGCTGGCGGACTTGAAACCGCGCGTGGTGGCCTTCGACGCCGGAGATTTCAAGGACGATGCGATCACGGCGGCAAGAAACGCGGGCGTGGATATTTACGTCGACCGCCTGGGCTCCGCGGACAACGCTGCCGCCTGGCAGGACGCCGTGGACCGGGGCGCCGCCGGCATTCAGACGGACCGGCCAGCCGAGCTGGTCGAATATCTGCGGTCCCGCAAGCTGCGCGGGCAGAACTGACTACTTCTTCTCGGTCTTCGGCTCCGTCATGAGCGCTTTGATTTCGGCCGGCAGATCGAAGCGGCTGGCCGGGATTTCCCCATTGCGCTTGACAGTTTCGATCTTCACCAAAATCTCGAGGGTCGCAATTTTTTGCGTGATAGCGTGCGGCGACACAATGCCGCCGTCATCCCGATAGTCGCTCAGATCGACTTCGGCGTTTGTGGCGCCTTGCGGAGTCGTTACGGGCAGAACGGCCTTCACCAGCAAGTTGGAACTCTTATCGTAATAGCGGGTCTCCGCGCTGCCCTCGTTGGGCGTGAGGACCACTTTATAACAGGCCTTGCCGCCCACGTCCTCGGTTCCGGCGAGTTCGGCTTTCTTGTAGAAGTCGTGCCAGTGGATCTCCTTGTACATATTGTCGTTGCGCAGAGCAGCGGCACGCTCATCACCCTCCTTAATCCGGGGGCCTTCCCCGGGGTGATTGGACCAGGCCACCTGCCCGTTGGATCCTTCTTCAGCTTTGCCCACGCCGGCGAAGTCGATGACGGTGTAGCTCTTGTCGGGCGCGGACCGGTAGCTGGTGAGCGACCCGCTCAGGCCCATACCGGTAATTTCCAACGTTCCGGTGGCCACTTCGGTTTGGACCTTTTCATAAGCGGCGCGGCCGCCGGTGACTTCGACGTACTTGTCCAGAATGGCCTCCGGCTTGATGTCGTCGGCTGCAAAGGCGCATGCGGCCAGCAACAGCAGGGCCGGCGTTGCAATGCGGAAGCGGGAGATCATGGCGATGGTTCCTCTCGATTCACTGTAGCACGCGGCCGTTACCGAGCCGCGACGGACAGGAGTAAGATGACATGGTGCAGGCTGTCATGCTGAACCCGGCAGCTTATCGATTTCTGGCGCAACAACCTTCCGGCCGCGCGGCGGACGGACGCCTGGCGCTGGCGGCATCGAGAGTTGCATCGGGGGTCACGCCAGCCGCCGGATTCCTGAGCCTGCTTAGCCGGATCGCGGGCATCCTCGGTTTGACGGCTGCCGCGATCGCGGGGCTGTGGCCCGCCGTCAGTGCTCCTTACCCTTGGTCTTCAGCACAATCGGCGTCCCGCGAAAGCCGAACTGCTTGCGGATCTGGTTGATCAAGTACCGCTCGTCGGAAAAGTGCAGCGGCGCGGCCCGGTTGGTGAACAGCACAAACGTCGGCGGGCGCACGGACGCTTGCGTGATGTAGTAAATCTTGCGCTCCTCGAAGCGCAGTCGCTCCACGAAGCGGTTGAGTTCACCGGTCGAAATACGCTTGGTGGCGGATTCGTAAACTTCCCGAATCAATTTGAAGATGCGGTCCACGCCCGCGCCGGTCTTGGCGGAGAGGAAGACCACCGGGGCGTATTCCAGAAACTTCAAATGGTCGCGCACATCCTGCTCGAAGTCTCTCTTCTTCTTGTCCGCGATCAGGTCCCACTTATTGATGCACAGGATGACGCCCGAGCCGCCTTCGTGCGCGTAGCCGGCGATGGTGGCGTCCAGGCCGAGCACGCCTTCGGAGGCATCCATCAGCACCAGCACCACGTCCGCCATGCGGATATTGCGGCGCGCCATGACCACGCTCAACTTCTCCGCCATGAGCTTGGTCTTGCCTTTGCGGCGGATGCCGGCGGTGTCCACAAAGGTGTAGCTCGAGCCGCCGCGCACCACGGTCTCGTCGATGGAATCGCGCGTGGTGCCGGCGATGGGCGAAACGATGGCCCGGTCTTCGCCGGTCAGCGCGTTGAGCAGCGTGGATTTGCCCACGTTGGGACGGCCGATGATGGCCACCTTGACGGAGTGGAGCGGCTCTTCGGCGGGCGCGGCCTCAGCGGGCACCCCGAAGCCGGCGGTCACATGATCCACCAGTGCGTCGACACCGATGCCGTGCTCCGCGGATACCGGGAAGATATCGCGGATTCCGAGCGAATAGAAGTCGTGCGCCAGGCTTTCGCGCGCCCCGGTATCCGCTTTGTTCACGGCCAGTGAGATGGGTTGGCCCAGACGCAGCAGCATACGCGCGAGATCCCGGTCGGGCGCGGTGATTTCAGACCGGCCGTCCACCAGGAAGATGATGTGCGCCGCGCGTTTCAAAGCGACCCGCGCCTGCTTCAGTATCTGGCTGGGGATGTATTCGGAATCGTCCACTACGATGCCGCCGGTATCGATCAGCTCGAAGCGCCGCCCATGGTAGTCGGTGAGGCCGTGCAGACGGTCGCGGGTGATGCCGGGCTCGTCGCCTACAATGGCGCGGCGCTGGCCGGTAATGCGGTTAAAGAGGGTCGATTTTCCGACATTGGGCCGGCCCACGATGACCACCGTGGGGAGGGACTCGGGCATGCGTTTTCATGATAGCAGCAGGGAGCAGGCGGCAGCCCGGTAGGCCTGAAACGCGTGTCGAATCGAAAAGCGACGTGGGAACGCGCGAAGATATTGGATGCGGTGCCTCGGGATTGCAGTTCGCGTCAACAGAGTCCATTGTCCCCGCACGGAGCCGCGATGCGGTAGACTATATTCGGCTGTGTCCAATGCACTACATCTGCAATAAATGCAGGAAAACTACCTATCCCAAGCGCCAATTTGACGCCCTTCGGGACTTCCCTTCCCATTGTGACTGTGGAGAGGCTAAGGAGCTGCATGCACTATTCCCGTTCGCGCTCGGCGCAGAAAAGCCGGATTTTAAGGTCTTGGATGTATTTCATGCAGCTATGTACTGGCAGGATCAGGTACGCACAATCACATTTCATCCGTTTCTTGTGGTTTTGCAGCGCGTCGATAACGGAGCGCAAAGCTTTTGGTTGCCATACTGGCACACGGCTGCGGATGGTGGCGATGTCGATGTGGAATACAAAGCTGGCCAGTTTGCACCCGTGATCGACGCCGGCCTCTTTGGGAGTTTGATCGGGCAGGCGCGCCAGAAAGGCTACTTGACGGTCGCTGCTTTACTGGCTGCATCAGCCGTATCGCCAGAGGGATGACGCACACCCGCCCTCAACCCGTCAGATCCCAGCGAATTTATTCCGCGCACTTTTCGGGCGCTGGCTGACAGGCGGTCTCAGGCCCGAACTTCTTCGACCGGTTTGACGGGCACGATCCGCGCAACGCGTTGCATGACCTTCTTGTTTTGCTCGGCCTTTTTCAGGTCGTAGGCCGCCTGCAACCGCACCCACAGCTCCGGCGAACCGCCAAACAGGCGGGACACCTTTAGGCACATGACCGTCGATAGGGGTTTGCGCTCGGCCAGAATGTCGTGCAGCATCTGGCGCGACACGCCCAGAGCCTTCGCGGCGGCCGTCACGGACAGGCCGGTGGACGGCAGGATGTCTTCCTTGATGATTTCGCCCGGATGGACGGGCGGCAGTCCGTTCTTTCTCTCCATAGCTTCCTCCCTAATGATAGTCTTCAAGATCGACATCCAGCGCGTTTTCACCCGCCCAGCCGAAGGTAATCCGGTAGTTCCCAGTCACGCGCACCGACCAGCGTACTGGTTTGCCTTGCAGGCCGTGGAAGTAAAGTCCTGCTATATTCATGTCCTCAGGCTGCCCCGCCGTGTCCAGCAATTGCAGGGCGCGCACGCATTTCTTGATATACACGGCACCGATCCGGCGGGTGTTGCCGGTGCGGTGAATCTCTTCAAGCCCTTTATGCCTGAAGCCGTCGATCATTCTCCTAGTGTAAATCTTCTGGCTTACAGTGTCAACTAAATAGTTGTCTCTTCCGGGAAGGCGGCCTGCTGGAATCGTCGATCGGACATGAAAGCCTCCGCGAATGCTTCAGCCTCTGCATACGCCCCGGGCGAGAGCGGGATGCGCCAGGACAGGCCGCCATGAAATGCGACAGTCAGATCGCCGCCTTCGTCCGCGCGCCTGCACTGCATGCTCTCGATGCCGCGCAGAGGCGCAACGGACGTGATACTGCCATATCGCTCGTAGCGATCGTTGCATTGGTCCCGGATCCAAATCAGCCGCTGGTTGGTGCATGCCACAAGGTCGCCGCCCGCCTTGGACCGGACGCGGAACGGTCCCCACCGCCGAATCCGCTCCGCAGGCGGATTGAACCAGCGCGCGCCGAGGGGCTCTCCTGTCCGGATAGCCGCGGTGAGCAGGTTGGTGAATTTGATGTCCAGCGACGGACCGAACTCCGCAGGTGGGACGCCTGGGCGGACGAGGGCGTCCGCAGCGGTCCAGGGGGACCGCCCCACGAGCGAATCGAGAAACTCGTTGATCGGGCGCTCGGACCGGGTGTTATACGGCAAATCGACCTCGCATTCCGCCGTCGCGAAGCGAAGCCACCCAATCAGCAGAAAGTGTCCGGCTGCGTAGAAGGCGATATCGGACAGGGCCAGCCGCACCGGCTCAGTGTCATAGCGCGGGTGGGTCAGGACGAGTATGGCGTCGCGATGGAGCAGAAGAATACGCGGGGGATAACGCGATCGCCCGAACCAGTCGGGATGGTCGCGCGGAAGGAATACCCCAATTTGAAAGCCCTTCGCGGATTCCGGAATCGGAAAGTCGGCGGGCAGATCGTCTGTGGACCTAATCGAATAGGGAAAGATGTAACGGCGCGAATCGACATCCGGCGCTATGGTCTGGGACATGATCCAAATCCTAAAGAACCGGCGCCGCCTCCACGCGCTCGCCGGTTGGCGCTTCGGCCAAAGCAGCCAGGTCGTGCAGGATGGCCGCTTGTTCGGCGCTCGAAGCGCCCCCACTTGCGCTCAGCCGATTGAGATGCGCCCGGTAAGCGTCCGCCTGGTTCTCAAATCGAAGCTGCAACTCGCTGAGCGTGCGCCGCGCCCAGGCGTCCAGCATGCTTCCGAGACTTGAAAACGCCTCTTCCACACGCGGCCCTATCTGGTTGCGCAAAACGTTCCGTGTATGGCGCACCGACAGTCCCTTCGCGAACTTCAACAAAAAAACCGGCTGCAGGTCGATCGGCAGCTCGCCAAGGTCCAGCCTGGGCATCTCCTGGATGGCGGAGTCGAGCTCCGCATCCCCATGCGCGTCCGGAAAGCCCAAGGACTGCGCAGCGGTTTGCAGGGCGCGCGCCAGTTCGCGGGCGAGATCCCGCAGGGCGCCCGAAACCGCGCTGGCCTCGCCGGCGGCGAGCCGCACCAACTCGTTCTGAACCAGGGTGGCCGCGGGAACGGTGCTGCCGCGCAGCCATGCGTCCGTCAAACTGGCGGCGGCTTCGGCCAGCGCCCCATCCCCTTGTTCGCGGATGGCGTGGGTTGCCTGAAAGCAGAGTTCGCGCGTCTCGGCGATCCGGCCCACAGCCTTCCTGAGGCCGGCATCCACCTCGTTCAGTCCGATCGCACTTTGACCTGCCACAGGCTGGGCCGCAGGGGCGCGATCCAGACGGAGCCTGAGCGCGGTGATCACGCTCTCGCGGAGCGCGCCGATTTTCCGCGACAAAGATTCCCGCGCAAGTTGCTGGTGGCGATCGTACATCGGCAAAATCGTTTCGCCAAGCCACGCTTCCAGAAGGTATGCATGCGCCGCTTGGATGCTTACCGGATGAATCGATATGGCCAGTCCAAGCTGGGTGCGGATCTGTTCGGAGATGTACGTCAACGAGCGGAGACGGTCGTCCGGAGCCAGGAGATCGCTCTTGCTCAGCAGGATGGAGGCGGGGATGCCGGCTTCGTAAAGCGTCCGAATGGTCCCCAGATCGTCCTCCGTCAACGTCGATCCCGCATCGATCAGTACGACTCCCAGATCGCAGCGCGGCAGATACGCGAGGGTCTCCGCGGCGCCTGCGGTAGCCAACGAACCCAGGCCCGGGGTATCCACCAGCACGACGCCGTCACGCAACCGGGCGGAAGGCAGCTCCACCACGATGCGCGTGACGCGCTTGTAGTTGCCGGGGTTGTGCCGCTCGCTCACGAATTGCGGCAGTTCCGGCAGATCGGTTCGTTCCGTGTTGCGGTCCGCGTACCACACCGTCAGGCGCGGCGCCGCGCCATAAACCAGCCGGGTAGGCACGGCGGTGATGGGGTTGACGCCGACCGGCAGGACCTCTATCTCCACGATGTGGTTGAGCAAGGAAGATTTTCCGGAGCTGACCCGCCCAAACAGGGCGATCTCGAAGCTGCCCGACTCCAATCGGTCGACGATCATCGACAGCGTGGGACGAAACTCGACGAAGCTGCGGTCGCCGACGATCCCCTCCAGCGTCTTCACCAGGCCGACATCGGCTCCGGCTTGCGCCAGCCGATCCAGGCGGGCTTCCAAACCCTGTCCCAATCCTTGCGCCAGGTAGGAGTCCAGCTTTTCCACCGCGCCGACCATCTCGTCAACCAGGCCGTTCAACTCGCGGACCTTGCCCGCGGGGACTTCGCCGTAGCCGCGCATACGCTCCGGCGTGCACTCCTGGAAGGCGATGCGGATGAAGGACAGCGTCACGCGGATGGAGTGGACCGATTCGAACTCCGGCTCCGGCAACGGAATTCCTTGGGATTCGAGGACCCGCACCATTTGGGTTCTGATGCGGGCGATGTAGTCTTCAACGACTCTTATTTGCGCCGGTGAAAGCGAGCCTTTGTATTTGCGGAATGGCGATTTCGATTTCGCGGCGAACAGCACCGCCTCGACTTCCGCAAGCATCTTGTCGGCATGCTTGGCGCTGCTGAACAAGTGCAGCCGTTGGGAGGCGTTCAGCCCCGCAGCCGCGTCTTCCGATCGCATCTCCGCCACTTTACACCACCGCCAGAAAACAGGTGGGGCGGGCGCCCTCGCCCGCGTCGGACCCCCCGGTCCGACAGCCGAGCCAGGGGGCTCGGCGCGGGTCGGGGGACCCGCCCCACATCTACCTCAGCCCCAGATTCCGCATCAGCCGATACAGATAATTAGGATGCACGCCGAGCAGCTTGGCCGCACCGGCGTGGTCGTTCTTGGCCTGCTGAAACGCAAGCGCTATCGCCTCCCGCTTTGCCCGATCGATGGCGTCCTGCAACCCCGGAGCCCGCACCACATCGGCGGCCCGGGCATTCTCCCGGATGCTCTCGGGCAGGTCTTCCAGTTGAATGATGCCGCTCGTACCGAGCACCACTGCGCGCTCCAGGGCGTTCTCCAACTCGCGGATGTTGCCCGGCCAGTCGTAGTGCAAAAGGTACGCCTCGGCCTCGGGTGAGATGCCGCCGATGCGCCGCCCGCACTGCGCGCCGAACTTCGACGCGAAGTGCATCGCCAGGACGGAAATATCCGACTGGCGCTCGCGCAAGGGCGGCGTCTTCAAGGTCACCACGTTGAGGCGATAATAAAGATCCTGCCGGAACCTTCCCGCGCGCACCTCCTCTTCCAGATTGCGATTGGTGGCCGCGATCAGCCGGATATCCAGCTTGATGGGCTGCGTACCGCCCACCCGCTCCATTTGGCGCTCCTGTAGGACGCGCAGCAGCTTCACCTGCAACTGCAACGGCATCTCGCCGATTTCATCCAGGAACACGGTGCCGCCGGCAGCCACCTCCAGCCGTCCCTTCTTTTGCGCAAACGCTCCGGTGAAGGCGCCCTTCTCGTGGCCGAACAGCTCGCTCTCCAACAGCGTCTCGGCGAGCGCCGCGCAATTCACGGCCATGAACGGCCGGTCGGCGCGCGGGCTGTTCCGATGCATGGCGCGCGCCACCAGTTCCTTGCCGGTGCCGGTCTCGCCCACGATCAGCACTGTGGAATTGGTCTGCGCGGCGCGCAGGATGTTGCGCTGCAGCTCGCGCAGGGGGGCGCTGTCACCGATCATGTGATGGTCCGGGTGAAGCTCCGATTCCAGCCGCTCGTTTTCCGTCTCGAGCCATTCGAGGTGGAAGGCGTTCTCCAGCGCCATCGAGGCGATTTGCGCGATGGCTACCAGCAGTTGCAGGTGCCGCTCCCGAAAAGCGGTGCCCTCCAGATAGACCACTCCGCAGGCCTGCTCGCGGATCAGGAGCGGCGCTAACAGGAGCGCGGCGGATTTCCCGGAATCGGCGCCGGCAGGTTGCTCCGCCGCCGGGTTTTCCGCGATCAATCCGCAGCGTTCCTGCATCACGCGCGTGACCAGGGTGCGGTTGACGGCCACCGGCTGGCGCGGCGCCGGCGACTCAGTGGGCGCCGAGAGCGATGCGGCTTCGTTCCACTCTTCTTCGCAGAGCAGGACCGCCCCACGGCTTGCGGGGATGGCTTCGAAGATGAGCTCCAGCAAGTGCCGCTCCAGCGCGCCGCGGGCCGGCGATCTGCGCGCCTGGTAAAGAGCGCGAAACGAGTGCAGCATGACGCTCGCGCGCAGCAGCGTGTGCGCATCCGGCGAATTCTTCAGCGCCGCGGCAAGCGGAGCCTGGCCCGCGGGGATCTCTATGGTGTGGGTGTCCCCAGTGGTCTCCTCCCATGAAGTCTCGTCGCGGGTCAGAAACCGGAGCAGGCTCCTGCCGATCCGAATCCAATCCCCGTGCGCCAGCACGCGTTCCGTTACCCGCGCATCGTTTACCAGCGTGCCGTTGAAGCTGCCCAGATCGCGAATGACGAAATCGTCCCCTTGCCGGAGAATCACGCAGTGCTCGCGCGACGCGGACCCGTCGATGAGCGAGAGTTGGTTGCGGGGGTCGCGTCCGATGGCAAACGAATCCATGGCCATCGCATAGCTGGCGCCTTTCTTCGGGCCGGTCATCACGAGCAGTTGGGGGATCGTCAATCTTCCATTGTTCACCATTTGGTTACCGGTTTCACCTGGAGATTCTGTCCGGCAGCAGGATGCAGCCGCGCGCGAGTGCCGCCCGGCGCGCATCGCCTGAATTATCTAGGGCTTGCGCAAAACCCCGGGAGCGCTCCCGGTTTGGCAGCGCGCTTGCCCTCTAGACGCGACGTGATCCACCGGGGAAGGCACTTGGAGGAGCACAAAGGAGATACGAAAATGAAGACGCTAAAAACCATCATCCTGAGCGTTGGCGCGGCTGCACTGCTGGGCGCCACCGGACTCTATGCACAGACCCAGGCCTCGGCCGACATCCCGTTCGCATTCTCCGTGCAGAACACCATGCTGCCGGCCGGCCAATACACCTTGTCCACGTCCCACGAGGTGATGACCATCCGGAATGTCGGAACCCGACAGGCCATCCTGGCGCTCGCGCCCGACTGGGGATATAAGGGTGCGCGGGGCCAGAGCGTGGTCGTGTTCCACCAGATCGGCGACCGCTACTTCCTGGCTGAGGTCAAGACCGGCGGCGTGCGACGCCGCGTGGCTCCATCCAAGCTGGAGCGTGAACTCACCGCGGAGCGTGGCGGCCAACCCATGGCTGCCGTGATCGTTCCCGCGCTAAGCGTCCGCTAACCGCGGATCGAAGTTGCCGGGCTCCACCGCACAGGTAGTGCGGTGGAGCTTTTTTATTGGCCGGACTCGTGGATCTCGATCCAGTCCGCGCCGCCGCAAGCAGGAAAGGAAGCCACGGTCCGGCGGAACGGCCACGAACCAAACTGCTTTGCCGGATGTCCTCCGGGGAGGCTGTTGGCTTCCGCATCGCCGTCTTATTGTGGCGGCCCGCAGGACTGCAGTGCCAAGATTGCCGGGCAGCCGGGGGAGGGTTCGCTAATGAACTTTGACGAGGGATTCTTAAGCAGGTTGAAACAGCGCGATCAGGACACCTGCGCGCTTCTGGTATCCGCTCTTACACCCATACTGGAAGCCAGGCTGCGTTATCAGCTCCGGGAACACGCCGCCATTGAAGATGTTCGCAATGAAACCCTCTACCGCGTATTCCGCCTGGTGGACGAGGGGCGTGTCCGCGAACCGGAGAAGCTGGACTCCTTCGCGCGCGGCGTCTGCGACCGGGTCGCCCAGGAATCCCGCCGCAAGTCCCGCCGCACCGAGCCGTTGCCCGAGCCCGGCCGGGAACTGCCGGACCACCAGCCGGATATCGATATGCTCCTCGCAGAAAAAGAGCGGAGGGCGCTGGTGTGGCATGCGGTAACGAAGTTGTCAGAAGTGGACCGCAGGCTCATCGTCGAAATGCACCGCGAAGAGCGCGGCCGGAGTGAGATGGCCCGCGACCGCGGCATCAGCACGACCGGTCTCAACGTCCGGCTGTGCCGCGCGCTGAAGCGCCTCCGGGCGCAGGTTTGCACCCAGAACCAGCCGTGCAACCGGCGCGTCAGCCATGCCGCCCACGTGCCGCTAAGCCGCTGAGAACTGGAACCGTGACCAGCACCAACGCCAGCAAAGCCCCCGCGTAGGTCGCCGGATCGGCGGCGGATGCCAATCTCGGCCGTCTGGCGCGCCACCGTGAAGGCCACCAGGCCATAAAGTCCGACGCCCGCCACCGCGTGGCCCGCACGCCGAAGGCGCACGAGAGGATGGCGATCAAGCGATCAATCTCCGGCTCGGCGACCTCGATTTTGCCCCAGTTGCATTAGGAGGGCGCGTACACTCAATTAGGGCGCCCTGCCAGAGCCCGCTATTCGTTGATGCGGCCAGGATGCATATAGGTATACATACCTACATGCTCGTCCTGGCCGCATCAACGAATCGGCCTAGCGGTTGGGCCGAGCAATGCGAGGTGAGCTAGCTCCAAACAGACATTGGTATATATACCAATGTCTGGCGTATAATGAAGGAGCAATGGCCGGCTACATTTACCGGATCTCCAAGGCGAATCGGATCAAGGAAGCGCGGGAAAAGATCATAATCGCCCTCGACCAAGAGGGAAAGCGGGTCTTTGGGCAGCAGGAGCTCGTCAAGCTGTTCCGTAGCCGTCAGGACGACTGGTGGATTCTGTCGGGCGCCACGTCAACCGGCTTCATCAAGTACCTCGAGCATGAGCTGAACCTGAAAAAGGTCGTTCTGGAAGGGTCAACGCATTCGCAGAAATTCATACGCTACTTGTGGCACGAACCATCTGCAATTGAGGTGGCTGCGGCAATTCGAGCGCACGCTTACCTCTGTCATGCGAGCGCCGTCTTCGTGCATGGCCTGACAGACCAGCTTCCGCGGGTGCTGTACGTGAACTACGAGCAAAGCGTCAAACCCAGGCCGTCTGGTGAGCTAACTCAAGCGGGGATCGACCGGGCGTTTCGTGGGAAGCAGCGTGAATCGACGTTCGGCTTCGAATACGGCGGATACGAGATCATAGTGCTGAGTGGAAAGAACACTGGGAACTTGGAGGTCCAAACCGCCCAGGTTCCAGGCGGCGGAACGGTCCACGTCACCAGTATCGAGAGAACCCTCATCGACATCGCAGTGCGGCCAAACTATGCGGGCGGCGTGTTCCAGGTACTGGATGCTTACCGCGGGGCACGGGAGCGCGTTTCCATCTCGAAGCTCATCGCCACTCTTAAGAAACTGGACTACGTTTACCCCTACCATCAAGCCATCGGCTTCTACCTGGAGCGCGCCGAATACCCGGAGAAGCTCTCCGCGCGGCTGAAAGAGTTCGGCATGAAATTCGACTTTTACGCGGCCCATGATATGCGGGAGGCGGCGTACGATCCCAATTGGCGATTATTTCATCCAAAGGGAATGTAGCGGCTGTATGTTCCGAACAACGAAGTCGAAGTAGAAATCGAACTCCTCGAGAGGGCCGGCCACCGTGGTGCGGACATTGGGCCAGTCCTCCCGATGATAATTCCGCTGGTCCGGAATCTTTGCGAGCAGCGCAAGCGGCACATCCTTCGCCGCAAAGATCGGCTTCAAGAGATCGCGGCTCTCCGATGTATCGAATCGCAATCCGGTCTTCGTCACGACTATGTAGATATCGAAGAAATCGCGCGCTCGGGGCCGCTTCGTCGTACCGGTTGGGACGTAGTCGTCCATCTGCTGACAGACGGCGCGCAGCTTCTCCAGAGCGATCATCGCGGGTGAATACACGTAAATTGTGTAGTCGTCGAGTTCCGTTCGAATCTTGCCGGCGGTATATTCACGTTTGCTGAAGTCCACCGTGAAAACCTTCTGCTGATTCGGTCCGAGAACAAATGCCTCGCGGCGGAGACGGCCTCGATCTAAGCCGTAAGACCGGTGCCGTTTCTCGTCGGCCAGCTTGAACCGCAATTCATAGCCGCCCCACCATGGTGGGAGATTCTCTCGCGGCGCCGATGGCTTGGACCTCTTCGACGTTTTCGAAGTCGGTTTCCATGGAGAAGTCGAGATCCAGCGAAACACGGGGACTGATATGGTAAATCAGGCTCATCGCGTTTCCGCCCTTGAAAACAAGCTGCTCGAGCAGCACATCGTCGCTGAATAGCGCGGTGATGGTTAGCTTTCGGATGTCGTTGAAGCTACTCATGCCGCAGCGCGTCGATCGGATCGATGCGCGCCGCGCGGCTGCTGGGGATCAGTCCCGAGAGCGCCGCCACCAGCACCAACGCCAGCGACGCCCCCGCGTAGATCGCCGGATCGGCGGCTTTCAGGCCGAAAAGCTGCGATTCCACCAGCCGGCCGAGCGCCAGCGCCACCGGCAGTCCGATCGCCAGGCCGAAGATTACCAGCGTGCCGACGTCCTTCATCACCAGCCACAGCACATCCCGCGGCACCGCGCCCAGCGCCACGCGGATGCCAATCTCGGCCGTGCGCCGCGCCACCGTGTAGGCCACCAGGCCATAAAGCCCGATGCCCGCCAGCACCGTGGCCAGCGCGCCGAAGGCGCACGAGAGAATGGCGATCAAGCGATCGATTTCGACCGACTCGGCGACTTGGATTTCGACCGGCTGCATGTCGAACACCGGCAGGCCGGGATCCATTTGCTGCACCATACGCCGCACTTGCGCCCCCAGTTCGGCCGTATCGCGGTCGCCGCGCACGTAAAACTCCATGCGACCTAGTTGTTCCTCGTTGGTGTAGGTGGAATAGACGGAGGGTTTGGGCGTCTCGCGCAGGCTGCCGTGCTTGAAGTCGCGCACCACGCCGACGATCTCACGGTCCGGCAGGCGCTTGTTGCTGGCGCCGAACATCATGTGGCGGCCCAGCGGATTGGCGCCGCCGAAGAAACGCCGCACAAACGCCTCGTTCACCACCACCACCTTGTCGGTCGAACTGAGGTCGCGCTCGGTCACTTCACGCCCCCGCAGCACGGGCGTGCCCAGCGCGCGAAAATAGCCCGGGCCCACGGCATGCCGCGAGACATCCATATCTTCGTCTTCGCGCGCCTGATAGCCTTCCACGGTAATGTTGCTGCCGCGATTGCTATGCGTGAGCGGACCGGGGCTGGCCGCGCCGGCCGCCACTACACCGGGCAGCCGGGCAAGCCGCTCCTGCAGATCGTGGAACAAGGCGAAGCCGCGTTCCTTCGTGTAGCCATTCAAAGCTGGATCGATGGCGAAAGTCAGCAGCCGCTCCGTGCGGAAGCCGGGGTCCACCCGCATCAGGTTGAACAAGCTGCGGGCAAACAGGCCGGCGCCCACCAACAGCAGCAGCGAAAGTGCAAGTTGCGCGACCACCAGAATCCGGCGAATGCGCGCCCCTCCACCCGCGGATGCCAGAGCGGCCGATTGCTGGCGCAACGTGGAAGCCACTTCGGCGCGGCTGGCCTGCAGCGCCGGCGCCAGTCCGAACAGCAGGCCCGTAAAGGTGGAAATCGCCAGCGTGAATAGCAGCAGGCGAACGTCCAGCGTGGCCGCGATCCATCCGCCGGTAGCGTCCGCGGGCAGGATGCGCAGCAGCGCGCTGGTGGTCCACACCGAGACCAGCAGCCCCAGCATGCCGCCGGCCAGCGCGATCACCAGGCTCTCGATCAGAAGTTGCCGCAGCAAGGAGCGCCGTGCGGCGCCCAATGCCAGGCGGATGGCCATTTCGCGGCTGCGTGAAGCGGCCCGCGCCAGTTGCAGGTTGGCCACGTTGGCGCAGGCGATCAGCAGCACCAGGCCCACCAGCGCCATCAGCGCCACCAGCGGTTTCTCCCACTCCTGCCGCAATTGGTTGATGCCCTGCGCGGCCGGCTGCAATTCCAGTTTTTGGCCAAGAATAACCTGGTTGGCGCGCTTGCTGCGCTCGGGAAACTCTTTGACCTGAGCTGCCATAATCGGCCGGTAGACCGTCTGCATAGCGGCCTGCGCCCGCTCCGGCGAAATGCCCGGTTTCAAGCGCGCCAGGATGTTCAGCCAGCGAGCCTGGCGATCGGCAAGTCCGTCCCACGTGGGCGTGACTTCGCGCTTCATGGCGATGGGCACGAACACTTCCGGATTCTCTCCCGAAAGCACGCCACGGAATCCGGCGGGCGCGATCCCGATCACCATCATGGGATGGCCGTTGATGGCCACCTTTGCGTTCAGTGCTCCCGGCTCGCCGGCAAAGCGCCGCACCCAGTAATCGTGGCTGAGCATGACCACGGGATGCGCGCCGGGTGCGCCGTCGTCCTCCGGCGCGAACGCGCGGCCGATCGCCGCGGAGACGCCCAGCACTTGGAAAAGATTGCCGGAGACGATTTCGGCGCGGGCGCGTTCGGTCTGGCCGTTCCAGGAGACGCTCACCGGAACGCCGGCGCGCGCCACAACTCCGCTGAACGCCGCGCCCGTTCCAGGCAAATTATCGCGCAGATCCCGGTACATGGGAAAGGAGAAGACGGTCTGGTTATTGTCCGCCGATTGCATGCCCGAGCTATGGTCGTCCACATGCAGGATCACGAGGGCCTTCGGATCGCGCACCGGCAGCGAGCGGTACAGCACCTGGTCGAGCAGCGAAAAAATGGAAGTGTTGGCGCCGATGCCGAGCGCCAGCGACAGCACCGCGACCGCGGTAAACAATGGACTGCGGGCCAGGGTGCGGAAGGCAAAACGGAGATCGTGTCCCATGTGTGCTGAAGTCCACGATAGCACTTGGGGGCAGTGGGGCGGACCTCCAGGTCTGCGCGGGTTCGTCCAGGACCCGCTCCTCGGCGCCACATGAGGTTAACCTTCGTTATGCTTAACGTGGTTCCCGCCGATCTGTATACTAGTGCCTGTGATTCAATTCACCCGCCCCGCCCCGGGCATCGAATACGTGCTGCTGCTAGCCGTGCTGGTGGCCAGCGTTACGGATCTGCGCGCGCGGCGCATCCCCAACTGGCTGACCGTCAGCACCCTACTGCTCGGTTTCGCGTTGAACGCGCTGATCGCCTACCCTTCACCGCTGGAGGGCGTATGGCTTTCCACCAAGGGTTTCGCGCTCGCCTTCGCGGTGAATCTCGTCATGTACATGCTGCATATGACGGGCGCTGGAGACCTCAAACTGTTGGCCGCCGTGGGGGCCATGGTGGGATGCTCCGACTTTGTCGGGATCTTCTTTCTAACCGCCCTGATTGGCGGCGTCCTGGCCGTCGTATTAATGCTGCTGAAGGGTCGCGTGCGGCAGACATTGTGGAACGTCGGCTACATGGTGGGCGAGTTGATGAAGTGGCAGGCTCCGCACGTAACCCGGGAACAGCTTGACGTGGGCAGTTCCAAGGCGCTCCGGCTGCCGGGCGCCGTGCGCATTTGCCTGGGCGTAGTCGCTTTTCTGGTGATGGCCCGCGTTTGGTCGCCCGCCTAGTCCTCTCTTAGTACTTTCATTACCTGTATGCCCCCGAATACGTGACCGATCTGCTTCTATAATTCAAACTGAGGGAATCGAAAACTTCCCAGGCAGGCGAGATAATCGAACGGACGGCAGAATGCTCTATACACAGATGTTCCTGTACCTCCAGGTCCTGGATTTTTTTACCACCCTCATTGGGTTCAAGCTGGGTTTGGCGGAGGCCAGCCCCTTCATCCGCGCGCTCCTGCAATTCGGACCGATGGTGGCGCTAATACTATCGAAAGCGGCGGCTCTGGCGCTGGCCGGCGGCTGCCTCGCCATGCATAAGCAGCATCTGATCCGTTGGATCACCTATTGGTATGCCGGTTTGATTACCTGGAATCTGTGCACCATCCTGGCCGCCGCCCACTGCCGGTAGACGAGCTGCCGGCGGGTGGTACCAACGGGTGCGCGACACAAAAGTGGAGATTCCCGCACCACGACTGGAGCCGACGGATTACAGCAACCTTAGTCTTATCCGCGTTCATCCGCGTTCATCAGCGGCCAGATATGTTTTTTTTGGCCAGCGCGAAAACTCAAGAAACAGATATGGGCCGCTGATGAACGCCGATGAACGCGGATAAAACAAGGAATCGGGAAGTTGGGCCTGGACCCGGCATCCTGGTCAATACAGCGCCGCTTAGACAGTCGGCGGCCTTGGCCGGAGCGGCCTAAAGTCCGAGTGCGCTAGGATCTCGCGGTTTTCCTTGAGTTTTCGCGCCTCTCCACTTTTGTGTCGCACACCCGCCACCAACCACCGGACACCGAAGTCCCGCTATGCTTAGAAGCGGGAGGGATGCATGTATCCGCTGAAAAAAGGCAAAGTTGCCTCGCAAGCCCACGTCGGCCTGCCGGAAGGGACCTTCGAGGAAGAACACGGACGCAAAGGCTTTTACGGCAAGAGCGCGCATCTTTATCACACCCACGCGCCTACCGGATGGGTGCGATTCGAAGGCAAGCTGCGGCCGCATTGCTTCGACCTGAACCAGCTGGAGCCGCCCGACTTGCGCGATCCGCAAGGACTGCCGGTGGCGTTCCTGGGCAACCGCGACATCAAGCTGTACGTCTCCCGGCGCGCGACGCACATGCCGTTCTACTATCGCAACGCGGATGGCGACGAGCTGATCTTCGTGCACCGCGGCGAAGGGACCATCGAAACGGATTTCGGCCCCATGCGGTTCGAGCGCGGCGACTACATCGTCATGCCGCGCGCCGTCACCTATCGCATCCTGCCGGACACCACCGATAACTTCTTCCTGATCGTGCAATCGCGCGGCGAATTCAACCAGCCGGACAAAGGCCTGCTGGGTCAGCACGCGCTCTACGATCCGGCTACCATCGTCACGCCCGATCCGGCGCCAAGCCTCGACGACGGCCGCGAGTGGGAAATTCGCATCAAGGTGGACGACGAAATCTCCAAGGTGTTCTATCCGTTCAACCCAATGGACGTAGTGGGTTGGAAGGGCGATCTGGCGGTGTGGAAGATCAACATGCGCGACATACGCCCGATCATGAGCCATCGCGCGCACCTGCCGCCCAGCGCGCATACGACTTTCGTCACCGAGGGCACGGTGATCTGCAGCTTTCTGCCGCGGCCGCTGGAGCAGGAAGCAGATGCGCTAAAAGTGCCCTTCTTCCATCGCAACACGGACTACGACGAATTCATTTTCTATCACGACGGCGATTTCTTCAGCCGCGACAACATCAAGGCCGGCATGGCCACGCTGCATCCGCGCGGCATCCACCATGGCCCGCATCCCAAGGCGCTGGCCAACCAGGGGAAGAAGGGCTTCACCGACGAGAGCGCCGTGATGCTGGACGGCCTTAACCCGCTCGACGTGCTGCCGGCGGGGGAAAGCGTGGAGTGGAAAGAGTACTGGATGAGTTGGATGGAGAAGAAATAAACTGGCATCGCCTCTGGTTTCCCGCAAACGTGGCTGCGCCGCTGTATGCCTCATCCGCCATTTCGCGGCGCTTTCTAGCTCGTTCGCGTTCGGCGCGTCGAGTCGGCCCTGGCAGTTTCGGTCGGCTCTAGGACTCTTCGTCCTTCACCGCCTGCTCTAGGATTCCTCTTATCAGGTCCTTGTTCTCATCGAACTGCGCCAATGTAACTTTGAACCTCACCCTGGATGCCCTGGGCTTGCTCTCCAGCCCCGCATCGTCAAGTTTCTTCTGCCACTCGTCGGGCGACCCGAGGTCGGCTGTGATCCAAACGAAGGCCTTCTTCGGTGAGAACACAACGAAATTGTTTGGCTGCCCGTTTTCCGTTAGACCGATAAACTCCCTGTTGTATCTGAGGCTCCTCGGAACTTTGCCAGCAGCGTTAATTAGCTCGATACTTCCGTCCACAATTCTCAAGGTGTCCCCACCAACGTACTTCTCCCAATACTCCCGATCGGTACCAGTCTCGGTTTGGGGCGACTGGTCGTCGTCGCGTAATCGCCGGCTGTCTAACACCTTTATGATATTCAACGTGAGCTTGCCTTCCCCTCCGTGCCAACATGGATGAGACAGATCTGCTGGTCGTAATTACTGAGCAGGGCGAGAATAGGAATCCATGTGAAGAACAACGGAATATCTGCGGCTTCTCCAGCT
>Ga0302325_10007718_pt1 | contig 23776 bp, 14 predicted proteins | sample Palsa_T0_2_FD_201948 | JGI IMG/M metagenome (GOLD analysis project Ga0302325, IMG submission 201948) | Peat permafrost microbial communities from Stordalen Mire near Abisko, Sweden - Palsa_T0_2 | ecosystem: Environmental > Terrestrial > Soil > Palsa > Peat permafrost | place: Sweden: Abisko... | reverse complement strand
GGACGATGAGGAGGCGATTGAGGAGCTCGAGGAGGAAGAAGGCGAGTCCGACGATAGCTTCCCGCCGGTAGCCAAGAAGAGTGCGGCGTCGCCCAAGAAGGCCCTCCCGGAAAGTGAATCGGGCAGCGGAGCGGCGAAGGCTCAAGCCAAGCCCGAGGCCCCTGCCGCAAAAGTGAGCCCGGCGGCCGGAAAACCAGCGCCTAATCCCACGCTCCATGTGGTAGCGCCGAGTAAGCCGGCTAAGGTCCACGTCATGGCTAAGCCTGCCAAACCCACGGCTCCGGCTCCCAGCCATGCTCATGGCTCCGCCTCTGCCGGCAAGAAGGCGTTGCCCCTGAAATCCCCTGTTGTTAAGGCGGTCCCCGCCAAGGCGGCCGCGCCCAAGCCGGTCCCGTCCAAGGTGATTCGGAAGGTTGCGGTAAAGCCCGCGCCCGCGGCTAAGCCTGCTGCCAAAAGCACCATTCATGCGAAGAAGGCGTCACCTCCCAAACCCGCTGCGAAAGCCCACAAGAAAGCCGAACCGGCGAAAAAGTCGCCCCCGGCAAAGAAGTCCGCCCCAGCCAGAAAACACCGCTGATTGCCTAAGCTGTGCCGTCTCCAGCTTAAGCTGTGCCCGGTCCCCGGACTTTTAGAGGCTGCGGAAAAAGTCTGCACCGAGCGGGAAAGCAACACTACAGGGGCTAAAGCCCGACGTATTCTCAATCATTTACGGCCCGACTAAAGTCGTGCCCTGATACAAAACATGAGTTTTTCCGCAGCCTGTTTAGTCCGGGGAGACGGGTTTTTAAACCCGCGAGAAGCTCCAGTCTATAAATTCCGGGCTTTAAAGCCGTGGTGGCAGGTCTTCCCAATTCCGTCCCCAAAGAGGCCGATGGCCCAGGCAAAGAGCGCCGGTCTGTCGCTCAAGCCCACTGAATCAGCCCCATCGTTAAAGTCCCAATTCCGGGTGACGATGATCCAACCATGGGCACGGTTGAGCTTGAGGTCCTCGAAGAGACCACGACCACGCAGGATGGCCCTGAGTCTTTGCTTCGCATTTATGAGATGAATCGCCTGTTGTTGGAGTCGGTGGCCGACGGCATATACGCCATAGATGCAAATGGACGAATGACGTTCATGAATCCAGCGGCGATGAGGATGACAGGCCGGACTGTTGAGGAAGTTCTCGGAAAACCGGAGCACGCGTTTGCTGATCACCAGCTTCCACGCGTTGGGCAACTTGCGCCGATACAAGGCGAGAACAATTCGATCTTCCGGCGCAAAGACGGCACCAGCTTTCCCGCTACCTGTACCCGCATTTCGGTTCTCCGCCGCGGCAAGCTCCTGGGAGCGATTGTTGTCTTCCGCGACGTCTCCCAAAGCAGGCGCATAGAGAAGTGGGAGCAGAGCAAGAGTGCAATCTTCTCAGCCATCATCGCCCACGATTCTCTTCGCTCGACCATGCAGTTGATGGCCGATGCCTTCGTAGAGTTACATCCCCCGAAATCGATTGCCATCTTCGTGTTTGCCGGGGGCCAGTTCCATATCGAAGCCGAGGCGGGACTACCCCAGCGGGCTACCCGTCCGATAGCGGGGCCGCCCGCCCCCTTGGTCCTGGAAAGATCCCGGAATTGGTCGGGGGACTTGGCTTGGGCTGCAGCTTCAGAATCGCGCGATGGCGCCGACCGTACCTGCCCCGCCTTCCAGGAAATTCTGGAAACAGGCGTTAAGCTCTGCTTGGCTTCGCCCCTGAGCTCTGGTTCCGGAGAAGCGAACGGCGTGGTCACCGTATTCGATACCCGCCAGTCCCTGCTGGACGACGCCACGCGCGAAACCGTTCGCAGCCTCTGTGATCTCGGCCGCATGGCAATCGAACATCACCGGCTTTATGACCAGCTTGACCATCGTAACCATCACGATCATCTGACCGGGCTGCCCGATCGGCTCTTGCTGGAGGATCGGTTGCGTCAGTCGCTCGTCACCGCCAGGCGTCAGGGCACGCGGATTGCCGTGTGTTGCATCGATCTGGACCGCTTCAAACAAATCAACGAAAGCCTGGGGCATGAGCTGGGAGATGCCTGTTTCATGCTGGCCGGCGAGAGGCTCAAGACGACGATTCGCGAGGTCGACACACTCGCCCGCTGTGGCGGCGATGAATTTATCCTCTCCCTACCCGACCTTCGGGAGACATCCGATGCAGCGAACATTTGCCACCGGCTGCTTGAAGAGTTGAGCGCGCCCATGCTGGTGGGTGGCCATTCGCTGACCCTGAGCGCCAGTATCGGCATCAGCATCTTTCCCGATCACGGGGACACTCCGGACTTATTGTTGCGCAACGCGGATATGGCGCTCGCCGAGGCGAAACGCGGGGGGAGAGGTCAGGCCCAAATCTATTCCTCGGGATTGGCGCAGCAGAGCCGGCGGCCGGCCGAGATGGCGGATGCCTTGGCCGTCGCCGTCACCCGGAAACAGTTCCGCGTAGCCTACCAGCCGATTTACAACATGAACCGGGAGATCACAGGCTTCGAGGCCTTGCTGCGCTGGAAGCATCCGAGTTGGGGCCGGGTCGCTCCCCTGGAGTTCATTCCCATCGCGGAACGAACCGGCCTGATCGTTCCCATCGGCGATTGGGTCATTGAAGAAGTATGCCGCCAGGCAATGGCATGGAACGCCGCCGCCGTACCCCCAGTGAAATTCTTCGTCAACGTCTCCGGCGTGCAGTTGGCGCGCCCCAACTTCAGCTCGAAGATTGCCCACGCGCTCGAACGGAGCGGCCTCGCACCCCATCGACTGGAACTTGAAATTACCGAAACCTGGATCATCTCCGACCTCCGGGGGGCGGCAGGCAAACTGCAAAAGCTGCGCGATTTGGGCATTGGCATTGCCATCGACGACTTCGGCACCGGCAACTCGACCTTCAGCTACCTTCAGGCGCTGCCTCTCGACGTACTCAAAATCGATCGCTCCTTTATCCAGCGCCTGGATGGCTCCGCTGCCAACCTCTCCACCGTGCGCGCGATCATCGGTCTGGCACAGCACCTGGGTCTGCAAACCGTGGCGGAAGGAGTGGAGAGCGAGCAACATTTGCGCCAACTGGCCGAGATAGGGTGCGAACTGGTGCAGGGCTTCTTCCTGGCCCGGCCGTTAACCCCGCATGCCGCCTGTTCGCTGCTGATGAAGCAATTCTTCGCCGAAGTTCCGGCCAAGCAACTAGTACTCGGGACCGTGCCCGCCTTTTCTCACTAAGATTTCTGTGCCGCTCTGCCATAATTTCGTGAGTGCACCGCAATCAGGAATTCTCTCCACAATCCAGCCAATCGTCCCCTCGCGTGACCAGCATGAGGGTATTTCCCGTCGCCGGAAACGACAGCATGTTGCTGAACCTGAGCGGGGCCCACGCGCCCTTCTTCACGCGCAATGTGGTTGTGCTCACCGATGATGCCGGCCACACCGGCGCGGGCGAGGTTCCAGGCGGCGAGAAGATTCGCCAGGTTCTCGAAGAGGCCGGCTCAATTGTGGTTGGCCGTGCCATCGCTGCTTATCGCGAAACTCTGCAAGCCATGGGGCAGCGCTTCGCCGATCGCGATGCGGACGGACGTGGTCTGCAGACCTTTGATTTGCGCACCACGGTGCATGCCGTCACAGCGGTTGAGTCCGCTCTGCTTGACTTGCTGGGCCAGTGGGTTGGCTTGCCTGTCGCGGCATTGCTGGGGGAGGGAAGGCAGCGGTCGAGTGTGCCGGTGCTCGGCTACCTCTTCTTCGTTGGCGACCGGCGGAAGACAGACCTACCCTACGCCAGCGAACCAGCGGCAGCCGACGAGTGGTTGCGCCTGCGCCATGAAGAGGCGCTCACCACCGCCGCGGTGCTACGCCTGGCTGAGGCCGCACAAGCCCGCTACGGCTTTCACGACTTCAAGCTAAAAGGAGGCGTCCTTGCCGGAGCGCAGGAGATGGAGGCCGTGACTGCGCTGGCGGAGAGGTTTCCCCAGGCACGCATCACCCTCGATCCCAATGGCGCATGGCCCTTAGAGGAAGCTGTGGCTCTTTGCCGCGGCAAACAGCATGTTCTGGCCTATGCGGAAGACCCCTGCGGGGCGGAGCAGGGCTACTCCGGCCGGGAGATCATGGCGGAGTTCCGCCGCGCTACCGGCCTGCCCACGGCGACCAACATGATCGCCACCGACTGGAGAGAGCTCAAGCATGCCGTGCAGTTGCACGCGGTCGATATCCCCTTGGCCGATCCGCATTTCTGGACCATGCAGGGCTCGGTGCGGGTGGCGCAGTTCTGCCGCGACTGGGGCCTCACCTGGGGATCGCACTCCAACAATCATTTCGACATCTCGCTGGCCATGTTCACCCACGTGGCGGCTGCCGCTCCGGGAAAAGTAACAGCTATCGATACGCATTGGATCTGGCAGGACGGCCAGCGCCTGACCAAGGAGCCGTTCGCCATCGTCAACGGAGAAATCGAACTACCCGCTCGGCCGGGCCTGGGCATCGAGATCGACCTGGAGCGCATCGAGGGCGCCCATGCCCTTTACCGCAAGCTGGGCCTCGGAGCCCGCGACGACAGCACTCCGATGCAGTACCTCGCGCCGGGATGGACCTTCCATCCCAAGCGTCCTTGCCTGGTAGGCTGGTAGTTTCCGTTGAGCTATATTGGGACGAAATGCCCACTCCCAGCAGTCTTTCCGCGCAGCAGCCCGCTGTTCCGCTTCCGGACCGTATTTTCTGGATCGGGCTACCGTTGCTGCTGGCGATAGCGCTGGTTCATTCCCTTTGGGCCACCAGCCTCGATGGATTCACCATCGATGAGCCTTACCACATTGCGGCTGGGGCTTCCTACCTGCGTTGGGGAGACTACCGCTTGAATCCCGAGCACCCGCCTTTGGTAAAGCTGATCGTGGGACTGGCAATGCCCCCAAGTGTGCTGCATCTTACTCCGCTGCGCTCGCTCCGCGAAAAAGAGCAGGAGCGCGAGTACACCCAGAGAGCGGTTTTTTTGCAAAGCGACAGCGCCCGGGTGCGCACGCGGGCCAGGGCCGCGCTGCTGGCATTCAACACCCTGCTGCTGGCCGCACTGGGGTGGGTGTTATGGCGCATCTTTGGTCCCGGCATCGCCTTAGCCGCGTTGCTGCTGTTGGCGCTCGACCCCACTGTCTCCGCCCACATGCCGGTGGTCATGACCGACCTGCCGATGGCTCTGCTGGGTACGATCAGCCTTGGTCTGGTCATTCTCGCTCTGCGCAACCGGCTCCGGCGCGACTGGATTCTGCTCGGCATCGCTGCCGGCCTGTTATTGGCGACCAAGCACTCGGCACCGCTGATTGTCTTGCCGCTGTTGCTTGGGTGCGTCGCTGTTCTCGCTTGGCAGGCAGGGCACTGGCAGCCCGTCGCCAGGCAACTACTCGGCCTGGCGGCAGCCAGCGTGTTGAGCCTGGCCGTGCTGTGGAGCGCCTACGGCTTCCACTATCACGAGAGCCCTGGCTTGAACGCGCAAGGCCAGCCCGTGGAGACTTTCAATCGTCCGCTCACTGCGAAGATTGGCGATCTTCGTTCGCCCACGATGCGCCGCGCGTTAACCATCGCACAAAACCTGCACCTGGTTCCGCGCGCCTATATCTGGGGCTTGGCCGACACTCTGCGCGCGGGTGTGGAAGGCCGCCCGATTTGGGTGAATGCTTTTGGTCATAGTTACCAGGGCAAGGCGCCCTGGTGGGTTCCGCTCGCAGACCTTATCGTCAAGTTGCCTCCGGCGTTTCTATTGCTCGCGATCTATGGCATTGCGCTGCTCCTGCTGGGGCGCTTGCCAGGGGAGGTCGCGCTGCCCCTGGCTGGTTTTGCCGCCATGGCCGCGTTCTTCATGCTCTTCATCGCTCACAATGGAATCTTCTATGCCGGGCTGCGCCACTGGCTCTTTGTGGTTCCCCTGCTCGCAGTCTGTGCCGCAACCGGCGCCTGGTTTCTATGGCGGTCTCCGGTCTTATGGCGACGCGCAGTAGCGGTTGCTGCCATCCTGTGGATCGCCGTGACCGTGATCCCCCAGCGCAGAATCTGGGAGTATCACAACGTATTGGCCGGTGGATCTCAGAATGCGTGGCAAGGCTTCCTCAACGAGAGTGTCGACCTGGGCCAGCGCACGCCGGAATTCATCGCGTTCTACAAGAGCCATATTGCCCCCGCCCCGGTGATGGTTGGCTACATGGCCTTGGAGGAACAGTTGCAGGCTGCGGGCGTAAAGGTGTGGGAGCCGCGGCCGGAAGAGATCGGCAACGGAGACGTAAACGGCTGGCTCTGCCTCCGCGCTCCCGATGTAGCCTTGCGCGACTGGCACGATATGCCTACGATGCGCAGCGTCCAACCCACGGCCCGTTTCGGCAACCTGCTGCTGTACCACGGCAACTTTCCCTTACCTCGCGTAGCCGCATCGATCCTCAGATTCCGCGCCTTGCACCCCATGGCGGCCAGCGGCGATCCAAAGTTGGTCGAACAATACCTGCTGCGGTCGATTCATCTGGATCCAGACTCTGCGGCCGCCGCCATCGAGCTGGGCAACTTCGCTCTCGGCCGGGGTGAAAGAGAAAAGGCGCTACAGTGGTACGCACTGGCGCAGAAAGACGCCGCCAACCAACCGGATATCCAGTCAGATATCGAACACCAGATGCAAATAGTCAAAAACGCGCCCCCGGGCATGGTGCCTCCACTGCGCAATCCATCCAAAGAATAAGAGCCCCACTCATGAAACCAGTCTTCGTTGCCCTGCTACTCCTGGCCTTTTCTCCACTTGCGTTCGCGCAGAAGCGTTTGGTCTTAGTCGATCAGGATGCCTCCGGTCCTGGTGGATCAGATCAGATGTCCTTGATGGTTCTGCTGCAATCACCGGATGTGCAAGTCCTCGGCATCACCGTCGTGACCGGCGACGCCTGGCGCGATGAGGAAGTGCAGCACACGCTGCGCATGCTCGAGCTCATTGGAAGAACCGAAGTGCCGGTAGTTCCCGGCGCGGTCCTTCCCCTGGTGCGCACGCAGAAGGGGACCCAACTTGCCGCCCAGCTTTACGGCAAAGTGAATTGGCTGGGCGCGTGGGGAGGCGGACCCTCCAATCTTGACCAGCAGGCCGGTCACGAAGGGGACCCATCGCGCAGCCATGATCCCTACTTCGTGCCGCCGCTGCCGGAAGGCTCGCCGCATACTCTTCCCCTTGATCAGGACGCGGCTCACTTTCTCATCTCCCAGGTGCATGCCCATCCTCATCAAGTGACCATCTGCGCCCTGGGCCCGCTCACCAACATCGCGCTTGCGTTATCCATCGACCCGCATTTCGCCGAGTTGACGCAGGGGATTTTTCTCATGGGCGGGAGCCTTGATCCGCAGACGACGGATCCAGAGTTCTCCGCCAGCCCCCGCCATGAGTTCAACTTCTGGTTTGATCCTGAAGCCGCTCACATTGTCCTGCGCGCCCACTGGCCGCGCATCGATGTGACCACGGTAGATGTCTCCATCAAGGGGACCTTCACGCAGAAGATGGCGGACGAGATTGCGCAATCGACGAACCCGGCAGCGCAGTACATCGTTCGCTTTTCCAAGGATCGCTACTACTTGTGGGATGAGCTGGCGGCCAGCACCCTGTTGGACCCGTCGATTATCACCGCGGAGCGCGTCTTGTACATGGATGTTGATTTAAGCCACGGCCCAAGCTACGGCGACACGCTCACCTGGTCGGCGCCCCTTAAGCCCGACACCGACGTGCAGCAGGTGCACGCACAAATGGATCTGGATCTGCCAAAGTTCACCACCATGTTCGTCGGCCTGATGAAAGCGCCGCCCCCGAAGAAGTGAACCGCAGGTCCCTCCGCTACGCTTCGCTCCGGTCGGGATGACAAAGTTAAGGGCGGAGCTTCTATTGAGACTGGTGGCGAATGGACAAACGGACTACTTCTCTTCACTCCCACATCGCAGCTTTGCAGCGCGGCAGTAAGCCCTAACTTTGTCATCCCGACCGGAGCGAAGCGTAGCGGAGGGACCTGCGGTGTCTACGATGCTAAGGGGAAAGATGGCGCCGGATTTAAAGCGGCGAAGCAAGCGGTTGGGATATGCGGCCATCGCCCTCTCCCTGATGGGCGTGTGCATCGTCTACACCCATCAGCACCTCACCATCGAGCCGCCTCACGTCACGCCACCTGCCGATGGCGCCGAACACGCCGCATTCCGCATCCACTTGCCTTGGCCCAACAGTACCGTGACCCAAGATACCAACGAATCCCCAAGCCTGCGTCTGCTCGAATCCAAAGATCCCTCAGGGCCCTCCGTCATCGACGGCCTGCTGCAATCTCCGGTCAATCCAGGCCACGCCCAACTCCGTCTACACTGGCGCCATCGCCTATTCCGAATTCCCGTAACCTTCCTCTTCGCCCCCAGCGACACCTACTCTGACGGAACACCCGACTTCCTCCGCCTACACACCGCCCAAGACCGCCAAGCCTTCCGCACCTGGTTCACCGCCATCGCTGAGCACCAGGCGGACCAACCCGCCCACCTACCTCCAGAGATCAACGACTGCGCCGCACTGCTGCGCTTTGCCTATCGCGAAGCCCTCCACGCCCACGACGAAACCTGGCTCAGCAGCCATGATCTGCAGTCCTCGGCGACCTCGATCCGCCAGTACGCCTATCCTCAGACTCCCTTGGGAGCCAACCTCTTCCGAGTGCGCCCCGGCCCATTCCTTCCCTCCGACCTCGACAACGGCGCCTTCGCCCAGTTCGCCGATGCGCAAACCCTGATGCAGGACAACACCTACCTGGTAGGACGTGACCTGCGCCTGGCTCACGCCGGTGACCTCATTTTTTATCGCCAATTGGATCAGGACTCACCGTATGATGTCCCGGGCACTCCCCGGGACCACTCTCCGTTTCACTCCATGATTTTTTGCGGGGACAGGGGCGTTGTCTACCACACCGGGCCCATTCATCATGGCAAGGGCGAAATGCGCCGCCTGCTGTTGAGTGATCTGTTGCACCACCCGGACGCGCGTTGGCGTCCGCTCAAGGAAAACGCAAACTTTCTCGGAGTCTACCGTTGGAACATTCTGCGCGAAGGCGATTGAGCGTCGGGTTCCTGCTCCTGCTCGGGCTGCTCCTGCCCGTGCAGCTGCACGCCGCCCGTCCCGTCTCCTTCAATCTAAGCACCAACCGCAGCTTCGCGCCCACCGAGAAACCCACCATCCATCTCTACGCTCAGAATGTCGATGAGCTGGAGTTCCGTATCTATCGAGTGCAGAATCCAGCAAAATTCCTCGCCGGACTGCCCGACCTGCACAGCTTTGACAACGGAACCCCCTTCGGTCCCAAAGAGCGTATTGACGAGCGCACCTGGCTGGAGAAGTTCCACGACTGGAAGCATCACCTCTGGTTTCTGCTGCGCCGCTTCTTCCGCAGCCAGTTCACCGCGGAAAACCGCGACCTGCTGCGCGCCCATCAAGCGAATCTGGCGCACCGCAGCCGCATCGTCGGCGTCGCCCAGTTTGCCCAGATCCCGCTGCTGAACGATCACCAACTGGTCGCGAGATGGCGTCAGGAACTGCCTCCGACCTACGTCTCCGATTCGCAGGAACTGCCCATCGATCCGCTGTCCTCAGGCCTCTACCTGATCGAGGCGACGGATGGCCATTACAAGGCATACACCCTGCTGATGGTGAGCCGCATGGCGATGGTCACGCGCACCGGCAGCGGCAGTGTGCTGGCCTACTGCGTCGACCGCGTCTCAGGAGCTGGCATCGCTGGGGTGCAGGTAATCGCAGGCTTTGGCCAACAGCAGCAAGCCACCGGCAACACCGACGCCGACGGGCTCGCCGACCTGCATTTGACCGCCCCCAAAGTGCAGCAGGACAACTTCTGGGTGCTGGCCACCGCCGGCGATGACGTGGCAGCAGTGACTCCCGGAAGCTATACCCTCAGCGGCTTTCAGGGTGGCCGCTGGTCTTCTTACATCTACACCGACCGCCCGGTCTATCGCCCCGGCCACGTCGTCCATTGGAAGGGGATTCTGCGCGCCAAGGTGGAGAACCATCTGGAGCTGCCCAAGCTCAGCACCATCCACGTAACCATCGCCGACCAGGATGACCACGCCCTGCTCGACAAGGATATGCCGCTCTCCGCTGGTGCTGTGTACGGCGATCTCACCCTGCCGGCAACCGCGACCTTGGGCTACTACACCATCCGTCTGCGCAACGGGCCCGCTTCCGACGACCCCGGCAACGACGCCGGCACGGGCACATTCCGCGTGGAGGACTACCGCAAACCGGAGTACCAGGTACGCGTGAGCCCCGCCAAACCCCGCCTACTGCAGGGCGAAACCATGCCGGTAGTGATCGATGCCCGCTACTTCTTCGGCGAGCCCGTCTCGAATGCCACCGTCAAGTACCGCGTCTACCATTCGCCTCACTACTGGTGGGATGATGAAGGCGGCGGCGACGACGGGCCAGGGATGGGAGCCGATGCCGGGGAGGACAACTCACTCGGCTACGATGCCGCGCAACAATCCGAGCAGACCGGCAAACTCGACGCCAATGGCAAGCTCACCATCAATGTCCCGACGCAGTACGTAGCCGATGTAACTCGGCCCATGGACCAGGACTACACCGTGGACGCCGCTGTCACCGACCAAGCCAACCGGGAGATCACCGGCCGGGGACGCTTCCTCGCGACCCGTGGCAGCTTCCGCATTCATGTGGAGCCGGTGAGCTACGCCATCCGCGTAGGCGACACCGCGCTCTTTAACGTAACCGCGGTCGATTACGATAACCACCCGGTGCAAACCCGGGTACACCTCCAGTTGGTGACGCACAAGTTTGCCAACGGAAAGACCGAGACCACCCGCGGCGCCGCAACTGATGTGACCACTGACGCCAATGGAAAGGCCCAAGGATCCATCCGCGTCAATCAGGCCGGCAGCACCGAAGTGGAGGCGAGCGCCACCACCCCTGAAAATCGTGTGGTCTTCGACTCCGGCTATCTCTGGGTGATGGGCAGCAACGAAGAAGGATGGGGCGGGGAATCGCGCGCCGTGCAGTTGATCGCCGACAAAAAGACCTATGCCCCTGGAGACACAGCTCACCTCAGCATCCTCTCGAATGTCGACAACATCCACCCCCTGGTAATAGCCACCGGGAATACGGTCGAGTTCCGCAAGGTCATGTTCTCCCCCGGCAAGTCGTTGACCTTCGACCTGCCGATCACCGCGGATGCGCAGCCCAACCTGGAAGTAACCGCTGCCTTCATCCGCAACGATCAGCTCTACCAGGCCAACCTCAGTATCAAAGTCCCACCCGTACAAGAGCAGTTACAAATTGACATCACTCCGGCCAAGGACGTCTTTCAACCCCAGCAGACCGCCTCCTACGACGTGTTTGCCCGCGACTACCAGGGCAAGCCGGTCAGCGCCGACTTTAGCTTTGGAGTAGTCGACGAGGCCATCTACTCCCTCTATCCGGATAGCAGCGGCGACATGGTCAAAAAGCTTTACCCTGACCGCTACGTCTACGCCGCCGTCGATTCGTCGCTGCAGTATTACTTCAGCGGCAAGGCCGGGCTCAAATCTCCGCAGCTGGCTGAACGGCAGTCACGTTACCGTCCGCAGCTGGCCCAGGTAAAGCCGGGCAACGATGTGGTGCAGCCGCGTGTGCGCAAGGCTTTTCCAGATACCGCCTACTGGTCGCCGTCTATCCACACCGACGCCACCGGCCACGCCCATGTCACCCTCACTTTCCCCGACTCGCTGACCACCTGGCGGAGCACGGTGCACGCCATCACACTCGACTCCCGGGCGGGCTCCGCCATCAACCGCGTGCTGGTGCGCAAGAACATCATCGTGCGCATGGGCACGCCCCGCTTCCTGCGCCAGGGGGATGAAGTCACCATCCCGGTGATCGTGCACAACTACCTCGACACCGCGAAGCAGGTGCAGCTCTCGCTCGACATCAATGGCCTCGACCCCGTCTCTGGCGCGCCGCAAACAGTCACTGTGCCCAGTAAGGGCGAAGGCACCGCGCTCTGGCGAGTGAAGGCATCGAAGATCGGCACCGCACGCCTGCTCGCCAAGGCCCTCACGAACGAAGAATCAGATGCCCTCGAGCTGACCTTCCCGGTCGAGCCGATCGGCGTGCCGCGCTCCATCAACAACTCCGGAGTGATCGCGGACAACGCACAGGCCACCACCACCATCGACTTTCCTGGAAACACCGATGCCGCCGCGCACACCGTGCATCTCGAGATCGCTCCGTCCATCGCCGGCAGCCTTTTCTCCGCGCTCGGCTATCTCACCAGCTATCCCTACGGCTGCACCGAGCAGACCATGTCCAGCTTCCTGCCCAACCTGGTCGTCGCCGATACGCTGAAGAAGCTCAACCTTTCCGGCCTGGTGAGCCCGGCCGATCTGCAGGCCAAGATCGACGCCGGCCTCGATCGCCTCAACGACCTGAAGCACGACGACGGAGGTTGGGGCTGGTGGAAAGAGGATGCCAGCCGCGTCTTCATCACCGCCTATGTCGTCTCCGGTCTGGCGGAGGCGAAGACCGGTCCCTCCGCTTCGCTTCGCTTCGGTCGGGATGACAAAGGAGAGGTCGACGCCGACCTTGGCGGGGGAGTGAGCTATCTGCAGAAACAGCTGGCCCAGCATCCGCGCATGCTCCCTGAGCTGCGCGCCTACGTGCTCTATGCCCTCAGCGAGGCCGGCGCGAAGGACCTGGGCCCATCCGTCGAGACCCTATGGTCCCGCCGCAACGATCTCTCGGCGGAAGGGCTGGCCCTTACCGGCATGGTCATGCTGCGCACCGGCGACAGCAGGGCAGCGCAGATCGCCCAATTGCTGGAAGCGAAAGCAAAGCACACCGGAACCCTCGTCTCCTGGCCATCGGCCTACAACCCGCTGCTCGAGCTGAGCGACGACAACAGCGCCGAGAGCACGGCCTTCGCACTGCGCTTCCTCACCCACGCCGATGCCAAGAGCCCCTTGCTCGAAGGCGCGGCGCAGTGGCTGGTGCTGAATCGTAACGGTGGATACTGGTGGAACTCGACCGAGCAAACAGCCATGGTGCTCTTTGGCCTGGTGGATTATCTCGCCGCCTCGCAGGAGCTGAACGCGGATTTCGATGTGGACGTGCAGCTCAACGGCGCCTCGATAGGCAAGCGGCATTTCACCGCGGCGGACGCAGCCTCGGGCACAGATCTCACTCTTGATGTGGCTGCTGCCCAGCTCCATCCGGGAAGCAACGCAGTAGTCGTCACAAAACATGGAACCGGGCGCGCCTACTGGACCGCGCAGGGCAAGTACTATTCCGCCGAGCAGAAGTTCTACCAGCAAGGCACGCTCTCGCTCAACCTCACCCGCGACTACTTCAAGCTAGTGCCTACCACCAAGGATGGGCAGATCGTATACCGGCTCGACCCGCTGAAGGGACCCGTAGTGCCCGGCGACACGCTCGCCGTCCATTTGGCGGTGAACGGTTCCCCGGCGAAGTATCTGCTGATCGAAGATCCTATCCCCGCGGGAACGGAATTCGTGCAGCACGAGGACAGCTATAACATCCTGGACCAGCCCGCTGCCTGGCAGTACTGGTATACGCGGCGCGAGTTTTACGATGACCGCGCGGCCATTTTCGCCACTGAGTCGACGGGCCGCCACGAATCCTTCTATCTGCTCAAGGTGGTCAACCCGGGAAGCTTTGCCATCAGCCCGGCCAACGTGCAGCCGATGTACCAGCCGGGTATTCAGGCCACCAGCGACTTGTTGCACCTGCAAGTGGATGCGGCGCCGTCGCCCGGGGAGGACAAGAAATGATGCAGGCATTTCAAGACGCCGTTGCCAGGTTCAAGGGCCGTCTTATCCTCGCCCAATTGCTGGGAAATTTCCTGTTGATGCTCTTGGCCGCCGGCTGGCTGCAAATTCCCGACTCGCACACCTGGCAGTTTGTGTTCTCGATGCTGTCTGGTGTGCTGTTGGTGATCGCCTTTCTCTGGCTCTACACGGCAACCTTCCGCGAACTCCTTCCGTGCGCTGCGCGGCCGCCCTACTGGCTCAGCTGGATTCTGCTAGCGGTCTTCGTAGCACTGTGGTGGTTGCTATTGCAGCCGATTGACGCGCTCCGGGCGCACGAGGGCTTGTATGCCGGCTACTGGAACTCGCAATCGCCACCATGGCTGCGTCATCATCTCGGCTACTCGTCCTTAGTCGCCTGGCAGGAACGCCTCTATGATTGTGCGCAATGGTTGATGGGCGGGCTGTTGCTTCCGCTTGCCATGGAAACCTGCGCCTGCGGAGTGAAAGCCGGTTGGTTCGGTCGTGCCGCGCGAGCCTATCGCCACTGGCTCTACTGGTTTTGCGTCTTGGTGGCCGGCCTAGGCGCATCTGGAGTGACCTGGGCGCTCGCCGGCTGGACGCCATCCGCGGGTCTGGCAGGCCAGACGTTGAGCATCATGGCCCGCCTGGGCACCGCCTACATTCTGGACATCATGCTCTGGTGCTTCATCTTGGGCCTGGTCGCCCATTACCTCGACGCCCCATCGCCCGCTGATCAGTAGAGGTGCGCCCCACCCCAAGGCCACGAAAGCCCCCCGAAAATGAATGCCTAAACTCACTCGTGGCGTAAGGCATCCATGGGTTCCAGGCGAGAAGCGCGGCGTGCGGGTATCCATCCAGAGCTAAGAGCGACTGCAAGCAATAAGAGCGCCGCGCCAAGGACGGATAGCGGGTCGGCGGCCTTTACTCCATAAAGGAGAGACTCGACCAAGCGTCCCAAACCCAGGGAAACCGAAATTCCCATGGCAACGCCCGCTACAGCGAGCCAACCGGACTCGCGCAATACCATGCCACGCATCTGGCCACGCCTCGCGCCCAATGCCAGGCGAATGCCAATCTCATTGGTCCTCTGGGCAACGGTATACGCCATGATGCCGTAGATCCCGACGCAGGCAAGGGTGAGTGCAAGCAGCCCGAAGCCCGTGCTTAGACTGGCAAATGTTCGTTCCTGCTGCAGGTCGGCATCAATTTGCTGCCGCTGGTTGCGGATATCCAGCAGCGGCAGATTCGGATCGATGTGCTGCACCACCGCTCGCAGGGAGGGCACAATGGCCTCGGCCTTCATCGGCGTACGAACGATGTAGGTTAGACCACCCACTTCAGGCTGCTGACGGTACAGACCGAAATGCATGGGCGGAGGATTGTTGCGCAGTGTGTCGTAACGGGTGTCAGCGCAGACGCCGACAATCTCTATCCACTTTGAATCTTTCTCGTTCGGCCCCGCGCGGAACCGTTTGCCTATGGGGTTTTGATGGGGAAAGAAAACGTTTGCGAGCGCTTGATTGATGATCGCCACTTTGGGAGAAGTCTCGGTATCCTGCCGGGTGAAAGCCCTGCCGGCAACCATCGAAATCTTCATCACGGAAATAAAATCCGCTCCCACGTCGGCGGCTCTTGGAAACTTGCTCATCTCTTCCGGCGAGGGCGGGAGTTCAACCTCAGGCGTTCCCTCGACATGGAAACCTGTGATCATCTGCATGCCCACAAGCAGAGGAGCATCCGATGTGGTCACGCCCTCAACCCCGGGGACCGCGGACAATGCCTCTTCCAGCCGGGCGTGCAGGGCTACATCTTTTGGAGCCGGATAGCGCAGGCTGGGCGCGTCGATCTCGAAAAGGACAAGATGATCCACCGCGAATCCCGGATCGACGCTGTTGAGGTTAATGAGCGTTCGCAGGAAGAGCCAGGCCGCGATGACCAACACGGTCGATACCGCGATCTGAAAGGCAACGATTCCTTTTCCGCTCCAGGCGTGACGACGGCGAGTTGCGGTCTGCGCACCCTGCTTGAGGGCGGCGCCTATTTCGGCGCGCGTCGCCGCCCAGGCAGGCAAGATGCCAAACAGAATTCCAGTGCCGATGGTAATGGTTGCGGTGAAGGCAAATACCTTCCAATTGAAGGGGACCTCCATATAGGAATAATCCCACGCTTTGGCGACAAGGCGCGGCAATGCGGTCCGGCATAGATAGCCGAGGAGTAATCCTAGAATTCCCCCTATGAATGAAAGCAATAGGCTCTCGGTCAGCACCTGGCGTAGAACGCGCGAACGGCCGGCGCCGAGCGCCAGCCGAACACTCATCTCCCGCTGTCTCGCTGAGGCACGCGCAAGCATCAGGCTGGCCATGTTCGCACACGCCATCAACAGTACGGCGCCGACCATGACCAGCAATACATAAAGTGGCTTGGCATATTGGTGGGCAACGTAATTCAGACCCTTGCTGCCATCCTCGACTCGCATGTGCGGCAGCGTTTCGCCCTTCTTGATGGTCGTGGTGGCCCGTACCGCCGCACCCAGGGCTACATCGAGCGAGGCGCGCGCCTGCTCGTCCGATAGACCGGGCCGGGCGCGAGCCATCACTTGCAACCAATAAAGCTGAGTGCTGGCGAGGACTGGGCCCGAATCTCCGAAGGGTGCTCGAAATAACGGCATGGTCGAAAGCGGCATGAAGAGATCGGGCGATTGCTGAACGCTCTCCGCCCCGGAGAAGCTCCTGGAATTTACCCCGACTATGGTCACTGGCGTCATGTCGACGTCGATCACCTTGCCGAGAACAGCGGGCGACCGGCCGAAAGCCCGGCTCCAGAAACCGTCGCTGATCACGGCTACCGTTCCGGTACCGGGTGCGCCATCATCCGCGGGAAGGATCGCCCGGCCCAGGGCCGGCTTTACTTGCATCTGCTGATAGAAGTTTCCGGAAACGAGTTGGGCATCGGCTGGTTGCGCAGCACCATTGACGGTTACGTTTACGCGGCCGAGGCCCTTGAACGCGAAGAGATCTTCGAGCACATGGTTATTGCCACGGAGCTGCTGATAGATCGGGTAGGTAAATACGTCGTATCGTACGAGCTGGTTCTGGTGTTGGGGATCGGGAAGCTCATCGCTATCCCCCCAGATCATGTGAATCACGACTTTCGCATCCCCGCTCATGGTCAGCAGTCGCAGTTGGCCCGGGTGGGGTACACCGAGATGCTCCAGCAACATCTCGTTGGCCACAGAAAAGATAGTGGTATTGGCGCCTATGGCAAGCGTGAGCGAGGCTACCGCGATCGAAGTGAAACCAGGGCTCTTGCGCAGGATCCTAAAACCGTAGCGAAGGTCTTCGCGCAACTCGTCCCACCAGCGCAAACCCAGCGAACTTCGCATGGCGTCCTTGTGCGCTGCGACCGTACCGAATTCCAGCCGTGCCTGCCGCATCGCTTCGCTGGGACTCAGGCCTTCGCGCACCAGGTCGGCCGCGCGCGCCTCCAGATGGAACCGGATTTCAGCCTCCATGTCTGCTTCCAGGCGCTTCCCCCTCGACACTGAGCGTGTCCACGACTTTAGCCGCGACCAGGGGGACTTCACGGCTTATTCTCCGCAGTGGTCAGCCGCAGAATAGAGCCGATGATGCCGGCCATGCGGTTCCACTTCTCCGTTTCGTCGGCAAGCTGCTTGCGGCCCGCGGCGGTCAGACTGTAGTACTTGGCGCGCCGGTTGTTTTCGCTTTCGCCCCACTCGCTCTTGATCGCGCCTTCGTGCTCTAGACGATAGAGTGCGGGGTACAGGGAACCTTGTTGGATCAGTAACTGCTCTCCGCTAATCTGCTGAATGCGCAGCAAGACGCCGTAGCCATGCAGCCTACCCAGCGATACGGCCTTGAGAATCAGCATCTCCAGCGTTCCCTGCATCAAGTCGACCTGCTTAGGCATCCTGGATCTCTCCTGGGCTCTCTAGGAGAGAGTGCCGTAGACTCTCCTAGACTGTCAAGGGCTAAAATGGTTTTCGGGTTTCAGGGACAGGTGGCCGGAACCGTTGAACGCCCCGTCACCTTATTGTTTAACACCAGGGAGACGAGATGGCTTGGCGGACGGTTCTGGAATGCGGGTCAGCCTGATCCGCGTGATTTTCCCGACCTCAGAATGAAGAGGAAAAGCAGTCCACACGGAAATCGAGAAGCGTCTCAGAATCCCTCCAATTGACTCACCGTTTATTCAGAAGAGTGCCGCGACTAGCAAAGAGACAAGACTCGCAACCCCGGCAATCACTCGAATAACATGGAACCTCATCCAACGATCCCGGAGTTGCCGCCAGTTTCCCGGTAGTGTCGAGAGAGTCCACGTGACGATTTGCTGAACGATGGGAACTTCAACCACCACCGTGACCAGCAGCGCAACGAGAAAGAGGAAAAATGCAGCCGTACTGAGATAGAAAACCATCGGCCGCTGGTGGTAAGAAAGCAGCAGAAGCGGGATGATCGACAACATGGTGCACGGCATCAGCACGGTCATCACGGGCGCCATGTTACGGTTCATCCGATCGACGATCTCGAGAAAAACTTCGGGCGCAAAGGTCTTCATCGACCGTGTCAAGGCAATCCACGGTCCATGGAACATTCCAGCCGTGAGAGCCGAAAGAACGATGCTGATTAGCTCCCATGTCTTCATTGTGAGCCCACATTTCACGATACACTGCCGGCACAAAAGGCCATCTTCCCGCAAATACGCAGAATCTCTTGGGGATGACTCGGCACGCTGTCACCGCATCGCTCAAGCCAAGGGTAAGTAATGGCTTGGTATCATGATCCCGAAATCAGGGCATTCGGAGGTGATCGCGTGAGGTGGACTCGTTGTTGTGTGCTCCTGGGCGCGTTGTCGCTGACCACTGCCCGGGGAGACGGGCCCAAAGCGCCGAACGGGCGGCAGTATCTGTCTCAGCCCCTGGTCACCTCCATCTACACCGCGGACCCGTCTGCCCATGTTTTTCAGGGCAAGATCTACGTCTATCCTTCTCATGACGTCCCAACGGATATTCCGGACGATGACCTCGGCAGCGAATACGCGATGCATGATTATCGCGTGCTCAAAATGGACCGTATCGGCGGCCCTGTTAGGGTAGGTCCCGTCGCCCTCGACTTAAAGGACGTGCCCTGGGCATCCAGGCAATCGTGGGCGCCCGACGCGGCATACCGTAACGGAATCTACTACCTGTATTTTCCAGCCCGCGACAAGCAAGGAGTGTTCCGCATCGGAGTCGCGACGTCAAGCAATCCCTTGGGGCCCTTCAAAGCTGAGCACGAACCGATCCAAGGCAGCTTCAGCATTGATCCTGCGGTGTTCACAGATACGGATGGCCAGAGCTATATGTATATCGGTGGGATCTGGGGAGGACAGCTCGAGAACTGGACCAGCGGACGTTTCGTTGCGGGATCGACCACAGATCTACACCAGGACGACAAACCCGCGCTGATGGCGAAGGTGGCAAGGCTGACTCCCGACATGAAGCAGTTTGCGGAACCGCCTGGCGACGTGGTCATACTGGGCGAAGACGGCAAACCGTTGCTTGGTGGCGACCATGATCGCCGCTTCTTCGAGGCTTCCTGGATGTTCCAGCGCAACGGCCTCTACTACTTCACGTATTCGACGGGCGACACGCACTTTCTCGCGTATGCGACCGGAAGGACGGCGAAAGGGCCCTTCCACTACAAAGGTCATTTCCTGCTTCCCGTGCAGGGCTGGACCACGCATCACTCAATCATGGAATGGGGTGGTAAGTGGTGGCTCTTCTATGCAGACACGCAGCTCTCAAACAAGAACCACCTACGCAACGTCAAGGTGACAGAGCTTCACTTCGAAGCGGACGGCTCGATTCGACCTATTGACCCGTTTACGTCTTGAATCCCAACCGGCACCGAGCTTGCATCAGCCTCAGCTTCTTCCGGCAGCGCCCTCCACCAACGACTGGAGCAGTTCGCTGACACTCGGGCAACGCGCGAGATTGGCACTCTGCCCTGCCCACAGGGCCAGCATCTCGGGTCGGTTGGCTTTCTGCGCGGGCAAAGCAAGACTGCGCATCAGCCCTCTCTGCAAAGGATATGGAAGGATCTGTATGCCTGGTTCGTTCATTGCCTGAAGCAACTCGTTGTGAATACCGCGCGCCAGCCTGCCCGTGAAGCCGCGTGTGAGCCCCGTGTGTCCTGCCCTGCCACCGAGGATGGCTTCGCGATGAATCGGAGGTGCCCCGGACTCTTCGCATGCCAGGAAGACGGTTCCCATCTGCACAGCTTCGGCGCCCAGCGCAAACGCTGCGGCGATACCACGACCATCCGCGATGCCGCCTGCCGCCACAACCGGGATGGTCACCGCGTCGACCGTTTGTGGTACCAGGGAAATGGTGCCGGTAAGCGAATCTTCCGCCGGGCGAAGGAACGAGCCACGATGACCGCCTGCCTCAAAGCCGGAGGCGACGACCAGATCGATACCGGCTTGCTCGATAGCGATCGCTTCCTCTGGTGTCGTCGCCGTTCCTATCGTGACGATGCCCAGTCTCCGCGCCTCCTCGAGGATCTCCTGCGGCGGAATGCCAAAAATGAAAGAGAAGACCGGCACTCTGGCATCGAGCAGGACGCGTGCCTGATTTTCGAAGCGGATCGCCTTGTAGGGGGTGAATGCCGGCTGTGCGCCACCGAGCGCTTCGATGTGTGGCCTGATGTGTGAAGCGGCCCGGTGGAATGCGGCCGCATCCGAAGTGGCCGCGCCCGGGTCTTCCATGGAAACCCAGAGGCTCATCGCGAACGGTTTTGCCGTAAGCGAGCGAACTTCGCCGATCACCTCTGCGATCGCCGACGGCTCAAGATTGAGTGCCCCGAACGAGCCCAACCCACCGAAGTTAGAGACTGCCGCAGTCAGCCTCTGCGAAGAGAAACCTCCGAGAGGTCCCTGGATGATGGGATAGTCGATTCCAAGCTTCTGCGAAACGCGCGTCTTATTCCATGCCTTCGACATGCATGACCTCCCATTATTGCTTTGATGATCGCCCCGTAAGTCAGCGCCGCGATCTGATAGACGTACAGGGGCGGAGCAATCACCATCCTAACGTCGCTGCCCCGGAAACTTCCATCTGGAACGCGCCTGTCATCTTAGCGAGCACGAGGAGCATTTTTCAGCGCGGGATGACGGAGCCGCGGTTGAGGACGCGCTTCTGATAAGTCTGTCCAACTTTATGAGCTGCTGGGCCCACACAACGTCTTTCGCCAGACGCGGTCGTGGTCGACGCGGTCCCCCAGCCTGAAGGTGCAATGTCCCACATCAGAGAAAGCATGACGGGCGTAGAAACGCTTTGCGCGTATATTGTGTTCGAACACGGTCAGATAAATTTCCGGTGCCCCTTCCGCGCGTGCTGTGTCGATCGCCCAATTCATGAGTTCCTCTGCAACTCCTCGTCCGTGCCACGGTCGAAGGACGTAAATCTGTTGCAACTCCATCGACCCTGGTTGCGGCGCCGGGGCGGGGGCTACCAACGGGGAGAGCTTCGCATAGCCTATTGGCCGGTCGTCGATCGCGGCGACGCGCCAGCGAATGGAAGCATCGGCGAGATCGCGCTCCATCTTGCCCGCCGGCCCATAGGCTTCCTCTAAGAATTGCTTGAATGGGACCGGCTCATACATGTGTGCAAAAGCGTCGGAGAACGCCTCACGTGCCATCAAGCCGAGGGCAGGGGCAAAGCCTTTAGTCGGGCTAAAGAAGCGAATCGTCTCGTTCATCATTACCTCTATCAACCGTCGCGAGTCGTCTCCGTTCAGCTCTTGGCAAACGGAAGGATTGGGTTAATCGTATGGGACGACCCCAGTTTAGCCTCACGGCCGAAGCGATCCCAACATGCCGGTCAGGGTAGAATTCGCATCCTGCATCCTCCAGGTCCTAATATGGAAGTCTTCCAACTTTTCAAAGTCCAGGTCGGAGGCAGAATGAAATTGATGCCATGGGGTGTAGTGCTGGCAGGCATTTCTCTGGTGTCATGCCAGGGGCGGCAACAGGCTCTGCCACCGGACGTCGCTAAACAGGTGGATAAGATCTTTGAGAAGTGGGACCGGCCGGGTTCGCCGGGATGCGCGCTGGGCATCTACAAGGATGGACAAATCGTCTACAAGCGCGGGTACGGAATGGCCAATCTGAACGACGACGTACCCATCACCCCCGCCACCGTCTTCCACGTGGCCTCCATGTCCAAACAGTTCACCGCCGCTTCCATCCTCCTGCTTGCCCAGCAGGGAAAACTTTCCCTCGACGACGACGTGCACAAATACATTCCCGAGCTGCCCGACTTCGGTGAGCGCATCACCCTGCGCCACCTGCTCCACCACACTAGCGGCGTTCGCGATCAATGGTCGCTGCTGGGGTTGGCGGGCTGGCGCTATTCGCAGGATCTCATCACCGATGACGACGTCATGTCTGTGCTCGTGCGCCAGCGGGCACTGAACTTCAAGCCCGGCGAAAAGTACATGTACAGCAACTCCGGTTTCACGCTGCTGGCCATCATTGTCAAACGCGTAAGTGGGATGTCGCTGCGCGAATTCACAACCAAAAATATCTTCGAGCCGCTCGGCATGGCGCACACCCATTTCCGCGACGACCACGAGGAGATCATCAAGCACGATGCGCTGGGCTACGAGCAGGACGGTAAGGATAAGCCCTTCCGCATGAACCTCACCAACTTCGACACCGCCGGAGCCACCAGCCTCCACACGACCGTAGAGGACCTGCAGCTGTGGGATGAAAATTTCTACCATCCGCGCATTGGCGGGCCCGAACTTATTCGGCAGATGCTCGAGCGGGGCAAGCTCAACAGCGGCGAGCAGCAGGACTATGCGTCCGGCCTGGTGCTCGGCACGTACAAGGGTTTGCCGACCGTGGACCACGGAGGCGCCGATGCCGGGTATCGCTCGGATCTCATCCGATTCCCCGAGCAGCATTTCTCCACCGCTGTCCTTTGCAACTTTGCAAACACGGATCCCAGCGCTTTAGCTCTCCAGGTTGCGGACATCCTGCTTGCCAGGGACCTCAAGGCCTCTGCACCAGTCCCCGCAAAAGAGCCGGCCACTGCGGTCGCCATGACCGCGGAGCGGATGGCCACCATAGCGGGAACGTACTGGGGCCGGGAAGACGATGATTTTACCAGGCTGCGCGTCAAAGACGGCAAGCTCCAGACGGATGTGGGCAGGGACGATTTCCACGAGCTGAAGCCGTTTGCCCCGGCACACTTCCACGTCGCCAACGTCCCCTGGGGCGACGATATCGATGTTCATTTCGTTGCGGCCGATGCAGCAAAGCCAAGCCGTCTGGAGCAGACCTTCGCTGGAGGAAAGCCGGAGATCTACGAGTCTGTCGCGGCCGTTGATCCCACCGCCGCACAGCTTGCCGAGTACCCCGGCCCTTTTGCGAGCCAGGAGATCGATCCCATCTACCGCATCTCTCTCCAGGACGGAAAGCTGACACTCCTACGTCTCAAGAACAAACCCGACATGCTTTGGCCGGCGATGCGGGACGTTTTTGTAGGCGAGATCGGCACGCTGCGATTCACACGCGATGCGAACCACCATATCTCTGGTTTCATCCTCGATGCGGGCCGCATTCAGAATTTTCAGTTCACAAGGATCAACGGATACCCAACGCGTCCCTAAAGAATCCCCGAGCCCAATGGATGAAACAACGGATGTCACGACTGAGAACTGCAGTGCGGTTAATGAGGACCGAAATGTGAGTAGCGCGATTAAGCATTTGCCGGCAATCCAGAGGTGGACCGCATGATGGCTAACGCTGCCGGCAATATTTTTGCCAAACTGCCCCAAGAACTATCGGAAGAAGTCTTTCAGGAAATAATCCACGGGGAAAGATTTAGATTGGAACGAATAATCTCTTTCGGTCAGGCAACACCAGGTGGGCAATGGTATGACCAGGAACAGCATGAATG
>Ga0302325_10007717_pt1 | contig 23777 bp, 21 predicted proteins | sample Palsa_T0_2_FD_201948 | JGI IMG/M metagenome (GOLD analysis project Ga0302325, IMG submission 201948) | Peat permafrost microbial communities from Stordalen Mire near Abisko, Sweden - Palsa_T0_2 | ecosystem: Environmental > Terrestrial > Soil > Palsa > Peat permafrost | place: Sweden: Abisko... | reverse complement strand
GAAAGGCAAAAGCAACAGCGATAACAGCGGCAAGAGCAAAAAGCAGGTCCTTCGCTGCGCTCAGGATGACAATGAGCTGAACCCTCAGAGGTGAGCTGAACCCTCAGACGTGAGCTGAACCCTCAGACGTGAGCTGACCCCTCAGAGCTGAGCCCTCAGAGCCGCTGGAGATCTGCCAGGAAGGCTTGCCAGACGTCGCGGCGCAGGGTGAGCTTGGCGAATTTGCCTTCACGCTCGATGGTGATGAGGCCGGCGGTTTCGAGCTCGTGGAGGTGGTGGGAGAGCGTGGCGGCGGAGATGGGCAGGCACTCGCGCATGTCGCTACAGGCGCCGCAGTCGTGACAGGCGCTGAGGCGCTCGATGATTTCCATGCGGCGCGAGTCGCCGAGAGCCTTGAGGATGTTCAGCCGCTGGCCTGGGGTGAGGCGTATGGTTCCCGATTGGCTTTCGGCGTCCTGCGCTCCCGTGCCGATGACTGCATCCATAATTTCGCCTCTTATGCTATTCAAACACCGCCATACTTGGAGCGCTGTTCCCTATTCTACAGAGCTGCCTGTTTATCGCCGACAGCCAGCAGGGTTTGAAATTGTGGCGTTTCTGGCTCTTTATGCACGATTGAGGTCTGCACGTTGCGGAAGCCGGCTTTTTCGAGCATGGTTTCAAGCTCGGTTTCGCCGAAGCCTAGCCACTCGTCGGCGTAGAGTTCGCGGGCCTCTTCGAAGCGGTGCTTGATCAGGTCGAGAATGACGATGCGGCCGCCGGGTCTCAGGATTCTCGCGGCCTCGTATACGGCGCGCTCGGGGTGCAGGGCGTGGTGGAGGGATTGGGAGAAGAAGACGAGATCGACTTCCGCGTCCTCGATGGGCAGCTCTTCCATATCGCCGAGACGGTATTCGACATTCTTCACGCCGTGGCGCTGCGCCTGCTCGCGGCCAACCTCGATCATCTTGGCCGAGGTGTCGACGGCGATGACTTTGGTGGCGCGCTCGGCGAGGAGCAATGCGAATGCGCCTTCGCCTGCGCCCAGATCGGCGATGACCATGGGAGGCATGAGACGCAGTAGGGCTTCGGCTACGCCTTTCCAGGATTTGCCGGGAACGTAGTCTTTGCCGAGGCGGCCGGCTACGCTGTCGAAGAAGGTGCGCATCTTGTCCTGGCGCTTTTTGACGACGCGGCGCATGGCTGCCCGGTCGGGCCCGGCTTCGGGAATTTCGCTCTTGGCCTGCTTTAAAAGTCCATCCAGAATGCCCTCGGCAGAGTCTATCTTCAGCTTGTAGAGGCTGCTTTTGCCGGTGCGGCGGTCTTCGACGAGGCCGGCCTGCTTCAACTGCGAGAGATGCGTCGAGATGGTGCTCTGACCCATGGCGAGGATTTCCTGCAGCTCGGCGACGGAGAGCTCTTCGCCCTGGAGGAGCAGCAGAATGCGGAGCCGGTTGGGATCGGCTACGACTCGGAGGACTTTTATAAGTGAGGGCACAATTGACGACCTAGGATTATTCTGATACATATCAATATATCACGATGTGACGATGCGTCGTTGTAACGCCTTAATTGAAATACAAGGAGATTCTGCATGGCAACCACCGTACTTGAAACCGCGATTACCGACTACAAAGTAGCCGATCTGTCTTTGGCCGACTGGGGCCGCAAGGAAATCAACATCGCCGAGCACGAGATGCCGGGCCTGGTGTCGATTCGCAACAAGTATGCCGCGCAGAAGCCTCTGGCTGGCGTGCGGGTGACCGGCTCGCTGCACATGACGATTCAGACGGCAGTGCTGATCGAGACGCTGGTTCACCTGGGCGCGGATGTGCGCTGGGCGAGCTGCAACATCTTCTCGACGCAGGACCATGCGGCGGCGGCGATTGCCGCGGCGGGTGTGCCGGTGTTTGCGTGGAAGGGCGAGTCGCTGGAAGAGTATTGGTGGTGCACCTACCAGGCTCTCAACCACAAGGGCGGCACGGGACCGCAGCTGGTGGTCGATGACGGCGGCGACGTGACGTTGCTGATCCACAAGGGCGTGGAGCTTGAGGATGGCGACCAGTGGGTTTATGGGCCGGCCTCGAACCACGAAGAGCAGGTGATCAAGGATCTGCTGAAGAAGGTTTACGCCGAAGACAAGCAGCACTGGCACAAGCTGGCCAAGGAGTGGCGCGGCGTTTCGGAAGAGACGACGACCGGCGTGCATCGCCTCTACAAGATGCTGGAGCAGGGCAAGCTGCTGGTGCCGGCGATCAATGTGAACGATTCGGTGACCAAGTCCAAATTCGACAACTTGTACGGCTGCCGCGAATCCCTCGCGGACGGCATCAAGCGCGCGACGGACGTGATGGTTGCGGGCAAGGTTGCGGTGATCTGCGGATACGGCGATGTGGGCAAGGGCTCGGCGCATTCGCTGCGCGGCATGGGCGCTCGCGTGATCGTGACCGAGATCGACCCCATCAACGCGCTGCAGGCGGCGATGGAAGGCTTTGAAGTCACGACGATTGAAGACACGCTGGGGCGCGGCGACATCTACGTGACCTGCACCGGCAATCTGGACATCATCACCTATGAGCACATGAAGCTGATGAAGGACCAGGCCATCGTCTGCAACATCGGCCACTTCGACAACGAGATCCAGATGGATCTGTTGAACGAAGCCAAGGATGTGAAGAAGCTGAACATCAAGCCGCAGGTGGATCAGTACACCTTCCCCGACGGACACGCGATCTTTGTGCTGGCCGAAGGGCGCCTCGTGAACCTGGGCTGCGCGACGGGACACCCGAGCTTTGTGATGAGCAATAGCTTTGCCAACCAGACGCTGGCGCAGCTCGATCTCTGGGCGAACAAGGACACCTACAAGGTGGGTGTGTATGTGCTGCCGAAGAAGCTGGACGAGGAAGTTGCGCGGTTGCATCTTGAAAAGATCGGCGTGAAGCTGACGACGCTGTCTTCGAAGCAGGCCGATTACCTGGGCGTGGCGATCGAAGGGCCGTACAAGCCGGATCATTATCGCTACTAAACTTGTCTTGAGCGACAGCAAAAAGCTCCGGTCTGCGCCGGGGCTTTTTGCTGTTTGGAGCCTGCCGCAGACGGGCCATCATCTTGCGACCGTATCGCTTTCCGTGTTACGATAAACGTTAAAGATGATCCGCTCCTTCGCCGACAAGGAAACCGAGCAGGTTTTTCAACATCGCCATAGCCGGCAATATGCGGCTTTTGAGCGAATTGCTTTTCGGAAATTGCGCCAGATCCACCGGGTAATTGAGGTTGAAGAGCTTCGCTCCCCGCCGGGAAACCGGCTGGAACCGCTGAAAAGCGACCGCGAAGGCCAGTGGAGCATCCGTATCAATGACCAATGGCGAGTCTGTTTTGAATGGAGAGATGGCGATGCCTGGAAGGTCGAAATTGTCGACTACCACTAAACCCGAGTTGGAAGAGGGCGCACTCATGCCTCCGCTTCATCCGGGGGAGATGCTGCGGGAGGAGTTCATGAAACCGCTCGGGCTTTCTGCAAACGCGCTGGCTATGGAACTGCGCGTCCCTGTGACCCGGATCTCGGAGATTGTTCGGGAACGGCGCGGTATCACCGCCGATACGGCATTGCGGCTGGCTTGGTACTTCAACATGTCTCCCGAGTTCTGGATGGGGCTTCAGATGGATTTTGACCTGGAGTCGGTGTCTTACGTGGCGGGTAACGTCATTCGAAGAGAGATTCGTCCGCGTCCGGCGGGAACCGTGAATAACGATGGAGAACCAAGAGCGATAGCGTAACTTCGATCGTTTTTGCCATGAGAAGTCTCTTAGACCGGTAAATCGCCGATGATCGGGAATGGATCTTTACGACGCAGGAAATTGAGCTACAAGGAATATGGCAACTACACAGAATAAGGATTATTACGGCGCGCTTGGCGTTAAGAAGACGGCCACTGCGGATGAGATTCGCAAGGCTTTTCGCAAGCTCGCGCGCAAATACCACCCCGATGTGAACCCCAACGACAAGAAGGCCGAGGAGAAGTTCAAAGAAATCTCCGAGGCCAATGACGTGCTGTCGGACGACAAGAAGCGCAAGGTCTACGACCAGGTTGGATTCTATTCGGACCAAATCGACCCGGCTACGGCCGAGGCTTATGCGCGACAGCAGGCCCAATCGCGGCAGGCTCCGCCGGTGGATTTTGGCGGCTTCGATTTTTCCGGTTTTCAAGGCGGACAACCGGGGGGTGGAGCGGCGCAAGGCTCTGGGTCGGCTTCGTGGGGCAGTTTCCGCGATATTTTTTCGGGAATCTTTACCGGGAATGAGCAGCAGCAACGGCGCCAGCGTGGGCCTGAACCCGGAACGGACCTCGAATACCAGGCGCCGGTGGAGTTCTGGACGGCGATTCGCGGGGGAAATGCGCGGATTGAGATTCACCGCCAGGAGGTTTGCCCGACTTGCCACGGACAGGCTTCTTCGGGCGCGCCGATGCAGTGCCCGGAGTGCAGCGGGACAGGCCAGGTGACGCAGATGGGCGGCCGGATGAAGTTCAATATTCCCTGCCCGCGCTGCGGAGGAACGGGACGCGTCTCCAATGACTGCCCGACCTGCCACGGCGAGGGATTGGTGCATCGCACGGAGTCGATCGAATTTCGCATCAAGGCGGGGACGCGGGACGGGCAGCGGATTCGACTGCAAGGCAAAGGAAATGCCGGGCTGAATGGCGGCGCGCCGGGCGATCTTTATGTGATTGTCCGCACCGGATCGCACCCGGTTTTCAACCGCGTGGGCGACGATATTCATTTGAATGTGCCGATTACCGTAGCCGAGGCGGCGCTGGGTTCGAAGGTCGATGTGCCCACGATCGATGGGCGGGCGCAGTTGCGGATTCCGCCGGGGACGCAGAGCGGGCAAAAGCTGCGGATGCGGGAGCGGGGCGTGGAAAATGCTTCGGTTCCGGGCCAGCGCGGCGACGAGATTGTCACCGTCGAGGTGGTGGTGCCACAGTTGAACGATGAGCGCAGCAAGGAGATTATGCGGGAATTCGCCAGGCTGAATAACCAAGACCCGCGGGTTACGCTGTTTGACAAGCTTTGATTTGCTAGTATCGGTGCAGTTGGTGCGCTAGTGGCTGCGAGGACGTTCGATGAGTCGAAGGGACGCTGACGAAAATCGATCTGACATCGGCAGAATCCAGTTCGAGTGGTATCCACCTAAAGCGGAAAGCAATTTGAAGAAGCATGGTGTGTCATTCGAGGAAGCCACGACGATCTTCGGAGATAAGAGGATGTTAGATTCTCCGGATATCGAGCATAGCGAAGATGAAATGCGCCTCATCGGCATTGGTAAGTCAGAGATTGGACGTCTACTCTTTGTGAACTTCACGATGCGCGGGGAGGCGATTCGAATCATCAGTGCAAGACCCGCGGAGCCCTGGGAAAAGAGAGAATATGAAAGCACCGGTCAACATGAATGAATCCGAGATACGAAGCCGATTTGATTTCTCGAAGACTAGTCGGGGTAGGTTTCATAAACGATATGAACAGGGTCATGCTGTCACGTTCCTGGATCACGATCCAGATCAGGAGATTTTCGTCACGTCTGCCAAGAGAGACCCGCAGCTTACGGAAATCGCGGGGAAACATCTTCTCATATCTCGATTGATTTCTGCGGGATTCGAGGTTGCAGAGCCTATCAGAGATAAGGGCATCGATTTACTTGTCTATAGCACGTCTAAGGACGGTGAACGATTTGTAGCACATCCAATTCAGCTAAAAGCTTCATCAAGTGAGTCGTTTTCTCTGGACAAGAAATATGCAAATCTTCGTGGCCTCTTGATTACCTATGTATGGAACGTCGAATCACCGAGCGAGAGCAACATCTTCGTGCTCACTTTCGATGAAGCAATGTCCGTTTTGGAGCAAAAAGGCTATTCAAAGACGGATGCCTGGAGAAGGGATGGCTACTATTTCGTAAGGAAAGCTGGGTCCGAACTAAAGGAGATGCTAGAACCTTTTCGAATGACACCGGAACGATGGCAACAGAAATTGCAGCCAGCCTGAGAGTGTTATGACAGCGAAACGAAAATCCAAAGGCGCGTACATGATCTCGGCGGTGGCCGAGATGTATGACATTCATCCGCAGACGTTGCGGCTCTATGAGCGCGAGGGGCTGCTGAAGCCTTCGCGGACCGAAGGCAATACGCGTCTCTATACGGACGAGGACATCGAGCGGCTGGAGTTCATCCTGAACCTGGCGCGCGACCTGGGCGTGAACATTGCCGGGATCGCCATCATCCTGCAGATGCGGGAGCGGATGGAGGAGATGAACCGGCAGATGCAGAATTTCGTCGAGTATGTGCGAAGCGAGATGCTGACGCAGATCCACAATGCTGCTGGGACCGCTTCAAAGTCGGCGATGGTGCCGCTGCGCCGGCCGGTGATTGTGCCGAAGCCAACCATGCCCTCCCGTAAAAATTAAGCTTCTGGATCGAGTTTGCGCAGGCGGCCTTCGGGGAGGAGCTCGTAGGGCTCGCCGCGATATTTGAGGCGGTTACCGCCGAAGTAGCTTCTTACCCAAAAGCAGAAACCCATGAAGTCGCGCAGCGGGTAGAGCCATGCTTTGCGCAAGGTAGCTTTGTCGCGCACGACCCAGCCTGCGACGAGGATGCAGAGGAGCAGGCGGTCGAGGATTGTGATTCCGAGCAGAGCCAGGCCGAGAAGCGGATGGCCTATGGCGCTTAGTGCGATCCATCCGAGAAGGCCAAAGGGGACGGCGTAGGTCAGGACTGTGCCGAGGTGGCCCATGGGGCGGGAAAAGCGGGTGCTGGTGGCCCATCCCTGCTGGTGGGCGATGCTGCTTTGCAGGCTGGCGTTGAGCACGTGGTGCTCGACGATGTAGGGCGAGAGGATGACCTTTTCGCCAGATTGAGCGATCCAGTTGCCGAGGACGAAATCGTCGGCGTAGTACTGGGCTACTTTTTCGAAGCCGCCGATTTTTTCTACCGAGCTTTGGCGCATGACCATGCTGGGGCCGAGAGCGAATTGCATGCCTTCGAGGAGGTTGGCGACGAGGACGCCGGAGGTCATTTCGACCGACATGCCCATGGCTTCGAGCTGGGCCCAGAGGCCGTGGCGGGTGACTCCGCGATAGACGCAGGTGACCATGCCGACCTGCGGATCACACATGGGCTGGACGACGGAGGCGAGGTAGTCGCGGCCGACGCGGACATCGCTGTCGCCGGAGACGAGGATTTCGTGGCGGGCCTCGTGGCGCATGATTTCTAGCGAAAAGGTGCGAGCGTTGGGCCAGGGCGGTTCGCCGCAGGTTAGGATGCGCGAGCTGATCTGCGGATAGCGGGCGGCGACGCGGCGGGCGGCTTCAAGGCCGAGGTCGTTGCTGTGGCGGGCGCAGAAGAGGATTTCGAAGTCAGGGTAATCCTGCTCGAAGATGCTGGCGAGGTTGGCTTCGAGGTCGGGCTCGTCGCCGTGCAGGGCTTTTAGGACGCTGACAGGGGGCAGGTAGGGCGGGTCGGAGAATGCTGTGGGAAGAATTCGAAAACGCCGGACGCCGGCGGCTACGAGGAAGCTGAATACGGTCGAGGTGACGACTCCGAAGATGGCGAGCGCGCTGAGGGCGATACCCAGGATGTGTCCTGCTGTCATGATGCGGTTGCTTGCCTCTGGCTGCTTACGTGGAGCTTGTTTTCCATGATAAATAACTTGGTCGCAGTGCCGATGGGAGTCTTCTCCATCTTCCTGGAGAAAGCACGGTGGCTGCTTCGGCCTGCGTCCTGCTAAGCTGATGGGGCTATGCTGATCTCTTCTGCGGGGAATTACTTCCGGAGATCGTTGATTGCGTCTTTGCTTCTGGTCCTGCTGCGCTCCGGGTTTGCGCAAGACTCGTTCACGCAGGATGCAAAGCATTTCGACTACGACTCGAGCGCTCCGCTCGACGTGAAGGAACTCTCAACCAAGAGCCGCGATGGCGTGAGCATTCACGAGATAACCTATGCCAGCCCGAAGGGCGGACGGGTTTCAGCCAGCCTGATTGTGCCGCAGGGTAATGGGAAGTTTGCCGCGATCCTTTGGGGTCACTGGATGATGCCGCATTCGCCGGTCGCGAACCGGCAGGAATTTCTTGAAGAAGCCGTTGCCCTAGCTCCAGCTGGAGTCGTGTCGCTATTGATCGATGCGCCTCAGGTGCGCGAGGGTTTCAAGCCGGGGGCGAGTTCGTCGATCTTTGAGCAACAGGTGGTCGATCTACGCCGCGGCGCCGATCTCTTACTTTCGCGCAGCGATGTCGATCCGAAGCGGATGGCTTACGTGGGCCATAGCTTCGACGCGGGCGCCGGAGCCGTTCTGGATGCGGTGGACAAGCGCTTCGCAGCCTTTGTCTTCATGGGCGGTCCGCAGTCGGTGCGGGAGCTTATACTCTCTTCCGACTCGCCTCGCATGGTTGCGCTGCGCAAATCGACGCCAACGGACAAGCTGGAGCAGGAGTTGCAATCCGTGGCATGGACTGATCCGGACAGCTATGCCGCACATCTCGGGCCAGCGCCGGCGCTCTTCCAGTACGGCTTGCATGACGAGGAATGGGTTCCGCTTCAGGATGCGAAGGACTACTTCGCGATGAGTTCCGGGCCGAAGGAAGTCAAGTTCTACGACTCGGATCATGCACTGAATGCGCAGGCTAGAGGAGATCGTTTTGCCTTTCTGCGCGAGCACCTGAGCCTATCTCCGTTGCCGGCTGGAAGCTTGGAGAATGTTCCGCAAATCAAGTAGACATAAGGTTGCTGAAGGCAATGCCCAGGATGTGACTTCTGCATTCTTGCTATGTTTCGGAGGATTACTTGGCTGGGTCTTTTTGGCGAGTGGCTTTTACTGCTGAGAGCAGGCCGATGCCGACTAGGACAACTCCTCCGGCGATCATCCAGTGCGAAGGCATGTGCATCAGGTGGGCGGCGTAGAGGAGCCCGCAGATGAGGATGGCATAGCCGATCGCGTAAATTCCAAATGACATGAGAGCTCCTTATCGGCTCGACGCGGCTTGCATCGGCTTGGGCAACGGAGCCGGCGTGCTTAGCGGACCACGCTATTGTGAGGCAGGGCAGGAATGCGGCGCTGTGCAGAATGGCGCATTCCTGAGAGGGATTCGTCTCGGGTGGACGGGTTAGAGAGGGCGGTCGGTCCAGAGGGTTTTGTCGGCTATGGTCTGGACAGTGGTCAGGCGGCCGGCCAGTAGCTGCTCTACTTTGCTGCGGTTGATGTCCTGGGCGAAGATCCAGTGGCGCGGGCCTTGGCCCCATTGCGCCGAAAGCTGGTCCTGGGTGAGGAAGATGTTGGGGGCATCCGGATAGCAAGAGCCCCAGAGCAGGGACGAGCCGTTGCCGTGCTGGGAGCAGCGCTCCATGACGAGCTGGGCTGGATGGCCGAAGAAGCGGTGGGTGTAGAAGACAACCGAGGAGGCGTCGGACTGGTCGCCGAAGATGATGAAGTCGTCTGCCGGAGTTCCTTTTTGGAGGATGGTGGTTGCCAGTTGCCGGGAGCTGAGCATGGGCTCGAAGCGTGCGAAGGCGATGTGCGCAGCGATGAGAAAGACGGCGGAGGTGAGACCGAGGCTGATCGTGGCGGCGAGGTTGCGGCGGGTGAGGCGGAGGATGAGTCCGGTAACCGGACCGATGAGCAGAGTCACGGCGGCGATGCTGGCAGGCAGGCGCAGCGCGGCGAAGGATGGGCCGGTGAGATCGAAGAAGTGGGACATCGAAAGCTGGTAGTCGCCGACATTGCGATGGGCGAGCAGGGTGCCGATGTCGGAGACGAAGGGAAGTTCGCGGGACTGCCACAGACCCCAGCCGAGCAGTGCGGCCGCGATGACTCCGACCAGGGTGTAGAGCGCGTGGGCGGTGACCAGCCAGCTTGAGCCAGGAGCGGAATTTTTGCCGGAGTTGGCTGCGGCGCGGTCTTCGGCGGATTCTTCGATGCCGGCGAGCATTCCGGCGGAGAGCATGATGAGCGGAATCCATGCGGGCCAGGTGTAGTACTCCTGGTTGGTGGACAGGGAGAAGAAGAGCAGCAGGAAGGCTGCGTAGATGCCGAGCAGCCATGCGGATCGGCTGCGGAACTTGAGGCGGAAGACGTAGCTGGCTACATCTTCGCGGGCGGCGTGGTCGAGGTAGAAGTCGACGGTTTGGCCCGCGTCCTTGCGCAGGTGTTGGAGCCATGTGTGGCGGGTCTTCCACGCGACCACAAGAGCGGCGGGAAAGAAGAGGCTCCAGGGGAAGGTCCAGATCAGCGGCAGCAGCCAATAGTAAACAAACGGAAGCTTGCTGTAGTCGTGGGGAAAACGGCTGCCGAGAAAACGGAAGACGTGCTCGTTGAGGAAGTAGAAGTACCAGAAGCCGTGGACATTGCCGAGCGTGGGGATGTTGCCGATGGGATGGCCCTGGTCGGGGTTTCTGAGGCCGGCGAGAATATGCCACGGGGCGGCTATGAGGAGGAAAAGCAGGATGCCCGAGAAGGGCTTGAGCTGACGCCAGCGGCGCCATTGGCCGCTGAGCAGAAGCAGCGGAATTACCGCGGCGAAGAAGAAGATGGGAGCGATGAGACCTTTGGTCAGCGTGGCCAGTGCGAGCGCGGCCCAGGCCAGGTAGAAGCGGGCGGGGCGGCGGCTTTCCAGGCCGGTGAGGGTGCAATAGAGCGCCAGCAGGAGCAGGAAGCTTAGCAGCGCTTCGGGAATGAAGAAGCGGGTGTAGAGAAATGGGCCGATGGCGGTGAGGGTGCCGAGGGCGGCGTAGAGCGCTGCGCGGTCTCCCCAGGCGCGGCGGCACCAGAGCCACGCCAGCCATGCGCAACCCAGGACGGCAAGGGCGTTGGGCAGGTGGGTGGCGTAGGCATTTTCGCCCAGGATTTTGTAGAAGCCGGCGACGATCCAGTAGGGGAGCGGGGGCTTTTCAAGATAGCGGATGCCGTTGACTTTGAGCGTAACCAGATCGCCGGTTTCGGCCATGTGGGCGGCGGCCTGGGCGTGGCTGGCGTCGGCGTCGTCCAAGAGCGATGGAGTGTGCAGCGCGGACAGATAAATTCCGGCAAAGACCACCAGCAAAAGCACCCAGACGAGCCGGGCGGAAGGAGAAGCAGCGGGACGAGCGATGGAATTGGTTGTATCTGTCATGGTTTTCGATGGCACAGATCAGAATATCAGCCATTGGTTCAGAGATTTTGGGCGCTGCCGCAGAGCTGTCTCAAATCGTACGCAGGTAAGTTCTTCCATCGAACTATGGAAATAATTCCCTGTCGAGCCTGGGCCCGGCGCAGTGGTTTCTACTATCTCATTGATTCGAGGATGCTTAATATTTGGCGCGCTACGTGCTTGTTTCTTTTACCAGCACACCGACTTCAGCAGCCGAGGGAGATGGCAATGCGAGCACGCGACTCAGCGATCACAGCACAAGGAGTTCTTTCACTGGTTGCGATCGCCGTGATGCTGGGTTACGCCGCTCATGCGCTGCAACTTGCGCCCCAGCAGACGGTCGCGGCGTCTGCGCAGGATGGGCAGCCGTACGTTTCCGCAACTCAGCAGGCCGATCCAGACGGGGGCAAGCCAACGGTCTTTTCTGGAACGATCGTTCAGCTGGGATCGGCTTTTTTGCTACGTGGCTCTTCGGGCGTGGTCTACCGGCTTGACGATCCGTCGCGAGCCCAGCCGTTTGCCGGATTGCCGGTGAAAGTGACTGGAAAGCTGGACCCGACGTTGAAGGTGATTCGCGTGGTAAAGATCGAGGAGACGCGGACGTAGCTGGTTTCTTACACGGGTTTCGAGGCGGGGAGCGTTTGTGCTTCCCGCCTTTTTTGTGCGCTCGGACGCGGCTGCAATTCTTCCCATTGGATTTCCACTCCGATCTGGTCCGTTCACGAAGAAAAATCCGTCCCGTGGAAATCCAGAAGAGAGACTACGGCGTACTACCCCTGAAACAGGCTCTTTGAAGGAGCCGGAGAAGTCGAGCGGGATTAGATTCTTCTTCTCGGGCTTGCTCTTGCTTCCAGGTTCGCGAACGAGACCGATGCAAAGAACTCCAGACCCGAAAGAGGTGCAGTAGTGCCCACGATGGATGAACTCCTCAGGAATGCATTAACCAGACGCAGATTCATGGTTGGCGCGGGCTCGGCGGCCGCGCTGGCAGCGGTTGGCTGTTCGAAGCACTTTCAACCGCAGACGACACCTACCAGCCCTACGGTGACGCTGACCGATACGGACTATCTCAACTTTGCCTTGAATCTTGAGTATCTGGAAGCCTCGTTTTACCTGATCGCGGCGACCGGATCGGGGCTCTCGGCTGCCGATACGGGCTCCGGCGCGGGCACGGTGACGGGCGGCGCGCAGGTTCCGTTTGCCAGCATGATTCAACAGGAGTATGCGTACGAAATTGCGCAGGATGAACTGAACCATGTGCGCTTCCTGCGTTCGGCGCTGGGCTCGGCCGCGGTGCCGATGCCGCAGATCGACCTGGTCAACAGCTTCAACGCGGCGGCTTCGGCTGCCGGCATCGGCTCTAGCTTCAATCCCTTCTCCAGCTTCGATGCTTTCCTGGTGGGAGCTTTTGTCTTTGAGGATGTGGGGGTGACTGCTTACAACGGCGCGGCTCCTCTGCTGACGAGCACAACTTACCTGGGCGCGGCTGCGGGAATCATGGCGGTCGAGGCTTATCACGCTGCTGAGATTCGTACCTTGATCCTGCAAGCGGGCAGCGCATATGTCGGATACGCTAACCAGATTTCGGCGCTGCGCGGGAAGCTGGGTGGAGGCAACGAGACGGCGCTGAGCGCTACAAGCATTGTGGCTTGCGATCCGACCAATGCCATCGCCTACTCGCGTACTCCGAACCAAGTCGCAGCGATTGTCTATGCCAACAATGATGGCAATGTCATGTCCGGCGGCTTCTTTCCCAATGGCTTGAACGGCAACATCAAATCCACCACCCCACCTCAATAAGGACGGACAGACATGGCAACGACAGAGACTGTATTGCTCGACGAAGTGATTGCTTCCAGCCGTCGCAGGATGGTGATGATGGGCGGCACCGCGCTGGCTGGGCTGATCCTGGGCAACGCCACGAAGGCCAACGCGCAGACGGCGCTGGGCGACGCCGACTACCTTAACTTTGCGCTCAACCTGGAGTATCTCGAGGCGGAGTTCTACACACTCGCCAGCGCTGGACAAACCATCGACCAAATCGGCATCGGCATTGGCGCGGGAACCTCGGCTACAGGTGGTGGAACTGTGACGGTGAAACCGAGCGGCGTGGCAAGCTGCAAGGTTCCGTTCGCGATTCCCGCAGTTCAGTCCTACGCGATGGAGATTGCCAGCGAAGAGCAGAAGCATGTCAGTTTTCTGCGCGGGGCACTCGGTTCGGCGGCGGTCGCGCAGCCCAACATCGATCTCTACAACAGCTTCAATGCGGCAGCAGCGGCGGCGGGAATCGGACCGGCTTTCGATCCCTTTGCCAGCGACGTTGCCTTTCTCCTTGGTTCTTACATTTTTGAAGATGTGGGCGTGACGGCATATCACGGCGCTGCCGGCTTGCTCACCAACAAGACTTACTTGGGTGCTGCGGCGGGGATTCTTGCAGTTGAGGCGTACCATGCCGGATTGATTCGGACGGTGTTGTGGGATCTGGATCAGGCTACTCCGGCGGCTGGAATTGCAGCTACCGCGACCAAGATCAGCAATCTGCGCGCGCTGCTCGATGGGACCGGCAACGACGACATCGGCCTGGGGACGACGATGGATGACCTGAATGGGACGAGTGCGACTTACACGGCTTCGACAATCGTCAATGCCGACTCGAACACGATTGCCTTCAGCCGCACTACGCAGCAAGTGCTGAATATCGTTTACGCCAGCCCTTCAGGAACCAAAGGCGGATTTTTCCCCAATGGCCTGAACGGAAATATTAGCTAGAGCTTCCCCAACTGAATGAGTCTCCAGCGGCAAGTGCTCTCCCGCCGCGGAGACTCATTTCAGAATCTGCATCAGCAGCGCCTTGCGCCGGTCTGCTTTGAAGATTTTCCCATAATCCCAAATCATCCTCCTTCGTTGTAACCTGGCGTTCAAAATAATCGCTGGTTTGGGTGTTGTATTGTTGCGATAGGCTGGCTGGGGCCGACGGCTTGCAGCGCGCCCTGAGCAACCCCATGCCTACGCTTGCCGCTACCTTTGCCGCTGTCGATATTGGCTCGAACTCGTGCCGGCTGAAGATCGCGCGGGTGACGGCGCATCGGCTGAAAACTCTCTATGAAGACCGCGAAGTGACGCGGCTGGGAACCAGTGTCTTCGATACGGGGCTGGTTTCGCCGGATGCGATGGCTGCTACCCTGCGCGCGCTTAAGCGATTTCAGCGCGCGGTGCAGGAGCATGGCGTGGACCAGATACGCGTGGTGGCGACGGCCGCGATGCGGGATGCGCGCAATGCGCAGGCCTTTGTGACCTGGGCCAAGGCGGAGACCGGCTGGACGATCGAGATCATCTCGGGCCTGGAAGAAGGCCGGCTGATTCATCATGGCGTGATGACCAACGAGCCGGGAGTCAACGGCAAAGTGATGCTGGTGGATGTGGGCGGCGGAAGCTGCGAGATTACCCTGAGCGAGCACAAACGCATCAAGGACACGATCAGCCTGCCGCTGGGCGCGGTGCGGCTGACGCAGGAATTCATTCCCGACGACCGGCCTTCTGAGGAGGGCCTGGCGCGGATGAAGCAGTTCATCCTGCGCGAACTGCGGCGGGCGCACCGTCGGATTCAGCCGGGGCCGGTGCCGCTGGTAATTGCTACTTCAGGGACCGCGGCGGCGCTATCGGAGGCCCATGCCGCGCTGGTAGAGCCGGAACCTATGGTCAAGTCACGGGCCAAGACTGTCCGCACTGGCGCGGGGGCTTCCAAGGTCGCAGGGAGACTGGCTCAGCAGACGGGGCTTGAGGTTACGACGCAACAGCAGGTGCGAAGGCTGGCTACCAAGCTGCGCAAGATGAACATGGCGGAGCGCTCGGCGGTGCCGGGAATCGGCCCCAAGCGCGCGGAGATCATTGTGGCTGGGGCGGTGGTCTACGCAGAACTGCTGGAAACCTTTGGCCTGGCCGGGTTTCGCTACTCGGACCTGGGGTTGCGCGATGGGATTCTGGCGCAAATGCTGGCTGAAAAGGATGACCGGGCGACGGCGCACTTGCAGTTTGAACACGAGCGCTGGGAGAGCGTGCTGGCGACGGCTAAGCGGTACGGGGTGAATCTGCGCCAGGCTGAGCCGGTGAAGAACCACGCCGAACAGCTCTTTCGCGATCTGGATACGCTGCACAGGCTGCCGGAGGAGTATGCGAACTGGCTGGCCGCGGCTGCAATGCTGAGCGAGACCGGGAAGTTCCTGAATCACCAGGGGCATCACCGGCATACGCAGTACATTATTTCGAGCTCGGAGATCTACGGCTACACGATGCAGCAGCGGACGATCATTTCGGCGATGGCGCGGTACCTGGGCAAGACGCGGCCGCAGCCGGGAGACCGGGCGATGCGGAATATACCGCTGGCGGAGCATGACAATGTTCGCAAAGGCGTGGTGCTGCTGCGGCTGGCACGGGCGCTGAACCAGGATCGGGCTTCCGATGTGTTGCGGGTGGCGGCGCGGGTTTATCCGAAGCGGGTTTTGCTGGAGCTGCAGCCGGGGCGGACCGGAGCCGAGCTGGAGCTGTGGTCGCTGCGCAAAGAGGCCGCTTACTTCCGCGAAGTCTTTGGGCGCGAGATCTTTGTGACGCTGGCGTAGACGATGCGGGCCAGGCGTGGGTCGATGAGCCATTGCAGTTGCGGAGGACGGCGAGCCAAGTCGATGCGGGCGATGGCGCCTTTGCGCAGGCGGATGCTGCCACCGCCTTGCAGATGATTGTGGCCGTTCGCGCCATTGCCGTTCCCGGAGATGAGCTTGGCGATGAACTGGTGCAGGTTGGGATTATGGCCAACGAGCAGGACTCCTTCGCGGCCGGAATGCTCGGCGATGAGCTGCTGGAGGGCCGGGAAATCTCCGTCGGGCGCAAGAGCCGGTGAAGCGAGAATGGGAGATTCAAAGCCGATCTCGGTGGCTACGAACTGGGCGGATTGACGCGCACGCTTGAGCGGGCTGGAGACGATGACGTCGATCTGAGCCTTGAGCCCGGCCAGAACTCCGGCCATCAACATGCACTGCTGCTTGCCTTCTTTGACCAGGCCACGCTTGGCGTCGAGAACGGGATTTTCACGTGGAACGCCCGCGTCTGCGTGGCGCATGAGATAGAGATTCATGAGATTCAACCGGGAGGGGTTTGAGGTTCAACTGCTCCGCTGTCTTGATTTTAACATGACTGTAACAATATAAACCCGCTGAGCTTCCGCGTGAACGGGATGGTCAGGCGGCCGCACAAGGTATCCGCGAAGAAGAGGCCTGTTCGCGACTGGAATCTGAAATTCGTGCTTGCCGTTGCGATTGCATCTGTTACCCTGCATTCTCAAGCAAGTACCCATAGTGAAGTCCGCTCTATTCGATCAGGCTATTCCATTTCTTATCTCGAGGAAACCCTATGCGTAAACTGATTGCGTGCTTCATCCTCTGCACAATGCAGGCCTTCGCCCTGAATCCCAACCCAGCCGATTCGACGGCTGCGACAGCTTCTGGCGCTCCGTTGCGCGGGTACACGGCGGCGCACTCGGCGGCCGAAGTTGAATGGGAGAAGAAGTTCCGCGCCATTCCGGAGCCGGACCGGATTCGCGAAAATATGCGCCGGCTTTCGGCTCGTCCGCACCACGTTGGTTCGCCGTATGACCACGACAACGCGGAATGGCTGCTGGCGCAGTTGAAGAGCTATGGGCTGGATGCCCAGATCGAGACGTTCTCGACGCTGTTTCCTACACCCAAGTCGCGGAAGCTGGAACTCCTGGGGCCTGCGCCGTTTACCGCCAAACTTCAAGAACCGGCGGTCGATGTAGACCCTACTTCCAATCAGAAGGACGAGCAACTGCCTACCTACAACGCGTTTTCGCGCGATGGCGATGTGACTGCTCCGCTGGTGTATGTGAACTACGGCGCGCCGGACGACTACAAGCAGCTTGAATCGATGGGCGTTTCGGTCAAGGGAGCGATTGTGCTGGCGCGCTATGGCATGACCTGGCGCGGCATCAAGCCGAAGCTTGCGGCTGAGCATGGGGCTGTCGGCTGCCTGATCTACTCTGACCCGCGCGATGACGGGTACTCGGCCGGCGATGTTTTTCCGCAAGGCGCGATGCGGCCGGTGGATGGCGTGCAGCGCGGCAGCGTGATGGATATGCCGGTGTATCCGGGCGATCCGCAGACTCCGGGCGTGGGATCGGTGGAGGGAGTGAAGCTGATCCCGATCGACAAGGTCGAGACGATCACCAAGATCCCGGTGCTGCCGATCTCTTACGGCGACGCGAAGCCGTTCCTGATGGCGCTGAAAGGCGAAATGGTTCCCGAATCGTGGCGCGGCGGGCTTCCTATCCCTTACAAGACCGGGCCTAGCGAAATCAAGGCGCATCTGGCGCTGGCTTTTAACTGGGACCGCAAACCGCTCTACGATGTCGTGGCGCGCATTCCTGGCTCGACCCTGCCGGATGAGTGGGTGATTCGCGGCAACCACCACGACGCCTGGGTGAATGGAGCGGAGGACCCATTGAGTGGAACGAGTCCGGAACTCGAAGAGGCTCGGGCGCTGGGCGAGCTGCTCAAGCAGGGATGGCATCCGCAGCGGACGATTATTTACTGCTTCTGGGACGGCGAGGAACCGGCGCTGCTGGGCTCGACGGAGTGGGGGGAGACTCATGCGAAAGAGCTTTCGGAACATGCCGTGGCGTATTTCAACACGGATGGGAACGGGCGCGGCTTTTTTGGAGCGGAGGGCTCGCATTCGCTGGAGAACTTGATCGACTCGGTGACCAGCGCGATCGACGATCCGGAGACGGGCATGAGCGTCCACGACCGGGCCAAGCTGGCGGAGATTCATCGCGTTTCTCCCGAGGAACGCGCTACGCTGCGTGGCCGCGCGGATACGCGCATTCCGTCGATCGGCTCGGGATCGGATTTCTCGGTCTTCATCGACCACCTGGGCGTGGCCAGCCTGAACCTGGGCTTTGGCGGCGAGGACGAGGATGGGCAGTACCACTCGATCTACGACGACTTCTATCTGTACACCCATTTTGCGGATACGACGTTTGTCTATGGCCGGGCGCTGGCTCAGACCGTGGGCACGATGGTGGTGCGCATGGCTGACGCGGATGTGATTCCCTTCCAGTTCGCCGACCTGGCCGATACGCTGCACACGTATGTCGGCGAGGTAAAGAAGCTTGCGGAGACAGAACGGGCCAAGATCAAGGAGACGAATACGGAGATCGCGGACGGCACCTACAAAGCGCTGACGGACCCCAAGAAGACGCTGGTTCCACCGATGGCGGAGCCGGTGCCGCCGTATTTCAACTTTGCGCCGCTGGACCAGGCTTCCGACGATCTGACGAACGCCGCGGCGGACTTTGAAAAGGCCTATACGGCGCACGCGGCGGATGGCAAGACTGCTGTCAATCCACAGCTCATTCAGACCGAACGTGTCTTCCTCGATCCGGCGGGACTTCCAAAGCGATCGTGGTACGAGAACCTGATGTATGCTCCGGGGCTCTATACCGGATATGGCGTGAAGACGCTGCCCGCGGTGCGTGAGGCGATTGAACAAAAACAATGGTCAGACGTCGATACGGAGATTGCCCGCACGGCGGCCGCGATCGAGCGAGAGGCAGCGTTGCTCAAAACTGCCACGCAAACTTTGAACGGCGGTCAATAAACAGCGGTTCAACAGCGGAGGGTCGTTTGGGCCAGCGTGGGATTGTGATGTAGCCTAAGCTGGAGCGAAGGACTGGTAACCCAAAATGGATGCCCTGATCACACCGCTGTCGGCTGCCGCCAATGAATTGAGACTGAGTGAGCTTGCGCCCCGGGCGCTGCAATCCGAGATTCGCGCGATGACCATGGAGTGCGACCGGATTGGCGGGGTGAACCTGGCGCAGGGGGTTTGCGATACGGAGCCGCCGGCGCCTGTTGTTGAAGGCGCGATTGCGGCTATCCAAGCTGGGCACAATATCTATACGCGGCTGGATGGAATTTTGCGGCTGCGGCAGGCGATTGCGGCCAAGATGCGCTGGTTCAATGGCCTGGAGGTCAATCCGGAGACGGAGATCCTGGTGGCGAGTGGAGCTACGGCTGGCCTACATGCGGCGGCGATGGCGCTGCTGAATCCGGGCGATGAAGTCATTCTCTTTGAGCCGTTTTATGGGTATCACGCGAGCACGCTGAAGTCGATGCGGATGGCGCCGATTGTGGTTCCCTTGGCTGCGCCGGTTGCTTCGGATGCGGATTGGACGCTCGATCTCGATGCGCTGCGGGCGGCGCTGACGCCGCGCACGCGGGCGATGATTATCAATACGCCGTCGAACCCATGCGGAAAGATCTTTACTCGTTCGGAGCTGGAGGCGCTGGCGGAGATTGCTGTCGAGCATAACCTGTTCCTGTTCACCGATGAGATTTATGAGCACTTTGTGTATGGCGAGGCGGAGCATCTGTCCCCTGCAACGCTGCCGGGGATGCGGGAGCGGACGATCCTGATTTCAGGGTTCTCGAAGACGTTTTCGGTGACTGGATGGCGGCTGGGGTATGTGGTGGCGGATGCGAAGTGGCTGGGTGCGATGAACTACTTTCACGACCTGACCTATGTTTGCGCGCCTTCGGCCTTTCAGCATGGGGCGGCGCAGGGGCTGGAGCAGTTGGGGCCGGAGTTCTATACGCAACTGGCGGCGGATCACATGGCCAAGCGCGAGCGGATTGTGGCGGCGCTGACAGATGCCGGGATGAAGCCTTATATTCCACGCGGAGCGTATTACATTTTGGCCGATGCGAGCCAGTTGCCGGGTGAGAATGCTGCGTTGAAGGCGCGTTGGCTGCTGGCTAAGACCGGTGTGGCCGCGGTGGCGGGGTCGGCGTTCTTTCGCGCTGGACATGGCGAGGATCTGCTGCGCTTCTGCTTTGCCAAGAAGGATGCCGATCTGGATGACGCCTGCGCGCGGCTGCGGACGCTCTAGCGAAGCAGCGAAAAACAGCTCTCATTCTTTCGCTGTAGACTGGTTTTCGTTCAGGAGCGGAGGTTCGTCTTGCGATTGAAAGAAATCGTTTTCATTTTGGCTGGTTTTGCCGCTGCCGCTTCGTACGCGCAGGAGCCGGCTCGCTGGTCAGAGGAGAAGGCCAACGCCTGGTACGCGGAACAGCCGTGGCTGGTAGGGGCGAACTATGTTCCTTCGGACGCGATCAATCAGTTGGAGATGTTTCAGGCGGCTACATGGAATCCGGAGTTGAACGACAAAGAGCTGGGGATGGCGAGGGGATCGGCATGAACACCATGCGCGTCTTTTTGCAGGACCAGCTTTGGGAGCAGGACCCGGATGGGTTCAAGAAGCGGCTGGATGCGTTTCTGGGCATTGCTTCGCGGCATGGGATACGGCCGATCCTGGTACTCTTCGATTCGTGCTGGGACCCTAATCCAAAACTTGGCCCGCAGCATCCGCCGATTCCTGGCGTGCATAACTCGGGGTGGGTGCAGAGCCCTGGCGCAAAGGGGTTGAGCGATCCGGCGTATGAGCCCAAGCTTGAGGCTTATGTGAAGGGCGTGGTGGGAGCCTTTGCAAACGACAAGCGCGTGCTGGCCTGGGATGTTTGGAATGAGCCGGACAATGGCAATGGGTCTCACAAAGCGGGCGAGCCTCCCAACAAAGCGGAGCTTGTCGACAGGTTGCTGCCGAAGGCTTTTGCGTGGGCCAGGTCACAGAGGCCTGTTCAGCCGTTGACGAGCGGAGTTTGGGAGGGAGATTGGTCGCATCCCGATAAGGAAAGCGCGGCTACGAAGATACAATTGGCTGAATCGGACGTAATTACTTTCCATAACTATAGCTGGCCGGAGGGGTTTGAGGCGCGCATCAAGGAGTTACTGCCGTATGGACGCCCAGTTATCTGCACGGAATATATGGCGCGCGGGGCTGGCAGCACCTTCGATAACAGTCTGCCTATCGCGAAGAAGTATCATGTAGGCGCGATTAACTGGGGATTGGTTGCGGGCAAGACGCAGACCTACCTGCCGTGGGACTCGTGGCAGCGGCCTTATGTGGAGATGCAGCCGACAGTCTGGTTTCATGAGGTCTTCCGGCAGGACGATACGCCCTACCGGCAGCATGAGGTGGATCTGATTCGCGAGCTTACGGGACGCGGGACTAAGTGAGATTCGGATCACGTCAAGCCTGGATGTATGGAATCCAGACCTGCATCGATGAGTCTTCGCGGTTGGCCCAGGCGTAGTAGGGGATGAGCTTGAGCGCGGTTGTGCTCTCGGCCTCTGCGGAGGGTTTTCCGGTTTCATAAAGGGTTTGCGAGGATGGCTCGCTGGCATACCTGCCTGGGCGTTCCAAGGTCATGACGCCGCCGAGAAGACTGGGCTCGAAGTGCGATTTGGTTTCGCCGGTGAGGTGCGCGCTATATCCATAGAATTCTATGGGTGAGCGGCCAGCCTGCTGGTCGAGTTGTTCCATGCAATAGACGATGGGGCCGCGCTGGATGGCTATACGGCCCATGTCGTCGACTACCGCAGGATTGGCGTGGATGAGCTGCGGCTGCATGTCGAAGCCGATCTCGACAATGTCGTTGCCGGACCAATGATTATGTATCGGCAGATACTGACCGGCTTGCACGCCTTCGACTGCTTTGCCGTTAAGCTTGACCGTGGTGGCGCGAGACCATGCGGGAATGCGCACGTAGAGGGTGAACGCCTCGGCTGTTGCTGGCTTGATGTGGAGCTTGACGTCGCCTTCCCATGGGTAGTTGGTCTCTTGTTTGAGTTGTAGCGCTGTGCCGCTGTGCAGACGCCAGTTCATCTCGCTGTTGTCGTAGAGATGGACGTAGACGCCGTCCTCCGATGTGCTGTAGAAGTAGCCGGGGAGCGAGGCTAAGGTGCGTTCGAGGTTGGGCGGGCAGCAGGTGGTGTCGTACCAGGGATTGCGGATCTTGTCGCCGGTCGAGGAGTCGTGGGCGAGCGGGTTGCGATAGCAGTAGAGTTTGCCGTCGAGGGACATGCCGGAGTTGATGCCGTTGTAGAGGGCGCGCTCGACGACGTCGGCGAAGCGGGATTCGCCGGAGGCGGCCAGCATGCGCCAGTTCCACATCATGTTGCCGATGGCGGCGCAGCTCTCTCCGTAGGCCTGGGCGTTGGGCAGTTCGTAGGCGTTGCCGAAAGACTCTCCGTCACTGCGCGCGCCTACGCCGCCGGTGATGTACATCTGGTGTTCGGAGAGGTCTTGCCAGAGCGTGTTGAGCGTGCGCCAATAGGCCTGATCGCCTGTTTCGAGATAGTAGTCGGTCGCTCCGCAGCAGGCGTACATGGCGCGGACGGCGTGGCCTTCGAGCTTGGTGCGCGAGGTGAATGGAATGCCGCAGAACATGTAAACGATCGACGAGGGGCGCAGGTCGAGGCGCGAGTCTCCGTGAAGGATGTAGCCGGCGAGATCGAGATAGCGGCGGTTGCCGGTGGTGCGGTAGAGCTCGATGAGAGACATTTCGATTTCGGGATGGCCGGCAACGATGGGCTTTTGACTGGGGCCAGGGCCGTAGTCGGGCAAGAGGAATCCGTCTACGAATTTCATGCCGGCATTCAAGAGCGTTGGATCGCCGGTGGCGCGGTAGTAGGCGATGGCGCCTTGGAGCAGGTGGCCGAAGCAGTAAAGCTCGTGGCCAACTTCCTGGCTGTGGGGCAGCATACGCTGGGAGAGATGGTCGCCAACATAGTAAGTGTTGAGATAGCCGCTCTTTTCCTGCGCGGCTACGATTGTTTGGATCATCCGGTCGGTGGTTTGGCGTAGTTCGGGCAGGTTTTCGGATTGGAGTGCGAAGCCCACGGCCTCGGCCCACTTATAGATATCGGAGTCGGAGTAGACGGGGCCACGCTGCGGGGCGGACGACCTGCCTTCCAGGCGCAGGAAGTTATCCATGCGGCCGTGTTCGAGTAACTCGCCCTTCATGCTGGGGATGCTGGAAGTTACATTGGTCGAGCGCCGCGGGGACCAGAAGCCCTGCTCGATGACGACGGCGCGGATGGGAACGGTCTTCAGTTTCGCGTACGGAGATTTGCCGAGGTCAAGGACGCCTTCGTCTTTCCAATTAAGCGTGGGAGTCGATGCGCTGGGAGTGTCGGTCAGGAAAGCTTCGCCGTGGGCCTGCGGGAGCATAGACAATGCGGCTGTGGCTGCGCTGGCGTTGAGGAAGGTGCGTCGGGTCATCCTGGGACGAGTGGTCATCTGGGCTCCTGGCATCGAACGTGGCGGCGGATTGTCCGCGGCTTAAAGGCTACCGCTCAGCAAACGTTTTCTACGCGACGGGCACCGCTGCTACTTTGCAATCGCAGATCATCTTAATGCAGGAGTTGAAGCGGCGAATGCACGAACCCATACCGATCCAGGGAAAATGGCTTGGACAGGTCGTCCGCGGATACTTTGCGTATCATGCGGTTCCGACTAATTGCAAATGCCTCGGGGCTTTCCGACACTACGCAGTCGATATCTGGCGACGTTCTCTTATGCAGCGAAGTCAGCGGGATCGCACTACTTGGAATCGGATAGCTAAACTCGCGGCAGAGTTCTTGCCCCTGCCCCGTATTCTTCATCCTTGGCCCAGCGTTCGCTTCGCCGTCAAACACCCGAGGTGGGAGCCCGGTGCGT
>Ga0302325_10007716_pt1 | contig 23779 bp, 15 predicted proteins | sample Palsa_T0_2_FD_201948 | JGI IMG/M metagenome (GOLD analysis project Ga0302325, IMG submission 201948) | Peat permafrost microbial communities from Stordalen Mire near Abisko, Sweden - Palsa_T0_2 | ecosystem: Environmental > Terrestrial > Soil > Palsa > Peat permafrost | place: Sweden: Abisko... | reverse complement strand
TTATCGACAGCGCGGCCGATGATGCGGAAGTTTTACCGCAGACGAAAGGTGAACGACGCCTTATCCGATGCTTGCTCGTCCAACTTCGAGTAGCCAAGCTCTGCCACTGCGTACGACCCGGGCTCCTGGTTGCGATACCAGCTGGGCAGCTCCAGCTAGCCTTGCGGGCCGGAAGCGGCGTTCCCGAAGGTTTGGGCTGGCTCAGAGGCCGTACGCGCCAGAGCTATCCGACCCGACCTCTGGGGCAGTGAGCATTTTCAAGCTTACCCATCAACCGACCGGGATCTTGGTAGCATAGCGATGGATCATCGAGCGTTGCTTCACCACTCGTTCACTAGCAGCCCTGGAAAGGAACGATCTGCCATTCAGCAATGAAGAGATTTCAACCCAGGGGCGATCGCCGTTTAGGAAAGCAGGATCGGCGGCAGGTTCACGTGCTTTACGAAGACGATGCCGTTGTAGTCCTCAATAAGCGGGCCAAACTGCTCGCGGTGCCCGCGGATGACTCCGATACCCCATCTGCGCTTTCTATTCTTTCGGCAGAACTGAAATCAAAGAGGCAACGGGCCTTTGTCGTACATCGCATCGATCGTCACACGTCTGGGATTCTGCTCTTCGCAAAAACCTGGCCAGATCGAGAAGCACTCGTGCAACAGTTTATCCGACACACGCCGGTGCGGGAATATCTCGCGGCAGTTCGCGGTCATCTCCGCTTTAAAGAAGGGACACTGGTTCACTACTTTCGGCAAGAAGGAATGTTTCAAAAGGTGACCACAGAATGCGATCCAAAATCGGCTCGCGCTGAACTTCGCTATTTCGTGGAACATCGCCTTAGGGGCGCATCGCTCGTCCGAGTCTCGCTGGTGACCGGATTACAAAATCAAATCCGTGTTCAGCTTTCAGCGATCGGCCACCCGGTCATCGGCGACAGAAAGTACAATCCATCAGAAAAGCTGGAACGGCGAATTACTCGCGTCGCTCTCCACGCGGCGCGCCTTCAGTTCATTCATCCACGTTCGGGAGAGAGCGTCTGCGTTGACTGCGAACCTCCTCCGGACTTTCAGTCTCTTCTTCAGGCATTAGGGTTCCCAATCCGCAGGGGTCGATGAAGCTCCCGCCATGCAGTTCGCAGCTGCGGAGCCATTCCCGAACAGGACACGACTCCGCCTCCGGTTCCGGCGTCATAGGCGTCAAGGAATTGATCCGAAATTCTTTGACTCGTGGTCCAGAAACGGCGTTCTGGGAGATCAGTCCTGTGACGTCGCCGTCACGTCGGTTAACGCCCTAACGGTAGATGTGTGGAAAGCGGAGCCCGTCCCCAAGCCCAATCGGAGGAAGTCTGACGCGCCGCCCGCTCGAGGAGCCGGCAGATCCCTGGGACGCCGTTGCGATGACGCGAGCTTCGGACGTACCAAGCGATTGATGCGAGCTCCAATCCGTCTGGCGTCCTGAGCGGACCGGAGCCCGGTTTCTGGTAACTTTTGGGGAGCGTTATACTTTTCAAAACCGACTGGTGCGCCAGGGCGAGACAAGGAGCAAGCAGAATGAAATACCGGAAGCTCGGAAATACCGGACTCATTGTGAGCGAGGTGGCTCTCGGTTCGATGCAGTTCGGCGGCAAGATGAATATGGGCAACCTTGGCCAGGAGCAAACCACGGCGATGGTGCATTTGGCTTTGGACAGAGGCGTCAATTTCATCGATACGGCGGACGTCTACAGCCTGGGCGAGAGCGAAACGATGTTAGGTGTCGCCTTGAAGGGCATCCGGGAGGAAATCGTTTTGGCCACCAAGGTCCGGCTGCCCATGGGTGAAAACTTCAATCGGAGCGGCGCGACGCGCGTCAACATCATGCGCGAAGTGGAGGCTAGCCTCCGGCGATTGCAAACCGATTACATCGACCTCTACCAGGTGCACGGATGGGACAGCAACACGCCTTTAGAGGAAACGGTGCGGGCGCTGAACGACCTCGTGCGCCAGGGGAAAGTCCGATATATCGGGCTCTCCAACCTGATGTCATGGCAGGCTGCGACGGCAGTGATGCTTCAGGAGCGCCTCGGTCTGGAAAAATATGTGACGGCGCAAATGTACTACAGCCTCGTCGGCCGCGGCCTTGAGTACGAATTCCAATCATTTGCCGAGTACCACAACATCGGCATTCTGGTCTGGAGCGCGCTGGCCGGAGGATTCCTGAGCGGCAAGTATAGCCGCAACAATCCAGCGCCCGCTGGGACACGCTACGCGGAGGCGGGTCAGTTCGTACCTTTCGATAAGGAAAACGGTTACAAAATAGTCGACGTATTGAAAGATGTCGCCAAGCGGCATGACGCGAGCCCTGCCCGCGTGGCCCTCACGTGGGTGCTGGGACGCCCGGCCGTCAGCGCTGTGATAGTCGCTGCCCGAAAACCTGAGCAACTGGAAGACAACATCCGCGCCGTGGAGCTTCGGCTCTCCGATGAGGATGTGCGGCTGCTCGACGAGGTATCGGACCCGGGTGTTCCCTATCCGAAGTGGATGGTCCTTCAACTCGACACCGCGGAAGACCCGCGTCCAAGAGTGCTCCACCCTGAAAAATACGGAGAGGACGGGCGTTGGAAGGACCTCCGCGGCAGCCGGTGGTCCGGCTGAGCGTTAGCTTCGCCGCGGTTAGCGTGGCATGAATCGCCATTTCATGCGCGTGTAAGCGATCCGAAAGCCTTGACGCTCCGCGTTACGCTGCGAGTTGCTGCCCGCTTCGGCAACCATCATGGCTAAATCGCAGCCACGCTCGAAGGCATATCGCATGCGCTCTCGAAGCAGCGCCGCTTGCAACCCGCGATTACGCATCTCAGGCACCGTAGCGGCGCCGGCGAACAAAGCGACCCCGTCATGGATGCTCAGTGCACCCGCGGCGCCGGGTTGCCCGTCTAGTTCGGCGAGGAAGCACGGACTCTCCTCGCGAGCCGCGGAAATAAGACCGGCTTGGCGAACAAAATCGAGCAGTTCCGGATGTTCGTGCGCCCAGCCTTTCGCGCTCACGGCAGCCCATAAGTGCGCTTCTTCCGGACCTGTAACGCGCACGCCGATATTGCCGCGATCTAGCGCGGCGGGTTTCTCCACCGGCCGATACAGGACGTTGCTGATCTCAATCGGTCTGTACCGGCGGGCACAGAGCAGGTCCAGCGCGGCAACCCCGGCCAGCGGACTCACCTCGTGCAGCACTTGCGCCCCGCGGTCGAGAAAGAAGCGCTCGATCACATCCAGCGACGCCGCGCTCAGTTCCTCGAAAATGCCGAGGCCGAAAGTCTGGGTGAGAGGAGAGTCGATGTAGTCGAAGACCGCGTAGGCTCCGGCGCATTCCATCCACTCCGCGCCGGCGTCCGGGAACAGGCGGCGCCGCGCCTCGGCGAATTCAACGCACGAGCGCCCTTCCGCGCGTTCTAAACGCCTCGAAAGGGCGAGGTCGGAAAATAGCATGTTCGCTTATCGTACCCTGCCGGGCCGCCTCGATAACGCCGATTACTCCTCGCGCAGCAGCGTCAAAGGATCCACCGATAGCGCGCGTTGCGCTGGAATCCACGTCGCCAGCAGTCCCAGCAGCAACATGGCGAGAACTGCGCCGGCCAGCACCACCGGATCGCGCGGGGTCGCCTGATAGACGATGAACGCAAGCACCCGGCTCGCGAAAATTCCGATGAGCAATCCCGCCGCGGAGCCGAAAGCCAGCAGCTTGAATGCCCGGCCCAATGCCGCCTGCAACACTTCCTTGGGTCGCGCGCCGATCGCGATACGAATTCCTAATTCCTTCAGCCGCTTGCTCACTGAGTACGCAGCCATTCCAAAGATGCCGGTGATCGCCAGAACCGCGCCCATCGCGCCCAGCACACCCAGCGCTGCAGTCGCCAAACGCGACGGAAACAGAGCTATCGCCAGTTGCTGGTGCCAGGTTTCGATGAAGACGGGAAGCCCTCGATCCAGGCCCCGCATTTTACTCTGTATCGCCGCCCCGAGCGGCTGCGGATCGCGATAGGAACGCACCACCAGACACGTTTCGGTCATCGGCGCCTGCAGGATGGGCAGAAACAGCGCCGGCTCCGGATCTTCGGTGAGGCTCTCATATTTGCCGTCTTCGACCACACCCACTACTCGTACCCGCGCTCCGTCCCGCAGCTTGAAATGCGCGCCTACGGCGTTCATGGTTGAGCCGAAGATCTTCCCGGCCAGTTCCCGATTCACCACTCCAACGCGCTCCGAGTCTTTATCGTCATGCCAGTCGAAGCCTCTGCCCGTCATCAAGACCGTGCCCGCCGCGTGGAGGTATTCGGGCGATACGTTGTACTTCATGGCGGTCAGAGCGGCGTTCGCCGGCCTGAGATCCGTCGTCTGATCGGTAAAGACCAACGCGGCGAACCCGCCCCCATATAACGGCGGCCGCCCGATCAGCCCCACGGATTCCACGCCAGGAATCGTCCGCACGGAATCGAGCATGCGCTTTTGCATTTCGATCGCCTTATCGCCGCGATAATCCGCGCTATCCAGATCGGTCTCTATCAGCATCGCGTTGCGCGGCTCAAAGCCGAAATTGCTGCCGAGCGAGCGCGCCAGTCCACGCACCGCAACTATCGAAGCTGTCACCAGCACGGCACAGATTGCAATTTGCGCGGCCAGCAACAGGTCCCGCGCGGTAATCCTCCGCCCAACCGCGCCGCTTCGTCCCGCCTTGACGATCTGGTAGGGATCCGTCCGAAAAACCTGGCGCATGGGGACAATGCCGAAGAGCAGCCCGCTAACCAGCGCCAGGGCCAGAGCAACTGCGTAAACGTTCGCGTCCGGGCTAACGGGCATTCCGAGCTGTGGAAATCTGGCAAACGGATTCCACGCGCTCAGTGCGCGCAAGAGCGCAACGCTGCCCCATAGCCCCAGGGCGCCTCCGGCGAGAGAGACCAGCACCGCCTCGGTAAGCAATTGCCGCAGAATACGGTTGCGGCTGGCGCCCAAGGCGAGCCGCAGAGCAACTTCCCGGGAACGGTCGGCGGAGCGTGCGCCAAATAGGCTGCCCAGGTTGGCGCAGGCAGCCAGCAGAATCAATCCCGCCAGCAACGTCAACCCCGTCACGAACGCCTTCACCGGACCGCCTAATAAGTTGCCATAGAGACCCGGGCGGGCCAATCTGAAAGTCGTCGAGCCGTGATCTTTGGGATATGTCTTTTCCAGATACGCGCCAATCGAGTTTAGATCGGCGGCGGCCTGTTCGGGAGTGACTCCCGCCTTCAAATGCCCCAGTGTCATAAATAGCGAATGGGTCCGGCGCTCGTCGAGCGTATTGCGTCCCTCGATCTGCTCCTGGTTCACGATGGGCACGTAGAAATCCGGCGGGCCTATGAGCAGGGTCCCGTGGAATTCCGGCGGGGCTACGCCGACTATGGTGAACGGATGCTTGTTTAGCCGAATAATACGGCCCAATACCCCGCGGTCCCCTTGAAAATGGGCTTGCCAATATGCGTGACTGAGCACGATGTACGGCGCGCTGTTAGGGCCATGCTCATCCGAGCCGTGGAAGACGCGGCCAAGATACGGCTGAACGTCCAATACGTCGAAGTAGTTCCCGCTCACTGCATCGATCCAGGCGCGGGATGGATTTTCGCCCGTGTCCAATGCTACTTGGTCGATGCTAAAGCCCGCCAGACCGTCGAAGCTACGGTTGCGATCGCGCAGATCGAGATAGTCCGGATACGACTCCCACATGTTGTGCTCATCGGCGTGCTCGATTCCGTAGAGGCTCCCCGGCTGAGGCACATTCAGCGGGCGAAGGATCAGCCCGTTCATCACCCCGAAGACCACTGCGTTCGCGCCGATCGCCAAGGCCAGCGTCAGAACCGCGACGATTGTGAATCCGGGCGACTTGCGCAACACGCGCAAGCCGAAGCGCACGTCCTGCATCAAAGTCTCGACAAAATTGCCGCCGAATTGTTCGCGGACTTCCTCTTTGACTCGCGCCTGCCCGCCGAATTCGATGCGCGCCAGCCGTTCTGCCTCCCTCCGATCCAGGCCGGAACGCTCCAGATCGTCGGCGCGGTGCTGGATGTGTGAGCGAAGCTCTTCCTCCATGTCGGCCTCAGTCTGAGACCGATGAAATAGTCTGGCGGCCAGGGAACGAATGTAGGCGGGAAATTTCATATTTCCTCCGGTCGGGCGGCAAGCGCGGAAGCGATGGCCGACACCAGGCGGTTCCACCCCTCCGTTTCCTCTCGCAGACGCTTGCGCCCCGCCGACGTGAGTTCGTAGAACTTCGCGCGGCGATTGTTCTCCGATGTGCCCCAGCTTGCCTTTAGAAGGCCCTGACGCACCAGACGGAACAATGCGGGATAGAGCGCTCCCTGCTCAATGAGCAGCGCTCGCTCGGAGATTTGCCCGATGCGCAAAAGAACTCCGTAGCCGTGCAGAGGGCCCAGAGAGACCGCTTTTAGAATCAGCAGATCGAGCGTTCCTGGAAGAAGCTGGGCTTGGCCGGACATGCACACTCCTAAGATGTCAAGGAGTATATCCCGAACTCCCCTAAGCTGTCAAGGAGAGGATGCGGCGGTGTCAGCGCCAAATGATAATGTCCTAATCGTGCCAAGTAGAAATGTCCTATTGACGAGGTCAGGCTGGGGAGGTGGATTCAGGAACACTTCTCATGACGCAACGGGACCGCGACCGCTTGGTCGCATTGAAGAAAGCCAAGAAGGGCCTGATCACACAACGGCAGGCCGCCGAGGAGATCGGCCAAAGCGAGCGGCATGTGCGCCGGCTGCTGAAGCGGCTAAAGGGCAAAGGCGACGGGGCATTGGTGCATGCCCTGCGTGGGCGGCAGTCCAACCGCAGGCTGGAGGAAAAGACCAAGCAGAAGGCGCTGGAGATCCTAAGTGGAGATGTCTATCGCGGCTTCGGTCCAACGCTGGCGGCGGAATACCTGGACAGCAAACATGACATCCACGTTGGGCCGGAGACGGTGCGAACGTGGATGATCGAAGGCAAGCTGTGGCGTGCCTGCAGGCAGCGAGTCGAGAAGATCCATGCTTGGCGGCCGCGCCGCTCCCGAGTGGGCGAAATGGTGCAGTGGGACACCAGCGAACACGCCTGGCTGGAAGATCGGGGGCCGAAGCTGTACCTGATCAGCATGATCGACGATGCCTCCAGCCGGCTGCACGCGCGGTTCGTGCTGCACGATTCGACAGCCGAGAACATGCGGCTGCTGTGGAGCTATCTGGAGCGTCACGGCCGTCCGGTCAGCTATTACACCGACAAGGCCGGTTTGTTCGTAACCGCGGTGAAGACGGCGAGGTACGCCACCGAAGTGGCCCGCGACGAGCGCGATCCTTTGCCGCCGACGCAGATCGGGCGAGCGCTTCGGGAATTAGACATCGCGTGGATCGGAGCACATTCGCCACAGGCCAAAGGCCGCGTGGAACGCAGTTTCCAGACGGCACAGTACCGTCTGGTGGAAGGTCTGCGGGTGGCCGGCGCAAAAACCTTGGAGCAAGCCAATGCCTATCTGGAAACAGATTTTCTGGTCTGGTGGAACAACACGATTGCCGTGGTTCCAGCCAGCAGCGACGATGCGCACCGACCGCTAGGCAAGGAACACTCACTGGCCGGATCGTTGAGCTATGTCGAGCCCAGACAGGTCAGCGACGGTTATACGATTCAAGTCGACAGCCAGACCTACAAGATTGCACGCAGCGATATTCGTGCCGGCCTGCGCGGAGCCGACGTACGGGTCGAAATTCGGCTCGACGCATCGATGGCGGTACGCTTCGGCCAGCGCTACGTGGCAGTCACCGTTTGCCAGCCGCCTCCCAAAGTGTCCAAGCTCAAAGTGAATGCGAGCAATGCGCGCAAGCCCGCCCAGCCCCGGGCAAAAAGCACCTGGATGCGGAACTTCCACCTGACCAGTCCAGACAAGGCCGCTCTGTCAGTAATCGAAATGTCGCCCACCGTCCGCGGGACAAAACCAATTCGGTAGGCCGGGCAAAAACAGCCCGGCCAGCTTCGCGTTTTATTTATTCAAAGCCTCCGCTCGGAAGTCTCACCAAAGTAATCTGTGCCAGAGAAGCAAAACCCTCGGAGGGTACCCCGCAGGGCCCGGCTGACCGAGGGATTGCCGCCGCTTACTTCGGAGCCAACCCCGTCGCATCGGCTTTGAATCTTCCCCAGGAGCGCGACCTCCCGAAGAATCATTCACACTCTAAACCACACCGCTCCAGTTCCACCCCAAAACCGGACATCTCTACTTGGCAGAGATTAGGACATTTCTACTTGGCGTTGACAGGAGAGGATACGGCGGCCATCGTCGTCAGGCGGCGCGTGACGGGGAGCTCTTCAAAAGCCCGAACCGCATCAAGCTCTCGGCGGTCGCGACCACCGCGTCCTCGTTCGAGCGCGGAGACCAACCGAGTACGCGCCGGGCTTTTTCGCTGCTGGCGTTTCTGATTTTTCCGAGCAGCGGAAGAAGCTGCCGCATGGCAGGGTCGCGCCGGGCGGCGAGCCGCACCGTCCAGTCCGGCAACTGCAGCCGCGGCACCCTTCCCGCGGAGGCGCCGAGACGGGCCCGCAGCATACGGGCTATATCGACCATCGATATCGAATCGCCGGAAACCGCGATGAAGCGTTCGCCCTGGGCGGACGGATGAGTCATGGCGCGGAGATGCAGGTCCGCCACATCCCGCACGTCCACGACGCCGAAATAAAGCCGCGGAGCTCCGGGCATACCGTTCATCAGGCGCTTGATCAGATCGATGGACGGCGAATAGTCCGGCCCTAGAATCGGGCCGAAGATTCCCGAAGGATTCACCACGCAAAGCTCCAGACCGCCGCCTTCGGAGGCAACATAATCCCAAGCGGCGCGTTCCGCGATGGTTTTCGATTTTACATAGGCTGTCAGGTCATTATTCAATATGGTCCAGCTCGTTTCGTCGAACGGCGCGGTCCGCGGCGGATGACCGTAGTAGATAGTCCCGCAGGTAGAGGTCAGCACTACGCGCTTGACCTTTGCGTCGCGAGACGCCCGCAGCACGCGTAGCGTACCTTCCCGCGCAGGCACGATCAGCTCATCCTCGTTTTTGGGCGCAGTAGGAGGAATCGGCGAGGCCACATGCATCACGTAGTCGCAGCCGCCGACAGCTTCCCGCCACCCGGCATCGCGTTCCAGATCGGCCGCGAAAAAGGACAGCCGGTCTCCCGCTTCGACGCCGCCCGCTTTGAGCATCGCGCGCACGACATTTTCCCGATCCAGGCTACGCACCGTGGTGCGCACCTGGTGCCCCGCCTCCAGAAGCTGCAGAACTACGTGCACTCCGACGAAGCCTGACCCTCCCGTAACAAGAACTTTGCTCATGTTCACCTCTCAACCTTAGGACCAGTGTAAGCGCCGTGACCGGGACTATCAATGCTTGAAAGTACGCATTAATTGTGCAAAAGTACGAGAATGACGGTTGACCCTTTCTCCGACATCCTCAAATTGGCCGACGCCCAATCCGTCGTTTCGGGCGGCTTCACGGCCGGCGGTTCCTGGGCCATTCGGTTTCCGGCGTTCGACAAATTGAAATTCAGCGCCATGGTCAGGGGCGGCTGCTGGCTGATGGTCGACGGGCTGGAGGACCACGTGCGCGCCGAAGCCGGCGACGTGTTTCTGCTCTCGGGCCACCGGTCCTTCGTTCTCGCCAGCGATTTGGCGGCCGCGCCAATCGAAGCGGCCAGTGTGTTTTCCCCGCACCTCAGCAAAGTCGCGAATCTCGGCGGCGGTGACGATTGTCTGCAAATGGGCGGCTTTGTGCGGCTGGACCCTGTCAGCGGCGGATTCCTGGCCGATGTTCTCCCGCCGCTGATTCACGTCCGCGCCGCATCCCCCCGGGCAGGGATTCTGCAGTGGCTGCTCGGGCAACTTGTGCGCGAGCAGGGAGCCGAGCTTCCCGGAGCCGGTCTGGCTTCTTCGCAGCTTGCCCAGCTTATTTTCGTGCACATCTTGCGCGCTCACCTGGAAGAATCCGGCAGTCTGACGGTGGGATGGCTGCGCGCGCTCGGCGATAAGCGTCTCGCGCCCGCTTTGAAACTGATGCACGGCAATCCGTCGAGAGCCTGGCAATTGGAGGAGCTTGCCAAGGCGACGGCGATGTCGCGGACCACCTTCGCGCTGCGCTTCAAGACGGCTGCGGGCGTGGCCCCGCTCACGTACCTGACCGAATGGCGGATGCGACTGGCCCAAAAGGCGTTGCGTGAGGAGAATGTCTCGGTCGGCTCTCTCGCTCGAACGTTGGGGTACACATCGGAGAGCGCGTTCAACCACGCCTTCAAGCGCATCATCGGCGATGCGCCCAAGCGATACCGCGCCGCGGTGCGAGCCGCGTCCGCGAGCGCCGGCCATCGGGATCATCCCACAGATTCGCCGGACGCGAGCTAGCGCGCTATTTCGCCACCACCGGCAGCACGATAAAGCTGGCCTGGCCCGCCGCATGGTAGATGCGCTGCGCCGCCTTTTTGTAATCCTCCGGCTTCGCCCAGAAGATGTTCGGTACGAACGTCTGCGGGTTCCGATCGTACAGCGGGAACCAGCTGGACTGCACTTGCACCATCATCCGATGTCCGGGCAAGAAGACGTGATTCGCCGTCGGCAACGCGAAGCGGTAGAGCAGCGGCTGTCCCGCCGCAATCGCCTTGGGATTCTCCAGGCTCTCGCGGTAACGCCCGCGGAAGATGTCGGCCGAAATCATCAACTGATAACCGCCCAGGGCGGCATCGCCCGCCACCTCGTCCGGATACCGGTCAATCACCTTGACCACCCAGTCGGAATCCGTGCCGCTGGTGGACGCCATCAGATTCACCATCGGTTCCCCGCTGATCTTCAGCGGCTCGCGCAGCGCGTCGCCGACGAACACCACGACATCGGGTCTGCCGGATGCCTCGCGCTGATCGTCCACCAGCCACCGCGACCACGACAGGCCGTTGTCGTATCCCACCGGCTCGCTGGGCCTCGCGCGGAACGGCACTGGTTTCGCCGGATCGGATACATATTCCGAGTACGCCGGGTCGCCGGCCGTCGGCGGCGCGAAACCCGCTTTGCCGCCCGCCGTGAGATAGAACGGCGTCGGTTTCACCGTGCAGCCGCTGGCGCAACCGGCCGGCCACGAAGGTAGTTTCAGCCACGTGTCCGTGCCGGTTTCGTACGCGGTCACAGGCGCCACGCCGCTCGCGGGCGCGCCGTCTTTCAGATAGTGGTCGAGAAAAGGCCGCAGGATATTCCGTTGGAAGTCGAGGCCGGTGTCACTGTGGAACTTCAGCGCGCCGAGCGAGCTGGCGTCCTCGATCTCTTGCCCGTGATGCCACGGCCCCATGACGAGGAACACCTTGTCGTTGGTCGTGTCTTTCGGCTTGATGGCCTTGTAGACTGCGATCGCTCCGTAGATATCCTCCTGGTCCCACAGGCTGTGGACCAGCATCACAGGCACGTTCAGCGGTTGCTTAGCGAGGATTTTGTCAACCGCTTGGGGAATCCAACGATTCTAACTTAGGGAGCGGGCTTGCCGCTGCAGCCAGACGATACTGGCGCCGATGCCGGCCTGGAACAGATCGAAGACCAACCGCGCCGAGTTGGATGCGGCCTCGGAATCGAAGAACCATACCACTACTCGTCCCAGAGCCCACGCGCCGGCCAAGGTGAATACCGCGCGCCAAGGGATTCCCGGACGAACCAGCCGAGCCAGGTATCCGAACAACAGCGCCGCGCAGGCTTCCAAAATCACCATGGAAAACTGGAATGCGCCGACGGAAGGAGACCCCACTAATCGGTACGCCAAAATCCAGAAGACGCCCGTGGCCAGCCAGCATCCCGTGAATTTGAGAATACTCTGCCGCTCGATCTGGCCGGCGCGGGCGCGCAGGATCATGAAAAGCGCCAAGCATTCGAGCAAGGTCGCGAAGAGAAAACGCTCGGATGGAAACTCGGAGGCGTTTTCGTAGAGGATCTGGATCATCAGGAACGCCCCTGCCACGGCGCCCATCCGCCAATTCCAAACTCCCGGCCTGACCGCTAAACCGGGCAGCGGAAGGCGACCGGGTAAACGCGCGGGTTGCGCCACGGCTTCGCCAGGCTTCCGTTGAAAGGGTCGAAGAAACCCGGGAGCGGTCTTGGGTCCCACCGTCTCCTCGATCACCTGAATCAGCCGCGCCACGTTCTGGCGGAACATCGAGTTCTTGATTTCGATGGCGTTGCGCCTGGTGAGCGGCGCGATGTCCTTCGGCAATTCGCCCGCTTCCGGCATGGTCGCGTCCTCGATCAGCGCCGGAATCACACGCACCTTCCGATTCAAAGCGCTCACGATCTCAATCCGCACGAAATCGTTGGGATCGTCCAGCCGCCGATGCCCTCGCGAATTGACGGCGCGCACCCACTGCTTGCCGATCAAGGCGATCAAAACGTCGCAAGCCGCTACTTTGTCGGAAATTACCTGCACGAAGTCGTCGCCCGGCCGAATCGTATCGAGGTCCATGAATACGCGATCCGCCCCGAAATGGGCGCTGAGGTGGTCGTACAGACGGCCCGCGTAGGGGCTGGTATCCTCGCGCCGGTAGGAAATGAAAATGCCGGGCATTGGGCTTTATTTGCATATTGTATATCTAAATCAGCGAGTGACTCATTCGCGCGAAATTTATTTCTCGTGATTGCCGGTACTTGCGAGATCGGAGTTCCGCTCCGAACCACTACCTCCCATAAGCTGGACTCAGTTGGTGGCGACCTCACGAGTGCGGTTCAAGCGGCGTGGCGTGGGCGCCGCTTCGAGCCGCACTCCGTGAGTTAAGTCTTACAGCGACCGGCCGCGCCAGTTTGTCCTTTTGAAAACGGGACAATCTGGCGCAACTGGTACCTTTCCGCTTCACTTCCCAGCGTCCCAAGCCATTCATTTAATGGCAGTTCTGTTTTAAACAAGGGATGGCCCCGCGGTTGCCGATAGATGGGTCATGCGACGCTCAATCAAACGAGTCTGCGGCACCTCGATGGTGCTATTGCTGGGTATCGGAACCCTGCTAGCTGACAATTCCAAGATCTCTCCGGACCTGCAGCCTCTGCTTGCTAATCCCTCGAACAAAATCAATGTGATCGTGCAATACAATACCTCTTCGTCGTCCTCCGGCGGTTTGCTCGGCGGTTTATTGGGCGGTCTGATCAATCTGCTCAGCGGAATCCTCAACTCGGTGTTTACAGTGATTCCCGCCGTCTCGGCGACGCTTCAGCCGGCGGACCTGGTCTCGGTGTCGAATCAATCCAACGTGAGTTACATCTCGCCGGACCGGCCCTTGAACGCCATGCTGGACTACACTGCGGCCGCCGTGAACGCGCCCACTGTTTGGACCTCGGGTTACGATGGAACGGGCGTCGGCATCGCGATCATCGACAGCGGAATCTATAGCCACGCCGATCTTAACGCCAAATCGGGCGCCGCCAGCCGCGTGGTGTACCGCCAAAATTTCACCGCCGGCGAAACATTGTTCGACGATTTCGGCCACGGAACGCACGTTGCCGGCATCGCGGCGGGCAACGGAAGCTCATCGGATCAAGCCGGCGCCTTCCGCACCTTCAAAGGAATTGCGCCCAACGCCAACCTGCTGGATCTGCGGGTGCTGGACGCCAACGGCGCCAGCACCGACAGTGTGGTCATCTCGGCCATCCAGAAAGCCATTCAACTCAAGTCACAGTACAACGTTCGAGTCATCAACTTGTCGTTGGGCCGGCCGATTTACGAAAGCTGCACGCTCGATCCGCTATGCCAGGCGGTCGAAGCCGCGTGGAAGGCCGGCATCGTGGTGGTAACCGCGGCCGGCAATCTGGGCCGCAACGGCTATGCCACCGTGCTTTCGCCCGGCAACAGCCCCTACGCCATCACGGTCGGCGCGATGAAGACCGAAGAAACCATGGCTACCACCGACGACCGAATCGCCAGCTACAGCTCGCGCGGGCCGACTTACATCGATCTCACCGCCAAGCCCGATGTAGTGGCGCCCGGCAACACGGTGGACTCGTTGCTTGCTCCCGGATCGACGCTCGCCAACGAGTACCCGGGAAACATCCTTCCCGCATCCGCCTATACTACTTCCACCGCTTCGTCATCCCCGTTATATTTCACGATGAGCGGAACCAGCATGGCCACGCCCGTGGTGGCCGGCGCAGCCGCTCTCATGATCCAGAAGGATCCGACCTTGACACCCGACACCGTCAAAGCCCGGCTCATGAAGACCGCTTCGAAGAAATTTCCGGCCACGAGCACGGCCTCCGATCCTACCACTGGCGCCACGTACACCGACAGCTACGACATGTTCACAGTGGGCGCCGGCTACATCAATATCGCGGCCGCGCTGGCGGATTACGATCAGGCTTATGGCCCCGCGCTTTCGCCCCAGGTCGCCTACAACTCATTGCTGAAGTCAGCGTACGTAGAGACGAATTTCTCGACCGCCTGGTTTAGCAATGCGGGGTTAAGCGTCGCCACGGTCTGGGGTTCGACGGTGGTGGCTCCCGGACTCGCCGGCACGGCGGTGTCGGGAAGCAACGCATCCTGGGGCACCAATGCCTCCTGGGGCACGAATGCTTCCTGGGGTACCAACGCATCTTGGGGCACCAACGCTTCCTGGGGGACCATGACCCAGGGCGAGAAGTAGGCGCCCATGTTGGGACGCGCCGTCGTGCTGAACCTTTCCAGTTCCAGCCGCAAAGAAATCGCCCGGCTCTATGTGTTCACCCACGTAGCGCTGGGCGCCGCGGCGATGCTCGCTAGTTTCTCGAACTGGGAATGCCACGACGTGCCGCGATTTCTCTCCTTCGTTGTAGCCGCCACCTTGGCGTCCGCGATGAAGGTCCGCCTGCCGGGCGTGACCGGACTGGTGTCCGTCGGTTCGTTGTTCGTTTTGATCGGAATCGTAAACCTGAGCCTTTCGCAAACAATGGTGGTAGGCGTTGCATCGATGCTGGTCCAGTGTACCTGGCGCATGACATCGCGGCCGCGCTTGGTGCAAGTGCTCTTTAACGTGTCCGGCCTGGCGACCACCATTTACATCACCAAGGTCCTGTTGCTGTACACCCAGCGTCACTTGCCGGAGCCTCTCAGCCTGGTTCTGGTGGCAGTCAACTATTTCTGCGCGAATACATTTCCCATCGCTTCCATCATCGGACTCACCGAAGGCAAGCGCATACTGCCGATCTGGCGCGAATACCGCTGGATGATCCCTTATTACGTCGTGGGCGCATCCATGGCTTGGTTAATCGGCACCGTGCCCATCGCCACCCAGTGGGAAATTCCCATCATCTGTTTGCCGCTGGTCTACCTGGTTCATCGGTCGAACCGCACGCATACGCACCAGGTGGAGCAGCAAAACAAGCACATCGTCGAAATGAACGCCTTGCATCTCAGAACCATCGAGGCGCTGGCGCTCGCCATCGACGCCAAGGATCACACCACGCACGATCACCTGCAGAGAGTGCAGCTCTACGCCATGGAAATCGGAAAGGATCTGGGCTTGACCGAAGTGGAGCTCAATGCCCTGAGGGCGGCCGCGCTGCTGCACGACATCGGAAAACTGGCGGTGCCGGAATCCATTATTTCCAAGCCCGGAAAGCTGACCCCCAGCGAATTCGAAAAGATGAAGATCCATCCGGTGGTGGGCGCCGAGATTCTGGAACGCGTGCGGTTTCCCTACGCGGTGGCGCCCATCGTCCGCTCGCATCACGAAAAGTGGGATGGCAGCGGCTACCCGTCGGGCCTGCGGGGAACTGAGATCCCCATCGGAGCGCGCATCCTGGCCGCGGTGGATTGCCTGGACGCTCTCGCCAGCGATCGTCAATATCGGCGCGCTCTCCCTTTGGATGAAGCCATGGCGAGAGTGGTAGCCGAAGCGGGCACGGCCTTCGATCCCGCTGTGGTTCGCGCATTGCAAGCGCGCTATCAGGAACTGGAGGCCCGCGCCAAGGCCGCGCCGGCGGAGCCCCAGCCGTCGCTCTCCACCGATATCAAAATCACCCGCGGCAGCGCTCCCGCGGCCGGATTCGAAACGGAAGCTCCGATGCCGGCGGCCGACACGCGCATGCACCCGGTAGCTCGGGCTCGCGCGAGGCGCGCTCCGGCGTCAAAGAAAATCGAAGTCCCGGCGCTGGAGGATGGTGCGCTCGCGCTCGAAGAAGCGTTGGCGGTGGCGGCATTGCGGATTCAAACCCTGGTCGCGCACGACGCGATCGCGTATTTTGTCTGCGACGGCCTGGTGGTCAGTCCGAAATTCGCGGCCGGCGACGACCGGCGGCTCCTTATGGCACTGTCGATCCCGCGCGGCGAAGGATTGGTGGGATGGGTGGCGGATAACGCCAAGGCCATCTTGAACGGAAATCCGGAGGTCGAATCCGGATACGCCGGTTCCTCGGACCGCGCTCCGTCGCTCGCGTCTGCCTTGGCTCTGCCGTTGGAATACTCCGGACAAACGGTGGGCGTCCTGGCGCTCTATCGCAACCAGAAGGACGCCTTCGCGGCGCACGAACTGGTTTCGTTGTTGCCGCTGTGTCCGGCGCTGGCCGCGCTTTTCGCTCAGCACACTACCGACCTGGCTAGCCTCGGGGCTTCCGTGTCGGCGGATTCGCCGGCGCTCGATGTCTCGTCACTGAATCGTGAGCTGAACGGCGTTGGCCGCCACGCCTAGCGCCGTAAGTAGCACGGTCACATTGCCGCTACCCGCCAGCGAATGCGGCAAGACGGCGTTCACTTGATCCAGCCCGGCGAACGATCCCTGCGTGCCCGCATATTTCACGTCCAGGTTGGTCCCGCCGACCGACACCGTCACGCCCGACGTTCCCGCTGCCTGTAGGCCGGTCCCGAACAGAAACAGGTAAGCTTCGTCGGTTGAAGATCCCAGGCTGACCGGCGTCGCCACGATATCACCGCCGCTCACCGTGTAGACCTGCTCGACGGTTTTCGTGTTGTCGGCATGGTAGAGAATCACGTAAGCCGCCGCCAGTCCGTCGCTGTTCAGTTCGAATACGCCCGGGGCGACCGCCGCGATCTGCACATTTGCGACCGACTGTGTTCCATCGCTGCTGTTCACGACGATTTGAGCGGCGCCGGTCGCCACGCCGGGTGGAATTTCGAAGTTCACCTGTGTCGATTTCACATACAGGAGCGGGGCCGGCGACGTGGCGCCGGAGGAGTCCACAATTGAGACCGACGTTCCGCCGAAGCTGGTCGGCAAAGGCAGCGACGTCGCCCCGGGAGTGCCGTTCGCCAGATCGCTCCCGTATGCGGTGGCCAGCGACCCAGGAGCAATCGCGGGGGCCTCGGAATTGGCGGCCGAAACGACGGTGGCTTGCGGTGTTGGTGGTGCGGACCAAAAGGCATTGAAAAGGACCAGAGTCCCTCGATCGGGCCGCTGCAGTTGTCCAATAACGGCTAGGTTTGGGAGTCCCTGGCCATAGAAGTCCCCAACCGCGATCCCTCTTGGGTTTGGGCCAGAAGGAAACTGCATCTCGGGCTGAAACGTCCCGTCCCCTTTGCCGAGCAGCATGCTCGCTTCGCTGAGTCCGCAGCAGTCGGCCAGCAACAGATCCGGTTTTCCGTCGCCGTTTAGATCGGTGATGGCAATCATCGGTGGCCCGGTATTGGTGTTGCTCAACAGAGGCGCCTGAAACCCTCCTTTCCCATCGCCAAGCAACACCGCCACTTGATTCGGGCTGCCCTGAAACGCGGTGACCACGTCCAGCTTTCCGTCACCGTTCAAGTCTCCCAGCGTAAGCGCGGCCGACGCCGTACTCCCCGTGGCCTGCTGCACCAGCGGCCCCGGCAGCATGATATTGACCGGCGCCTGAAACGTCCCGTCGCCTTTTCCAAGCAGCACCGCGACTCCGCCCGGCTGCGTTTGATCGGAGTTGTTAAACGCCACAATCAGATCCGGCTTGCCGTCTCCATTCAAATCGCCGCTCACGGCGGAAAGAGCAACCAGGCCGCCCGCGAGAGCTACATTCTTCGCGGGCTGAAACGCGCCGCGGCCATTTCCGAGATACACAAGAACGCCGCCGGCCGAGCTTGCCGCTGCGACATCAGGTTTTCCATCTCCATTGAAATCGGCGATCGCGATCGAGCTCAAACTGCCGTTGGCCGGAAATGTATTGACCGCGCCGAGCGTGCCGTTGCCGCTTCCTAGCAGCACGTCAATTCCTGCCACATCCGCCGCAATAACGTCGATGTTGCCGTCGCCATTCAGGTCGGCCAAAGCCAGTGCACCCGGCTGTGTTCCGAGCGAATACGTGACCGGGCTCGCAAAGTTGCCGCTGCCCGTGCCAAGCTTTACATAGATGTTCCCGGCCTCCGCATCCGTTATCGCCAGATCCGGATGACCATCCCCGTTGAGATCGGCGGTGGCAATGCTCGTCGGACCCGACCCGATGTATTGGAGTTGTGGAATCGCTACAAATCCATCGCTCGCGACATAAAACAAAAACAGGCCGCTGCTCAGGTTGTCAGCCGTGAGCAGCGATGTGCTGCCGTCTCCGAACGAAAGGATCGCGAGGGATACTGCCTGGGAAGCGGCAACATACTCATTGGCCGCCTGAAATGTGCCGTCTCCGTTTCCCATCATAATGGCCATTGCGCTCGCAAATTCATCCGCTATTATGAGGTCCAACTTTCCGTCGCTGTTCAAATCGGCGCAGGCCAGATAACCGCTTCCCGTTCCCGTCGCGGTAGACACCGCCGGCTGAAATGTTCCGTCCCCTTTGCCCAACAGCACCCACACTTTATTTACATACGCAATGCCCGTGACGTTATCCAACGCCACAAGATCTACTTTGCCGTCGCCATTGAAATCGGCGGCGAGGATGGTCCCGGGAAAATTTCCCACGGTATAGCTCACGGGCGAGGAGAAGCTTCCGTTGCCTTGGTTGAGTAGTACCGAGACCGTGCTGGCCGATCCAATGGAGTTGTTCGTTACCGCCAGATCGGTGGACCCATCGCCATTGAAGTCCGCGGTCGCTAAATAGTACGCGTACATCCCGGCAGGGAATTTTGCAGGCGCCTGAAACGTACCATCGCCCTTGCCAAGCAAGACGACGACGTTACCTTGCCCTGAGGCGTCGGTTTCCGTCGCCGCTAGATCCGCAAATCCGTCTCCATTGAAGTCTGCCGCGAGGAGGCTGGGCCCTATCCCAGGGACTGGGTAGAACGCGGATGAGAGTGTGGTTCCATCGGCGTTATACAAATTAACAGTGATCCCGGACGAGGTTATGACAGCACTATCGCCGACGCCGTCGCGGTTGAAATCGCCAAGCGCTACCAGTTCGTGTGCCTTAGGTGCCACAGTAATTGACGCCGATGAGGCAGAGCGTGGGCTCGATTTTAGCAGGGGCGAGAAAGGTCCCCTCGTCTTGGGGGCCGGTAGCTCGGGTATCCCGGGTAGCCCGCCGCAAATATTCTTAATCTGGGTTATGATGGGGTTCTCCATGGGGGCCCTTCATTTTGATTGTGGTCGGGGAGAAAGGTGCCAGGGCCACCGTTCAGAGAAGGCGCCGCAAAGATGTCGCCGTTTTCTTGGATTAAGTAATAGTCGGTCTCTTTTCCATTCGTTTTGATCACGACCTTCGTAAGCTCTTGAAGGCCGTAGCGGAAGTATATCGCATACGCTTGGGCAAAGGGGAGATCTTGTGGTGGCACGTAGAACGCCTGACACGTGACGTCTTGCGCAAACACTGACTGCGCCAAACTGCAAGTCAGCAGACAGCCGAATAGGAGACGTCGAAGCACCATTGGGACCCCCGGACACAAAAATTCTCGCATTCAACGAACTGCGAAGTCCAGAAAGACGATCTGAAATTTTCTGACAATATTATTGTTCAGAGAGTTGCGTGGCTGTCGGGACGCGCCCGCTCCTCGGGCCGCGCTCCTTCGCTCGCGTCTGCCTTGGCTCCGCCGTTGGAACACTCCGGACAAACGGTGTGCGTCCTGACGCTCTATCGCAACCAGAAGGACGCCTTCGCGGCGCACGAACTAGTTTCGTTGTTGCCGCTGGCCGCGCTTTTCGCTAATCACACTACCGACCTGGCTAGCCTCGGGGCGTCCGTTTCGGCGGATTCGCCGGCGCTCGTCAAATCGTCACTGAATCGTGAGCTGAACGGCGTTGGCCGCCACGCCTAACGCCGTAAGTTGCATGACTACCGCAGACTAGGCGACCGCTCGGCTTCGTTGCTGCATTTTCCGGCGAACCAGCCCAATCCCTAGCAGCCCTAAGCCAACTAACGCCACATTCGAAGGCTCAGGCACAGTCGACCCGCCGCCGCTGCTGGACGCTTTCCAGCTTCCTTGATCGAAGGAATTCCCTCCTTGACCCTCTGCTTGACCCACCGGCACGTTGCCGAAGTCGCGGGTGAGCGCCGTCACATCGGACCCGTACCCCGTCTCCACGGTGTATGTTTGTGATGTTGTTGAGCCTGGGTCCGGGTTCTGCAAAAAGACATACCACTCGCTAATGTTGCCGCTCAGGTCGGTGTCGACGGCAAACGTAACCGTCGAAGGAGGAGAAGCGTTCGTAAATGTCTGGACTCCATCCGTAAAGCTGTAAATCGTCGGCGTGAAGCTGTAATCCACCAGGCTATCGCCCAGCGGCGAGGCCAGCGTGAAGTATCCACTCACGGAGTCGCTCTTCGAGTAGGTTGGTGGCTGTGCGAAGGTGAAGTCGTTTCCTGTATAGGTGTACGTGATCGTGCTCGCCGCGAGCGGCAGAGCCAGGATGCAACCGGCAAAAAGCATAAACGGTATTGATTTCATTGAGCCTCCATGGCATTTAGGATTTCTGTCCTTGGTTGCCCTCGGAGCGCGAAGGCGGAGGAGAATAGTACTTTTGTTGCGAAGCTGTAACCCAAGATCCTCCTAAGGACTACAGCGTTTATACCTACAACGTTCTAAAATAACGTTAGAGCGGTTCTGAAATTTTCTGAAAGGCCTTGTTCTTAATGGGTTCGGGGACGACGAAGATCGAGCGCCGGGCGGTGAAGTATCATTTCGGCGACTTCGAACTGTTCCCCAATCAGGGAGCGCTGTGGCGGGCTGGCGAGCGAGTCCCCTTGATGCCCAAGCCGTTGGCCACGCTAGTCGTACTGGTGGAGCATGCGGGCGAGACGGTCTCGAAGGACGATTTGCTCTCGCAGGTCTGGCCTGATACCGCGGTAGAAGAGAACAATCTTACTCAGAGCGTCTCCACGCTTCGGAAGGCGCTCGGCGAGAAACGCGGAGAGAACCGCTTTATCGCCACCGAGCCCGGCAACGGCTACCGCTTCGTCGCCCAAGTAATAAGGATAGACGACCCGCCTCTCGCGCCCCCCGAAGCCGTCATCTCTTCCGATCCGAGCGAGCAGCCCGTCCATTCGAGCGAGGGCCGGCGTCCGGCGTGGCTGTTCCTGTTCGCGGCTATCGGCCTGCTCTGTCTGGTTGCCGGTGTTTGGCTTTTCATGCGCCGCCCCGCCGCGAAAGCCAACGCGCCGAAATCGGTTGCTGTTCTCCGTATTCGCGATCTTTCGAAAGGCACGTCCGAAGCGTGGCTACAAACGGCGCTATCGGAGATGCTGACGTCGGAGCTCGCCGTTGGCGGGAAGCTGCGTGCCGTCCCGGCCGAAGATGTGGTCCGATGGCGAAGCGATCTGGGGACTTCATCGGAACGGGCGGATCAAGTGGAGCTGCTGCGTCTGGCGCGGCGCAATTTCGGAGCCGACACGTTTGTGCTCGGCACGTACGTGGTGACGGGCACGTGCCCGGATTGCCAAGTGCGGGTCTATCTCGGATTGTTCGACGCCAGGACTGGCGACAGCCTGGCGACCATCATTGATGAAGGCCCCGCGCAAGGGTTGCTCGATCTGACAACGCGCCTTGGCGCCAAGCTGCGCGCCGGACTTGGGGTCGGCGGAACGCCGGCAACGCCGCCTGCAGGGCCGGCGCCCAGCGCTATGCGGGAATATGCCGAGGGTTTGAAGGCGCTGCGGCAGGTTGATCCCATGGCGGCGAGAGATCATTTGCAGGCGGCGGTTAGCGCTGATCCGGGAAATGCTCTGATCCATTCGGCTCTGGCGGATGCTTGGTCCGCGCTCGGTTACTTAGCCCGTGCGAACGAAGAAAATCGGCGAGCGTACGAGCTTTCCTCTACGCTAAGCCGCCTCGATCAGCTCGGAATCGAGGCGCGCTATCGGGCCAGCGCGCAACAGTGGGATCGCGCGATCGAAATCTACCAAACCATTTTTCGGCTCTTTCCCGACAGTTTGGAAGATGGCTTGAACCTGGCCAAGGCTCAGCATCGAGGAATGAAAACTGCCGATGCGAGCGCGACCTTGCAGATTCTCCGCCGCTTGCCGAAACCCGCCGGGGACGATCCGCGCATCGATCTGCTCGAAGGCCACAATGCCGGCGTCATCAGAGACTATGTAAAGACGCGCGACTATGCCCGCCGTGCGGCGACCGAAGCCCAGGCGCGTGGCGCACGATACGTGTTTGCGCGGGCCCGGCTGCTGGAAGGCGGCGCGATGCAAACTCTCGGCGATCCGAATTTCTATGCGGTCCAAAGCGAGGGCCGGAAAGTTTGCGAAGAATTAGGCGATCGCCAGTGTGTCAGCTATGCGTGGCGCATTCACGGTAATTACCTGTACTATACGGGACGCTTCGGAGAAGCCCAACAAGCTTATTTGGAAGGTATCAGAGCCGCCCGCGAGCTGGGTGATCGGGCGGAACTGGCAAATCTTGCGACCGGCTTGGGGGTCGTAGCAGAGTCCAATCTCGAATGGGGGAAGGCGGAACAGAGTTTTCTGGAAGCTGTCTCCCTGAAGATCGAGACCGGATACGAGCCCGGCGAGGAGCAGCTCCAGCTCGCCGAACTCTATTTGCGAACCGGCAGGCTTTCGGATGCAGCCCGCGAAGCTGACACGGCATTTTCCGAGGCGAGGAAGACGAACGCCCGTGAAGAGTCCGGCGAGGTCTTCTTACTGCGGGCAACTCTGGCGAGGTTAGCCGGCCGCCTTGATACCGCCCAGGAAATGGCCGAGAAAGCTGTCACCGAACTGCGCGTTTCCAATAGCAACGCCTTGCTGGCGCTGTCTGCCGCCTCGGCCAGCTCGATTCTTACCGCCCGCGGCGACCTGGCAAACGCGGAAAAGCGCCTGGCCGGAGTGAGCGTCGGCAATTTTACGGAAGGTCAAGGGAGCATCGAACTGGCGCGCGCCGAGTTGTTGCTCGCCAAGGGACAGTTCCAGCAGGCCGCCGACCAGGCCAAGCGCGCCGCCGCAGATTTCGCGACCGCTCACCTGGACGAAAAGTCTGCCGCCGCCTTGGTGACGGAAGCCGATGCGCTCGAAATGTTGGGACACAACTCCGACGCGCTTCGAGCCTCCGAGGAAGCGCAACAAAAAGCTGCACGAATGCCCTATCCGCTAGCCGTCACCTTGGCGCGTCTGGCGGTCTGGCGGCTGAGCGGCGCCTCCGATTCCGAAGTGCCCGCGGATTTGCACGCCAGCGTTGTCAGTTTAAAGAATCCCGAGCTCGCCCTCACGGAGGATTTCGACCGCGCCGTTCGAGCCAAGCGCGTCGGCAGTCCTAACGCTCGCCGGTTGTTCGAAGCGCTGGCGAATAAAGCGGCCAGCCGCGGACATCTCACCCTGTCGCGCCGTGCCCAGGTGCTGGAACAGTAACAGTAACAGTGCGCGCACCTCTCCATTGGCGCCGAACTCGCACCCGACTCTTTATTTTATCGATGCAGCGGCCTGATTAGGC
>Ga0302325_10007713_pt1 | contig 23788 bp, 20 predicted proteins | sample Palsa_T0_2_FD_201948 | JGI IMG/M metagenome (GOLD analysis project Ga0302325, IMG submission 201948) | Peat permafrost microbial communities from Stordalen Mire near Abisko, Sweden - Palsa_T0_2 | ecosystem: Environmental > Terrestrial > Soil > Palsa > Peat permafrost | place: Sweden: Abisko... | reverse complement strand
CTGCACGTTTTTCGTGGTAGCGCTGCAGGCCGGCGAAAGCCTGTGCGTCGGCTACCAGCTACTGGTCGATATGACCGTTATTGTCTACTTCATTCCGCTTCTCTAAGTGTTCGGCGCATCCTGGAAGTATGGACGTAAGTGGAGCGCCGGCATGGGTATTGTCGTGACGATTGTTTCCATCGTCGTGTCACTCATTCCGCCGGGCGATGTCAGATCTGTCTGGTTATTCGAGTTCAAGCTGCTGGCGGGATGCGCCGTGCCGATCGTGGCGGCCCTAGTGTTTTGCAGATATTCAGCGCATAGATTGATTGGCTGGCGCATCCGTCGCGGTGCGGCTACGTAGCGCGGCATCGCATGAGCAATCACCATCGCTCGCCAAAGTGTGGTCGAGGAATGGGAACTGTTGCTACCCGCTGTATTCCTTCAGCTTATTATGCAGCGTCTTCAGGCTGATGCCCAAAATCTCCGCGGCGCGCGTCTTGTTGTTGTGGGTGTGTTCCAAGGTCCTGAGGATGAGGCCCTTCTCGGCGTCCTCCACCGTCGTGCCGATGCTGAAGCGCACGGATTCAAAGTCGTCCGGCGCGGCGGCCGCGGAAGCTCCGGCGGCCGCCGCCATCGCGGCGCGGCCCTGCAGGAAGGCGGGGACATGCTTGAGCTCCACGGTTCCCTCGCCCGCCAGAATCACGGCGCGCTCCAGCACATTCCGCAATTCGCGCACATTGCCCGGCCAGGAGTGCCGCTCGAAGGCTTCCAGCACGCCCGGCGAAATGCCGGTCACGCGGCATTCATGCTTGCGGTTGAGGCCCGCTATCAGCGCTTCGGAAATGGGCGCCACATCTTCCTTGCGCTCGCGCAAGGGCGGCAGATGAATATGAAAAACGTTCAGCCTGTAGAACAGGTCTTCGCGCAGGTGGCCGCCCCGTATGGCTTCGTCCGGCACTTTGTTGGTGGCCGCCACCAGCCGCACGTCCACTTCGAATTCGGTCTTGCCGCCCAGGCGCCGCACCTTGGAATCTTCCAGGATGCGCAGCAGCTTGGCTTGTGTGGGCAGGGGCATCTCGCCGATCTCGTCCAGCAACAGCGTGCCGTGTTGCGCCAGCTCGAAGCAACCGGAGCGCCGCTCCGAAGCGCCCGTGAAGGATCCCTTTTCATGCCCGAACAATTCGCTTTCGATCAGGGTCTCCGGGAGCGCCGCGCAGTTGATGGCGATGAACGGCCCTTGCCGCCGTTGGCTGAGCTTGTGCAGCGTGCGCGCCACCATCTCTTTGCCCGTGCCGCTTTCTCCGGTGATCAGCACGCAAGCCTTGCTCGGCCCGGCCTGCTGCAGCAGCGCAAAGATTTCCCGCATTTTGGGGGACGCGCCCACCAACTCGCCCAGTGAGCCATTGTTGGCCAGTTGCCTGAGCAGCGTCTGCTTGTCGTTGTGCAGAGTCGCATGCGCGGCCGCCCGGCTCACCAGCACCTCCAGGCTCTTCGGCTGTATGGGCTTCTCCAGAAACCAGTACGCGCCCAGTTCGTGCACGGTGCGGACAGCCGTTTCGACATTGCCGTAAGCCGTCAGCACGATGGTGGGCGGCATATCGCCCATTTCCCGCAGTTTTTCGAGGAAGCCGAAACCGTCCAGACCGGGCATGTTCAGATCGGTCAGGATCACGTCCGCTCCGTGCCGGCTCAGGACTTCGAGCGCTTCATTGCCATCGGATGCGGTTTCCGCCGTCATGCCCCAGGCCGATACCATAGCCGCCAATCCGCTGCGCTGAGCGGGTTCGTCGTCAACGATCAGAACTCTCAACAGATTTCGATCCTTTCAGGTTGTTTCGTTCTTATTGTAGCGCCCGCCACACCTGTAATCGGAACACCCACTGCTAGCCGAAGGTTGTGCTTGCTTGGGTGAACTGCCGATTTTGCGATAATAATAACAACTAGGGCTCATGGTCTTCGAAACGGTCCGACGCGCCCGCCACCGTATCCTCGCCAACGAGGCAATGCGGTATGGCGCCTATTCGCTCAGCGCGGCGTTGGCCACGCTCATCCTGCTGCTATTGCTGGGAACCCAGATCCTCGGTTGGGCATGGCTATTCCTGCTACCGGCGATCACGCTGGCCGCGGGGGCATACATGACTTGGCGGAGCGCGCCGTCCCCCTATCGGGTGGCGCAACACGTGGACCACAGCCTCAAGCTCGCCGATGCCCTCTCCACGGCGCTTTTCTTCGCCCCGATTGATCCAGCCGATCGCGGTGATCGCGGCGGCGACATGCGGCGCGCGCAGTGGTCGCAAGCCGAACGCATTGCCGCCAGCGTGGATCCGCGGCGCGCCATCCCGATCCGGATGCCGCGCGCACTGTATGGAACCGCCCTGCTAGCCCTCGCCGCAGGCAGCCTCTTTGCCCTGCGCTATGGATTGGATCGCCGATTGGATCTGCGCGCGCCGCTGGCGCGCATCGTGCAAGACAAACTGGGCTACCCCGAAGCGCGGCAGGCGGCGCGCAACCGCCAGATCCCGGCCGCGCACGATCCCAAACGCCCCGAAGAGACCGGCCAATCGCTAAACGATTCCCAGCAGAAGAGCCCGGGCGAATTGGATGCGGCGCCGGACTCTGCTCTGGACACCGTGGGCGTACCGGATGTCGACAACAATACCGCATCCAGCCGCCCGGACACCTCCAAGCTGGCGCAATCCACGCAACTCGAAGGCGAACGGAACAAGAGCGAGGATCCCGACGGTGTCAGCGCCAACCCGGGAGACCAGCAATCTGCCGACGGCCGGAAGGGTCCATCCGCAGGCAAGCCCGGCAAACAGGGACAGGGCGACGACAAACAGGCTTCCGGCAATCCCGGTGAAAACTCCGGCCTGCTCGGCAAGTTCCGCGACGCCATGTCCAGTTTGATGAATCGCATGCGGCAGCAGGGCGGAGCCAAGGGGGCGCAGCAGCAGGCGGGCGCGCAGAACGGTGGCCAGCAGAAAAGCCAGTCCGGCAATACCGGACAGAGCGGCAAACAGGGCCAGCAACCGGGAGACGGGCAGCAGGCCGATGCGAAAGATGGACAGCCGGGGGACGATAGCCAGAACGCGCAGAATTCGCAATCGGGCAGCCCCGGCGAGAGCGGGCAACAGCCGGCTACCAAACAACCCGGCAGCGGCATTGGGCGGCAGGACGGCAGCAAAGACGTGAAACTCGCCGAACAGCTTGCGGCCATGGGCAAGATCAGCGAGATCATCGGCAAGCGTGCGGCCAATGTGACCGGAGAGCTTACCGTGGAAGTGGAGAATAGCAATCAGCAGTTGCGCACGCCCTACGCGCAACGCGACGCGCATCACGAGCAGGCCGGCGGGGAGATCAATCGCGACGAGGTCCCGGTTGCATTGCAGGCCTACGTGCAGCAGTACTTCGAGCAAGTGCGGAAGCAGGCTGCCAGGCAGCGGGCGGAGCCGGCCAAGCCGGGGTTGTGATGTAGCGTGGGGCGGAACTCCAGTCCTGCGTCCCGCCTTGCGAAAAGGTCCACGCCGGCCTGTTCGGGGCGGTAATATAAATTCTCAGAGAAGCAGCCACAGAAATGGAAGTGCACGTTTCAGGGGGAACTGGAAGCGAAGCTGGAAACGTCTGCCGCCCTGCAGGGCTGCAGCCCCGGCCAATTGGTGGAGGATGCGCTTTCGCGCCATTTCGAGGAGGATGCCCGCTTCATCGAGGCCGTGAAGCGCGGCGACGTGGTTTTGCAGCGGCGCGAGTATCTCACTCACGACCAAGTGGGCCAGCGCCTTCAGCGGTTCCTGCAAACCTGATGGAGGTCCGCTAGTCGTTGCCCGCGGCGAAAGACCTGCCGTAGATTGTGGTTTATCAAGTCATGGACTACGCCGTTGAAATCTCGCGCATCTTCCACGGTGCGCAGGACTGGCCATAAAACCCCAACCGTGTTTCTTTCGGGCAGAAGCTCAAGGTTCGAATCCGAGCCAAATTATCCCTACCGGGACGAAGCGCTCACGGAAACCTGTTGCAGCGCCGCTTCCATTCTCGCCAGCCGCTCTTCGAGAGACCGGATCTGTTGCCCCTGGGCCTGGATCTGTTCCTTCTGTGCCGCAATCGTGCTGTTCTGTTTCTGCACTTCGTTCAGCAGCATGGGACCCAGCACCTGGTACTTTACGGTCTCGATTTGCCCGTCGGCTGAGCGTGCCACCAGATCCGGATAAACATCCGCTACCTCTTCGGCGATCAGTCCATATTGAATCGGCTGCGACCCGTCGTTGTACGGCTTCTTGTAGCGAAAGGTGACTGGCCGCAGGCGCAGCAACCCGCTGCTGGCGTCCGCCATGTCCTGGATGTCCTCTTTGTAGCGGCGGGACGACGAGATAGTGCCGAGGTTACCATTCGAGTCGATCATGACCGGCACAGCGTTGTTGACGCTGGTAGTGACGCCATAGATGCCCGCGATGAAGGCGCTGGTCTGAGTAGCCGCGGTTCCGATGCGGATGGCGCCGCTGTCGCTGGCGACGCCCTGGCTCCCGATATCGATGTTGCTGCTGGTGGTGGCGATGTTGACGCCGGCTAGAAGCCCAACGGCGATGTTATTGCTTCCAGCGGTGTTCGAGTCCAGCGCACCCCAACCAATGGCCGTGTTGTCGTTCCCTGTAGTGTTGACTAACAGGGCGTCGTACCCGCCGGCTGTGTTGCCCAACCCGGTAGTGTTGGCGCCCAGCGCGGAATAACCGCTGGCTGTGTTGTCGTTCCCGCCGGTGTTGGATTGCAACGCTCCGTTACCGGTAGCCGTATTGGCGGACCCGGTGGTGTTGAAGTGTAGCGCATACAAGCCGGTGGCGGTGTTGACGAATCCGGAGGTATTGGAGTACAGCGCGTAGTAGCCGGTGGCCGTGTTGCTGTACCCGGTGGTGTTGGAATACAGCGCGGAGACGCCGTTGGCCGTGTTGTCGGCCCCGGTGCTGTTAGAAAACAGCGCGGAGGCGCCATCGGCCGTGTTGCCGCTTCCGGTGGTGTTGGGATTTAGGGCGTTAAAGCCCACGCCCGTGTTGAAGCCGGACGGACCGCCCGGCTCTTGTATTCCAACGCCGGCTGGCCCTTCCGGTCCCGTTGGACCTTGAGGCCCCAACGGCCCTTGCAGACCGACTGGCCCTTGTGACCCCGTCGCGCCCTGGGGTCCCTGCGGCCCCTGCGAACCTGTTGGCCCTTGGGGACCAGCCGGCCCAGCCGCACCTGTCGCTCCTTGCAGACCAGTCGGCCCAGCCGGACCCGTTGCTCCTTGAGGACCGGCCGACCCTTGAGGCCCTTGAGGTCCCGAGACCGTCGCCGAGGTCTGCGTTGTTCCGTTGGGGAAGGTGATTCCGTTCCCATCTCCTTCCAGCGTCAGATTACCGTCCACTTGCGCACTGCCCTTGACCTCCAGCGGTGCCGCCGGTGTCTGCGTGCCGATGCCCACGTACCCGTTCGGCTGAATCCGCATATACTCCACAAATCCGGTCGCGCTATACAGTGCGGTACCCCCCTTGCCAAAACGCAGGGCTTTCGTGGGATCCCAGTAGAATGCCGGACCAAAGGTATCGGAAGCAAACAACGTCATGTAATCCACAGTCTGCGCCACTCCAAGCTGTGCGAAAGGAGAGGTGGCGGTTGGGCGGACATCCATCGAGATAGCCCCCGCGGTCGTCCCCACGCCGATATTGCTGCCATTCTGGTACATCACGGAGTTGCCCACGTCCCCGCCTGGGTCCGTGAACATGGCGATGTAATCGGTCGATCCGGCGCTGGTGAAGGATGGCACTACGGCTGCGGCCGTCTTGGCACCCACCGCCGTCGTTGACTGGGCGGGCTGCGCCGCCTCGGATGGCAGCACCGAAGTTGACGAGCCAGCCAATAGGTACGCCGAGGCCGGCCGGCCCCCGAGCGTGTCGGAATCGCCGGCTTTCAGCGCGTAAGGCACGCTCACCAGCAATACCCGAGGCAGATCGACTTCACCTGGCGCATAGAATTTCGCCTGCAACCAGCGTGGTTCGCCGGCAGCAAACAGTTCCAACGGGATCCCCCCGTTCTTCGTCGCGCCGAGCAAGACCGTGTAGTTGCCACTGGCGTCCAGCTCGACGTTCTGGTCTTCGCTCCACAGGGGCGTGCCGCCTTCCGGTTCGCCATATATCGCGAAAGTGGCGCCCACCGGCCCGGTAGGCTGATTCACCGGAAGATGCAACGACCCGGCGAAGTGCACGAGTTTGGGAACGACGGTAACGGTGGCGGTGCTCTGCGTTTGCTGCGCGCTCGCGATAGCAGCGAGGCACAGGAGACAGACAGCGGCTAAACGGCTCTTACCGAGTGGGTGCATGTGACCTCCAAGTCAGGGAGTAAATTCAACCGGGATTTCTCCCAGTCGGCAAACAGTATACACCCAATTTCCGGAAGTCGATCCTATTTGTCGCGATTTTTCGGCGGTTTTTCGGCGATCGCTCGGGAGCGAGGGGTTTCGCCCATTTGCTCGCGGCGCGGACGAAGTAAGGCGGAGTTGGCCACAGCCGGGATTGGGGCAATCTGCGCCGAACGGGTCCCGCAGGCATATCCCGAAAGACTTGGAGGTCCGCCCCGCATGCTATGCTGGCATGCGGATGTTTAGTCGCCAGCGCCGCAAAGCCCGGTTTCTGTTCGGGTTGTCCGACATCCTTCTCACCTCCCTGGCGTTCGAGGCCGCCTACCAGACGCGCAGCCTGTTGCACCTGGAGCGCAGCTTCTACCTTATCCTTCCCACCAAGACCCTGGTCCTGGGCTTTGCCGTGGCTGCCTGGCTGCTCGCCGGGCTATGGCTGGGAGTTTACGAAAGGCTGGATGCCGGCGACCCGCGCGTGATTCTGCGCGACTCGTTCCGGCAATGCGCGTACGGCGCCGTGGCCCTGGTGGTGTTGGAGTTCGTGCTCCGCCTGGATCTGAGCCGCCCTTTCCTGGCGCTGTTCATCGTCTACGCGTGGGTGCTTCTGTTTTTGTTCCGCCTGTTTTCGGGCCGCCTGGCCGGCGCAATCCGGCGCGAATTCGGCGGTCCGCATTTCGTGATGGTGGCCGGCACCGGCGAGCGCGCCCGCAAGCTGGGCGAGGCGCTGGAACGCTCGGCGAATTATGGCATCCGCCTCACGGGTTTTCTCGCGCCGGAACCGGACAACGCGCTCAGCGAGATCCGCTTGGCATCCACTTATAAGGTTTACCCCATCGGCGAACTGCGGCAACTGCTGCGCAACGGCATCATCGATGAAGTCATCTTCTCAGTGGGCAGCGAGACACTGGCGCAACTGGAAGATGTCTTCCTGCTCTGCGATGAGGAGGGCGTGCGCACCCGCGTGGCGGTGGATTTCTTCCCGCACGTCAATAGCGAAGTCTACCTGGAGCGCCTCGGGTTCACGCCGCTGCTCACTTTCTCGGCTGCCCCGCACGATGAGATCCGCCTGCTGGTAAAGCGCGCCACCGACGTGGCTATCGCGGCCGCCGGCCTGGTGGTGCTGCTGCCCTTCATGATCGCCGTGGCGCTGCTGGTGCGGCTGACGTCTCCGGGACCGGCCATCTTCAAGCAGGTCCGTTGCGGATTGAACGGCCGCCGGTTTCTGTTCTACAAGTTCCGGTCCATGTGCGCGGACGCGGAGCAGATGAAGGCCGGAGTCATGCACTTGAGCACCCGCAAGACGGCCACGAAGATCCCGGAAGATCCCCGACTGACACGGGTGGGCCGCTATTTGCGGAAATTCTCGATCGACGAGTGGCCGCAGCTCTGGAACGTGCTGAAAGGCGACATGTCTCTGGTGGGCCCCCGGCCCGCCGTGCCCGACGAGGTGGAGCAGTATCAAACCTGGCAGCGCCGCCGGCTGCGTATGCGTCCCGGGCTTACCTGTCTGTGGGCGGTCTCCGGCCGCGACAATCTGGACTTCGAGACCTGGATGCGCATGGATATGCAGTACATTGATAATTGGTCCTTGGCGCTGGATTGGAAAATCATCCTGCGCACCATCCCCCGTGTGCTTACCGGACACGGAGCGAACTAGGAAGCAGAATCGAAACATGCATTTGTTACCCACACAAGACGAGGTCATCCGCGTGTTGCGCGATACCGGCGCTCTGCGCGACGGCCATTTTGAAGACGCCAACGGCCTGCACTCCAACGAGTACCTGCAAGTTCCGCTGGCCATGCGCTACTACCAGCACGCCCGCATGCTGAGCGTGGGATTGAGCCGCCTGCTGCGTCAAAACGCGGAGATCCGCGCCATCATTCCCGAGCTTTCCATTGTCGCGCCGGCCAACGCCGGCTTGCCCGTGGCGTATGGCGTCTGCGAAGCCTTGCGCGCCCGCCAGGTATACTGGGCGGAGCGCGACGACGCGCGCCAGCCGCTGCGCTTCCTCCAGTTCCTGGAGCAGCACCCCGGCGAACAAGTCGTGCTGGTGGACGATATCCTGCGCTCCGGCAGCAAGCTGCGCGAGATGCGGGAACTGCTGGAATCGCGCGGCGCGCGCGTGGTAGCGCTGGCGGTCGTCATCTATCAGCCCACCCCTCGCACCCCCGATTTCGGCGAGTTGCCGTTCTACTATCTGGCCAAGCTGAACGCCAGCTACTACGCCGACGCCGCGCATTGCGATCTCTGCAAGGAGGGCGCGCCGGTGCAGAAAGTTTGGGTTTAGGAGCCGCTGCTAACTAGACCAATAGGCGATACATTTTCTTCACCTTACACCGAATCGCCGGTCTATGCTCTTTGCGCGGCTTCACTCGATGCGGATCGGCCAGCTAAACCGTCAAGGCCTCTTTCTTCTTTCAGCGGATCCCGCAAGCCTGCGGGTCGGCGCGCGCCTATTTTCGTTTCTATGGGCGCCCAGCGGCTGGCCATGCCGATTTTGACCGTGGAAGTTATCATCCCGAACCGGTCAATAATCGACCTCGTCGCCCGTCTAACAATCGAACGGAGGAAACAGCATGCCAACCTTGCGCCAAGACCTGACCTACGCACTCCGCCGCCTTTCCAAAGCGCGCGGATTCGCGGCCGCCGCGATAGTCTCCATCGGCCTGGGCATCGCGGCCAACGCTACCATCTTTTCGATGGTCAGCCGCTTTGTGCTGCGCCCCGCGCCCGTGGGCAACCCCAGCACTCTGATGGCCCTCCACACCACTCACCAGGGCGAATGCTGCAACGCCTTTTCCTGGCCGCTGTTCGCCGATCTGCGCGCGCAAACCAGGACGTTCTCCGGCGTGACGGGTTATTACGAATTACTGCCCGCCTCCATCGGTGGCCAAGGCGAGCCGGAACGCGTGTGGGGCCAAGCCACTACCGCCAATTTCTTCGACGTCGCTCAACTGGGCATAACTTTGGGCCGCGGCTTCACCAGCGGTGAGGAGCGTCTGCCGGTCATCGTCGTCGGTTACGGCCTGTGGCAGCGCCGCTTCGGCGGGGACCCGGCCATGGCCGGCAAGGTGATTACGCTATCGGGCCGCCCCTTCACCGTGGTGGGCGTCGCGCCACCCGGCTTCCGAGGCCTCGACATCATCCTCGATTGCCAATTCTGGGTCCCGCTGGGCAACCTGGATCAGTTGCTGCCCAATACCAGCAACTACCAGTCGCGCGCCTACCACTGGATCACGGCCGCCGGGCGCCTGCGGCCCGGCGTCACCCGCTCGCAGGCCGTCGCTGAACTCGACGTGATCGCCCGGCATCTCGGCCGGACTTACCCGGCAAGCGAGAAGGACGGCGGCTTCCGCTTCGAGCCGGCCGGCTCGTTGCCACCGCGCGACCGTAACGCCGTGGTGATGTTCCTCGCCGCGCTCACGGTGGTCGTGCTGCTAGTCCTGGCGATCGCCTGCGCCAACGTCGCCAATCTGCTTCTGGCTCAGGCCGCCGGCCGTCAACGGGAGATAGCGGTGCGTCTCGCGCTAGGCGCATCGCGCGGCCACCTGATGCGCCAGACGCTCACCGAGAGCGTGCTGTTGGCGCTTGCGGGCGGCCTGCTCGGCGTGGCTCTCTCGCTGTGGGCCACGCAAGCGCTGTCGGCGTTCCGCTTCCCCGCGCCAGTGCCGCTCGACCTGAATGTCATCGTCGATTGGAGGGTTCTGCTCTACACGTTCGCGCTCAGCGCCGGTGCCGGGCTTGTGTTCGGCATAGCGCCGGCGTGGGCGGCCGCGCGCCCCATCCTGGCAAATGCGCTGAAAGGCGAGGATGTGCTTGGGCGCCCCGGGCGCCCCTGGACCCTGCGCAACGTGCTGGTCGTTTCACAGATCGCTATGTCGATGGTCTTACTCTGCGCCACGGGATTGTTTCTGCGCAGCCTGCAAAGCGCATCCGCAATGGACATTGGCTTCCGATCGCGCGGCATCCTGACTATGTCCGTCGACCCGCGCGTGCATGGGTATACCGCCGAGCGCACCGCGCAGTTCCTCACCCAGTTGCGCCAGCGCGTGGCGGCTCTTCCGGGCGTGGCTTCCGCCGCGTGTACCGACGTGGCGCCGCTGTCCGAGGGTGGCCGCCGCGACGAGTTTCACGTTGACGGCCGGCCGAACGCCGGTGGTCCCGACCCTACCGTGGATCTCTATATGGTCAGCCCTGGCTACTTCGAGACCCTGGGCATCCCGCGCATTGCCGGGCGAGACTTCGCCAACGAAACCGTCACCGGGCCGAGTATGGCGGTGGTCAACGAAGCGTTCGTCGCGCGGCTATTCAGGAACGAAAACGCCGTCGGCCGGCGGGTCACTGGCGGCGGCGCGACCTACGAGATCGCCGGTGTGGTCAAGAACATCAAGTCGCGCACGCTGGGCGAGGAACTGCGGCCCGTTCTATTCCGCTCCCTCGCGCAAAGCATCGGCGGCGACCCATCGTTCCTGGGATATTCGCTGCTGGTCCGCTCGGCGATTTCTGAGGGGAGTTCCGCGGCGCTGGCGGGCGCGGTGCGGCGGGAGATCCATTCGCTCGACCCCACGCTCGCCATCTTCAATGCCGAGACCATGGAAGAACACTTACGCAACGCGCTCTTCCTGCCGCGCCTGGCGGGCACGTTGTTCGGCGTTTTCGGCTTCGTGGGACTACTCCTGGCCGCAGTGGGATTGTATGGCGTGATGAGTTATTCGGTCGGCCGGCGCACGCGAGAGATCGGCATTCGGCTGGCGGTGGGCGCGCAGACCGGCGACGTCCGGCGTCTTATCGTGGGGAAGGGAATGCTACTCACGTCGATCGCCGTGGCGCTGGGTCTGGCCGCGGCGTTGGCTATGGCTAGGTTCTCGGCCAGCTTCTTATACGGAGTCCAGCCGCACGACTTGGTAACATTCATCGGCGTGCCGCTTTTTCTGGCCGCCGTCGCGTTCCTGGCGTGCTGGATCCCCTCGCGCCGGGCCGCGAAGGTAGATCCACTTACAGCCCTGCGCCACGAATAAGCGCCGCACCTTTGTGGGGCGGTCCCCCTGGACCGCGGCCGACACCCTCGCCGGCCTGTCGCGATTGTCGAAAGCTTTGGTTCTTCGAAAGAAAGAGCGGGTCCAGGGGGACCCGCGCAGACCAAGGGGTCCCCCTACGAATTACTCTCGAACTTAGGCCGGCAGATAGCGCTTCAACACCGGGAACACGGCCCGCACAAACGACACGCCAATCCGAGTGGCGGCCTCCTGGCCGTTGTTTGCCACCGGAACCGTCACGCGCACCAGCGCCGTGTCGCTGCGGTGATAGCGGATGGAGTCCATCACCAGCCAGAATTTCGCCGAGAATTCGCTGGCGATCACCCGCCGCGGGCTCTGATACCAGTAGAGCACCACGCTCTTCTCGTCTCCGTGCGAGACCACGAAGCGGTTGATCCGGATCGGCTCCGGCTGGCCCTCGACGGCGACATCGAGCAAGCCGGTGGCTTCCGGCTCCCACCCCGATCCCGGCAGGCAGTTCTTGGGCGAGTGCGGCGACTGGCCGGTGCGCTGCGTCTTGAAATACGCGACGAAGAGACCCGCCCCGGCGTGCGATTCCGGGTCCCCGTACAGCCGGTTGAGCAGGTCGTCGGCCTTGAGCTGATCCTTGATCTCCTGCTCCACGGGATAGTTCTGCAGCTCGTGCCAGCTCCCCAGTCGAGCCGGAAACATATCGAGCGGCTGTCCGGCCGGGACTCTCTCGCCGTGCAATGCGGCGTAGAACAAGGCCGCCTGAACCACCAGCACCAGCGTCAGAATTCCTGCGTATTTGTTGCGTATCCAACTCATTCGCTCATCCCCGGCCATGCAGCAGCCGGTACCCCCTATTCAGAATCTGGTGCAGCACAACCAGGATGGCCAGCGCCACCATGAAAATCACCCACCCGGAAGCCGTATGGAAGAAGCCTTCGGCCAACTCGGGCTTGTACTCGGTCAATACGCCGGTAAGCGTCACGCGGCTGGCGTTGGCCACGATGGCGATGGGAATGGTCGAGAGGAACAACAGTACGCGCATCCACACCTTGCTTTCGAAGAAGTATCCATAGACCAGCGAGAGGAAGGTCAGCGAAAGCAGCGAGCGAATGCCGCTGCACGCCTCCACCACCGAGAGCTTCTGCTCGGCCAGTTCCAGCACATTGCCTTCGCGCAGCACCGGGATCTGCAGCACGTCCAGCGCCTGCGTGGAGACCCGGCTGGCCAGCAGTTGCAAGGGAAAGGTAATGCTGTTGTAGACCACGGTGGGAATCGGAATCATGAAAAACAGCAGGAATAGAGGAAATGCCAGCGCGCGTACGAAAGCCGTTCCACCCAACAATAAGACGATGCCGATCGCCGAAATGACAAAGGCCGTGCGCGCCAGAAACAACTCCGCGCCCAACGTGGCGATGTACAATTGCAATCCGCCATAAAGCACTACTGCCAGACCCCACCAGTTCGGCGCCGGTTTCAGCGCCAGCAGTCCCGCCCGCTTCTGCCACACGATGAAGCCCACCACCAAAGGAACGAAGAAGCCGTGACCCATATCCGGGTCCGAATCCCATTGCCGGACCAGCCGCCACAGCACGGGAGCATAGGACAACAGCAGGAGCGCCGCAAACCACGCGCAGGCGACCCAAGGCAGGCGCTTCAACGCAACTCCATTTCCGCGGCTGAAGACGTCACCGGCACCTTCAGTTATGATACACGCTGGCAGGCGACGCTTGTGTCGAATCGCACAGCGCCATTAACGCAGATACCGCCAGGCTTGTCAAAATCGAAGTAGGCTGGTGGAATTGAGATGCCCATACCGTTACGGGTGCTGATAGTCTCGGACCGGGAAGGCGACGCGCAGCAGCTCATCGACGCGCTGCGGCAAAGCGGCTACGTTCCCTCATCCGCGCGCGTGGACACGGCGGCCGGCTTGCGCGAAACGCTGGCGAATCGATGGGATCTGATCCTGGCGACGGACGAGAGCGCGCGGCTGGGCACGTTGCCGGCGTTGGAGATCCTGCGCGAGACCGGCGCGGATATTCCATTGGTAGCCATCTCCGGCGGGGTGCCGGAGGAGTCCGTGCTGCAGGTGCTGAAGGCGGGCGCGGCCGACTATATCACGCGCAATCATCTGTCGCGGCTGGGCGTCACGGTGGGCCGCGAGATGAGCCAGGCCGAGGGCCGCCGCGAGCGCAGCCGGTTGGAGCAGCAATTCCGGCAAGCCCAGAAGATGGACGCAGTGGGCCGCCTGGCGGGCGGTGTGGCGCACGACTTCAACAACCTGCTGACCGTGATCACGGGTTATGCGGAGCTGCTGCTGGCGGGCGGCGGCACGCAGGCGTCCCAACGCACCGCCCTGCACGAGATCCAGCGGGCGGCAGAGCGGGGCGGGGCACTCACCCATCAACTACTGGCGTTCAGCCGGGGCCAACCGTTCACTCCCAAAACGGTGGAGCTGAATGCGCTGCTCGTACACATGCAGAAGATGCTCTCGCGGCTGATCGGCGAAGACATCGAACTGATCACGGTGGCGGCGGCCGAGCCGGCCACCATACGCACCGATCCGGGCCAGCTTGAGCAGGTCGTCATGAACGTGGTGGTAAACGCGCGCGACGCCATGCCCGGCGGCGGCAAGCTGATCGTCGAGACGGCCAACGCGCAGGTGGATCAGATGTATGCCGGACCGAATGTGGACCTCAAGCCCGGCCGCTATGTGGTGCTGGCCATCAGCGACAACGGCGTGGGCATGGACGCGGAAACCGTGACGCATCTGTTCGAGCCGTTCTTCACCACCAAGGCGCCAGGCAAGGGCACGGGCCTGGGACTGGCCACGGCGTACGGCATCGTGAAGCAGAGCGGGGGCGCTATCTCGGTGTATAGCGAGCCGGGGCGGGGCACCACCTTCAAGATCTACCTGCCCTCCGCGGAGGCCAAAGCTGGGGCGGAAGGGGCCGAACAATCGCCGGCGGCGGCACAGCGGGGCAGCGAGACGATCCTGGTGCTGGAAGACGAGGCGCGCGTGCGCAAGCTGGTCTGCGAGGTGCTGGCCGGACACGGATACCACGTGCTGGAAGCGGTGCGCGGCGAAGAGGCTATGCGCATGGCCAGCGAGTACAAGGGCTGCATCCACCTGCTGCTGACGGACGTGGTCATGCCGGAGATGAGCGGGCCGCAAGCGCTGGAGCAGATCCGGGCGCGGCATCCCAACATGAAGGTTCTGTTCATGTCCGGCTACACGGATGAGGCCATGATGCACCACGGAATTCTGGATTCGGGCGCGCCCTTTCTGCAGAAGCCGTTCCTGCCGGATGCGCTGGCGCAAAAGGTGCGGGACGTGCTGGCTTCGCAGGCCTCCGCGGGATGACACTTTACAGGAGCACATTTCCCGGCCCAAGGGCCGATTAAATAATAGTGACTTGAGCCGCCCGTCCGTTCACTTCGCACGTATTATTTTTTTCCGCTGAAAGGCTATGCCAGCGTGACTCCGCCGAAGTACTATGTCTACGATGCGGCCACCGTGGGTACCACATCCATGAGCTACGCCAAGAGCCGCCTGGCCGAAGCCTACACCGGAAACTCTAAAACCACCGATCTGGACTTCAGCTATACCGTTCGCGGCGAGGTGGCCAGCGTCTATCAATCCAGCCCGCACTCCAGTGGCTACTACAACATCGCGGCCACCTACTGGGCGCCGCAAGGGTTGCTGGACGTGCTGACCCCCAACATGGGCAGCACCATCCCCTACTGGACATACGCGCCCGACGGCGAAGGCTGGGTGAACACCGTCTTGGCCAGCAGCGGCACAAATCCCGTCACCGCCACGTCGTATAATGGCTTCAGTGAGCCGCTCGGCATCACGCTTGGCTCGGGAGATGCCGATGCTTTTCAGTACGACCCGAACACCGGACGCATGACCCAATACCAAGCCACCATCGACGGCTCCGCAGTTCACGGCACCCTGACCTGGAACGCTAACTGGACCCTGCAAAATCTGACCACCACTGATCCATTCAATTCCAGCAACTCAGCAGTGCCGGTCAACGACGGATCCGCGGTGCTGAACCCGGACTCCACTGCAGGCTGGCAGTTAGTGGGAGCCGCGGATTTCGACGGCAATGGCACGCCGGACTTGGTTTATTGGAACTCCAGCACCGGTGGGGTGGTGGTGAATTATTACGATGGCGCAACGTATACGGGGGTCTATGCGTACCTGAAAACTCAGCCCAGCCCCTGGAAGGTGGTAGCGGTCGCGGACGTGAACGGCACCGGCACTCCCGACCTGATCTGGCAGAACCTGAGCACGAATCAAGTCACCGTGAAATACTACGGCGGGGCCAATGGCTCCGTCTACCAAGGCTGGAACTGGATTGAACCAGGCGGGGGAACCGGCCGGCTGAAACGTCGTGGGGGCAACCGACTTCGACGGCAACGGCACGCCCGACTTGGTTTCGCAATATGCGCCTACGACCAATCTGGCGGTGAACTACTACAGCTATAGCGAAGCCAACGGGCCCACGTATACAGGTTGGGCCTGGCTGAATAGCTCCGGCGATCCCGGCTGGGCGGTAGTGGGCGTGGCGGACATGAACCACGACGGAGTGCCCGGCCTGATCTGGCAGAACATCAGCAGCTCGCAATACCCGATCAGTGCTGTCACTGTCAACTATTAGTGGCTCCGGCGGCGCGACCTTGATTGGTTGGAATTGGCTCAACCAAACGGGAATCTCCGGCTGGAGCGTCAGGGCCATAGCCGGCCAAAACAGCAGCGGCGAGCCGGATCTGATCTGGCAGGAAGCTGCCTCACCATTTGCCGTAACCGTCTATTACTATACTATGGGGTGCAATTACACATACGACGATTTGGCCCGCCTGAGTCAAGTGGATTGTGGCAGCGGCAACTGGGGACAGAGCTTCACGGTTGAGCCATCGCCGCCTCCTGTCCCGATGCCGAAGAATCCGGCCGCAAAACCGCTCAGGCCAAGAAAACGGCTGCCCAGCGACGCCTGGCGCTCCGGAACGCCATGCCTGGTGTTAGGAGCGTGCCTCCTGGCCGGGTGTGCTGCCGGCAAACCGCCCGCCCCTTTGGCCGCGATCCAGCCCATCGGCCCGAGCTACATCGATCTTCAACCTGGATGGCGCCTGCGCGTCGTAACTCCCATACTCAAGTCCGGTGGCTATCGTCTCAGGCCCACGGGCCAAACCGCCGACGGCAACAACATCTCACTTTCCGTGGGCGACGACTTTGTGGGATACGAGGTGGCCTACTATGCGGTAAAGGCGCGCAATGGAGTGGCGTTCGTGTCGGCGGAAATCACCAGAGACGGCCGGACCGTACCGCAGCCGCGGCCGGTGGCGCAATTGTTTCAGTTGCCGCGCGGCGCCAGGCACGTGCGGCTCATCTACCTGGTGCGCGCGAGCCAGGCGGATCACGACATGGCGGTCGCCGCCGCCAAAGACATGCAAGCGTTGGAGGCGCTGACCCGGCGCGTCCAAGCCGACCCTGTAGACGCCTGTCACGATGGGCAGGGCGCGTTCTGCGCATGGATTTCCTCGGGCATCGCGGTTGTGCCGCAGCTTCAACGAACGATTGACGGCGCCCGCGAGTGGGCTCCGGCGCGCTGAGAAATTGCGGCATGATGGAGTAAGGCATGTCCATGACACACCACCTTACCTTGACCATCCCGTTTCTCCTGGCGGGCGTACTCCTCGCCTCCAGCGACGTAACTCCGGGCATGAATCGGTTTGCGGCCGCTGCGTACCGGCAACTCGCCCAAAATAACGCCAACCTGATTCTGTCGCCTTTCAGCATCTCGACAGCGCTCTCCATGCTGCTGGATGGCGCGCGCGCGCAGACCGCTGCCGGCATAGCCGCCACGCTCGACCAACCCCAGCCCGGCCCCGCTTACCACGCCGCCGTCGCAGCGCTGGCGGCGGAACTCACTAAACAGGCGAACCTTGGCAGCAACCAACTGGCTATCGCCAATGGCCTCTGGGTGCAACAAGGCTTCCCGCTCGAATCCGAATTTGAGCGGACTATCCGGACGCTTTACCAAGCCCCGCTAACTTTGCTGGATTTTCATGGCAACGCGGAGCAAGCCCGCCAGGAGATCAATTCCTGGACCGCGCAGCATACCAACGGCAGGATTGCGGAGTTGTTCGCGCACGGTTCCATCGATGCCGCCACTCGCCTGGTCCTGACCAGCGCGATCTATTTCCTGGGAAAGTGGCGCGCGCCGTTCGACCCCAAAAACACGCGCGCGGAGCCCTTCCAGCTTGGCGGAGGCCGCACGGTGGACGCGAAATTCATGCACCAGAAGGCCGATTTCCTCTATGGCGAAACGCCCTCTGCCCAGATGCTGGAGATGAAATACGCGGGCACTCCCCTGGCGTTCGACATACTGCTGCCTAAAGCGAACGACGGCCTGGCGGAATTGGAGGGATCCATCAAACCCGAGACGCTTTCCGGCTGGTTCGGCGCTCTGGCCAGCCACAAAGTCGAGACCGCCATGCCGAAATTCCGCGCGGAATCGGCCTTCTCGCTGAAGGACATGCTGTCCCGCATGGGCATGGCGGACGCTTTCGGGAGAACGGCCGATTTCTCCGGCATCGACGGCCGCCGCGACCTGCTTGTCGCCAATGTGGTGCACAAGGCTTTTGTGGATGTGTCGGAAGAAGGCACCGAGGCGGCAGCCGCCACCGGCATAACGGTTCGGCCAATGGCGATGAGGCGGCAGGAGCAGACCGTCTTTCGCGCGGACCACCCCTTCGCCTTCTTCATCCGCGATACAACGAGCGGGGTGATTCTGTTCGAAGGCCGGCTCTTGAAACCCTAATCAAGGATCGATGAAGGCTGGCGGCGTGACGGTCACTTGGTCTTTTTCTTGCCGGCCCTGCCGGTCTTGGCGCGCTTCTCCTTGCGGTATTCGTGAACCAGACGCGCTCCGTCGTTTGCGATTATTCCCAGGGTCTCGGCCTTAGGCCGCGCAGTCGCGTGGACTTGCTGCCAGGACTGCTCGGAGACTACACGCTTAAGTCCTTCACGGAGCACGGCGCTGACGCTGCGGTTGGTGGTTCGGGCCAGGCGCTCGGCGACTTTCAGTTCGACCGGCGACATGGAAATGGACACGGTCTTGGTAGTTCGCATTTTGGGCCTTGCGGTTAATACCGGGCGTAATGTCACCTTATTATAAACGATTATGAACGGCCGGTCCGGCTCATGAAGGCGGCGATTCAATCCGCTTCAACTGCCCGCACGCGGCGTAGATATCCAACCCCCGCGGCTTGCGGATGAAGCACCCCATCGCCCGCCGCACGATGGCCTGAAAGCTGGCGATCCGCTCGGGATCGGGCGTCTCGAACGGAATGCCGGGGCCCGGATTCAGCGCGATCAGGTTGACCTTGGCGTTCAAGTTGGCCAGCAGCCGCACTACCCGCCGCGCATCCGCATCGGTGTCGTTCACGCCCTTCAGCAGCACATACTCGAACGTGAGCTTTTCCCAAGGACGCAGCGGATACTGCTTGCACGCCGCCAATAAATCCTGTAAATGATACTTCCGCGTGATGGGCATCAACTGCTGCCGCATCTCTTCGGTGGATGCGTTGAGCGATATCGACAGCCTGGGGCGCACCGGTTCTCGTCCCAGCTCTTCGATCTTCGGAACGATGCCAGCGGTCGAAACCGTGATCCGCCGCTGCGGGATTCCCACACCTGCGGAATCCGTCAACAGGCGCGTGGCTTTCACCACGTTCGGCAGATTCAACAGCGGCTCGCCCTGCCCCATCATCACGATGTTGAGCCGGGTGCTATCCTCCAGCAGCCCGTTATCGCGGGCTACCAGCAGCACCTGTCCCACGATCTCGCCCGCGGTGAGGTTGCGCTCCAGTCCCATCAGCGCGGTCATGCAGAATTTGCAGTCCACCGGGCAGCCCACCTGGCTCGAAATGCAGATGGTGTCGCGCTCGGCCTCGGGCATCAGCACGGTCTCCACCGTGCGGTCGTCTTCGAGGCGCAACAGGTACCGGCGCGTGCCATCCGCCGACTGGTAGCGCTGCGCGATCTCCGGCAGGCCCACGCGGCGCGCGCCGCTCAATTCCTGCCGTAGCGCGGCGGGCAGCGTGGAAACTTGCGCCAGGTCGCCAACTCTCCGGCGATACAGAGCGGTGTAGATTTGTTTGGCGCGGAACTGCGGATGGCCGGGCCCCAGGGCTTCCCGAATCTCGGTCAGTTCCATGCCCAGCAGCGACTCGGACATCTACTTCGATTATTGCATGACCAATTGGCGGTACTCGGCTTCGGAGTTCTCAGGCAACAGCACCCAGAGAGTGTAAATACTCAGCGCGGTGCCTAAAGGGAAATCCAGCAGCCAGATCGCGCTCACCACGATGGTGTAAATGCGGGCCCAGGGTTTGCGTTCCAGGAGGCCCCACGCCACCACGAGGCAGGCCACCGTCCAAGTCGTCGTCACCAACAAGAAGGCCCAGCCGACGCCGCTCAGGGGGCGCTCGAAATGAGTGAACCCCACAGCGCCAAGCGGCAGCATTCCCACTGGAAACCACAGGAACAGCCCCGGAATCATGCTCGAAAGGCGAAGCCCTCCCTGCGCCAGCCACAGCACCATTACGAGGCGCATATGCGACGCAACGCGGCTTCCCGATGAAATCACCGGCGGAACCGTCGCGGCCGGAACAGGCTCGGCCCCAGTCTGCGCCAGTTCCCCGCCGACTTTCTCTCTGGCCGCACAGTCCGGGCATGCGTCGTAGGATGGGGGCACCTCGCGCCCGCAGTGCGGACAGATCCATGTGAACATTCGACCCTCTAAGACATGCTACTGCGCGACTCGATTATGCATCACTTCTTATTGCGCATCGCGGCGATCGCAGAATCCGGCACGCCCGCAGCCTTGAGGCGTGCCAGGTCGGCTGGCTCCAATGAAAACCGCCCCGACTGGTTCGCGATCATCTTCAGCACTTCCTCCTCCGCCACGTTGCCGGCGATCAACTTGATGACGAAGTCGTTGGTCATCACCATGCCGGTCTGCACGGGCGCGCCTTGTACGGCCGGCGCCGGCTGAGGCTGCGCCGCCTTCAGCGCCGCGGACTCTTTCCGGCATTCTTCCATCAGCCCCGCCACTAACTTGCCGCCGTTGAGTCCCGCCGCTTTTTCGAATGCGGAAACCGCCTCGTCATACTGGCGCACCAGGAAACACGCCACGCCCAGGTTGTACCAGGTCTCCATGGCCGCCTTCGATCCCGTTCCACACGACTCCGCGTTGGTGCGTGACAGCTTCACCAGCGCCTCGTGGTCGCCCGCCTTGGCGACGTCGAATGCCTGTTTGAGGTGGCACTCCTTGCTGTCCATGAATGGGATCTCCCGGGTCTCGGTCCACGGTGCATAGAGCCGTTGCGCCTCCGCCACGCCCTGGCGCAACGCCATGGATTTCACTTCCGCCGGCGCCGGCCACTCCGGAACAGTGCTCTGGCTTTCATTTTCCTTTTGTGCGTGGCCATGCACGGTGGCGGAGGCGACTTCCTGGCCGCTCGCCGCATCGACTGCGCGCACCTGCGCCACGAGCCAGCCTTCGGTGCGCGAGATATGCACCGCGGGCAGTCCCTCCCCGGTCATGGCCGGCAGCGGACGCGCTTCGCAACGGGAAACAGCTATGGAAAGCACGATGGCCGGTGCCGCGGAACCGCCGGAATCCGCGCCGCCCGCCATCGCCACCCCATGCGCGCGTATGTCCTGAAAGACCAAATCGCCAAATTCCTTGGCGCAATCGCCGGTGAGTTGGCCGGGCGCGACGAGTTTACCGGCCAGCGTCGCAGCCAGGCTCGGCGAATGCGCGATTTTGACGGTGATCTTTTTCTCGGCGTGGGCGTAACAGCCCAACATAAAAGCTACGGCAACTGCCAGACTTCGAATCATGTCATCGCCTCCTACCGTCGCGCCGGGGCGGACCTGCTCAGCATCCGGTCCACCGACCACGCGCCCGATCCCATGATCATGATCGCCACCGCGATCGCCAGCACCAGCACATGAAACTCGAAGCCTTCGCCCTTCTGCTTACCTGCCCAGTTCATGAAGAAGCCGTTGACCAAATGCACCTTAGCGATCGCCACCACCATCACACAGGCGATGCCGAACGCCGCTACTCTCCCAAGCAGGCCCAGGATCAGGCCGATCCCGCCGAAGAACTCCGCGACGATGGCCAGAAATGCGAAGACCGCTGGAATGCCCGTGCCCTCCAAGCCGTGCAGGGTCCCGGAGAAGCCGTAGCCTCCCCACCAACCCAGTACTTTCTGGGCTCCGTGCGCGAAAAACACCGCTCCCAGCGCCAGGCGCAAGATGGTTGGAGCGGCGTCGGAGTTCGTGTGAATCAGTTTGCTTAGCATGGTATGTGATATGGTTTGCTTTTCCGATTATGCCACTACATTCCCTCTCCCGCCGCGGGTTCTTCGCCTTAACCGCGGCTGCCCCTCTTGCGTCCGCCTTCGCGCGGGGCAAAGACCTTCCCGTCGGCCTGGAGCTTTTTTCCGTGCGCGGCGAACTGAAGAAGGACCTCATGGGCACCGTACGCGCCGTGGCCAAAATGGGCTATGACTGCGCCGAATTCTTCTCGCCGTATTACGCATGGACCCCCGATTACGCCAAGGAAGTACGCAAAATGATGGACGACGCCGGCATCCGTTGCTTGTCCACGCATAATGGCCCGGAATCGTTCACCCCCGATGGAATCGCGCACGCCATCGAGCTGAACGGCATCGTCGGCAGCCGTTTCATCGTGTGGGCCAGTGCCGGAAACCCGAAGACGTTGGATGGTTGGAAGGCGGTTGCCGAACGTCTCAACCAAGGCGCCGAAAAGATGAAATCGGCCGGGCTGCGCGCCGGCTATCACAACCATCAGTTGGAATTTACGCCGCTGGACAGCCAGCGTCCCATTGAAGTGTTGGCCGCCAACACCAGCAAAGACGTCATGCTGCAACTGGATGTGGGCACTTGCATCGAAGCAGGGTCGGACCCGGTGGCTTGGGTGGAGGGCAATCCCGGCCGCATCCGTTCCATGCACTGCAAGGACTGGTCCAAGGAGAAGGGCTACAGGGTTTTGGTCGGCGATGGAGTGGCGCCCTGGAAGAAATTATTCGAGGCCGCGGAGAAGAGCGGCGGCCTCGAATTCTATCTGGTGGAGCAGGAAGGCAGCGATTATCCCGAATTGGAAACCGCGCAACGCTGTCTCACGAATTTCCGTAAGCTGCACGGGTAGGCGCCGGGATATCAGTTCGCCGCTATTGCGCCGAACACCCCCGTTGTCAGGTTGGCTCCGCCGGCGTTGAAATACAGCACGTCGGTCGGCCCGGATTCCGTGCTGCCGTTGCCAAACTCAAGCCCCCACAGTCCGGGAAGGGTAATATCCGATCCGCCGCTTTGCAGGAAACCCTGGAACGCTCCGGTCGTAGGACTGTACGCCCCGATCCAGCCGCTGCCCGTATTCCCAACCAGAAGCATACTGCTGAACGCGCCAAAACTGGCGGGCGCCATCGCCACTCCCCACGGCTGATTGAACGATGTCTGCGATCCCTGCCCCAATCGCAACACAAGCGTGCCGTTGGTATTGAAAGCGTCCACGTAACCAGTCCCGCCGCCGGCGATGTCATTGTAGGCCACGTAGATTCTCGACCCGATGGCCTGAATTCCCGCCGGCGAGTAGGTGGCGGGTATCTTTGGGTCCTTGAAGGTTCCCGTCAGTGTTACCGGGCTGAACGACGTCGCATCATATGCCTCGATACCGCCGTTGGCATTGGCCGCGTAATAAGTGTACGCGCCGCTGGCGGCGTTCTTGGCGATGGTCAGTCCTTGATAGGAGGCGCCAGCCGCGGAGTTATTCACCATGATGGTTGCGGCGGTCACGTGGCACTTCGCGCATGACTTGCCCGCCGCGACGGGTGTGGTGTTCGGATTCCAATTCGAGATGGTTCCATCCAGCGTTACGAACGCAAAGTTATTGTTTGTAGGGTTCAGAGCGGTGCCAGTCGGACTGCCAATGCCGGTTGGACCGGCCGGCGGAATCGTTACCTGTAAGGCGACGATGGTGCCATTGGCGTAGTACAAAGTCGAAAGGCCGGTCACCTGGTCCGACGTCCACCACTCATTCTCCGTCAATTTTGCATTTGCCGGACGCGACAAGCCCCACGGATTTACCAGGCGCGGATCCGTCGAATTGGTCACGATGTTCGACACGGTGTAGCTTTTCGTCTGAGCGTCGGCCCCCGCGCAAAACAGCAGGGCGGCGATCGGTATAAACTTATTCATCATAGTCCTCGGAGATCCCTCAGTTGGAGTATAAGGCCGGAGCTAACCCGAGTCAATGGTGCATCTTGTGAACTTCAGTTGGGCCTGCGATCGCCATCGTCCCCTTCTTTCAGCAAACG
>Ga0302325_10007711_pt1 | contig 23789 bp, 16 predicted proteins | sample Palsa_T0_2_FD_201948 | JGI IMG/M metagenome (GOLD analysis project Ga0302325, IMG submission 201948) | Peat permafrost microbial communities from Stordalen Mire near Abisko, Sweden - Palsa_T0_2 | ecosystem: Environmental > Terrestrial > Soil > Palsa > Peat permafrost | place: Sweden: Abisko... | reverse complement strand
TTCGGGGGGCCCCGTTTTTTCGGCGATCCCCATTTAGCGCGGGGCCCCGGAACGGGTGCGTGCCGGGTGGCCACTGGGGCCGCCCCCCGGCTCTGATAGGTTGCCCGCGCCCCGGCAGGTGTCGAGACGAGTCTCGACACGGCACGCACGAGTGCGTGCGCCACGTCACTTCGGAGTCAGCCTGGGTGGGCGCGCATCGGGTTCCAGCAGCCACACAGTGCGGTCCGGATAATAGCGGCGCAATTTTTCATCTTCGTCCGGGCCCAGATCCCGCGCCCATACTATCCGCGAGGCGTCGATATCCGCCGCGTTGTAAACCCACTCATCCTGGAAGATATGCCGCGGCCAGTACCGCACGAAGACCAGTTGCTTGCCGGGAACCAGGGCAAGCTGGTGGTTGACGGCCACGCGCCGCTCCGGGTTCCGCAACGCCAGCGACCACGGGTCGTTGCTGAACGAATGCAGGCCGAATTCCAAAGCGAACTGCGCGATACACAGCATGAAAACGATCTGGGCCGCCAGAGCCCTGAAGCGGCTCAGTTGCTGCAACCCGGTTACGCCGATCAGCACAAAAAGGCAGGTCACCGCGGCCATATAGTGATACTGAAATGCCGGGAAGAAGTTGATTCCCAGGGCAAAGATCAGCGGACAAACCATCACCCACACAAATCGCGGATTGCGTAGCGCGAGGAAGAAAAATGGCAGCGCCAGATAGAGCGGCGGCATAAAGAAGAAGCGATAGTAACGGATACGGTATGCGAGGCGTAATAGATAGCTTCCTACAGTCTCCGCGTGCTCCGCGCGAAAGGAAACCTGCATTTTGTAATCGAGCTGCTGCTCGCGGGTAAGTTCGCCGTGCGGCTCCGCTTTCGCTTGGAACGTGAGGGCCGCTGGGACGCCGTAGCGATATTGACTGAGCGCATACGGTAGCGCCGTCCAACTGCCCGTAACTTGTTTGTTCTGCAGCAGCGTGAGACCGATGGCGGGCAGCACCACCAAGGCCGCCGCCAGCAGGGACCTTCCGGCCGACCTCCAAACCGGCAATAAGTATAGGACGACGCAGAGCAGCAAGAAGATAGACTCGTACGGGCGAGTCAGTAAGTGGATTGCCAGTCCGGCGCCCAGGATCGCCGCGTTGCGGAGACCGGCGCCACGCCGCAGCCTGGGCAGCGCGCCGAAAACCAGGCAGCCGGCCGCCGCGGGCAGCGCGCCTCCCCAATAGCTGTTCATCCACTGGTTGAGCGGGCCGAATTCCATGATGGCCAGCACGCCGCCCGCCAGCGCCCACCCGGGTGTGGTCCACCCGCGCAGCATCCAGTAACAGAGACCGCACAGCGCGGCCACGGGGGCGAGCACTCCGGCCCAGGGAGTGCCGAAGATTATCCAGCCGAGCGCCAGCGCCAGGCCTTGTCCCACAGGGTAGATTGAGCTATAAGTAGGCTCCTGTAGGACGAAAAACGTTTCGAAGAACCGACGGAACGGATGCGCCGGATTCGCCAGGCGAAAATGCCGCAACGTATCCGCAACCAGCAGGTGGCTGAATTCGTCATAAATATCCGGTACGGGTGTGGGATGCCGCGCGAGAAGCAGCAGCCGCAACGCCACCGGCAGCGCGGCCAGCAGCAGCATGCACCAGACCGGATGTTGCGCCAGGCGGGCCGCATAAGGCTCCAACCATGGACGCCACGCCAGTGCGAGCGCCAGCAGCAGCGCGGCCAGCGCCAGTTCGATGAGGTCGCCGACGCCCATGCCGAGCGGATTGGTGAGAGGCAGAAATGACTCGGCCAGGTGCGGGAGAAACATGCGGTCTCTTAGAATAGGAGGCTATGCATGCGTCGATCTACACCATAACAGATCAGCAACGCATGGCGCGGGCCACCAACTATTTCGCCTGGCAACACCGGCTGGTTGCGCCGGAACTGGGACAGCGGGTGATTGAGGTGGGCTGCGGCATCGGCAATTTCACTGGGATGCTGCTGGATCGCGAAACGGTCGTCGCCGCAGACGTGGATCCCGCTTGCATCGAACGCCTGCAACAGCGGTATTCCAATCGGACGAATCTGCATGCCTTTCTTTGTGAGCCGTCGAGCGGCGCGTTCGGGGACCTGGCGCGTTTCCATCCGGACTCCTGCGTGTGCTTGAACGTATTGGAACACATTGAGGACGACGGCCGGGCGCTGGAAGCCATGGCATCGGTGCTCGTGCCGGGAGGAGCCATCGTGTTGCTGGTACCCGCGTTCCAGGCCCTCTATGGCCCCATCGATCGAAATCTCAGCCATCGCCGGCGGTACAGCCGCAACACCCTGGCCGGGCTCGCGCATCGCACGGGTCTCCACATTGAAAAGCTGCATTACGTGAACGCCATCGGCTTCTTCGGCTGGTGGATCAATGCGCACGTCTTCCGGCGCGAGGCTCAATCCGAACGGCAGATCCGCATCTTCGACCGCTGCATCGTGCCATGGTTGTCGCGCCTGGAAGCTATCGCCACGCCTCCGTTCGGCCAGTCGCTGTTCGCGGTGCTGCGGAAACCATGAAGGTCTCCATCGTCATTCCGGTGTACAACGAATTCCGCACTTTCGGCCAGGTGCTGGAACGCGTGCGCCGCGCGCCATTGCCCGCCGGTTGCGTGAAGGAGATCGTGGTTATCGACGATGGCTCCACTGATGAGACCGCCCAAATGCATCATCAGCCGCATGGTGAGTTGCTTGCGGGCGTTACGCACCGGCGCATCAGTCACTCCGGGAAAGGATCGGCAATTCGCGCCGGCATCGAACTGGCGACGGGCGACATTGTGCTCATCCAGGATGGAGATCTGGAATACGATCCGAACGATTACGCGCGGCTGCTGGAGCCGATCGCCGGCGGCCGGGCGGATATCGTTTACGGTTCGCGCTTTCTCGGCCGGCCAGTGGCGATGGCGCTACCCAACCGCATCGCCAACCGCATTCTGACTGTGGCCGCGAACCTGCTCTATGGCGCGCAACTGACCGACGAGGCCACCGCGTACAAAGCGTTTCGGATGGCGGTGCTGGGCAAAATCCACCTGAAATGCCGGCGTTTTGAGTTCTGCCCGGAAGTAACCGCCAAAGTTCGGCGCCTCGGGCATCGCATCCAAGAAGTGCCGGTCAGCTACAACGCGCGCGGCATCGCGGAAGGCAAGAAGATTCGCGCCCGCGACGGCTGGGAGGCCTTATGGACGCTGCTGCGGTACCGTTTCGTGTCCCGTGCGCGCCTGTAGCGCACGCTCTCAGCGTGCCGCGTCCCCACTCGTGGGGACGCTTTTCCCTCCGCTGATCTAAGATTATGCGTTCCGGAAAGCCGAGCCGCACTGCACAGTTCGTGGCCTACAACCGGGCTCTGGGTAGCGTCGCGCCGCAGGTGGCGGGCTTCTCGGATCCATTCGCCGCCGAACTGCTGCCGGACGACTGGAAGAAGAAAATCGAGCGGACGCGCAGGTCGCTGGCGGGCGCTCCGGGGAAATTGCCATATCCGTTCTGGCTGCGCGGCATGGGCCTGTTCAATCAATTTCGGACGGTGTTTCTGGATACTGCCATCGCCTCCGCCGCACCCATCGCGCAACTGGTGATCCTTGGCGCGGGCTTCGACACACGCGCCTGGCGATTGGAAACTCTCAAAGATTCCACCGTATTCGAGGTGGATCATCCCGATACGCAAGCGTTGAAGCGCGCACGCATCAGAGCCTTACCCGCCAAGTCCCGGGAGGTTCGCTTCGTGGCCACTGATTTCCACCGGGACGATTTGGCCGCTTCGCTGCGCGCCGCCGGTTACGATGCGAGCCTCCCGGCGTTCTGGCTGTGGGAGGGCGTCACCATGTACTTGCGGCCCGATGCGGTGGCGGCGAATTTGAAAACGTTCGCAGCACTCTCCGCTCCCGCCAGCCATTTAGCGCTTACTTATTCTGAGCAAGAACCGCGGGCGGATTCCGCGCAGCTTATTCCTGGCGCTGTTGGGCGAGCCTGTACGGTCGGCGTATGCTCCCGCCGAAATCGCGGACCTGGCGAAAATGTACGGGTGGGGGTGTACGGCGGACTCGGGAATCCGGGATTGGCTGCGCGATCTGGCGCCTGCGATGCGGCTTACGAAGCGTCAAGCGGGGCTACAATGGTTCGAGCGGATTTGGGTGGCACGCTTAACATGATTGAAGATCTGTTACAACCTAGGCACTTGCTGACGCTCCTTTTCCTGCTGGGACTGATCGCGGTAGCCATCGCATTAATCGTGAAAATGACGGCGCCCGGCGACAGACGGAAGTGTCCATTCTGCGCCGAGCCGATCAAGCGTGAAGCGGTGGTCTGCCGATATTGCGGACGCGATCTTCCAGCCTTACCTTAAGAAACGTTCCTAACCTTCCCCAACCTCCAACGTATATACTTGGGAGCAGCATCCGGTAGAACTTCTGCCGGAGTACAATAAGCCTCATGGGGAAGAAGCCCGCACAAACCGATATTCTGCAAGGGACGCTGGACATGCTGATACTGCAGATCCTGGCGCCCGGCGCCGCGCACGGGCACGCCATCGCCTATGCTATCGAGCGGCGTTCGGAAGAAGTCCTACTGGTAGAGCACGGATCGCTCTATCCCGCTCTGCATCGCCTGGAGGACCGCGGCTGGATCGCCTCTTTCTGGGGCACGTCGGAGAACAACCGCAAGGCGCGCTACTACCGGCTCACGGCTGCCGGGCGCAAGCAGTTGAGCGCGGAAATGAGCCGGTGGGAACGGGTGGTGCGCGCCGTCAACCAGGTCCTGCGGCCGGCGGCGGAGTGACTCATATATGAGCTGGCGGCGGTTCGTGAAGCGGCGTTGGTGGGACGAGGAGCGCGCGCGAGAGATCGCCGAATATCTCGAAACCGAAACCGCCGACAACATCGCGCGCGGTATGACCCCAGCCGAAGCCGCCGCAGCCGCGCGCCGCTAGTTTGGCAATCCCGGATTAGTGCGAGAGGAGATTTACCGAATGAACACCATCGGTTGGATCGACAGTGTCCGGCAAGATCTGCGCTACAGCATGCGCATACTACGTTTGAGTCCCGGATTCGCGGCGGTGGCGATCGTCTCCCTGGCGCTGGGAATCGGCGCCAATACGGCCATCTTTCAATTGCTCGACGCCGTGCTCCTGCGCAGCCTTCCAGTTCGGAACCCGCAGGAACTCGCCGAAGTGAAAATCGTGGGCGGCAATCATGGCATGGGGATGAACCAACAGTATGGAGAACTGACGCGTCCCATCTGGCAGTTGATTGGCGACAAGCAGCAGTCCTTCTCCGGGATGTTCGCGTGGAGCGCGAACCAACGCTACGTGGGCCGGGGCAGCCAAATGCGCAGCTTCCGCGGCCTGTGGGTGAGCGGCGACTTCTTTCGCGTGCTGGGAGTGCGGCCTTGGCGCGGGCGTCTGCTCATGCCTGAGGATGCGGGCGCGTGCCCGGTCACCCACGCAGTGGTCAGTTACTCGTATTGGCAAAGCCAACTGGCCGGGCGCGATATCGGTCCCGGCATGAAGCTGGTAGTGAATAACGATTTGGTGGAAATTGGCGGAGTGACACCGCCGGATTTTTTCGGGATGTCCGTGGGCGACAGCTTCGATATCGCTCTGCCCTTCTGCCAGCCAAAAGAAGAGTTGAGCCGCGACGTCTTCGAAGTCTCCGTGATGGGACGCCTGAAGCCCGGGTGGACGCTCGCACGCGCTTCCGCGGAAATGCAAACGCTCAGTCCCGGCATTTTCGAAGCCACGATTCCGCCGGGCCGCGAGCCGCGCATGACCGAGATGTACAAGCACTTCCGGCTGGCCGCTTATCCGGCTGCGCAGGGAGTGAGTTGGCTCCGCGAATCGTACGACCGTTCGCTCTGGCTGCTGCTGGGCATCACCGGCCTGGTGCTGCTGATCGCCTGCGCCAATCTGGCGAATTTGATGCTGGCGCGCGCCAGCACCCGTGAGCGCGAACTCGCCGTGCGCCTGGCATTGGGCGCATCGCGCGCCCGCCTGGTGCGGCAGTTGCTCGCGGAAAGCGCACTGCTGGCTGCGTGCGGGACCGCGCTGGGGATCGCTCTCGCGCACGCCTTAAGCGGCGTGCTGGTCTGGGCGCTTTCCACCGAAGGTTCGTCCGTGAATCTGAACACCGGCATGGATTGGCGGGTGCTTCTGTTCGCCGCAGGCGTGGCCATCCTGACCTGCGCCGCTTTCGGCGTCCTGCCCGCACTCCGCGCCGCCAACGCACAGCCGGCCGCCGCGATGAAGACCGGCGGACGCGGCATGACCGCGGGACGCGAACGCTTCTCGCTGCAGCGCCTGATGGTGGTTACTCAAATCTCGGTTTCCCTGGTGCTGCTGGTGGCGGCGCTGCTCTTTGTGCGCAGCTTCCGGAACTTGATAACGTTCGATCCAGGCATGCGCGAAGGCGGCATCACGGTCGCATTCCTGGGATACTGGCAGTCTAATTTGCCGCCCCAACGCTGGGCGGAGTTCGAGCGCGAATTACAGGACGAAGTGCGCGCGACTCCCGGCGTGTTGGACGCCGCCACCACCACCAACGCCCCGCTGCTGGGATCCAGTTGGGAGCACGGCGTGCGCGTCGGAGCGCTCGAAGGCAACTCGAAGTTTACCTGGGTGAGTCCCGGCTATTTCGGCACCATGGGCATTCCCGTGGTCCGGGGCCGCGGCTTCAACCAGAACGATACGGCTGCCTCCACGCGCGTCGCAGTGGTAAACCAGACCTTCGTGCGGAAGCTTCTGCGCGGCGCCGACCCGATAGGGCGGACGTTGCGCACCATGCAGGAGCCCAGCTATCCGTCCACGGTCTACGAGATCGTTGGCGTCATCCCGGACACCCAGTACAACGACCTGCGCGACGAGACGCCGCCAATGACTTTCGCGCCGGCCACGCAATTCCCCGCGCAAGGCCCGTGGATGGTGATGATGATCCATTCAAACGCGCCGCCGGCCGCGATCAGCGCCACCATCAAGCGCAGGCTCGTTAACAGGCACCCCGATGTCATCATGGAGTTCAGCGATTTTCAAAAGCAGATCCGCGACGGGCTGACGCCTGAGCGCTTGATGGCGATGCTCTCGGGATTCTTCGGCGTGCTGGCCGCGCTGTTGGCGATGATCGGGCTGTACGGCGTCATCTCGTTTCTGGTGGCGCGGCGGCGCAACGAAATCGGCATCCGTTTGGCCCTAGGCGCAGAACGCGGGCAGGTAGTCGCCATGGTGATGCGGGAAGCCGGACGCCTGCTGCTGATCGGCATAATTACAGGCGCCGCGCTGTCTCTGGTTGCCGGACGCGGCGCGGGTTCGCTGCTATTCGGATTGAAGCCTTATGATCCGCTTACGCTGGTGGGGGCGGCAGTGTTGCTGGCGCTGATTGCGGCAGCGGCCAGCTTCCTGCCCGCACGCCGCGCCTCGAGGCTGGACCCTATGGTTGCGTTGCGGGATGAGTAACGAATGGCTTCCGTGAGGTTCGTGCTATTCCGTATAGAAGCGCGAGCGTAGTTCAGCTTCCGTGATGTAGCGCGAGGCCTGGCGATAGATAGCTTGCAACGTGCCCCGATCCAGTTCGTCGTGCAAAGGGACCGTCAGGTTCTCGCGCACTCCATTTACAAGCGCGCGCCGCAGCTTCACGTGACTGCCTCGTTGCGAGATCTCGTGAAATCCGAGTCGGGCAAACACGCGGATCAGATCGCCGCCGGATAACGTGCGTAGCCTGGGCATCAGGCGACTGCCGGAAGCTCCATGGTAGCGAGTATAGTCGGATCGTTGGACAAACCCATTGCGGCCAGATCCTCACCTTCCAGGTGCAGAGAGATCGCCTCGCGAATATTGGCCGCCAACTCGTCGAGAGTGGACGCCTCGGTTACGACCGGCAGATCCAGACACTCAGCCACGTATTTTTGTTCGCCTCGAAAGATCCGTACTTGAATCGTGCGCTGCATCGGCGTGGACTCCTCCACTACTTTACCATTCGGGCGACAGGACTTGGCGGGGCTGCTATGGGTGCGACTGAAGCAAACCGCTCCCTGACGGTCGCGGCTCGGTAGACCCTGCGAAATCGATACGACTGTTACCGAGCCGCGACCGTCAGGGAGCGGTTTCCCAAGACAGTTAAGCACCCCTGTGCCATTTTAGTGGGAAGATGCGGGCGGCTGGGTGCGAATGGTGGCCAAGTGCTGGCCGCGCGGCAGGAAGATGGCGTTCGGGCCAGCGGGATCGGGCGGCGTTTCGGCTCCATCGATGTCCACTCCCACGGGATTGCGGTTCAGCACGGCAATGGCGCGGGCGGAACTCTTGTATGCCAGCTCGATTGAATGCGCGTCCACCGACTGCGCGGAAGTCAGTTCGCCAGTGAAGCTAGTGATCTGCAACTCGGGAGGCTCGCCGCCTGCCTCCACCGAGTGCGCGCCCGTGGGAAGGAACAGCAGCGAACCGTTCCGCACTGCCCAGGGTAGACTGTCTACCATCGCCGGTCCGGACCAGCGCAGGGCCACGCCTTGCTGCGAATCGATCATGAGCTTAGGCCCGACGGTCTCGGTGCGGCTCACCACCGCGGCTGAGGCCGGCAGCAGAGACAGGTCCGGCGCAAGGATAGAGTTTTCGAAATAGAGCGCGACCTGGGCGAACGCTCCCGCCGCGGAGTGTACCACCTCGAAGAGCTCCGCGCCGGTCTGCTGCTTGGTGGGGTAGACGTTCTGGTAACGGTCCACGATATTCAAATCGATGGCCAGGCGATCCTGGCGCGGCGTGAGCGGGCGGTAGCGGCGCGCGATCTCCCCGTAACGCTGTGGCGCTTCGTTCCACACGGTGGCGGGGTCCTCCACCAGGAAGGTGAAGTTGTGGCGATCGAGCAGTGGCATAAGCTGCGCGGAATCTGCGCCGATGGCGTCGCGCATGGAAGTATCCAGGCGGTCGTCGACATGGGTGAGGACGATATCCAGATAGTTGCGCGTGTGGCGGATCGACTCGATTTCGCCCAACCACTGCTGTTGCATATCGCGCGCTAGTTTGGCGCGATAGTCCAGGAAAGCGCGTTGGGAAGCGGCATCTTTGCGGGTCTGGAATAATTCGATGGGGTCGAAGCCGCCGGTGGCGCGGAACTGCGCGCGCACATTGTCGTTCATGGGGGTGAAGCGGGAGGGGTTGGAAAGTCCTTCGAGCGACTCGAAATACAGCTCTGCGAGGTTGACGCCATCCCAATCGAAGCGCCCGATCAGATCCTTGACGCCGGCAGCGGCGGCGCGGAAGCAATCGGGGTTGGACAGGTTCATGAGCTTGCGCCAATCGAGCTGGGCATCCTGCAGGACGCCGGTTTTTTCGCGCCATTGCGGGTGGTCGTCCCAGAACTTTTCGCTGACGTGGGGCAGTTCGAGCCAGGCGTAAATCAGGATACCGTTGGCGTGGCAGGCGGCGATCAGGCGCTTCAGGTAGGCGTCGCGCTCGGGGTCGGAATCGTAGAAATGCCAGGCGGCGACGTGCAGGGCGGAGATCCCGGCGTTGCGCCAGCGCACGGCGAAGTAGTCGAGATCGACGCGCAGGCGGTAGGAGGAATCGAAGAAGGCCCACAGGCGGGTGGAGCGGAAGGGCGGGTCGAGGCCCAGGTCTGCGAGGGCGTGCGGCAGGTAAGGGAAGCGCTCGTAGCCGCGCTCGCCGGGAGACACGGCCAGCCAGAGGACCGCACCAGTGCCGCGGCGGAAGCCGGCCAGTATAGGCGCGCCGGTCCGGCGATCTTTAGCGAAGACTTTGGCCTCGGCAGGCATTTCGTAGCGGGGCAGTTCGAGACCCTTCTCCCATACGATGGGCAGCTTGGGCAGATGCACGTCTTCCAGGCTGGTGACGCGCACGTTTTCCTTGGTGGCACGGAAACCGAACGATTCGGCGATGGAGGATTCGCCTTCGAGGATGAGGTAAGCGCCGGCTGCTACACGCGCGGGCCATTCGGGGGAGCCGGCGGAACTGGCGCGCAGCACGAAGATACGGGCGGAGGCGGCGGGTTGCGGCATGAATCCGACGGACTGCAGGAGGAGCGGCCAGCCGCCCTGGTCGTCCGAGAGGATGGCGAAGGAGGGGATGGTTGCGGCTTGGGCTAGGGGGAGAAGAGCAAGCGTCGCGATGAGTCGCGACGCGGCACGCACGAGAGCGTGCGCCACGTGGTTAGTAGGTGATGGCATACCAGAATCCGGCTCGAAAATCGTTGTACGTGGGGCCATAGAGGTCGCCTGCTACGGTGTAGTTGCCGTGCAGGTAGTTGACTGTCAAATAAAGGGAACTGGGCATGGCGGCGACACGGAAGCGTACGCCGGGTCCGGTTTCGAAGAAGTTGGCCCACGCCTGGCGTTTTTGATCCGCGGTCACGTTGAAGTTCCAGTAGAACTGCGTCTGCAGTCCGCCCAAGAAGGGTGTATAGCCGAAGCGATTCTGCGTGTAGAACAGGAAATCGTTATCGAAGCGGCTGACGAAAATGGCGTCGTCATTGGTTTCGAAGAAGAGTCCGCCGGTCTTGGACTTCAACATCTGCCCGAAGCCCTTGGTGAACGAAGCGCCGCCGCGGTAGTCCTGCATGAGGTGCCCGGTGAGATATCCGACGGCCACGCCGGCTTCGGCCCAGCCCATCACGCCGTGCCAAACGTTGGTGGCCACACCGAGGCCGGGAATAAAGGCGCTTTGGGATAGGTATTGCGGGGAAATGCCGTTGCCTTCGGGACCAATAGTGCCTCGCGTATCGCCGATGAAACGCAGGCTGACGTAGGGATGGATCGGGAAATCCAGGTGCAGCTCGGTCTTGATCTGGGCGTAAGAGAAGAAGTCGCTCCAGCGAGAGGAGAACAGGGGATACATCCAGACGGTGGTGCGGAAGTTTTCAAACTCGGGCCACAGGTTGTGGTAGGCAGTATTGGCGTCTTTGGCGATTTGGGCGTCGGAACTCTTGCGGGCCATGTCGAACCAGCGGATGGCCTGGCGGTCGTTGTGGAGCATATTGTAGGTCCGGCCGAGCTTGAGCATGACGGCGAAATCGGCCGGATCGTCTTCCTGGGCAAGCTGCAGGTACTTGAGTGCGTCGCGCAGGAAGCCGGCCTTGAGGCTGCGCTCGGCCATGACTTTGGCGTCGATGGACGCCGGGGCAGGTTGGGCCGCGCGCTTGCGCAAGGTTTGGGGCAGACGTAGAACGGCGCGCACTCGGTTGGCGAGATCCTCGTCGGCGCCGTTCATGACCCGTTCGAGCAGCGGCATGGCATCCGCCGTGTCGCCCCGCGCCAGCAAGAGGAAGCCAAGCTGCGCGGCCGAGAGGTAGTCGGTTTCGGACAGGACGGTGAGCTGGCGGAATTCCTGTTCGGCCTCGGATTGACGGTTCATGCGCAGAAGGAGATAAGCCAGATCGCGGCGCAGGTCGAGGTTTTTGGGATCGAGATCCAGGGCGCGCTGGAACTCGGCGACATAGGGATAGCGGGTGGGGAGCAGTTCGCGGGCGGCGTCGGCGGCGCGCGGTTCGCCCCCGTGAGAGGCGGCCAGCAGCGCGGCGTTGGCTTCTTCGAGGCGGTTCAGAGCTTGCAGTACGCGGCCGAGATCCACCAGGACGGAGCGGCGTTCGGGGATCAGCCGCCACGCTTTTTCGTAGTGTTCGGCGGCGAGCTCCAGTTCGTCGCGCTGTTCGGCGAGGGTGGCCAGCTCGAAGTGGGCGCTGAAATTGTCCGCGCCGAGTTGGATGGCTTTGGTCCAGCGAGCGATGCCTTCGGCCAAGGGGCGGTCGATATTCTGAAAGGCGCGCTCGGCGGTGGCGCGAGATTCGGGATCGCCGGCCTGGCGGACGCGATCGAAGACGCGGCGGGCCTCGGCTTGCTGCTTGGTTTCGTTACAAAGAAATGCGTATTCCAGGGCCACATGGAAGTCTTTGGGGTCGAGCAGCATGGCTTGGCGAAACTGGCCGCGGGCGGCCTCGTTTTCGCCGATCTTGAGATAGGTATAAGCGAGATCCTTGCGCATTGCGGGACGGGCGGGGGTGGCTTCGATGGCCTTGAGGAAGAGGGCGATGGCGTCGTCGTAGCTGCGCGTGCGCAGGGCTTCATAGGCTTTATTGAGCGGCTCGTAGCCCGGGTCGGGGGTTTGGGCGACGCCAAGGCCGGCTGCCAGGCCTGCCGCGAGAAGGAGTGTTCTTAGCCGCATGGCGAGCCGCACGGCAGGGCGTTCGGAGTGGTGAGGCACGATGACCGTTGTCCCTTCTTGGTGGGGTTGCGGAGCACAAAGCCGAGGGCGCGGGTGAGGATACCGGTGTCTTGCCGCTGTGCTCGGGCCTGGCGATTCTGGGGGTTCCGGTTGCCCGATGCAGCGGGCCGGCAATGCCAACTCGCTATTCAGGACGGAAGAGAGCATAGCTACGCCTATCTCAGTGAAGGCGTACGGCAGATGGCGCCGGCCGCCACGTTTCGCGTTTGAGGTTGCAGCTTGCGGCCTCGAAGATTCGGCCTCCTGTTTGTTCCGTTCGATCAGATCCACCGCCAAGGCCGATTGGCCGGCTACGAATTCGCTTTTCCGCACTTCGATTAGATCTCGCTTCGCGTCTATGGGGACTTCGTGTGGCACATAGATAGTGCTCCTGGAGCGGAAATATCGCAGGATTGTTGGCGCGACACAACCGGCGACGCCGGGCGGTTTTCTCGTTTGAGGTTGCATCATGTTGCATTATGTTGCACGGGAGGAGAGCGCCCTTGGGCGTCATCCCGGGTGAAATTGGCTTTCGTTTTGATTTTTTGTTGAAAACAAAGGATCAGATTGGGTTCGTTTCGTAATTTGGTTTTGGGTTCGTCCCAGGGCTTCGGGACGCGCGCTTCAGTATTCGGATTTCTGCAGATCCGGAGAGTGAGATGCAACCGACCGCTTTTTTCGCAGAAGATCCGCCGATCATGTTGCATTATGTTGCATCAGACCGCTACGGCTTGCGTGTGCCAGCGAGGTCGCTCGGCCAGACATCTTCACCCGCCAGGACTACACTACCATAGGCGTTCGGCAGTACCGGGCTGAGGATTTGGCGATTCGACCTGTTTTCAAGGAGATCCGAGCAAGCCCTGGCGTGCGATCAAAACCGGCCAAACGGCGGAAGGGCGGGCTGGTATTCTTTTTCAGCGTGGAGAATGTGACGGCGAATGGCAGCCGCGCCAGTGTCCGGAGTGCGGCCTCGTTGGGATCGTCGGCCATGGCCGGCGGCGCCGCCGGGTGCACGATGCCAGGAACGATTCGATTCGGGTTCGGCGCGGAATCTGCAAGCGCGGCCAGCGAAGCACTTGACTCTTCGAGGGAGGAGCGGGTCCAGGGGGACCCGCGCGGACCAGGGGGTCCGGCCCATAAGCTAACTTAAGCCACCTGTCCCCAATATATTGGGGCTGGCAGAAATTAGGTTTCCAACCGCTAGAATATTCTCAATCAAAAATGTTCTTAAGTTAGCGCTTATGGGGGTCCGCCCCACAAATTCTGTGCATTAGGCTATCAATACTGTTCACTTAAGAGCCCTGTGCGTGGGGCGGACGATCGTTTTGTGTCGTCTGCCTTATGCGCGCCAGAGTGGCAGACCACAAAAGGCGATGGTCTGCCCCACAAAGTGAACGGTATTGTTGCATTAGGCCATGCGGAACAGGTGCCGGGTGCGGGCGGACCACTCGGTGCTGGAAAAGATGCGCGGCCCGACTTGGATGAGGCGCGGCAGCATGTCGAACACCGATCCGGGAGTCCAGTTGGCGCCGGCGCGCGTGCGGAATCCCTTGCGGTTCAACTCTTCGGCCACCAGCGAGAGCGGGGCGTCCTGGACGATCAGGTCCATCATCAGGACCAACGCCTGCTTCTCGGCGGTGTTCTCTTCCAGATGGCTGCAATCGGCGGATACGCGCAGGCCGTAAGGGGCCTCTTCGGTCAAGGGTCCCGGTTGAGCGGCGGGTTCGTCGACCTCCCGCTCCCATTCGATGGCTGTCAACTTCCAGCCTTCCTTGGCTTTCTGGCTTACGTAATCCTGGGTGAGCGGAGCGGATGGAACCTCTCGCACTCTTTGGAGCTTAGACATTCGGTAGCACCTCCGGAAACCGCTTGCTTACGCGCGGCTCAGACCCAGCACTGAGCAAGCCACGTTCCGCTCTGAGGAGCGGAATTTCAGGACCGCGACGGACCGGTATTGTGCGGAGGTGGGATTTAGTGTCGCAAGATAGGACAGGCCAGGAGGCCTGTCCTACCTTGCAGCGTCTAGAAGTGAAGGCGCAGACCAAGCTGAATGATGCGCGTGTAATTCGCCGATGCGCCGGCGCCGCCCAGCGTCGCAGGATTATACTGGCCGCTCGACACGCCGAAACCAGCCTGATTCTGCAAGCTGAAGCCGCCTGCATCCCCGGAGCCATCAGCCCACTCCATATGGTTCAGGGCGTTGAACGCCTGCACGAAGATCTGCGCGCCGACCCGCTCGGTGAACATGGTGTCCTTGGTGAGGCCCACATCCAAGTTGTAGCGCGAGAGTCCACGCAGAATGCCCGCGCCGCCAGTGCGCGTGTCGATGCCCAATATAAACGGCCGAAACTCGGCATATACGGCTGCCGGGTTCGAAAACAGGTTCACGCCGGCGCCGCCTTGAGAGGGATCGCCGTTCACGCCGATGGTTCCATTGCTCGTCACTCCCTTGTTGACCCCGATGGGAATCGAGCTGGCCGCGACGCCCACCGGTATGGCGGTGGCGCTGATGTTCGCATCGAAGGCTTGGCCTTGCTCCTGGAAGGAACCGGTGGTGATCGCGAGCGGCAGGCCGCTTCCATATGTGAAGATAGGCGAAATCGTCCAGCCGCTGATGATCCTGCTCACCACCCCATTGGCGTTGCCTCCCAAACGTTTGCCCTTGCCGAAAGGCAATTGATAAGAACCCAACAGGTTGAAGGTGTACTTCCGGTCAAAGAACTGCGGACCGTAGTCGGAGTTCAGATTGAAGGCGTTGCTGGCATTGTCCAGCGTGTAGGACTGGCCGGTACTCACGATGCCCAAGGCATGGCCGTAAGTGAAGTTGGCGTTTAAAGTCAACCCCTGTGCATAGCGCTTCTGCAATGTAACCACCATGGCATTGTAGTTGGAGTAACCCTCCGAGGTGTACGCATAGCAGTAGAAGCATTGGGTACTGGAAGTAAGAGCTGGCCCAAAGTCCCAACTGGTGTCCAGATCGCTCCACATGTTGGTTACAGCTTGCGTCAGGATATTACCCGACTCGTTGTTCGCCACCGCGGCGGTGCAGCTTGAAAATCCCTTGCAATAGGCGCTGCCAGCCAGACCCGCTTCAAGGAACGGCTGCGTCGCGGGTGTCTTGCCCTGGGACAGCGCAGAGTAGAGATTCTGGTAGGCTTGGGCAAACGTCTGGCCGCTCAGCTTCATCATGTAAGGGACGTTGCCAAAGTCGATACCCTGATACAGGTTATTGGCATACGTCCCGACGTATCCGACCTCCAGGATCATGTTCCCCTTTAACTGGCGCTGGATGCTGATGTCGATCGAGTCCGTACGGGCCGGCCGCCAATTTTGATCCAGCGATTCAACCAAGGTCGCATACGGCGCATTGTAGCCCGGCGTGACGGGGATCTGCAGCGTTGGCGTAATTGCGCCCACCGGCGGGTTCATACCGTCCACGCCAATGCGGTAGGCAGTGGCTGGAGTCACTTGGCCGGGTCCGGTACAGACACCGCTACTGTTAGGATTCTCACAACCCACCGGCTGCAGGAATCCGTCTCCGAGGACCGATGTCGATACCAAGCCAGCGGCCAGGCTCCGCGAGAAAGCCCGTCCATAGCCGGCCCGGATTACGGTGGCTTTGTCACCCAGGATCTTGGCCAAAAAGCCGCTCTTGACTTCCGGATTCCAAGCCAGGGCAACGCGCGGCCCAAACCCGCCATACCAAGGGTGGTACGGGTACTTATTACCCGGCGCAAGATCCTGGACCGGCGTGAAGCCTAGCACCGGGTTATAGACTTGGCCGGCGGCGGCAGCAGTCTGGACATTTTGGAGATAACTGTTAATCGTGATCGGCTGACCCGTAGTGGTGGTCAGGACGTCCTGCGCGCCATTCTCATCGACGGGCGGCATTTGGAGCGTCCAGTTCAGACCATAACTCAGAGTGAGGTTCGGCTTCAGCTTGAAGGAATCGTTGAAAAACAGGCTGTAGGTCGGATCCGTCACATAGGAATGCAGCGGCGTGCCGAGGGGATTCAGCGCCAGATTGTTCCCGGTGCGAGTCGCCACGACACTGGTCGAGTCCACCATGCCCGCCAGATTGGCATAGGCGCCGTTCCAGGAACCGACCTCTGAAGAGGGAAGGCAATTGGTGGTCACAGAGGCGGTGCATGGCATGGGCTGAGAGTCCGGGGAAAAAGCGACGCCGGAGCTGCTGACGCTGTCCACCAACTGCGTGAGGCCGCCGACCACGTTGTCATAGCGGTCGAAATGCCAATGGTCATAGACATACTCGCCGCCGAACTGGAACAGATGTTTTCCCTTTAACCAACTCAGCGTATCCCTCAAGCCATAATCGTGACCATCCCAAAGGCGATTGCGTGCGTTCTGGGTGTCCACATTCACCGGAATCAAGGCCTGGGTAGATTCACCACCGATTTCAACCGCTCCATCAAGGCCCGAGAGTTGGGGCGTGGCGCCGGCCCGCAGATACTGCCACTGGTTCCGGGTATAACTGAAGTGGGCCTCGTTCGTCAAGTTTGGGGTAAGCGTGCCCGTCAGGCCGGTTACGAAGTAGCGCGGGGCCAATGGAAAGTTGGAGGCTGTCGCGGCGTGGCCCAGGGTATCGCCCGGGAGCAGGCCGCCGATGTCCACCTGGTTGGTGGTCGGGTTGTGCGCGCCGAAATACCGGTAGCTGCCAAAAAAGCGCCACTTGGCGCCGAAATCGTGATCCACTCGAACCACTCCGAAGTTGGTGGCCAACGGGTATGACAAACTCGAGATAAAGCCGCACGTATTCAGGTGATCGCCGAAGTTCGGGTCGTTGCATGCCGGCATGTACTTGGACCAGATTTGGCTCACAAGCGGACTGATGCCAAGGCCGCGCGGATCGCACTGCTCGCCCCCGTTCAAGCCACAAGCGGTGGAAGTGGCCAGGTTGTATTGAATGATGTTGTTGTCGGCATCCCGGAACTGCAGTATCCCTTCCCGGTACAGGGCCGAAGGCACGGTTTTCTCAATAGGCCCAGACCGGGGATAACGTTCGCCTTCGTAATTCGTGTAGAAGTAGGTCCTGCCTCCCAGAAACTCCGGCCCCACCGGCCCGCCAAAGGCGCCGCCAAACCGGTTGTAATGCGATGCCGGCTTGCCGAGGTCGTGGAAGTTGTTATACCAGTCGTTTGCGGCCAGGTCGGACGATTGGAAGAAATCATAGGCCGAGCCATGGTACTGGTTGGTGCCGCGCTTGGTGTTCATCAATATCTGGCCGCCTTCGGACGTGCCAAAATCGGCGGTCATGTTGTTGGTGTTGACCCGGAGCTCCTCCACGCTTTCCATGGGTGTCGGTATTACCGAGGAACGGCTGCCGACGTAAGTTCCGTTATCGCCGTCAAAATCGCTGGTAGCGTTTCCGCCGTCCACCAGGTACGTGTTCTGATCGGACATGGCGCCCGCAACCTGGCCGCTGGTGATGTTGTCCTGCATGCCGCCCATGGTCGGCGCTACCGTGGGCTGAAGAAACAGTAATCCCCCAGCATCGCGGTTGATGATGGGCAACTCGAGCATGCCCTCATTGGTGATGGTTTGACCCATGGTGGCGTTCAAGGTCTGCAACTCCGCGGCGGCAGTCCCGGTGACTTCCACCACCGCAGTCAGCTTACCGACCTCCAGGGTCACGTCGACGGTCATAGCCGTGCCGACCAGCACCTCCTGGTGGCGAATTACAGCTTTGTTGAAGCCCTCGTGGGAAACCGTGATGTCAACTGCGCCGCTGGGTGCTTCGTTGAAAAGATAAAGCCCCGCAGAATTGGTTTGCGTAGTCTGAGAGATTTTGGTGGTGGTATCCGTAATGGTCACCGTCGCGCCGGGGATCAGGGCACCGCTGGCGTCGATGACTCGTCCGGTAATGCTAGAAGCGCCGGCCTGCGCGAAGAGCAGCGCCGTTGACATCAAAACACTAAGCAGCCATACCGTAAGCTTCCTCATAATTATCCCCTTTCCAAATTGACTCCTAAACATTTGTCCGGTTGAAAGTCGACGAAAGTGAAGCTGCCGCCGGTTTTCCGTGGCATGCGTGCTCGTATCCCCTTCAACCAAGATGACTACAGCCGGTCGATATGGACCGGGTCGTTACCTCTAGTTGCCGAGAATAGCTCGTCGCAACAGCGGCGGGTGGCCAAGAAACTATGCCTAAAGATGTGCGCGCCTTGCCCCCAAAGCGACAGCGCTACTCCCGAATACACCCCATCCAGTATGCTCCGTTGAATACTGGAATTAGCTTGAACAGCCGCAGTGTACTACCGTGCGCACTCCGATTGCAATATAAAAATGACGAAATGGAGAATTTTCTTGCGATAGGCAGCCGAATCTGTCCAGTCCGTAATGGTACGTGTAGTGCGGGCGAGCAGAGGGCTATCAGCCCGTGATGGGCTTTAGCATCCAGGTTTAGAATTGGCTTTCGTTTTGAGATTTTATTGAAAACAAAGGATCAAATTGGGGTCGCTTCGTCATTTGGTTAGGGCGCCGTAGCTTGCGCCGCGGCCTCACGTAACTGGCTGGGCAGATCTTCACGCCAAGGGACGCCAGGCGGCCAGGTCTGAGTCGGTGAATTCGCCCTGTTCAGGCTGTCGCTAAGGGAGGGAGACCTCCGTCCAATCGTGCTTCCGACCGAACCTGCCGCCCCCTATCGAAGGAGTGGGTTTGGGCCACCGTCAGGAGTCGACCGCTATCCAAACCTCGTTCAGACCGTGGAGGCGAAGCGCCGACACGAGGCAAACAACGCCTCGCGGAACGAGTTTGGCGGCGACAGCCAGACTGTGATGTGCCGTGACCGGCAATTCGGCAAGATGGGTATGTGCTTGACTCAGGTGGCTGCCTCGGCACCGTCCTTTGTGGGGCAGACGATCGGGTTTTGTCGTCTGCCAGCCCCCGGAGCCGCTCGTGGGGCAGGCAGGCCACAGAAAACGGTGGCCTGCCCCAGGAAGTAGCTCTGACGATCACCTGAGTGAAGCACATACCGATCTTCGGCAATAGAGTAAATCGTGGGGCGGCCAGTATTGGGCGCAGCAGCCCTTTCTTGGCGGCTAGAGCGGGCTGAAAGCCGGCTGCACGGGCTAAGCCCGTGTTCGTGTCGAGACTGTTTCGACACCTATTCTAATCATGTTCTAATCATGTTCTAATCATGCAGCAATCCACATGACAGACCGTCGTCAATTTATCAAATCCGCGGCGCTCGCCACCGCCGCATCGTACGGCCGCATTCTGGGCGCGAACGACCGCGTTCGCATTGGCGGCATTGGCACGGGCGGCCGCTGCCAGTATTTGCTGCATCTGCTGAACGAGGGCGGCGGCAGCCAGATCGTATCCATCTGCGACGTTTACGAACCGCACCGCCAGCAGGCGCGCGAGAAGGTGGCGCCCGATGCGCGTGAGTTCACCGATTATCGCAAGCTGCTGGAACAGCCCGATGTGGATGCGGTGGTGATCGGCGCGCCCGATCACTGGCACGTGGCGATGGCCATTGACGCGATGCGCGCGGGCAAGGACGTGTATGTCGAGAAACCGGTCACGCACCGCATCGAGGAAGGCGAACCCCTGCTGAAAGCCGTCGCTGAATCGAAGCGCGTGGTGCAGACCGGCATGCAGCAGCGAAGCTGGCCGCACTTCCAGCAGGCCCGCGAGATCGTGGCCGGCGGCGGTCTGGGCCAGGTTACGTTAATCCGCACCTACTGGTATCAGAATTACCTGCAAGGGCGCGACATACGCGCGCCCATCGACACCTCCAAACTCGATTGGAAGATGTTCCTCGGTTCCGCGCCCGATCAGCCGTTCGATCCCGAGCGTTACCGCGACTGGCGCTGGTTCTGGGATTTCGGCGGCGGCTCGCTCACCGATCTGTTCCTGCATTGGGGGGACGTGGCGCACTGGTGCATGTCGAGCGATATCCCCATCGATGCGCAAGCCATGGGCGGCAAATATGTGATTCCGGAATTTCAGTGGCCCGATACGGTCAATGCCGCGTTTCATTATCCCGGCAACTTCCTGGTGAACTTCGATTGCAGCCTGATGGGTTACCTGGAAGGCGGCGGCCTGGTCTTCCATGGCACCAAGGCCCTGATGCGCCTGCATCGCGGCGGCTTCGCCGTGTATCCCGAGCAGCGCCGCTACACGGAGTTTCCCGATCTGAAGGATGTGGCGCAAGAAGTCGAATCCAAACACGATGGCACGATCGACCACGTACAGAACTTCCTCGATTGCATTCGCTCGCGCAATACGCCGAATGCGCCGGTGGAGGTGGGGGTCGCGGCGGCGCGCGCGGGACACCTGGGAAATCGGGCGTTGCGCAGCGGCCAGACAGTGCAGGCCCGATGAAATTTACACGGCGGCACTATCTTTACTTATTGGGCGCGGGCCTGTCCGCGGCTCCGGCGAACACGCTCGCCGATCGGTGGCGGCAGATTGCGTCTGAAACCGATGGCGCCATCGGTGCTGCTGCGGTCCACCTGGAAGCGGGACAGCACGTCAGCCTGCATGGCGATGACCGCTTCCCTTTGGCCAGCGTCTGCAAACTGCCCATCGCCATGCACATCCTGGCAATGGTGGACAAGGGTAAGCTTTCGCGTAGCGCGCCCATCGAGGTGATACGGCGAGACGTGACGACAGAGGTCAGCGAGGTGGGCGAACGCTGGCCCAAACAGCGCCGCTTTCCCCTCGACGAATTGCTGCGATTGATGGTGGCGAAAAGTGACAATACCGCCGTCGAGACTCTATACCGCATCGGCGGCGGCGCGGCGGCCATCGCCGCACGGCTCCAAGGTTGGAATCTGGACGGCATCCGGATCGACCGCAGCGAGCGCCAGTGTAACCGCGACGCCGCAAAGTCCATGCGCCTTTTCATCGCCGACCCGCGCGATACGGGCACGCCCGACGGCACTGCCCAACTGCTAAAGCGCGTCTTTCGCGGCGAACTGCTTTCGGCATCGTCAACCGCGCGCATCGTCGAGATACTGAAAGCCACTTCTACAGGTCCAGCGCGTATCAAAGGGTTGCTGCCCCCCGCCGTGATCGTCGCGCACAAAACCGGGACCACCGGCACGCATGGCGGTCTGAACGGTTCCACGAACGACGTGGGCGTAATCGAACTCCCGAAAGGCGCGGGCCAACTCTTCGTGGCGGTTTACTTGAAAGGCAGCACGCGCGATCTGGCCGCCAGGGAAATGGCGATCGCCCGTATCGCGAAAGCCGCGTTCGACGCATGGCTGGTATGACCTCTGGGAAGCTCGGTCTTATCGGCGTTCATCCGCGTTCATCCGCGTTCATCCGCGTTCATCCGCGTTCATCCGCGTTCATCCGCGTTCATCCGCGTTCATCCGCGTTCATCCGCGTTCATCCGCGCCCAATTTGCTTTCCCACCCGCCGCCCAGATGTATTATCATGCCTCTTTACCCAAAAAGCCATGAAACACGTCATCGGGATGCTGCTGGCCGCGGCGTCTTTAACCTACGGCCAGGCGACCGGCCCCATCGCGCTTCGCGGCGCCCGCGTCGTCACCGTCAGTGGTCCCGTGCTCGAAAAGGGCACTGTGCTGCTGCGCAATGGCCTCATCGAGACCGTCGGCGAAAACGTCGATTTACCGAAGGACGCCTGGATCGTGGATGCCCAGGGCGTCACCATCTATCCCGGTCTGATCGATGCGCTAAGCACCGTAGGCTTGCCCGAGACTCCCGCCCAGCCAACCACGCCGCGCACGGAGACGCCTGCCACGCCACGCCCCGGCGCGCAAGACCTTCCCGTGCCAGTCGAGCAAGGTCCGCAGTTCCGCCCTTTCACCAGCACCTGGGTGCGCGCGGCCGATCTCCTGAATCCGGCCGACCGGCGCATCGAAGAAACCCGTAGCGCCGGCTTCAGCTCCGTGGTCGCATTCCCGTCCACCGGTATCTTTGCGGGCGAAGGCGCGTTTCTCAATCTCTCCGGCGAAAAGCAGGGCCGCATGGTAGTGACTTCGCCTACCGGACAATACGTGACGATGAACTCCCGTGGCGGCTTCGGCACTTACCCAGGATCGCTGATGGGCGTGATCGCCTACATCCGCCAGGTGTCCTTCGATGCGGATCACTACAAGCTGGAGCTGCAGGCCTACGCCAGCCATCCCGTGGGCCAAAAGCGGCCGAATTACGACCGCGCCGTGGAAGGCTTGCTGGAATCGCCGCGCCTGCTGCTGCCCGCCGACGATGCCAAACAGCTCGACCGCATGATCCGCTTCGCGGCGGAGTTAAAGCGTCCGGCTGTGTTGTATGGCGGCCACCAGGCGTATAAGGTTGCGGACTTGGTGGCGAAATCCGGCGTTCCGCTGCTGGTCAACCTGAAGTGGCCCGAGAAGTCCAAAGACGCAGATCCGGACCGCGAGGAGAGCTTCCGCACGCTGGAATTGCGCGATCGCGCCCCTTCCTCCCCAGCCGCCCTCGAAAAAGCCGGCGCGCGCTTCGCATTCTACTCCGGCGGTACCGCCGCCAAGGATGTGCGGAAGGCGCTGAAACGCGCGGTCGACGCGGGCTTGACCGAGGCCGCCGCCGTGCGCGCGCTGACCCTCAGCGCCGCCGAGATCTATGGCGTGGCCGACCGTGTGGGATCCATCGAGCCGGGTAAGATCGCCAATCTGCTGCTGGTGAAAGGCAGCTTGTTCGACGAGAAAGCCAAGATCCAATACATCTTCGTCGATGGCGTAAAATACGAGCCCGTTGCGGAGACGCCGCCTTCGGGAGAAAGAGAAGGGCGCGCCGCGCCGGGAGGTGTCCAATGAACCGCTTTGTGGCGCACGCACTTGTGCGTGCCGTGTCGGCACTCATGCCGATACCCTTGTCGAGAACAGACGGTCAGTCGGGAGAGGGCGTCGGCACGCGTGCCGACGCGGCACGCACGAGTGCGTGCGCCACGGCTCTTCTCCTGCTCGCATTACCCCTGGCGGCCGGCCAAACCACCGTCATCCGCAACGCCACGGTCCTTACCGTGACCAAGGGAACTTTCCAAGGCTCCATCCTGATTCGCGACGGCAAGATCGTGGAAGCCGGCGAAAAGGTGCTGGTCCCGGATGGCGCGCGCGTGATCGATGCGGGCGGCCAATTCGTGATGCCCGGCATCATCGACTGCCACTCGCACATCGCGGCCGACAGCATCAATGAAGGCGCGGTCGCCGTGTCCTCAATGGTGGGCATCGAGGATGTCATCAACCCCGACGACCCCGATATCTATCGCGCGCTGGCCGGCGGCGTGACTACCGCCAACATCCTGCATGGCAGCGCCAACCCTATCGGCGGCAAGTGCCAGGTGATGAAGATGCGCTGGGGCAAAGACGCCAAGGGGCTGATCTTCGAAGGGGCGCCGCCCGGCATCAAGTTTGCGTTGGGCGAAAACGTCAAGCGCTCGGGATCGCCCGGAAACGGCTTCGGCGCTTCCCCAGTCCTGCGCTATCCGGCTACCCGCATGGGTGTGGAGGACGTCATCCGCGAGGCCTTGACGGAGGCGCGCGCCTATCAGAAGGAATGGCGCGATTATCAGGCCAAGCTCGACCGCCACGAGCAGGCCCTCCCGCCGCGCCGCGACTTGAAGCTGGAGCCGTT
>Ga0302325_10007708_pt1 | contig 23795 bp, 17 predicted proteins | sample Palsa_T0_2_FD_201948 | JGI IMG/M metagenome (GOLD analysis project Ga0302325, IMG submission 201948) | Peat permafrost microbial communities from Stordalen Mire near Abisko, Sweden - Palsa_T0_2 | ecosystem: Environmental > Terrestrial > Soil > Palsa > Peat permafrost | place: Sweden: Abisko... | reverse complement strand
AGGACATCATCGGCGAGCTCCCCGCGCTCGCCGCCGAGATCTCAACCGGGACCTACACCATCGACGCCGTCTCGGCACCGCTCAGCCACGTCCAAACGACTTGGAACGCACCCGTCGCGCCCGGCCGGCGGATCGTCTTCGTCCCATAGCCAACGCAGTTGGACGACACGCCCGCCCGATCCTGGCGTCACGACGATCTTCACCCCAACTTTTTCATCACCGGTCTTGCAAACGCCAAAGGTATGAGTTACCCTCACCCGCGAAGCCAACTGGACTAACGCCTTATGTTGCTCTCTCACCACATCCCAACTCTCCGCGCCGACGCGCAGCTGTTCACGTCGGAGGCAGTTCCATGCCGGAATATCCTCGTGCAGACGCGCCAGTCCGGGAACGGGGATTCCCTCGCTGCGAGGTGTGCACGCTAGATCCACAGCGCGCATAGCAAGCCAAGCGAGGGCGATCCAATGGGTCGCCTTTTTTTGTGCCCAAACGCAATCGAAAAGTCTTGCACCGAAGGTGATGCTCAGCTTGAACAAGGTCTAACAATCATCAAGGCCCCCGCCTAAGAGAGGAAGGTCTCCCAGCTTGTACCGAAGTTGCTACCTGTGACCACAGGTGTTACTTGTCTGCGTGATTTTCGGTGACACGCGGGAGCGTCGGGCTCCGAGTGGCATAGACAGCATCGTTCGCGACGCGAACGAGACAGACGACACAGCAGGCACACCGCTCGCTCCAGGCGAGTCGATTCCGTGCGGGCTCATCCCCCCCATCTAATGAACACCAAAGAGGAGGCACCTGCAGTGGCTATCACCAGACAGACGTACGAAGACGAGCCATTCTTTCGAGTCGATGAGCAAGCGCCGGCGCGGCTACCCTTCCGAGGCCCGCGTCAAGCGCGGGCTCCGGACCGTGAAGGGCGGCGAGATCGAGCTGCTCGAACGGCTCGGGAACAAGGATCCGTGCCCATGTGGCTCCGGCCGGCGGTTTCAAGAACTGCTGCCGCAATCGAGGCCACTTTCGACGGGTGCCCGGATTACTACCGGGAGCGCTGAGGCGCTCCCAACACGTGGAGGGGCACGGAGCGCCCCTCCACCCGCCCCCGGCGCGCCACCCACGCCCGAGCCCGCCACCACCCGGCTATAGCGGCGGGGCGAGGGGTGTCCGCCGCCGGCCAATTGCGTTCGCACCCACTGCCACGCCGGAGCCCGCCACCACAGAGCCCTGGCCGCCGGCGGACACCACCGCCCCGTACAACGCAACGGTTTGCCGCGCGACGGCAGCCCAATCGAAGCGCAGCACGTGCTCGCGGGCTTCGGCAACAACCCGCGCGCGGCCGGGGTCGTCGGTCAGGACCTGTTCGAGCAGCTCGCCCAGCGCGCCCGAGTCTCGGGATGGGAAGCGCAAGCCGACGGTGCCGTCGCCGGGGACGACCTCACGCAGGCCGCCCGTGTCGGCGACGATGCACAGGCACCCGGAGGCCATCGCCTCGAGCGCCACGATCCCGAACGGCTCGTAGATCGACGGCACGATCGCGACCTCCGCGACGCGATACAGCGAGTGCAGCATGTCGTCGCCGACCCAGCCGAGGAAGGTGCCGTGGGCCCGTAGGCCGAGGCGCCGCGCCTGGCGCTTCAGCTCCGCCTCCGCGGTGCCGGTGCCGGCGACGACGAAGCGGACGTTGCCCGAGCGCTTGATCACCTGAGCGAGCGCATCGAGCGCGAGGTGGAAGCCCTTCTCGTACACAAGCCGGCCAACCAGCAACACCAGGCGCTCGTCCGGCGAGGCGTACTTCGCCCGCAGCCCCGGAAGGTCGGGGACCACGGGCTCCACGTCCCGCGGGTCGATTCCGTTCGGGATCACGGTGATCCGCGAGGACCGAACGCCGAACACGCTCGCGACGTGGCTGCGCATGTACCGCGAGCAGGTGATGACGGCATCCGCGCTGCGCGCCATCGCCCGCTCGCTCGCGTGGATGTGCGACTGGGGGTACGTATTGACCCATCCCTGGTGACGGCCGAACTCCGTCGCGTGAATCGTCGTTAGCCACGGGCGGCCGATGCGGCGCGCGACGCGCTGCGCGGCGTCCGCGACGAGCCAATCGTGAGAGTGCACGAGGTCGAACTCGAACCGTTCGCAGAGCTCCATCCCCAGTGCGAGCATGTCGGCGTTCATCGCCTCGACCCAGCGCACGAAGGCATCGATGTCCTTGGGGAACGGGGGCTCGCGCACGCGGTGCACGATCACCCCGTGCCGATCCTCCTCGGCGGGAAGGCGGCCGCCACCCCGCGTCAGCACGTGCATCTCGACGTTGTCGCGGACGAGATGCTCGGACAGCTTGCGGACGTGGCGCCCCAAGCCGCCTTCGATGACGGGCGGATACTCCCAGGAGATCAAGAGGACACGCATGCTCAGCGCGGCGGACCCTACCGCCCGACGCGTTCGAACACGGCCAGGCCGTGCTCGGAGAGCACCGCCGTCAGCGGCTCGGAGCCGGCGAAGGACCGCTCCCTGCCGCCGAGCACGTCGCGCCATCGCCCCCCCGGCGCCTCCAGCGCGTTGGCCGAGCTCACCTCTTCGCGCGTGCCGACGACGACGAGCACGTCGTCGCCGCGGACGTACGCGCACGCGTCCTCGCCGGCCGCGACCGGCTCGTACGCACCGCTGAACGCGTCGGGGTGCGAGGCTCGGAGCTCGAGCAGCCGCCAGATCAGCCACAGCTTCCGGGTCTCGGCGCCGGCCGCGACCCCCGCCTGGAGCTGCGCGAGCAGCGATCGCCTGTGCTCCCAATCGACCGGCCGGCGGTTGTCGGGATCGACGAGCGCTCGAAACTCGAGCTCGTCTCCCTGATAGAGATCGGGCACGCCGGGCGCCGTCAGCTTGAGCGCGAGCTGCCCGAGCGCCGCCCGCTCGCCCGCGGCCGCGACCCGGGCGGCGAATGGCTCGAAGTCGCTCAGGAACGCCTCGTCGGCGTAGATCGCCCGGCAGAACGCGGCGACGCCATCCTCCCAATCGGCGTTCTGCTCCACCCAGCTCGTGTTGCGCTTCGCCTCGCGCAGCGCCTTCTGCATGTACGCCTCGATCCGCTCCAGCTCGATCGGCCAGGCGCCGAGGAGGGTCTGGAACAGGAAGTACTGCTCGACCGGGTCGGGGGCGCCGGCCGCGCTGCGGAACCGGTCGCCGAGCTCGAGCCAGCGCGTTACGTGCTCGGCCCACGCGTCTGGCATCGAGGAGAGCGCGGCGATCCGCGCGCGCACGTCGGCCGAGCGCTTGGCGTCGTGGGTCATCGTGGTCAGCAGGGCATGCGGGAAGCGCTCGGCCCGCTCGGCGTTGGCGCCATGGAACGTCTCCACGTCGATCCCGAAGCGGCTCGGGTCGCCGCCGACGTCGTTCAGTGCGAGCAGCCGCCCGTAGCGGTAGAAGGCGGTGTCCTCGACGCCCTTGGCCGTAACCGCCGGGGTCGTCTGCTGGAAGCGCGTCACGAACCCGGGCGGGGCCGGAGCCTCCAGTAACAGCATCGCCGCGAGCTCGGGGGCCATCCGCGCCGCTGCGATCGCCTCGCGGTCGGCGTCGGCCACGACCCCCGTGAGCGGCTCGACGTAGGTGCGGTACACGGGCAAGGAGGCGAGCGCCTGGACGAGCCCCTCGCGCCCCGCCGGGAGCTCGGCCCCGTCCCCCAGCTCCCGCACGAGCCGGTCCACCTCGGGCGAGAACGTGGTCGCGAGCTGCTCGAGCTTCGCCTCGAGCGCCACTTCGCCGAAGCTCCTGCGATCGCCGGAGACCTGCTCCCAGAGCGCCGTCAGCTGTGGCTCGCCGGCGGGGTCGACGAACAGGCCGGCGACGTCATTGAGGAACTCGTACCCGACGGTGCCCGTGACGGGCCAGTCGCGCAGCTTCTCGCCGGGGTCGAGGATCTTCTCGATCCAGACGCGCTCGGCGCCGCGCTCGCGCAGGCGGCGCAGGTATCCGGCGGGGTCGGCGAGCCCGTCGGGGTGGTCGATCCGGAGCCCGTCGACCAAACCCTCGCCGACGAGCGCCAGCACCAGCCGGTGAGTCGTCTCGAACACCTCCGCGTCCTCCTGGCGGACGCCGGCGAGATCGTCGATGTCGAAGAACCGCCGCGGACGGCCCGGTGGGTCCGATGCCGGATCGATGTCGAAGAACCGCGCGCGCAGCGAGGGGTCGGCCCAGTAGGGGTTTCGGTCCTCGGCGGCCATGTGATTTGGGACGACGTCGAGGATCGTCCCCATCCCGGCGGCGGCCGCGGAGGCGGCGAGCGAGCGGAGCTCCTGCTCGCCGCCGAGCGCATCGGAGATCCGGCCGGGATCGATCACGTCGTAGCCGTGCGTCGAACCCGGGCGCGCTTGCAGTGACGGGGACAGGTACAGGTGTGACACGCCCAGCGCGCGCAGGTAGGGAACCAGCGCGCGCGCTCCCGCGAAGCCGAGCTCGCTGCTCAGCTGCAGACGATAGGTCGCGCGCAGCGGCGCCGATTCGGTGCTACCTGTCGTGCCCGGCACTCAAGCGACCCGCTTCAGCACCATGATCGAGCGTGGGGCCAGGGTGACCGCGGCGCGGGACCCGAACTGCTCGGACCCGGCCTCGGCCGCGGGGTCGGCGGTGGAGAGCTCGAGCGCCCACCGGCCACCGAAGCGCGGCCACGGCAGCACGAGCACGCGATCTTCGTCGTGGGCGTTGAAAAGAAACAGGAACGAGTCGTCCCCGATGTCCTCGCCGTGCGGGCCTCGATTGGGGATCTCCCTGCCGTTGAGGAACAGGCCTAGCACCGGCTCGCCGGACTGCCAGTCGCGCCGGGTCATCTTGCGCCCGTCGGCGCGGAACCACCACGCGTCCGGGAGCCCCGACCCCATCACCTCCTTTCCGACCAGGAATCGCTCGCGGTGCAGGACCGGGTGGGCCCGCCGCAGCGCGATCAGGCGCCGGGTGAACGCGAGCATCTGCTCGGCTTCCGGATTGGCGCTCCAGTCGTACCACGAGATCTCGTTGTCCTGGCACCAGGCGTTGTTGTTGCCGTGCTGGGTGCGGCTGAGCTCGTCGCCTCCGAGCAGCATCGGCGTCCCCTGGGAGAGCAGCAGCGTGGTGAGGAAGTTCCTTTGCTGCCGAGCGCGCAGCGCGAGGATGGCAACGTCGTCGGTCGGGCCCTCGACGCCGCAGTTCCACGAGCGGTTGTCGTCGGTGCCGTCCTGGTTGTCCTCGAGGTTCGCCTCGTTGTGCTTGTGCTCGTAGGCGACGAGGTCGGCGAGCGTGAAGCCGTCGTGGGCGGTGATGAAGTTGATCGACGCGAACGGGTCGCGGCCGTCCTCCTGGTACAGGTCCGAGGAGGCGGTCAGCCGCTCGGCGAAGTCTCCGGCGCTCGCGTGCATGCGCCAGAAGTCGCGCATCGTGTCGCGGTAGATCCCGTTCCACTCCGACCACAGGACCGGGAAGTTGCCGACCTGGTAGCCGCCGGGCCCGACGTCCCAGGGCTCGGCGATCAGCTTCACCTGCGAGAGCACGGGGTCTTGGTGGATCACGTCGAAGAACGCCGACAGCCGGTCGACGTCGTAGAACTCGCGCGCGAGCGCCGACGCCAGGTCGAACCGGAACCCGTCGACGTGGCATTCGGTCACCCAGTAGCGCAGCGAGTCCATGATCAGCCTGAGCACGCTCGGGTGGACGGGATTCAACGAGTTGCCGGTCCCGGTGAAGTCCATGTAGTGGCGCGGGTCCTCAGGCATCAGCCGGTAATAGGAGCTGTTGTCCACGCCCTTGAACGAGAGCATCGGCCCGAGGTGGTTGCCCTCCGCGGTGTGGTTGTAGACGACGTCGAGGATCACCTCGATGCCGGCACGGTGGAGCGCCTTGACCATCCCCTTGAATTCGGTGACCTGCTCGCCGCGACGGCCGCTCGCCGAATATTCGGAGTAGGGCGCCAGATAGCCGATCGTGCTGTAGCCCCAGTAGTTGTGCAGGTCTCGCTCGACGAGGAACGACTCGTCGCAGATGTGATGCACCGGAAGCAGCTCGACGGCCGTGATCCCCAGCGACTTCAGGTACTCGAGCGCGGGCTCGGAGGCGAGCCCGGCATAGGTCCCGCGGAGATCCTCGCGAACGTGCGGGTGGAGCTTGGTGAAGCCCTTGACGTGAGTCTCGTAGATGACGGTGTCCGCCCACGGGATTCGCGGCGGGGTATCGCCCTGCCAGTCGAAGCCGGGGTCGATCACGACCGACTTCGGGATCGCCGCATCGTCGTCCTCGTCGTCGGGCTCGAGGTCGGCGTCGTCCGTGTCCGTGGGCACGTACGGGAGAGGCGTGCCGCGCCCCCAGTCGACGACGCCCTCGATCGCCTTCGCGTAGGGGTCGATCAGCAGCTTCTCCGGGTTGAACCGGTGCCCCTCCTCGGGCGCATAACGCCCGCGGACGCGAAAACCGTACCGCTGACCGGGACCGACGCCGGGGAGGTAGCAGTGGTAGTTGTGCGCCGTGCACTCGATCATCTCGATCCGCGTCTCGTTGCCGTCGGCGTCGAACAGGCACAGCTCGGCTCCCTCCCCGTTCTCGCTGAAGATGGAGAAGTTGGTGCCTTCGCCGTCCCAGGTCGGGCCAAGCGGGAATGGCTGGCCGGGCCAGACCTCGATCATCCGCGCCAGACTACCGTCATCCGAGCAGCGCGCCGGCCAGCGGTCCCAGCTCGACCCAGCCGCTGCCGGTCGCGGCGCCGTCGCCGTGGGTGGCGAGCCTGACCCGAGAGCCCGTGCACGGCACCCGCGACACACCACCCGAGAAGTTGCATACCAGCTCGAACTGCCCCCGCCTGACGCGCAACCAGCGCGCGTCCTCGTCGAACGCGATCTCCTCGGCGTCCCCGACCGGTAACGAACGGCGCACCGCGATCAGCGAGCGGTACAGCCGGGCGAGCTTCGGATCGCCGGTCCGCGTCAGCTTCGAGGCCTCGAAGGTTGCGAGTGCCTGCGGGTCCGGGATCTCTTGCCCGAACTGGGCGAAGGCGGCGAACTCACGCCGGCGCCCCTCGCGCGTCGCGATCGCGATCTCCTCGTCGATGTGGTCGGAGAAGAACTGGAACGGCGCGTCCTCGCCGTACTCCTCGCCCATGAACAGCAGCGGCACGAACGGCGCCAGCAGCGTGCAGAAGGCGGCCAGCGGACGGGCCTCGGCGGGCAGGCGGTCGCCGTAGGCACGGTTTCCCACCTGGTCGTGGTTCTGCGCAAACACAACGAATCGCTCCACGCCGACATCCTCCGCAGGCGCGCCGAAGCGGTGGCGCCGAAAGGTCGAGTAATCGCCGTCGTGAACGTGCGGGCGGTGGAACGCCTTCGCGAGCTGAGCGACGCGCCCGAACTCCTCGTAGTAGCCCTCGCGATATCCGGTCAGCAGGACCCGCAGCGCGTGGTGGAAGTCATCGGCCCACTCGGCGTCGCAGCCGTACCCCCCACGCTCGCGCGGGCGCATCACGCGCGGATCGTTGAGCCCGCTCTCGGCGATCACGAGCGCGGCGTCGTTCACCGCGTGGACGCGCCTCGCGATCTCGGCGACGATGTGCTCGGCGCTCGAGTCGAAGATCGCGTGGATCGCGTCGAGCCGCAGCCCGTCGATGCCGAAGTCGCGGATCCAGCCGACCGCGCTCTGGCAGACGAACTCGCGCACCGGGTCGCAATCGGCGTCGTCGTAGTTCATCGCCCTCCCCCACGGCGTCTCGTACTTCTCGGTGAAGTACGGCCCGAACGCCTCGATCGCCTGCACGCCCGAGGCGCCGAGATGGTTGTAGACCACATCGAGGATCACCGCGAGCCCAGCGTCGTGGGCGGCGCGCACGAGCCGCGCGAGCCCCTCGGGACCTCCGTAGGACGATTGGGCGGCCGAGATGTACACGCCGTCGTAGCCCCAGCCCCGAGCCCCGGGGAACTCCGCCACCGGCATTATCTCGATCGCACGCACTCCCAGCGAAGCAAGCTCGCGCAGCTCCGAAGCCGCGGCGTCGAACGTCCCCTCCCGCGTGAACGTCCCGACGTGGAGCTCATACACGACCAGCTCCGAGCGCGGTGCCGCCGCGAAGCCCGCCCCTTCCCACGCCGACGGGTCCAGCACTCGCGAGGGCCCGCGCAAGCCCTCCGGCTGCCAGCGCGTACACGGATCGGGTAGCTCTACGCCGTCGAGGACGACCCAGTAGTCCTCGCCGGCCGCGCACGGTGCGGTCGCCTCGTGGACGCCATACCCGGCGTCGGCGAGCGCGACGTCGCCCGAGGCCAGGCGCACCACGATCGAGTCCGCGCGCGGCGCCCACACGCGGAATTGACACCTTCCATCGCCGAGCGGACGTGCACCGAGCTCGGCCTCCCACGGGTACGCCACCTCAGTCCGGATCCGGAACCAGCCAGATACCGCACAGCGGCGGCAGCGTCACCTCGGCCGAGAACAGCTGTTCGTGCCAGGGGATCGGCTCGGCATCGACCCCGCCGAGGTTGCCGATGTCAGCGCCGCCGTAGAACGTCGAGTCGGTGTTGATCGCCTCGCGCCAGTGGCCGGAGCGTGGCAGGCCCAGCCGGTAGCCGGGCCGCGGCACCGGCGAGAGGTTGGCGACGAACACGAGCACGCGCTCGCCCCCGCGCGAGGCCCGCGCGAACGCGATCACGTTGCTGTCCGAGTCGTTGGGCTCCAGCCACGAGAAGCCGGACGGATCGGAGTCGACCTGCCACAGCGCCGGCTCCTCGCGATAGACACGGTTGAGGTCGCGCACCAGCGACTGCATGCCGGCGTGCTCGGGCTGCTCGAGCAGGTGCCAATCCAGCGAGCGCTCGGCGCCCCACTCGGCCTCCTGGGCGAACTCGCACCCCATGAACAGCAGCTTCTTGCCGGGATGGGCCCACATGTAGGCGTACAGCGCTCGCAGGTTCGCGAACTTCTGCCAGTGGTCCCCGGCCATCTTCGAGTACAGCGACCCCTTGCCGTGGACCACTTCGTCGTGGGAGAGCGGCAGGATGAAGTTCTCGCTGAACGCGTACAGCAGGCTGAACGTCAGCTCGTGGTGGTGGAAGCGGCGGTAGATCGGGTCTTGCTGGAAGTACTCCAGCGTGTCGTGCATCCAGCCCATGTTCCACTTGAAGCCGAACCCCAGCCCCCCCAGGTAGGTCGGGCGCGAGACGCCCGGCCACGAGGTCGATTCCTCGGCGGCGGAGATGATCCCGGGCTCGCGCCCGTAGAGCACCTCGTTGAGCTCCTTCAGGAACGCGACCGCGTCGAGGTCCTCGCGGCCGCCGAACTGGTTCGGGACCCACTCGCCCTCGCGGCGCGAGTAGTCGAGGTACAGCATCGAGGCGACGGCGTCGACGCGAATCCCGTCGACGTGGTACTCGCGGAGCCAGAACAGGGCATTCGAGATCAGGAAGTTGCGCACCTCGTGGCGGGCGTAGTTGAACACGAGCGTCCCCCAGTCGGGGTGCGCGCCACGGCGCGGGTCGGCGTGCTCGTACAGCGCGGTGCCGTCGAAGCGCGCGAGCGCGAACTCGTCGCGCGGGAAATGCGCGGGTACCCAGTCGAGGAGCACGCCGATTCCGTGCTCGTGCATGCGGTCGATGAACTGGCGCAGCTCGTCCGGCGAGCCGTAGGTCGGAGTGGGCGCGAAGTAGCCGGTGATCTGGTAGCCCCAGGAGCCGCTGAACGGGTGCGCCATCACCGGCAGCAGCTCGATGTGCGTGAAGCCCATGTCCTGCACGTATGCCGCGAGCTCGTCGGCGAGCTCGAGATAGGAGAGCGAGCGGTTGTCCTCGAGCGAGTTCAGCCGCCACGAGCCGAGGTGGACCTCGTAGATCGAAACCGGATCGCACAGCGAGTTGTTCTCATGCCGGCGCGCCAGCCAGGCGGCGTCCTCGTCGCTCCAGCGGTAATGCGGCTCGAACACGACCGACGCCGTCTTCGGCGGCATCTCGGTCTCCTGGGCGTACGGGTCGGCCCGCAGCGCCAGCTCACTGTCGGCGGTCAGCAGCTCGTACTTGTAGCGGGCGCCCGGCTCCACGCCGGGCAGGAACAGCTCCCAGATGCCGTTCTCGCCGAGCGAGCGCATCGCGTGCAGCCGCCCGTCCCAGGAGTTGAAGTCCCCGACCACGCTGACGGCCCTGGCGGCGGGCGCCCAGAGGGCGAACGCGATTCCGCGCGTTCCCTCGTGCGTCCGTACGTGCGAGCCGAGCCGGTCGTAGAGCTCCTCGTGGCGGCCCTCACCGATCAGGTGCAGGTCGAGCTCGCCGAGCGTCGGCGAGTACGCGTACGGGTCCTCGACCGTGAAGCGCCCGCCGGGACCGTAGTCGACCTCGAGCAGGTAGCGGAGCGGGACAGTGGCCCCCGCGATCAGCCCCTCGAAGATCCCGCCCGGATGGATCTGCTCGAGCTCGACGGTGCCGCCGCCGTCTCCCGTCCTCACCGCCACGCTCGCGGCGCCCGGGCGATATGCGCGCACGATCACCGCGTCGTCGCTCGCGTGCGGGCCCAGCAGGGCATGCGGGTTGGGGTGCTCGCGGCGGACCAGCGCGTCGAGCTCGCTCGTCTTGACGCTCACGAGGACTCCAGCATCCGCACGATCCCGGCGACCGGGATCGTGATCCAGTCGGGCCGGTTGTCGAGCTCGTACTGAAGCTCGTAGATCGCCTTCTCGAGCTCGAAGATCGAGAGCAGGTTGGCGACCGCCGCCTCGCCACCTGGCAGCAGCGCCGGGTCGACCGCGGCGAAGTAATGCTCGAGGAACGTCGCGCGCGCGCGCTCCTCGAAGTCCGGCGGCGCGCTCCCGCCGCGCAGGATCTCCAGCGCCGAGGTCGCGTAGGCGAACGAGCGCAGCATGCTCGCGACGTCGCGCAGCGGCGAGCGCTTCAGTCGCCGCTCGGGGAGCTGGCGGGCGGGCTCGCCCTCGAAGTCGATGATCACCCACCCGCGCGGCGTGTGCAGCGTCTGCCCGAGGTGAAAGTCGCCGTGGATGCGGATCACACGGCCGCCGGGACCGAGCTGGGAGCGTGCCGCGAGACGCTCGCGGACGTCCTGGCCGCGACCGGCGATCGGTGCCAGTCGCTCGTCGTCGGGAAGTCGCAAGAAGATTCGCTCGATGTCCTCGTCGATCGTTGCCGTCAGCAGCGACAGCGATTCGTTGCTCGGCTCCTCGGGCGCGAACGCAGGGTCGTTCGCGTCGGACGCCAGGGTGGAGTGCATCTCCGCGGTCACGGTGCCGAGGCTGCCCAGCAGCCCGAGCAAGCCCTCCGGGTCGGACTCGATCCGATCGAGCGCCAGTTCCCAGCCGTCGGTCGCGTCGGGAAGGAACGTCTGCGCGAGCCCGAGCGTGGCCGCGAACGCGCGACCGTCGTACTCGAACCATCCGCGCAGCGCGGCGATGTTCGGGAATTCACGTGCGGTCAGGAACCGCAGCACCTCGAGATCGGGGTTGATGCCGGGCTCGAGCTTGCGGAAGATCTTCAGCACCAGCTCTGAGCCGAACACAAGCGAGGTGTTCGATTGCTCTACGCCGATCGGGCGCACGACGGCGTCAACGGGCACGGCGAGCGTGCCGTCGACCGCCCGGAAGCGCAGGCACCCTTCGCCGGTGTCGAGCTCCTCCCCGGCGTCGATCCGGCGCAGCAGCTCGTGCGCCTGAGCGGGCTCGCCGAGCGCGTCGTAGACGCTCCATCCTTCGGTAACCGCGATCGAGTCCTGCTCGGTGCCGTCGCCCACGCGACGGAACCCGAGCGCGAGCTGGTAGAGCTCGTGCTGGCCGGTCGCAAACCGCGCCTGGACGAGCGCCAGCAGCAGCATCGGATCCTCTGACAGGACGACGCTCTCGGAGATCTCGATCGCGGTCACGTGACGCGATTTCGAGGCGTACCAGCGCTGGCGCTCGACCCAGTCCCGCAGCGCCTCGAGGTCGAGGAAGCTCCTCAGCTCGCTCGCCGGGGTTTGCACCTCGTCAGTCATCGCGCTGACCCTCCATACGCGCGTCCTCCTCGACGAGCTGGAACCAGAAGAAGCCGCGCGGCGCGAGCGTCAACAGGTAGGGCAGGCTTCCGATCCGCGGGAAGCGCGAACGTCCGAACATCTCCACCGGATAACGGCCTTCGTAGGCCGACAGGTCCAGCTCGACGGCCTGCGCCGAGCGGGCGACGTTGTGGACGCAGAGGATCACGTCGTCCTCGAAGCGGCGGATGTGCGCGAAGATGCGCGAGTTCGAGGTCACGATCGGCTCGTAGCTGCCGAAGCCGAACACCGGATGCTCCTTGCGCAGCGCGATGAAGCGGTGCAGCCAGCGCAGTAGCGACGTCGGCGTGCGCAGCTGGGCCTCGACGTTGACCGCCTGGTAGCCGAACACGGGGTCCATCAGCGGCGGCGCGTAGAGCTGCGCGAAGTCGGCGCGGGAGAAGCCGCCGTTGCGGTCGCCCGTCCACTGCATCGGCGTGCGGACGCCGTCGCGGTCGCCGAGGAAGACGTTGTCGCCCATCCCGATCTCGTCGCCGTAGTAGATCACCGGCGACCCGGGCAGCGAGAACATGATCGCGGTCATCAGCTGGATCTCGTCGCGACCGTTGTCGAGCAGGGGCGCCAGCCGCCGCCGGATGCCGACGTTGATCTTCATCCGCGGATCCTTCGCGTACTCCGAATACATGTAGTCGCGCTCCTCGTCGCTGACCATCTCGAGCGTCAGCTCGTCGTGGTTGCGCAGGAATAGGCCCCATTGGCAGGTTTCTGGGATCTCGGGCGTCTGGGCAAGGATCTCGTAGATCGGGACCGCCTCTTCGCGTCGGACGGCCATGAACATCCGCGGCATGACCGGAAAGTGAAATGCCATCTGGCATTCGTCCCCAGCCCCAAAATACTGGACCACGTCGGACGGCCACTGGTTGGCCTCGGCGAGCAGCACCCTGTCGGGGTAGTTCTCGTCGATCTCCTGCCGCGCGCGCTTGAGGTAGGCGTGCGTCTCCGGCAAGTTCTCGCAGTTGGTCCCCTCGCGCTCGAACAGGTACGGCACCGCGTCCAGGCGCAGCCCGTCGAGGCCGAGATCGAGCCAGAACCGGAGCACGTCGAGCATCGCCTCCTGAACCTCGGGGTTGTCGTAGTTGAGGTCGGGCTGGTGGGAGAAGAAGCGGTGCCAGTAGTAGGCGCCCGCGACCTGGTCGTAGCTCCAGTTCGACGTCTCGCTGTCGACGAAGATGATCCGGGCGTCGGCGTACGGCTCGTCGGTGGGCGACCACACGTACCAGTCCCGCTTCGGGGAGTCCGGGCTCGACCGCGACTCCTGGAACCACGGGTGCTCGTTCGAGGTGTGGTTCATGACCAGATCGGCGATCACGCGGATCCCTCTGGCGTGCGCGGAGTCGATGAACTCGTGCACATCCTCGACCGTCCCGTAGTCGGGGTGCACCTGCTTGAAGTCCGAGATGTCATAGCCACCGTCACGCAGCGGCGACTGGTAGAACGGCAGCAGCCAGATGCAGTCGACGCCCATCCACTGCAGGTAGTCGAGCTTCTCGGTGAGTCCGCGGAAGTCGCCGAGGCCGTCGCCGTTGGAGTCATAGAAGCCGCGGATGTGGATCTCGTAGAACACCGACCGCTTGAACCACAGCGGGTCGGACTCGAACCACTGTCGGCTCTGCGCCTGCGCGCCCTCGGGCACCGGCGCCGGCGTGCTGTCGTTACGCCTCGGGACGATCAGGTGCGTCAATGTCGGGGGGCCGGTCACTAGACCTCCACCAGATTGACGTGAGCCTGGCGGACGCCGGGCTCGAGGCGGACGAAATTGGGGCCGATCCGCCACTGGAAGCGCTCGCCGCTGAGCAGATCGTGCACGGTGAACACCGGCGGCAGCCCGAGCGCCGCCGGGACGACCGCGACCCCCTCCTGCGTCTGATGTGGATCGATGTTGACCACCGTGATCAGGGTATTTCCCCGCGAATGCTTCGCATATGCAATCAGTGCCTCGTTGGCAGTCTCCAGGAAAGTGACGTTCGAGAGCTCCTGGAGCGCAGGATTGGCGCGCCGCGCTTGGTTGAGTGTCCGGATCAGCGGCAGCAGGGGCCCGTCGAGGGCGCGAGCCTTCAGCTCGAACTTCTCGGAGTGCAGATACTCCTCCGAGCCTTGCCGTACCGCTACGTGCTCGACGTTCTCGTATCCCGAGTAGACGCCGTAGCTAGGGCTGAGCGTGGCCGCGAGCACGAGCCGCGCCTCGAACGCCGGACGTCCGCCGTGCTGGAGGTAGGCATGCAGGATGTCCGGCGTGTTGACGAAGAAGTTCGGCCTGAAGTACTCCTGCTCGCCGGAGGAGGCGAGCTCCGACACGTACTCGGTCAGCTCCCAGCGCGCGTTCTTCCACGTGAAGTAGGTGTAGGACTGGCTGAAGCCGATCTTCGCCAGGTGCCGCATCACGGCGCGGCGCGTGAACGCCTCGGCGAGGAAGATGACATCGCGGTCGCGGGCATGGACCTCGTGGATCAGCCACTCCCAGAACGGGAACGGCTTGGTGTGCGGGTTGTCCACGCGGAACACCTTGATGCCGAGGTCTACCCATTGCAGCATCACCTCTAGTAGTGCGTTCCAGAGCCCGCGCCAGTCCGGCGTGTCCCAGTTGACGTTGTAGATGTCCTGGTAGCGCTTGGGAGGGTTCTCGGCGTACTTGAGCGTCCCGTCGGGGCGGTGATGGAACCACTCGGGGTGCTCGCGCAACCACGGATGGTCGGCCGAGCACTGGATCGCGTAGTCGAGCGCGATCTCGATTCCTACCTCGCGCGCGGCCTCGGTGAGCGTGCGGACGTCCTCGAGGCTCCCCAGCTCGGGGTGCACGGCCTCATGGCCTCCCTCCCGCGAGCCGATCGCCCACGGCGAGCCGGGGTCACCCGGAGCGGCCGTGAGCGAGTTGTCGCGACCCTTGCGGTTGGTGACGCCGATCGGATGGATCGGAGGCAGATAGACGATGTCGAAGCCGAGCTCGGCGAGCGCGGGAAGAGCTTCCTTCACGCCCTCGAGTCCGCCCCACGAGCGCGGGAACAGCTCGTACCAGGCGCCGAACCGCGCCCTCACCCGGTCCACCTCGATCGCGATCGGCGGGTCGAGCGACACGTTCCCGTGGCGCTCCTGCGCGCGCTCGACGGCCGCGAACAGCTCCTCGCCGAGAACCGCTTTGGCCGGCTCCAGACTCGATTCGTCTTCGAGCACGAGCAGTGCCTGCTCGATCAGCGCGCGGTCGGCCGCCTTACGAGCGCGCTCTACCCCCTCGCGTAGCAGCACCACGCCCTCTGACAGCTCGCCGCTCAGATCCTCTTGCCCGGCTGCGAGCTTTCGTTCGAGCTCGTCGCGCCAGGTACCGAACACGTCGGTCCACACCTCGACCGTGTACAGCCAGCGCCCCGGGCTGTCGACCTCGAACTCACCGGCCCAGCGGATGCCGCCGAGGTGGGCATCGATCGGCTTCAGCTCGCCCTCGCGCCAGCGCCGCTCGGCGGGTGCGCGATAGCGCACCACCGCCCGCAGCTCGTCGTGGCCATCGCGAAAGATGTCCGCCGCGACGCTGACCAGATCGCCGACGCACCGCTTCGCGGGGAACGACCCACCGTCGACGCTCGGGGCTGGATACTGGATCACGATCCGCTTCGGCGGTTGAGCAGACGCGGGGAGGGGCACCTCCTAGAAGGTATCCGGTGCACGACGTTTCGCTAAACCCCATCTTGTGACCGCACTTCAGCGCGCCAGCGGCGTACAGCTCCACATCACCTCGCTCCCCGACGGCCGGCTGGGTCCCTCCGCGTACCGTTTCGTCGACTGGCTGGCCGCAGCCGGACAATCGTGGTGGCAGGTCCTTCCCCTCGGGCCACCCGACCGCCACCGCTCCCCGTACAAGGCTCGGTCCGCATTCGCCGCCTGGCCGGGCCTGCTCGCGAACCCGCGCGCGCACGTCTCCAGTACCGAGATCGCCGACTTTCGCGACCGCCAGGCGTACTGGATCGCCGACTGGGAGCGCTTCTCGGCGCGCGGCGCGATCGCGGACCAGGTTCGGTTCGAGCGCGAATGGTCGGCGCTCCGCGCCTACGCTGCCGAGCGGGACGTGGGGATCCTCGGTGACGTCGCGATCTACGTCGCGCCGGACAGCGCCGACCATCGCGCCCACCCCGAGCTGTTCCAGGAGGGGCTCGTCGCCGGGACGCCGCCGGACTCGTTCTCCGACACCGGTCAGCTGTGGGGCAACCCGCTGTATGACTGGCCGGCGCTTCACCGCCGCGGGTACCGCTGGTGGGTGGAGCGTCTGCGGCGCACGCTCGAGCTGTTCGATCTGGCGCGAATCGACCATTTCCGCGGCTTCGTCGCGTACTGGGCCGTGCCGGCGGGAGCCGCCAACGCCCTCGGCGGCTCATGGCGCCGCGGACCCGGACGGGCCCTGTTCCGGGCGGTGGAGCGAGAGCTCGGTCTGCCGTTCGTGGCCGAGGACCTCGGCGTGATCACCCCGGCCGTCGAGCGCCTGCGCGACTCGTTGGGCCTGCCCGGCATGCTCGTGCTCCAGTTCGGCTTCAACCCCCACGATCCGCGCAATCCTCACGATCCGGCGAATCACACCGCGAACCGCCTCGTCTATACGGGCACGCACGACACCGACACCGCGCGTGGCTGGTACGAATCGCTCGAGCCTGCGCGGCGCGAGCTCGTCGACCGCTCGCTCTCGCGGCGCGGCATCGTCGAACCCGAGCCATGGTGGGGGCTGATCCGTCTCGCCATGGGCTCGCCGGCTCGCCTGGCGATGATGCAGGTCCAGGATGTCCTCGGGCTCGGCAGCGAAGCGCGGATGAACGACCCTGCCAGCGCCGGCGGCAGCTGGCGCTGGCAGCTCCGTCCGCGCGCGCTCACAGCGGCGCTCGCCGCTCGCCTGCGCGAAGCTACCGAGGCCGCGAAGCGGCTGCCGCGGTGATCCTCGCGTGCCGGTAGGCGTACGTCAGGTCCCCACGCAGTCTCCCCCACCGCGTCGTCTGGTAGCTGATCAGCGACGAGGGCCGAACCGCGGGCGGCAGGCCATCGCGCTCGAGCGTCGCGAGCGCGCGCTCGGCGATCGCGATCTGACCGAGCGCGGTCGGGTGGACGTGGTCGGCCATCACGAGCTCGCGCGACCCGAAATCACGCAGGTCGAGCACGAGCGCGCCGAGCTTGCCTGCGGCGTCCTCGATCGCTGCGTTGAGCTCGTGAACCCTGGCTCCCGCGCGGGGCCGGCCGAGATCGAGCGGCGCGGTCAGCGTCAATGTGCGCTGACAGCGGTCGACCAGGAACTCGAGCGCGACCGCGTAATCGCGCGCGAACGCCCCGACGTCGAAGCCCGGACCGCGCACGTCGTTGACGCCGATGTACAGGCAGCCGAGCTCGTAGCGCGCCGCGGGATGCGCCGTGTGGGACTCGAACGCCGGGATCTGCGACTCGACGACGTGACGGGCGTCGGCGCCGTCGACGGCGTAACCCGTGAACGGGAGCCCGAGGCCACGGGCGGTCCACAGCGCCCAGGACTGCAGCGCCACCCCCCATTGGAGCTCGCCCCCACCGTTCGTGATCGAGTCGCCGAAGGCGAGCACGCCGAGCGGCAGCTCGCCGGAGTGGCCTGTGCCAATGGTCAAGGTCGGGAGCTTAGGACCTCTGGGCGCACCGCAACATAGGGCGAACCTTCAGCCCCAGCGCGTTCCACCGCCGAATAATCAATAATCCGCCCGGTGGCAGACCGACTGACAATCGTTCGCGATGGCTCAGGTGACGTCCAGCGAGCCGCCACCGAGCTGGCGCAGCGGTTGCCCGCGCCGCTGGCGCCGTTCGCCAGGCTCGCCTACAACTATCGCTGGTCCTGGATGCCCGGCGGGGCCGAGCTGTTTCGCGCGCTCGATCCGGCACGGTTCGAGGCCTGCTCGCAGAACCCCGTGCGGCTGCTCCAGGAGGCGTCGAGCGCGACGCTGGCACGGGCCGCCGCCGACGAGGCCTTGATCGAGCGTGCCGCGACGCTCGAGGCGCAGCTCATCGCGGAGCTCGACAGGCCGGCCGCGCCGGGGGCACACGACCCCGAGCATCCGATCGCCTTCTTCTGCGCCGAGTACGGCGTGCACGTGTCGCTGCCGGTCTACTCAGGAGGGCTCGGCGCGCTCGCCGGCGACTTCGTCAAGCAGGCCTCCGACAGCGCGGTTCCGCTGCTCGCCGTCGGCCTGATGTACCGCCAGGGATACTTCCGCCAGCGCATCGACGCCTCGGGCTGGCAGCACGAGTACTGGGTCGACACCGACCCTGAACGGCTTCCCGCGGCGCTGGTGACCGACGAGGGTGGCCATCCGGTGAAGATCGCCGTCCCATTCGAGGAGCGCGACATCTTCGCCCAGGTGTGGCGAGTCGAAGTCGGTCGTGTGCCGCTGCTGCTACTCGACACCGACTGTGAGGAGAACGATCAGGTCGACCGCTGGGTGACCGCACGCCTATACGTGTCAGACCCCGGGCTGCGGCTCGCGCAGTACGTGCTGCTGGGGGTCGGAGGGGTCCGCGCCCTGCGCGCGCTCGGGATCGAGCCGGGCTTGATCCACCTCAACGAGGGACATGCCGCGCTCGCGCCACTGGAGCTCGCGCGCCCCGACCTGCGCGCCGGCCACGAGCTCGCACAGGCGCTGGAGGCCGCGCGCGCCCGCACCGTGTTCACGACCCACACCCCCGTGCCCGCCGGCAACGACTCCTACCCCCGCGAGCAGGCGCTGAAGGCCCTGGACGGGCTCGCGCGCGAGCTGGGAATATCGCCGTCGGAGCTGGTGGCGCTCGGTCGAACGACCCCGGAGGAGGAGAGCGACGAGCCGTTCGGCGTCACCCAGGCGGCGCTGCACCTGAGCGGCGCCGCGAACGGCGTCAGCCGCCGCCACGGCGAGGTCGCCCGCGCGATGTGGATCGGACTGTGGCCCGGGCGGTCCGTCGATCAGGTACCGATCGGGCACGTGACCAACGGCGTCCACATCCCGACCTGGCTCGGGGCGCCGATGCGCGAGCTGCTCGACCGCCACTTCGGCGCGGACTGGTTCCGGCGCGCCGAGGACCCCGCGATGTGGGCCGGCATCGACGCGATCTCCGACGCGGAGCTGTGGGCGGTACGAGAGCGCCAGCGAACGAATCTCGTCGCCTTCGTTCGCGCGCGCAGCGTCGCCGATCGCCTCGCCCGCGGCGACCTGCGCGAGTACGTCGAGGCGGCCTCGCGGTCGTTCGACCCGCGCGTGCTGACGCTCGGCTTCGCGCGCCGCGTCGCCACATACAAGCGACTCGATCTGCTCATCCGCGACCCCGACTGGACGCTCTCCCTGCTCGCCGGAGACCGCCCGGTCCAGGTCATCCTCGCCGGCAAGGCCCATCCCCGCGACGAAGAGGCGAAGGGCATCGTCAAGCGGCTGTTCGGACTCAAGCACGCCCGCATCATCGGCGAGCGGGTCGTGTTCCTCGACGACTACGACCTCGAATCCGCGGCCTGGCTCGTCCGGGGCTGCGACGTGTGGCTGAACTTGCCGCGTCCGCCGCTGGAGGCGAGCGGCACGAGCGGGATGAAGTCCGCCATCAACGGAGGCCTGCAGCTGAGCGTGCTCGACGGATGGTGGGCGGAGGCGTACGACGGCTCGGGCGGCTGGGCGATCGGCGGCGACGTCCACACAGACCCGGCGGCCCAGGACGACGAGGACGCCGCGACGTTCCACCGGCTGCTCGACGAGGAAGTGGTCCCCGCTTTCTACGAGCGCGACGCGGACGATCTCCCCAGCGCGTGGATCGTCCGCATGCGCGCGTCACTGCGCACCCTCGGCCCGAGGTTCAGCGCGAGTCGAATGCTCGCTGAGTACCTCAGCGGGCCGTATCGCCTCAAAGGGTGAGCGCGCGTTCCGATCGAAACCAGAGAGATAAGCCTCCACGGGCACCGCGTGAGCTACCTCACCGGCGGCGAGGGACCGGTGCTCGTGCTCGTGCACGGCATCGCCTCCACATCCGGGGCCTGGCGCGAGGTGCTGCCGTGGCTGGCACAGCGATTCACCGTGCTCGCGCCGGATCTGCTCGGGCACGGCGAGTCGGCGAAGCCCCGCGGCGACTATTCGCTCGGGGCCTACGCGAGCGGGATCAGGGATCTGATGATCGCCCTCGGCCACGAGCGAGCCACCTTCGTCGGGCATTCGCTCGGCGGCGGCGTGGCGATGCAGCTCGCCTATCAGTTCCCGGACCGCTGCGAGCGGCTCGTGCTCGTCTCCAGCGGCGGTCTCGGGCGCGAGGTACATCTCCTGCTGCGTGCCGCTGCGCTCCCGGGTGCCGAGCTCGTGCTACCAGTCCTCGTCCAGCCAGGGCTGTTGCGCGCAGGGGCGGCGATCGGAACCTTCCTCGGCCGGCTGGGACTGCGGCCGGGCCCCGACCTCGCCGAGTTCGCCCGCGGCTACGGGTCGCTCGGCGACGTCGAAGCGAGGCAGGCGTTCATCCAGACGCTTCGAGCCGTGATCGAACCCGGCGGACAGCGCGTGAGCGCGCGCGATCGCCTCTACCTGGCGGCGGAGGTGCCGACCCTGATCATCTGTGGCGAGCGCGACCGCGTCATTCCCCCCGAGCACGGCCGCAGCGCCCACGCCGAGATGCCGGGGAGCTACTTCCTCGAGATCCCCGGCGCCGGGCACTTTCCCCAGCTCGACCGACCGCGCGAGTTCGTGGAGGCCGTCGTCAGCTTCATCGACGCGACCGAGCCCGCGCAGGCCGGCCCGGACCGCTTGCGCGCGCGGCTGCTCGCGGGAGGCGACCGCCGTCCCGTGCCCAGGGCGGCAGCGGGCGGCGCCGTCAACGGGACGGAGATGTGAGCGGCGAGGGCCGGGCCGCCCTGGTCACAGGCGCGGCGAGCGGAATCGGCGCCGCGATCGCCGCGCGGCTCGGGCACGACGGCTGGGACGTGCTGACCGTCGACGTGCGAGGTGACGTCGGCTTGCTTGCCGATCTCACGACCCGCGCGGGCAACAGCGATGCGGTAGCGGCGGCGCTCGAGCGCTTCGGCCGCCTCGACGCGGTGATCCCGAACGCAGGCTTTCAGCACGTGTCGCCGATCGAGGAGTTCCCCGAGGATCGCTGGGACGCGATCATCGCGCTGCTGTTGACGAGCCCGTTCCTGCTCGCCCGCTACGCCTGGCCGCATCTGCGCACGTCGGGCGCCGGGCGCTTCGTCGCGATCGCCTCCGTGCACGGGCTCGTCGCCTCGCCATACAAGGTCGCATACGTGTCGGCGAAGCACGGCGTGCTCGGGCTCGTCAAGACGCTCGCCCTCGAGGGCGCCGAGCACGGGATCAGCGCCACAGCCGTGTGCCCCGCCTACGTGCGCACGCCCCTGGTGGAAGGTCAGATCGCCGATCAGGCCAAGGCACACGACATGCCCGAGGACCGCGTGCTCGAGGAGGTCATCCTCGCGCCCCACGCCGTCAAGCGCCTGATCGAGCCCGACGAGGTCGCCGCGACCGTCGCGTTCCTGCTCAGCCCCGAAGGCCGCGCATTCACCGGCTCCCCGGTGATCATGGACCAGGGCTGGACGGCACGCTGAGGAAGAGGGACGCTTGCATAGTAGCCCGGTGCGTGCTAAGTTGTTAGCACATTACCCCGTCCCAAGGAGCATCCAGACATGGCCACAGCATCCGTCAAGAACAGCTTCGTCCCCGACCTCGAGGCCGCCACCGAGCGCGCACGCGAAACCAACGACCGACTGACCGAAGTCGGCCGCAAGGTCACGAACGCCTACCTCGACGGCGTCGAGAAGTACGCCACAAGCTTCGCGGACTTCGAACGCAAGCTAGGCAAGCAGTCACAAGTCGAGGCCGTCGCCGGCATGCTCGACACGCACGCCCAGCTGACCGAAGACGTCGTCAAGGCGGGCGTCTCCGCCGCGCGCGAGCTGGTCACCGCTTAGCGCGACGGGCGGCACGGGCGCCACGCCCGTGCCGCTGAACTCAGCGGCGCCGCGGACGCGCTCCAACCCCGACGAAGGCCTCATAGACCTCGACCAGGGCCTGGCGCTGACGGCCCGTGAGCCGCGAATCCTCGCGGATCGCCTTGACCACGTCGGGCGGTCCGTTCTCCTCGCGCGGCACCCCCGCCTGCTCGTAGAGCGTATCCGCCGACACCTTCAGCGCATCGGCGATCGACTGCACGACCTGTTCGGAGGGAGCCCGCAATCCCCGCTCGATCTGGGACAGGTACGGATTCGAGATTCCCACGAGCTCGGCGAACTGGCGCATCGAGACCTCCGACAGCTCGCGCTGACGGCGGATGAAATCTCCCAGCGACGACGCGCTCCGTTCCGCCACGCCCCAAGGATACGGGCGCGCGCGACTGGAGTCGGTAACCTTTGTGCTGCGCAGCCGCCAATCGCTTCGTGGGGGATGCGCTCCCCGGTACGGGGACGGGCTGGCTCGGAGTGGGCGCAGCGCGGACCACGACCATCGTCAAAGCGATGGAGCTCGTGTGTCTGGCGTTGTACACCTCCCGCCGCAGCCTAAGAAGCAGTCCATCAGCTCCATACTCGCCCGCCTGAGGTCATACGTGTTTGCAAGGCCGCCCCGGGAGCGCCGTTTCACCGCCGGCGCTCCGGGTCCGCATGATCGCGAGCCCGGCCGCGTCTATCCGATCACGGCCAACGGCGGGAGGACCGTGCGCAGCCGCCCGGCGCCCGGCACGCTGCAGATCCGCAGCCGCCGCATCCGCGAGCAGCACCTCGTGGAGCTGTCCGGTGAGCTCGACCTGCGAACTCGGGATCCACTCGCCGGCGCGCTCGAGGCAGCCGTAGAAGACGACTCGCAGCAGATCGTCCTCGACCTCAGCGACCTCGTCGACGTCGACCGCGCGGGCCTCGACACGATCCTCACCGCGCACATGCGCGCCGGCGACGAACTGAAGCCCCTCGTGATCGTCCCCGGGCCACGGGCGGTGCAGCGGGTCTTCGACGATGCACAGGCTCCGTTCTGCTACGTCACCACGGAGGGTGGTCCTGCCGCCGGCGCGGGTCGCTCACGAAGCCGGCGAAGCGGCCTGTCCGCTCGTCCTGGCCGCCGAACGTCCGTTCGACACAGACAGGTGCGACAATAGGATCAGCTTCACGGGTGTCTGACGAGCTCGGGAGGCGTCTTGCGTCCCGGCGGCTTGCCGCCTTTCCCTCTTCCCGGCGTCGGATCTACTCCCAGGGAAAGGCAGATCGGACGGCTATGGCCGATCCACTTCAGCACGAGCCCCTGACGAACGGTCCTCTATCGCTCGCGATTTCCAACACGATCGTCGGACTGCTACGCGAATACACCGGCCGCGGGCCCACCAAGGCACGCACGAGCATCCGCGACAACGTCGTCGTGGTGATGCTCGAACAGACGCTGACCAAGGGCGAGCAGTCGCTGGTGAGCAAGGGACGAGAAGACAAGGTCCTCGAGATCCGACACGAATTCCAGAACGCGATGCGCCAGGAATGCAGCGAGAGGGTCACCGAGTTGACCGGACGAAACGTGACCGCGTTTCTCAGCGCCAATCACATCGATCCGGACATCGGCGCCGAGATCTTCGTACTCGATGGGCCCCCACGCGGGAACAACGGCGGCGCGTGAGCCCAGGTCAAGCAGCGTCGGCCTCCCGCCACCGGCGGACGGTCGAGCGCAGCGCGAGATAACCGACGATCCCGGGCAGCGTGGGAAGCCAGAACGAGATCGCGCGATAGGCCAGGACGGCGACGATCGCGGTGCCCGGGTGCAGACCGAAAGCAACGAACGCGCCGATCATGCCCCCTTCGACCC
>Ga0302325_10007706_pt1 | contig 23800 bp, 35 predicted proteins | sample Palsa_T0_2_FD_201948 | JGI IMG/M metagenome (GOLD analysis project Ga0302325, IMG submission 201948) | Peat permafrost microbial communities from Stordalen Mire near Abisko, Sweden - Palsa_T0_2 | ecosystem: Environmental > Terrestrial > Soil > Palsa > Peat permafrost | place: Sweden: Abisko... | reverse complement strand
AAGGTGGCGGTGGGCGACAAGCTTCAGAGCGGACAGGGCTCCGACATCCGTCCCGGCAATGCCCTGCCGCTGCGGTACATACCGGTCGGTTCCATCGTGCACAACGTCGAGTTGAAGCCCGGCGGGGGCGGCAAGATGGGGCGCAGCGCGGGCACCAGCATCCAGCTGGTGGCCAAGGAGGGGGACTACGCCACCCTCCGCCTGCCCTCGACCGAGATGCGCCGCGTCCCCATCGATTGCCGGGGCACGCTGGGCCAGATCGGCAACGCCGAGGCCGAGCTGATCGTCATCGGCAAGGCCGGGCGCAACCGCTGGAAGGGTGTGCGGCCCCAGACCCGAGGCGTCGCCATGAACCCGGTCGACCACCCCCTGGGTGGCGGCGAAGGCAAGAGCTCGGGTGGGCGCCACCCGGTCTCGCCCTGGGGCAAGCCGGAGGGCCGCACCCGCGACACCAACAAGCCATCGCAGAAACTGATCGTCCGCCGGCGGCGCACCCGCGGCGCCCGGAGGTAACACCGCATGCCCCGCAGCCTGAAAAAGGGACCGTTCGTCGACGACCATCTGTTGAAGAAGGTCGACGATCTCAACAGCCGCAACGAGAAGCGGGTCATCAAGACCTGGTCCCGGCGCAGCACCATCATCCCCGACATGATCGGTCACACCATCGCGGTGCACGACGGGCGCAAGCACGTGCCGGTCTACATCACCGAGTCGATGGTCGGGCACAAGCTGGGCGAGTTCGCGCCCACCCGCACGTTCCGGTTCCACGCCGGTCAGGAACGCCAAGGTCGCCGCTGATGCCCGGGCCCAAGACCAACGAACGCGAAGGCACCCGGGCGGTCCTGCGCCACGCCCGCGTCTCCGCCTACAAGGTGCGCGAGGTCCTCGACCTGGTGCGCAACAAGCCGGTGGCGGAAGCGACCGACATCCTGCGCTTCACTGAGCGCGACGCGGGCATCCTGGTGGGCAAGGTTCTCCAGTCGGCTGTGGCCAACGCCGGGCACAACGACCAGCAGGACCCCGAGGAGCTGTACATCTCGGCCTGCTTCGCCGACGAAGGCACGACCATCAAGCGCTGGCGTCCCCGGGCTCGAGGGCGCGCCACCCGCATTCGCAAGCGCACCTGCCACATCACGGTGATCGTGAGCCGCATGCCCGACGCTGACCTGGTGCGGCTGCACGCCCGCCGGGAGGCCGAGCAGGCGGCCCGCCGAGCCCGCCGGGTGGCGGGGGCCCGCAAGGCCGATGCCGCCTCGGGCGGCGGCGAGCGCGAGAGCGGTGCCCGGGGCCTGCGCACCCGGGTTCGCCCCCAGCGGCGCCGGGCCCAGGAGCAGGACCACGATCACGACCATGACCATGACCACGACGAAGAGGTGACGGTGACGCCTGTGATCACGGCCACCGAACCCGAACACGAACCCGAACCCGAACCGGTAGAGACAGCGCCCGTAGAGATGGAGTCTGATGACTTGGAAAAAGGTGAATAGCTAGATGGGTCAGAAGGTCAACCCCTACGGGTTCCGTCTGGGCGTCACCACCGACTGGAAGTCACGGTGGTTCAACGACCGGGAATACCAGGACTACCTCATCGAGGACTGGAAGATCCGCGACTACCTGATGCGCGAGCTGGAGCGGGCCGCGGTCAGCCGGGTCGAGATCGAGCGCACCCGGGACCGGCTGCGCATCGACGTCCATACCGCCCGTCCGGGCATCGTGATCGGCCGCCGGGGAGCCGAGGCCGACCGCCTGCGCACCAAGCTGGCCGAGATCACCAAGAACCCCAAGGTTCAGCTCAACATCCAGGAGATCAAGCAGCCCGAGTTGGACGCCGCCCTTATTGCCCAGGGGATCGCCGACCAGCTGCAAGGTCGGGTCAGCTTCCGCCGGGCCATGAAGCGAGCCGTGCAAACGGTGCAAAAGGCGGGCGCCCACGGCATCCGGGTCCAGTGCGCGGGCCGCCTCGGTGGTTCGGAAATGTCCCGGCGGGAGTTCTACCGCGAGGGTCGGGTGCCGCTGCACACGCTGCGGGCCGACATCGACTACGGCTTCCGCGAGGCCCGCACCACCTTCGGCCGTATCGGCGTGAAGGTGTGGATCTACAAGGGCGACATCCTCCCCTACAAGACCTCGGCCGAGGACAAGATCAACCGTGAGGCGGCCATGGCCGTGGGCGAGACATCGGGCCAGGCCAAGCCCCGTCGGGTCATTTCGGCGGGCGGCGGTCGCCGTCGTCCCGACCTGGGTGAGCCCGGTGCCGTCGTGACCGCCACCGAATCGACCGAGACCCCAACCGGTGAAGAGCCGACCGAGGCACCCCGGCCCATCGTCGGTGTCGACCCCGAGCTCGAGAGGCTCTTGGCGGAAGAAGAAGAGATCGAACGGCGCACTCGGGGCGAACACCACGAGACTCCCCACTTTCCCAAGGATGGCTAGCAGCGCATGTTGATGCCGAGGAAGGTCAAGCACCGCAAGATGCAGCGGGGCCGGTTGTCCGGCAAGTCCACCAATGGCTGCATGGTGAATTTTGGCGAGTATGGAATTCAGGCGCTCGAGCCGGGGTGGATCACCGCCCGGCAGATCGAGGCTGCCCGTATTGCGATGACCCGCCATGTCAAGCGCGGTGGCAAGGTATGGATCCGCATTTTCCCCGACAAGCCGGTGACGGTGAAGCCGGCCGAGACCCGCATGGGCTCGGGCAAGGGCAACCCGGAATATTGGGTGGCCGTGGTCAAGCCCGGTCGGGTCCTGTTCGAGTTGGGCGGCGTCAATGAGGCGCTGGCCCGGGCGGCCATGGAGCGCGCTATTCAAAAGCTGCCGATCCAGGCCAAGTTCGTCATTCGGGCCGAGCAGGAAGAGGTGACGGTCTGATGGCCAAGATCGCCGAGCTGCAGGAAATGGGCGTCGAGGAGTTGGAAACGGCGCTGGCCGAGGCCAAGGCCGAGCTGTTCAACCTGCGCTTCCAGCTCGTCACCGGCAAGCAAGAGAACTATGCCCGGATTGGGCAAGTCCGCAAAGACGTGGCGCGGTGTATGACGCTCCTGCGTGAGCGCGAGATCGCGGCGGCCGAGGCGGCCGAGGAGGTAACAGCGTGAGTGATGTAACGGAGAGTTCGGCGGGCGACGCGGGCGATGCACGCCCCAACCGCCGCAAGGTTCGGGAAGGCCTGATCGTGTCGGCCTCCATGACCAACACGGTGGTGGTGGCGGTCATCGAGCGCGTTCGCCATCCTCGGTATGCCAAGACGGTGCAGCGGACCAAGCGGTTCTACGCCGACGACCCGTCCAACGAGTTGCGGGTGGGGGATCGGGTGCGTCTGGCCGAGACCCGGCCGATCTCCAAGTTGAAGCGCTGGCGGGTCGTCGAGGTATTGGAGCGGGCCAAGTGATCCAACAGGAAACCCGACTGCGGGTCGCCGACAACTCGGGGGCCAAGGAAGTGCTCTGCATCAAGGTGCTGGGCGGGTCGAGGCGGCGTTATGCCTCGATCGGCGACATCTTTGTGGCCACGGTCAAGGACGCCATCCCGGGCGCCAACGTCAAGAAGGGCGATGTCGTGAAGTGCGTCGTCGTCCGGACCAAGAAAGAAAAGCGCCGTCCCGATGGCAGCTACATCCGTTTCGACGACAACGCGGCAGTGCTGATCAACGAACAGCAGCTCCCGCGAGGCACCCGCATCTTCGGCCCGGTGGGGCGAGAGCTGCGGGACAAGAAGTTCATGAAGATCATCTCGTTGGCACCGGAGGTGCTCTAGATGCCGCTCCCCTCAACTGCTACCAAGATGCGACTGCACAAGGGCGACCGGGTGCGGGTGCTGCGCGGCAAGGACCGCGGCCAGACGGGCGACATCATCCGGGTCATCCCCAAAGAGGGCCGCATCATCGTCGAGGGCGTCAACCGGGCCAAGAAGCACCAGAAGGCGACCAAGGCCACCATGCAGGGTGGCATCATCGACAAGGACATGCCGATGTCGGCGTCCGCCGTGGCGCTGCTGTGCGGCCATTGCGGCAAGGCAACCCGCATCGGGTATCGCTTTGAGGACGACGGGCACGGTGGCCAGGTGAAGATCCGCGTGTGCAAGAAATGCAAGGCAGATCTGTAATGGCAGCCGAATCCAAGAGTGCTACCGCCAAGAAGAACGCACCGGGCAAGGGTGGCTCGGGCAAGGGTGGCTCGCCCACCAAGAGCGCGCCCTCCAAGTCCGCCCCGCTGCCTTCTGCGTCGGGGGTGTTCACCCCGATTCGGCCTCGGCTGAAGATCCGCTACGACACCGAGTTGCGGATCCAGCTGAAGGATAGCCTGGCGCTGCCCAACATCATGATGGCGCCCCGGCTGGAGAAGATCGTGGTCAACATGGGTGTGGGTCGGGCCGCGGCACAGCAGTCGCTGCTCGATGGCGCGGTGCGCGATCTCACGATCATCACCGGCCAGAAGCCGCTGGTCACCAAGGCCAAGAAATCCATCGCCGGGTTCAAGCTGCGCGAAGGCAACAGCATCGGCGCCAAGGTGACGCTGCGGGGCGACCGCATGTGGGAGTTCTTCGATCGGCTCATCAGCCTGGCCATTCCCCGCATCCGGGACTTTCGGGGCCTCAACCCGGACAGCTTCGACGGTCGGGGCAACTACACCTTCGGCGTGACCGAGCAACTCATTTTCCCCGAGATCGATTACGACAAGGTGGACCAGCCCCGAGGGATGGACATCACCATCGTCACGACCGGCCGCACCAACGCCGAGGGTCGGGCATTGCTCGATGCCTTCGGCTTTCCATTCCGACGCGAAGGGCAGGGTCAGTAAATGGCCAAGAAGGCGCTGATCATCAAGCAGCAACGCAAGCCGAAGTACAAGGTGCGGGCTTATACCCGTTGCCGTCGCTGCGGGCGGCCGCGGGCCGTGTTCCGGAAGTTCGGGCTGTGCCGGATCTGCTTGCGAGAGTTGGCCCACGCGGGCGAAGTGCCCGGCGTCACCAAGGCCAGCTGGTAGGGGAGGGATTTTTACTCGATGACGATGACCGACCCCATCGCGGACATGCTCACGCGGATTCGCAACGCCAACGTTGCCATGCACGACCAGGTTCCGATGCCGTCCTCCAAGCTCAAAGAATCGTTGGCCGCCATCCTCCAACAGGAGGGGTATATCGACGGCTATATCGTCCACGATTCGGTCGGGCGACCGGGCCGGACCTTGGAGATCAAGATGAAGTACACCACCGACCGCAGCCGGACCATTTCCGGTTTGCGGCGGGTGTCCAAGCCGGGGCTGCGGGTCTACACCCCAGCCGACAAGTTGCCGCGCGTGCTGGGCGGCCTCGGTGTCGCCGTGCTGTCGACCAGCCAGGGCCTCATGACCGACCGGGAAGCCAGGAAGCGCCGCGTTGGTGGCGAAGTCCTGTGCCACGTCTGGTAAGGAGATAAGTCCCATGTCTCGAATTGGCAGATCGCCGATCCCCATCCCGGCGGGCGTCGCTGTGTCGGTCTCCGACCACCACGTCGTCGTCACCGGGCCCCGGGGAACGCTGGAGCGCGACCTCCCGGGTGATATCACGGCCCATCAAGAAGACGCCACTTTGCTGGTCGAGCGGCCCAACGACGAGCGGGGCAACCGCGCCCTGCACGGACTGACCCGCAGCCTGATCAACAACATGGTGCTGGGCGTGACCAACGGCTTCAACAAGGACCTCGAGATCGTCGGCGTCGGCTACCGGGCCATCGCCAAAGGACCGGGACAGCTGGAGTTGGCCCTCGGGTTCAGCCATCCGGTGGTGGTCGAGGCACCGGCCGGGATCACCTTCGAGGTGCCGGCGCCCACCCGCATCAGCGTCAAGGGCATCGACAAGGAACTGGTTGGCCAGGTGGCGGCCAATATCCGCAAGATCCGCAAGCCTGAGCCGTACAAGGGCAAGGGCGTCCGCTACGCGGGCGAACGAGTAGTGCGCAAAGCAGGAAAGGCAGCCAAGTAGCGATGACCGTTTCCACCAAGGACAAGCAACTGGCGCGGGCCCGGCGCCACTACCACGTGCGCAAGAAGGTGTCGGGCACGATGGCCCGGCCCCGCTTGGCGGTGTTCCGATCCAACAAGCACATCACCGCCCAGGTGATCGACGACAAGACGGGCCGCACCATCGCCGCCGCCTCGTCGGTCGAGAAGGACCTGCGGTCCAGCCTCACCAACACCGGCAACAAGGACGCATCGACCGCCGTGGGCCGCTTGGTGGCCGAGCGGGCCAAGGCGGCCGGCGTCACCAAGGTGACCTTCGACCGCGGCGGCTTCCTGTATCACGGCCGGGTGGCCGCGGTCGCCGATGCGGCCCGCCAAGCCGGCCTCGAGCTGTAAAAAACTGTGACATTTATTGGGGAGAACTGATGGCAGAGCAGCAGTACGAAGATCGCACCATCAAGGTCAACCGGGTCGCCAAGGTGGTCAAGGGTGGCCGGCGCTTCTCCTTTGCCGCGCTCATGGTGATCGGTGACGGCAACGGCACCGTCGGGCTGGGCTATGGCAAGGCCAAGGAAGCGGGCCTGGCCGTGCAGAAGGGCATCGAGGAAGCCAAGAAGAACCTGTTCAAGGTCCCGCTGGCGGGCAGCACCATCACCCATCCGGTGATGGGCGAGGCGGGTGCCGGTCGGGTGTTGTTGAAGCCCGCCGCCCCCGGTACCGGCGTGATCGCGGGCGGCGCGGCCCGAGCCATCCTGGAGATGGCCGGGATCCACGACATCCTGGCCAAGTCGCTCGGCTCCTCCAACGGCATCAACGTGGCCCAGGCCACCATCGCCGGCCTGCGCAGCCTCAAGCGGCCCGACGAAGTGGCCCGGCTTCGAGGCAAGACACCCGAAGAGGTGGCGCCCGCCGGGATGCTCAAGGCCTACCAGGAGACCCAGCGCGGCCCCCATGCACCGCCGGTCGAGGTGGCCTGATGCGCGTCGTCAACCCTGAGGGGCGCACCCTGTTGGTGACCCAGGTCCGTTCCGGTATCGGCACCAAGCCCAAGCATCGGGCCACGCTGCGGGCCCTCGGCCTGCGCGGGATCGGCCAGACCAACACCCTGCCCGACCGCCCCGAGATCCACGGCATGATCGCCCGGGTGCCTCACCTCGTCACGGTCAGCAAGGTAGGAGACGCACAGTGAAAGTTCACGATCTCAAGCCGCCCGTCGGCTCGACCCATGCCCGGCGCCGGGTCGGCCGGGGCATCGCGGGCAAGGGTGGCAAGACGGCGGGCCGAGGCACCAAGGGCCAAGGGGCGCGCAACAACATCAAGCCCGGTTTCGAGGGCGGCCAGCTTCCCTTGAAGCAGCGCATCCCCAAGTTGAAGGGCTTCAAAAACCCGTTCCGGGTCGAGTACGTGGTGGTCAACCTGGACACCCTGCAGGAGTTCGACAACCCCGTGGTGTCCCCCGACACCCTGCGGGCTGCCGGCTTGGTCCACAAGCACGGCTTGGTCAAGGTGCTGGGACGGGGCGAGTTGACCCGGCCCCTGCTCGTTTCCGCCCACGGCTTCTCGCAGTCGGCGGTCGCCGCCATCGAGGCGGCCGGGGGCACCGTGACCGTCCTTCCGCCCCCCTTCGGCCACGGCCGACCGCCTGCCAAGGGCAATGCCCTCACCAATCGCTAGTCGGTTTCTGGGAGGATTTCCCCCTTCCGCATCCCCAAGGAGTCGTCGTGGACGGTAGCTTGGCGGCAGCTATGGCCGCGCCCGGAGCCCTCCGATGAAGAGCACGCTGTCCAGCCTGAAGAACATGTTCAAGGTTCCGGACCTCCGGAACAAGATCATCTTCACGGTCGTGATCATCTTCGTGTACCGCCTGGGCTCCTGGGTGCCCATGCCGGGCATCGACTTCAAGCAGCTCCAGTCGCTGGAGAGTGCCTCGTCCAAGGGCGGGGTGCTCAGCTTCCTCAGCCTGTTCTCCGGTGGCGCGCTGACTCGTTTCGCCGTGTTCGGGCTGGGGATCATGCCCTACATCACGGCCGAGATCATCATCCAGCTGTTGGTGGTGGTGGTCCCCAAGTTCGAGCAGTGGCGGGAAGAGGGGCCGACCGGTCAGAAGAAATTGACCCAGACCGCCCGTTACCTGACCATCGCCCTGGCCGTGATGCAGGCCACCGGGTTGGCCTTCGTGTTCCACAACGGCGGCGGCGGCTTCCTGGGCTCGGGCTCGGGGCTGAACATCGACCTGATCCCCAACTTCACCGTGCCCCGGGTGCTCCTGATCGTGCTCACCATGACCGCGGGCACCGCCTTCGTCATGTGGCTGGGGGAGCTGATCACCCAGCGCGGCATCGGCCAGGGCATGTCGATCCTGATCTTCGCCAACGTGGTGGCGGGCATGCCGTCGGGGGGCAACGCCATCTTGCAGCAGGGCGGCGACTTCAAGTTCGCCATCATCATCCTGCTCACCCTGTGCCTCATGGTGGCCATCGTCTTCGTGGAGCAGGGCCAGCGCCGGGTTCCCGTGACCTTCGCCAAGCGGGTGGTGGGCCGGCGCATGTACGGCGGCCAGAGCACCTACATCCCGATGAAGGTCAACACGGGCGGCGTCATCCCGATCATCTTCGCCAGCTCGGTGCTGTACTTCCCCGTGCTGCTGTCCAACGTGCTGCCCGACAAGGGTTGGGGCCAGACGGCCCAGGCGTTCATCAACAACCACTTGGTGTCCCCGGACAACTGGGTCTACATCGGTTTGTACGGCCTGTTGATCGTGGGCTTCGCCTACTTCTACGCCGCCATCACCTTTGATCCCCATCAACAAGCCGAGATCATCCGAAAACAGGGTGGGTACATACCGGGTATCCGTCCGGGACTACCGACCGAGAAGCACCTGCAAGGGATCCTCAACCGGATCACGCTGCCCGGGGCGTTGTTCCTGGCGTTCATCGCGCTGCTGCCGTCTCTGTTCCTGGCCTTCTGGCACATCACGCAGTACCCGTTTGCCGGTACCACCCTGCTCATCGCCGTGGGTGTGGCGCTCGAGACCATGAAGCAGATCGACAGCCAGTTGATGATGCGGAACTACGAGGGTTTCCTGAAGTAGTGGTTCCCGGCGCGAGGCTCGTCATGCTCGGCAAGCAGGGGGCCGGGAAAGGCACACAGTGCGTTCGACTGTCGCGCCACTACGTCGTACCCCACATCTCCACCGGGGACATGCTGCGGGGGGCGGTGCGCTCTCGCTCCGAGGCGGGGATCCAGGCCAAGGCGTACATGGACGCCGGGGAGTTGATCCCCGACTCGGTCGTGATCGGGCTGGTGGGTGAGCGCCTGGCCAACGCCGACACCAACCGGGGATTCATCCTGGACGGCTTTCCCCGCACCGTCTCCCAGGCCGAGACCCTGTCCGACCTGCTGGTGCCGCGGGGTTTGGACCTGGTCGTCGACCTGGAGGTCGACACCGAGGTCGTGCTCAGGCGCCTGGCCAGCCGGCGGGTGTGCAGCGACTGCGGGGCCAACTACTCCACCACCCAGCCCCCCAAGGTGGACTGGTCCTGCGACATCTGCGGCGGCGAGGTGGTGCAGCGCGAAGACGACACCGAAGCTGCAATCCGGCGCCGGCTGGAGCTGTACGAGCGCGAGACGGCCCCCCTCATCAGTTGGTACGAGGCGCAAGGTATTCTGGCCCCAATCGAGGGGATGGGCCCGCCCGACGAGGTGGCGGCCCGGCTGGTCCAGGTGGTCGAAGAGTCCCGGCAGCGAAACCTGGTCGAGGTCGCTCGACAGATCGCATCTGGAACCCCCGCCGACTCGAACCCGTCGGACCGACACTCTAGGTAGCAGAGGTAGGGCAATGGTTTTCATAAGGGAGACGGAGCCAGTGAGACGCAGCACGGAGGAACTGGACAAGATGCGGCGGGCCGGCAAGGTGGTGGCCGAGATGCACGTGGCCACGCGCGCCGCGGCCAAGCCCGGCGTGACCACGCGGGAAATCGATCGGGTCGCCCGCGACGTGCTGGAACGCCGGGGGGCCAAGTCGAACTTCCTCAACTACCACGGGTTCCCGGCCGTGATCTGCACCTCGCCCAACAGCATGATCGTGCACGGGATCCCGGGCGACTACCGGTTGAAGGACGGCGACATCCTGTCGATCGACTGTGGCGCCATCGTCGAGGGGTACCACGGTGACGCCGCCTTCACCATGGCCATCGGCGAGATCAGCCCCGAGGCGGAGAAGCTGATCCGGGTGACCGACGAATCGCTGTGGGCGGGCATCGCCGCCATGGTCGAGGGCAACCGGCTGCACGACATCGGGTTGGCGGTGCAGACGGTGGCGGAAGGGGCGGGCTACTCGGTGGTGCGGGAGTACGTGGGCCACGGGATCGGCACCAAGATGCACGAGGACCCGGCCGTGCCCAACTACTGGCCCGGCACGCCCGGGCCCAAGCTCAAGGCGGGGATGGTGTTCGCGGTCGAGCCCATGGTCAACATGGGGACCGCCGCCACCCGGGTGCTGGCCGACCAGTGGAGCGTGGTCACGGCCGACGGCAGCCTGTCGGCCCACGCCGAACACACCATCGCCATCACCGAGAACGGGCCCGAGGTCTTCACCGCCGCCGTCTGACCCGGCGCCGTCTCGTCGTCCACCGGGTCAAACTCCCCTACCGGTTGACGCCTCGGCTGCGCTATCCTGTCTCTTCGGTCCCCGAGCGGTTTTGCGCGCATCGTCGCAGCCATCCGCCCGACCAGGATTGCCTTTATTGCCACCAAAATCTCCTCGGGAGGACACCTGCCCACGCCACAGCCCGCCAAAGAAGACGCCATCGTGCTTGAGGGCACGGTCGTCGAGCCCCTACCCAACGCCATGTTCAAGGTCGAACTAGAGAACGGGCACCAGGTGCTGGCTCATAGCTCCGGAAAGATGAGGATGCACCGCATCCGGATCCTTCCGGGCGACCGGGTGCAGGTGGAGATCACCCCGTACGACCTGAAGCGTGGACGCATCACCTACCGGTACAAGTAGGCCGGTAGTGCCCGTCCGATCAGAGACCCCAGAAAGGAAGGCCGGACCTTGAAGGTTCGCCCCTCGGTGAAAGCAATCTGTGAGCACTGCAAGGTCATACGCCGGCACGGCCGGGTACGAGTGATCTGCACCAATCCCCGCCACAAGCAGCGGCAGGGTTAGGCGCGATGGCCCGTATCGCCGGCGTCGACATTCCCCGCGAGAAGCGGCTGGAGATCGCGCTCACCTACATCTACGGCCTCGGCCGCACCCGGACCAAGCAGATCTGCGAGGCCACCGCTATCAACCCCAGCACCCGGGTCCGTGACCTCACGGACGAGGAAGTGGCCCGGCTGCGGACCTACATCGACACGAATTTCAAGGTGGAAGGTGACCTGCGCCGCGATGTGGCCCAGGACATCAAGCGCAAGATGGAGATCGGGTCCTACCAGGGCATCCGCCATCGCCGCGGCCTCCCGGTGCGGGGACAGCGCACCCACACCAACGCCCGTACCCGCAAGGGACCCAAGAAGACCGTCGCCGGAAAGAAGAAGGTACGTAAGTAACTCATGGCCAAGCCCAAGCCTGGCGGGCGTCGTCCCCGCCGCCGTGAACGCAAGAACGTCGCCTTCGGCGTCGCTCATATCAAGAGTTCGTTCAACAACACCGTCGTAAGCATCAGCGATCCCGAGGGCAACGTGTTGGCCTGGGCATCGGCCGGCAACGTGGGCTTCAAGGGGTCGCGGAAGTCGACCCCCTTTGCCGCCCAGCTGGCGGCCGAGGCGTGCGCCCGGCGAGCGATGGAGCACGGGGTGCGCAAGGTCGAGGTCCTGGTCAAGGGACCGGGCTCGGGGCGCGAGACCGCCATCCGCAGCCTGATGAACACCGGCATCGAAGTGGCGGGCATCAAGGACGTCACCCCCATCCCGCACAACGGCTGCCGCCCCAAGAAGCGGCGCCGGGTCTAAGGGGGTCGGGAAATGGCGCGATACACCGGTCCGGTCTGCCGTCTTTGCCGGCGGGAAAAGATGAAGCTGTACCTCAAGGGTCCCAAGTGCGACTCCATGAAATGCCCGATCGAGAAGCGGCCCTATCCGCCCGGTGAGCACGGCCGCGACCGTATGCGCCAGGGCTCGGAGTACCTGACCCAGCTGCGGGAGAAGCAGAAGGCGCGGCGCATCTACGGGGTGCTGGAGAAGCAGTTCCACAACCTGTACCAGGAAGCGAACCACCAGGCCGGCATCACTGGTGAGAACCTGTTGCGGATGCTGGAGTTGCGGCTGGACAACATCGCCTTCCGGGCTGGGTGGGGCGCCAGCCGGTCCCAGGCCCGCCAGTTCGTGCGCCACGGCCACGTCTTGGTCAACGGCAAGCGGGTCACCATCCCCAGCTACCGGGTGCGCAAAAGCGACGTCATCTCGCTACGGGAGAAGTCCAAGAACCTGATCGTGATCCGCCACAACCTCGACACCCTGGACCGCCGGATGCCCGCGTGGATGGAGCAGGGCGCCGACCAGAGCGAGGTCCGGGTCATCGACGTCCCGCTGCGCGAGCAGATCGACACTGGCGTTCGGGAGTCCCTGATCGTCGAGCTGTACTCCAAGTAATCCGCACAAGAAGGAAACACACATGCTGATCATCCAACGACCCAGCGTCGAGGCTCTTGGGGAAGAGGAGGGCGACCGCCAACGCTTCGCCATCGCTCCGCTGGAGCCCGGCTTCGGCTACACGTTGGGCAACTCGTTGCGCCGCACCCTGCTGTCGTCGATTCCCGGGGCCGCCGTGACCCAGGTCCGCTTCGATGACGCCCTGCACGAGTTCACCACCCTGCCCGGCGTCAAGGAGGATGTCACCGACATCGTCCTCAACCTGAAGGACGTCGTCCTGCGTATGACCACCGACGACCCGGTGACGCTGCGCCTCGACGTGCGCGGCCCGGCCGTGGTCACCGCCGGTGACATCCAGGCGACCAGCGATGTCGAGATCCTCAACACCGAGTTGGTCATCGCCAGCCTCAACGCCAAGGGCCGCCTGGCCATCGATATCGCGGTTGAGCGCGGCCGGGGCTACGTCTCGGCCGACAAGAACAAGCGTTCATCCACCATCGGCGTGATCCCGGTGGACTCCATTTTTTCCCCGGTCCGTCGTGTCGCCTTCAGCGTCGAGCCGACCCGGGTCGAGCAGTCGACCAACTACGACCGCCTGGTGCTCGACATCGAGACCGACGGTTCCATAACGCCGCGCGAGGCGCTGGCCAGCGCAGGCGACACCCTGCGTTCGCTGGTCAGCCTGGTGGCCGACATGAGCGACGTGCCGATGGGGCTGGAGCTGGGCGACGTGGGTGTGGCGGGCAGCGGTTCGCCCGACCTGGACCTGCCCATCGAGGAGCTGGACCTGTCGGAGCGTCCCCGCAATTGCCTGAAGCGGGCACAGATCAACACGGTGGGCGAACTGGTCAACAAGACCGAGGACGACCTGCTGGCCATCACCAACTTCGGGCAGAAGTCGCTCGACGAGGTCCTGCAGAAGCTGGACGAACGCGGCCTGGCGCTGCGCAACAAGGAGTCCTAGACAATGGCGACCCTTCCCGGCCGGCCCAAAAAGGGGCGGCGCTTCGGCGGCAGCTCGGCCCACCAGAAGGCCATGTTCGGCAACCTGGTGGCGTCGCTGATCGCGGCCGAGGGCATCGTGACCACCGAAGCCAAGGCCAAGCATCTGCGTCCCATCATCGAGAAGTGCGTGACCAAGGCCAAGAAGGCGGCCGCGTCTGACGACCCGGCGGTGGCGGTGCACAACCAACGCTCGGTCGTGGCGTTGATCCGGGACAAGGACATGGCCCACAAGCTGTTCGAGGAGATCGGGCCTCGTTACGCCGATCGGCCGGGTGGCTACACCCGGATCCTCAAGCTGGGCCCCCGCCATGGCGACGATGCGCCCATGGCCCGCATCGAGTTCGTCTAACTCGGACCGGCGGTTGGCGCTGACCCTCTTCGGGGACCAGGCCGCTCCCGCGCTGCCCGCCGTCATCGAAGGACCAACGGTCCGGGTCCGCCTGGATGTGGCCTACCTGGGCGCGGGATTCCACGGCTTCGCCGTACAACCGGGGGTGCACACCGTGGGCGGCGCATTGGTGGCGGCGCTGGAGCGCAACCTGCGCCACACCGTCGAGATCACCTGCGCTGGGCGCACCGACGCCGGCGTTCACGCCTGGGGACAGGTGGTGAGCTTCGACGCCCGGGCCGATGTCGACCTGGTGGCGCTGACCCGGGCGCTCAACAAGACTCTGCGCCCGGCCGTCGTGGTGCGTGCGGCGACGGTTGCGCCCGAGGGTTTCGATGCCCGGCGATGGGCCACGGGGCGGACCTACCGCTACAGCATCTTGAACGCGCCGGTGGCCGACCCGTTCTCGGCCGCCACCGCCTGGCACGTGGAACGGCCCCTCGATTTGGGATCGCTGCGCCTGGCGTGTGACCCGCTGTACGGCGAGCATGACTTCGCCTCGTTCTGCCGCCGACCGCCCGGAGGCGGTTCACTGGTCCGCCAGGTCCGCCGAGCCGTCTGGTCGGAGGTGGGCGAGGGCCGGTTGCGCTTCGAGATAGAGGCATCGTCGTTCTGCCAGCAGATGGTTCGTGCCATCGTGGGCACGATGGTGGACATGGGCCTGGGGAAAAGGCGCAGCGGGGAGATGTCATCGATCGTCCGAGCGCACGATCGCTCGGTGGCCGGCCAGCTGGCCCCGCCCCATGGTCTGTGCCTCTGGCATGTCGGCTACGGCCCGGGCCCGACGGCGCCGCCGACGGGGGCGGGGGGCCAATGACCCGGGGTCGTTGGATCGTGGTCATCGTGGTGGCGGCCGTGTTGCTGGTGGCGGCCGGGGTGACCGCCGTGGTGCTGGCGTCACCATCGCACTCCTCGGCACTGGCGCTCCCCGGCTCCATGGCGGCAACGGGCGACTCCATCAGCCAGGCGTTCGACCTCGACGCCAACGCCTTGCTGCAGTCCACTCCGGCGGACTCGTGGTCGACGGGCGCCGATCCGGCCGTGGACTCCCAGTACGACCGGATCGTGAAGGCGCATCGCGCCCTGGCCGGGCACGCCTTCAACGATTCCGTGGTGGGGGCCAAGATGGCGGCGCTGGACAGCCAGTTGCAGATGGCGTCGGCCCAGGGCGTGGCCTACGCCACCGTGCTCATGGGGGCCAACGACCTGTGCGCCAAGTCCCTCGCCGCCATGACACCCGCCGTGACCTTTGGGGCGGAGTTCCAGCAGGCCCTGACCGGGTTCTTCGCCACCGACCCCACGGCGCGGGTGTTCGTGGCCTCGATCCCCAACCTGCTCCAGTTGTGGAACACCCTCGCCGTCAACCCCCTGGCGCGGATCGTCTGGAGCGCGGCCCGGCTCTGCCCGACCATGTTGGCCAGCACCGACACGCCGGTCGTGCGAGCGTTGGTGGTCGACCGCGAAGCGGCCGACAATGCCGCGTTGGCCGCGGTGTGCCGACGCTTCGCCCGGTGCCGCTTCGACGGGGGTGCCGTGTTCCGCCAGCAATTCTCCGTCGCCGACATCAGCACGGTCGACTACTTCCACCCCAGCCTGCAGGGCCAACAGGTGCTGGCATCGGTCACATGGGCCGCCGGCTACTGGCCGACGACTCGGTAGTCCGATTAGATGCTGATGAGGCTGTCCTCGGTGCCGAACTCATTCGACACGTACATTTCCGCATCCCAGTCGTTTTCCCAGCGCCTGCCATCGAGCAGGAACCGGTACCGGTAGCTGCGGTCCACCGGAAGGGCAACAGTCACGCTGAACCGCCCATCCTTGCGCCGGGCCATCGGGTGCTCAGTGGGCGACCAATCGTTGAAGTCGCCACACAGGCTCACCATCTCCGCCGATACTTCGGCTGGGAGTTCAAAGGTGACCCGGCAGGTCTTGGTCTTTTTCCCGTATGTCTTTTTGGCCACGAGGACAATCTTAGAACCCGGGATCAGCCGACTGGTTCCACCCGATATCCGGCCGCCTTGAGCGAGTCGAGAACCGCCTCCCGATGCTCGGGCCCACGGGTCTCCACTGTCATCTGAACGTCGACCTCGGCGATGCCCAACTCCAGGCCAGAGCGGTGATGGGCCACCTGCAACACGTTGAGGCCCATGGCGGCCAAGGTGGCGGTCAGGCTGGCCAGGATGCCCGGGCGGTCGTCCAGCACGGCGCGAAACACCAGGTAGCGGCCCGCCGCCGACAGGCCGTAGTCGACCATCTTGAGCAGCAGGAGGGGGTCTACGTTGCCCCCCGACAGCACGGCCACGGCCGGCCCGTCGCCCGGGACCTTGCCCGCCAAGATGGCGGCCAGGCCGACCGCCCCCGCCGGTTCGACCACCGCCTTGGCCCGTTCCAGCAGCAACAGCACGGCCCGGGCGATCTCCTCCTCGTCCACCGTGACCACCTCATGGGCGAACGCCGTGACGTGGGCCAGCACCAGCTCCGAGGTCGACTTCACCGCGATCCCGTCGGCCATGGTGTGGATGTGGTCCAACGTCACGGCCCGCCCGGCGGCCAGCGAGGCGCTGACGCAGGCGGCCCCAACCGGCTCGACACCGATCACCTTGATCCCGGACCGGCTCAGCGTCAGCGCGGCCGCGACACCCGAGATCAGGCCGCCGCCGCCCACCGGGACTACCACCACCTCGGCCTCGGGCGCCTCGTGGAGCAGCTCGAGGCCGATCGTTCCCTGGCCCGCCATGATCAGGGGGTGGTCGAACGGCGGCACATACACCGCCCCGGTGTCGGCCGCGTACTGCTGGGCCAGGAGGAAGCAGTCGTCGACCACTTTGCCCTCCAGCCGCACCGCCGCCCCGTACGACCGGGTCGCCTCGACCTTGGGCAGCGACGCCCCCTCGGGCATGAAAATGGTGGACTTCATGCCCGCTCCGGTGGCGGCGAAGGCCACGCCCTGGGCGTGGTTGCCGGCCGACGCAGCCACCACCTCACTGCCCGGGGGGAGCTGCGAGATCAGGTTGTAGGCGCCCCGGACCTTGAACGAGCCGGTGCGCTGCAGGTACTCCGGCTTGAGAATGACGCGCCGCCCCGCCTGGTTGCTCAGGTTGTCGCTTCGTCGCACCAGCGTGGGACGCACGATGGGCGCCAGGCGAACCTGGGCCGCCTCGATGTCGGCCAGTTCGATCATGGCGCCGATGGGGCGGTCGTCGCGTCGCCCGCGGCTGCGTCAGCGGGCGCACCGAGGGCCGTCGCCTGGCCGGGGGCCGTTGCCTGGCCGGGGGCCGTTGCCTGGCCGGGGGCCGTTGCCTGGCCGAGCGCCGCCGCCTGGCCGAGCGCCGCCGCCTGGCCGAGGGCGGCCGCCGCCGCCGCCAGCTCCCGGTCCTGGCGGCGATCCTCACGGATGGCCTCGCGCTCCTCCGCCGTCATCCACTGGGCGGCCACGATGATCACGGCGATGACGCCCAGCATCTCGCCCGCCGCCCACAACACGCCCGCCCCCGTCTGCTGGTCGCCCAGCGTGATCCCAGGGGCGATCAGCTTGGTCTGGGTCAACAGGGCCACGCCGATGATCGTGTGAAAGGGCAGCGCCAACATCACGTACATGATGCGGGCGCCATAGCCGAGACGGTGCGGTGTCGGGTCGAGACCGACCACGGGCCAGAAGAACAGGCATCCCGACAGCACGAACGCCAGGTGGGTCAGGTCGTGCAGGGCGACCGAGCGCAACGTCTCGGCGTACAGCGGGGTGAAGTAAAGGGCGAACATGGTCCCGCCGAAGAACGCCCAGGCGGTGACCGGATGGGTCAACACGCTCACCGGGTGGCTGTGCAGGACCTTGATGAGCCGGGCCCGCAGGCGCCGATTGCTGCTCTGCAGCGCCAGAGTGACCGGAGCGCCCATGGCCAGGCACACCGGCGCCACCATCCCCAGCAGCAGGTGCTGGATCACATGGGCGGTGAACGAGGTGGTGTCGACGGTGCCGATGCCGCTCTGGGTGGCCAACACCAGCACGAACAGCCCGGCCAGGTAGGGAGCCGTTCGCCGCCAGGGCCAGCGGCGGCCCCGGTCGCCCAGCCGGCGGACGGCGGCCAGGTACCACCACAGGGCCAGGCCGATGACGGCGGCCGCGGCGGGCTCCAGCTGGCTCCCCGTCACCACCTCGCGGGCATTGAAGACCACCGCAGTCACGAGCGCGAACGCTATCTCTCGTCGTTAGTGGTCGCGCGCCGCTTCCGGTTCGGGTAGAAAGGGCGGTGGTGACGTCCACTGCCGCATTCACGGCTGGCAAGACGAGTCGGCGCCCCGAGCTCCTGACCGTCGGCACCGTGGTGTGGTTGGCCTCGGAGTTGATGTTTTTCTCCGGCTTGTTCGCCGCCTACTTCACCTTGCGGGCCCAGAGCGCGGTGTGGCCGCCCAAGGGCGTCAACCTCGACGTGGCCAGCGCCACCATCGCCACCGCCTTGTTGGTCATCTCCAGCGGCACCATGCAGATGGGCGTTCGGGCCGTGGCCCGGGGTGACCGCCTGGCCTACCTGCGCTGGCTGGCCGTCACCTTCGTGCTGGGGACGGTGTTCGTCCTGGCCCAGGCCCGCGACTGGTCCCGTCTCAACTTCTCGATCGGGTCGAACGCCTACGGGTCAGCCTTCTACCTGATGACCGGCTTCCACGGCCTGCACGTGATCGGGGGGCTGGTGGCGATGATCGTGCTGGGGGGCCGTGCGGCGTCGCGTCGCTTCGGAACCAACGATCTGGCGTCGGTGGAGATGCTCTCGTACTACTGGCACTTCGTCGACGCCGTCTGGGTGGCGCTATGGCTGACGATCTTCTTCATCCGCTGAGCCCCCGGGCCGCCCGCCCGGTCGTCACCGGCGGTCGGATCGTGGTCGCCCTAGGGCTGGCTGGCTTCGCCCTGTTGGTGGTCGGCTTCGCCGGCCGTGACCGGGCGTCGGCGTCGGTCCTATCGTCGCCCCGGCAGTTGAGCCCCTACCCGGGCGACTTCACCCCGGCCCAGGCGTCGACGGGCCAGCAGTTGTTCCAGGTTCACTGCTCCAGTTGCCACGGCTTCAACGCACAGGGGACGAGCGTCGGCCCATCCCTGGTCGACGCCGGTGCCGCGGCCTCCGACTTCTACCTGCGGACCGGTCGCATGCCGCTCAACGACCCCAATGAGCAGCCGACCCGCCACCAGCCGGCTTTCCCCCCGGATCAGATCAACGACATCGACGCTTACATTGCGTCGCTCGACCACGGCCCGCCCATCCCGACGGTGCTCCCGGGCAACCTGTCCGACGGATTCGAGGAGTACTCGGAGAACTGCGCTCAGTGCCACAACGCGGCCGGGTCGGGCGGGGCTCTGGGCTATGGCGACATCGTCCCGTCGCTGCACCACGCCAGCTCGCTCGATGTGGTCGAGGCGGCCCGGGTGGGACCGGCCCCCATGCCCGTGTTCGGCCCGCAGACGCTGACCAACCAACAGATCTCCGACATCGCGGCGTACGTCCAGTACCTCCATCATCCCGACGATCGGGGCGGCCTGGGGCTGGGCCACCTGGGCCCCATCCCGGAGGGGTTCGTGGCTTGGGTGGTCGGTATGGGCGCCCTGTTGTTGGTGTCTCGCCTGATCGGAACCCGGGGATGACGGCGCCTACACCGCCGCACGGCGACTCTTCTCGGGCGGCGCCCGTGGATCCGCCGGCCGACGCCTTCCGGTTGCAGGACCGCCCGGCCGCCGCCCGCTTTGCCGAGCGCCGCATCGCCATCTACTGGGGCATCACCACCGTCGCCGCCCTGATATTGGCCGGGGTGTACCTGGCGGGGGGCCAACCCCAGGTTGAAGGTCTGCTGTTGATGATCGCCCTGGGCTCGCTGGGCCTGGGCTTCGTGGTGTTCGCCCGGGACCTGCTGCCCGGGAGTGAACAAACCGCCCCTCGCGACGAGCACCGTTCCACCGAGGCGCAGCGCGACGCGGCCGACGAGTCGTTCGAGCGGGGCGAGCAGCCGTTCGTTCGCCGTTCGTTCCTGCTGCGCATGCTGGGCCTGGCCGGGGGCGCATTGGGCCTGGCCGCGCTATTCCCCATCAACTCGCTCGGACCCCATCCGGGCGACACCCTGGCTCACACCAGTTGGCGAAAGGGCTCCCGCCTTGTCACGGCTGACAACACCCCGGTCAAGGTGGGGGACCTGGAGGTCAACGGCGTGCTGACCGTGTTCCCCGAAGGAGCCACGAGCGATGCCGACAGCCAGACCATCTTGATCAACGTGGGTGACGCGGCGCAGAAGGTGCGCCCCGGTCGCGAGGGTTGGTCGGTGGATGGGCTGGTCGCCTACTCGAAGGTGTGCACCCACGCCGGTTGCCCGGTGGGCCTGTACCGCTCGACCAGCCATCAGCTGTTGTGCCCGTGTCACCAGTCGACCTTCGACGTGCTCGACGGGTGCAAGCCGGTGTTCGGGCCGGCCGCCCGGTCACTGCCCCAGCTGGCCCTGATGGTGGGCCAGGACGACTACCTGGAAGCGCAGCACGACTACTCCGAGCCGGTCGGGCCCGGCTACTGGAACCGGCCGTGAGCGACGACACGCCGGCCTCCGCTTCGGCCGCGGAGCCCGCGGCGGCCGCGGAGCCCGCGGCGGCCGTCGAGCCCGCCTCGGCCCTCGAGCCCGCTTCGGCCGTCGAGCCCGCCTCGGCTTCGGAGGAGAAGAAGCCCGCACGGAAGAAGGTCACCCGGGCCGGGCAGGCGGGCCGGTGGGTCGACGACCGACTCGGCGTGTCCAAGTTCACCCAGAGCGCCCTGGACAAGATCTTCCCCGACCACTGGTCGTTCATGCTCGGCGAAGTCGCCCTCTACTGCTTCGTGATCCTGGTGATCACGGGGGCCTACCTGACGTTCTTCTTCAGCCCGAGCGAAGCCCAGGTCATCTACCACGGCGCCTACAAGCCGCTGGACGGCTTGCCCATGTCGGCCGCCTTCAACTCGGTCATGAACATCAGCTTCCAGGTGCGGGCCGGGCTGGTCATGCGCCAGATGCACCACTGGGCCGCGCTGGTGTTCCTCGCCGCCATCGTGGTGCACCTGTGCCGGATCTTTTTCACCGGGGCGTTTCGCCGGCCCCGGGAGATCAACTGGATCATCGGCGTCACCCTGTTGCTGCTGGCCATGGCCAACGGGTTCACCGGCTATTCCCTGCCCGACGACCTGTTGTCGGGGACCGGCCTGCGCATCGCCTACTCCATCGTGCTGTCGATCCCCTTCATCGGGTCGTGGCTGGGCTTTCTGTTCTTCGGCGGCAAGTTCCCCGGGACCGACACCATCCAGCGCTTCTTCATCATCCACGTGCTGTTCGTGCCTGCCCTCATTGCCATCGTGTTGACCGCCCACCTGTCGATCGTGTGGCACCAGAAGCACACCGACTTCCCCGGCCCTGGCAAGTCGGAGGACACCATCCACGGCAGCCGGCTGTGGCCCCAGTACGCCATCAAGTCGACCGCCCTGTTCTGCTTTACCGCCTCGGTCATCGCCGGCCTGGGGGGGCTGGCCCAGATCAATCCCATCTGGATCTACGGCCCATACCAGCCGGCCGCGGTGAGCTCTGGTAGCCAGCCCGACTGGTACATCGGCTGGTTGGAGGGGGCGCTGCGGGTGATGCCCCCCTTTGAGATCCGGGAGTTCCACCACACCATTCCCAACCCCTTTTTCCCCGGTGTGCTGCTGCCCGGAATCACCTTCGGCCTGCTTTTTGCCTGGCCGTTCCTGGAACAGCACTTCACCAAGGACCAGGACCGCCACAACCTGCTCGACCGACCCCGGGACCGCCCCCTGCGCACCGCCCTCGGGGTGTCGACCATCACGTTCTACGTGATCTTGTTCCTGGCAGGAGGCACCGACGTCCTGGCGTCGTCCTTCGGCCTGTCGATCCAGGCGCTGGTGCACCTCTTCCAGACCATGCTGCTGCTGCTACCGCCACTGTTCTGCTTCCTCACCTGGAGGATCCTGAAAGAATTGTCGCGCCAGAAGGCCCACCCCATCCAGCAGCCGGTGGGCGGACGCCTCGTACGCACCGCCACCGGTGGCTACGAGACCGAGGGCGGCGAGCACAACGGCCACGGCCCCCACGACAACGCCGAACCGGCCGGCGCGGCAGTCGACGAGGCCCTCGAGCCGACCTGACCCAGGGGGGGGTGTCGCAGCGCCCGCGCTCGGAGTCCGCCCCGGGTAGTTGGACGGGGGGTGTGTGAGTAGTGGGGGTGGACACCCCCACTACTCACACACGAGAGCGCATCTGGGCGAGGATTCGAGCTCCGGGCGTGTCCGAGGCACGAAAACGGGGCTTTCACACGCCCAAAGCCCCAATTCTCGCCCAGTCTGCGACGCAAAGGCAGCGCCCGAGCGACCAAGCCCGGGCCCCGGGCCCCGGGGCTCAGTGGAGGGGCTCAGTGGAGGGGCTCAGTGGAGGGGCTCAGTGCGGGACTTGGGCCTCGACGGCGTAGCCGATGATGGCGCCAAGGAAGATGATGGCGGCGATGACCAGGAACCAGTAGCCGAACACCAGGCCGAGGGCGGTGAGGACGGCGCCCAGCCCCAGCGCGGCGGGCCACACGCTGGCGGCGGGGAAGTAGCCGATCTCGACCACGCCCACCACCTGCCCGTCCTCGAGGTCCTCGGGGCGGGCCGGCCCGTGCGAGATCCGCCGCACCTGGAGGTATGCGTAGGCGCACATGAAGGCGTAGGCAAGGGACCCGACGGCCAGCAGGACGGCGCCGGTGTCCTCGTAGCTGGTGAACCAGTACACCGCCGCGATGACCGCCACGAACAGCGCCGCGAACAGCAGGACCTTGGTCTCTGTTTTCACGGCGCCAGGGCGGGGGCGTCGGGGTGGTCGCGGTCCCACACCGGCCGGTTGCTGCGTATGGGTGGCAACGAGTCGAAGTTGTGCTCAGGCGGCGGTGACGACGTGGCCCATTCCAGGGTGCCCGCACCCCAGGGGTTCTCGTTCTCCTCGGGGGACAGTGGCGTGCCCCAGCGCCACGTCCGGTACACGTTCCACAAAAACGGCAGGATGGCGATGCCCAGCATGTACGCCCCGATGGACGACAGCAGGTTGAGGAAGCTCCACCCCTGGTCGCCCGGGTAGATACCGATCCGCCGGGGCATGCCCCGCAGCCCCAACAGGCTCTGGGGGAAGAACGTGAGGTTCATCCCCACGAACATGATGGCGAAGCTGACCCGGCTCCACCCCTCGTGCAGCTTCTTGCCCGTCCACTTGGGCCACCAGTAATAGATGGCGGCAAAGATGGCGAACACCGACCCCCCGAACAGCACGTAGTGCAGGTGGGACACCACGAAGTACGTATCGGTCACGTGGAAGTCAATGGGCGGGGCGGCCAGCATCACCCCGGACAGCCCACCGATGAGGAACAACAGCAAGAACCCGATGCTCCACATCATCGGTGCCTCGAAGGTGATCTTCCCCCGCCACAGCGTGCCGATCCAGTTGAAAAACTTGATCCCGGTGGGCACCGCGATCAACAGCGACAGGGCGGAGAAGAACGGCAGCAGCACCGTCCCGGTGGCGAACATGTGATGGGCCCACACGCCGACCGACAGCCCGGCGATGGTCAAGGTGGCGAAGACCATGCCCTTGTAGCCGAACACCGGTTTGCGGGCGAAGGTGGGGAGGATGTCGGTGACCACCCCGAAGTAGGGCAAGATCAGTATGTAGACCTCCGGGTGGCCGAAGAACCAGAACAGGTTCTGCCACAAGATGGGTGACCCGCCTCCCCCGGGATCGAAGAAGTGGGCCCCCAGGTGGCGATCGGCGTACAGCATGGCCAGCGCGGCGGTGAGCACGGGGAAGGCCATGATGATCATGAACGAGGTGACCAACATGTTCC
>Ga0302325_10007705_pt1 | contig 23801 bp, 24 predicted proteins | sample Palsa_T0_2_FD_201948 | JGI IMG/M metagenome (GOLD analysis project Ga0302325, IMG submission 201948) | Peat permafrost microbial communities from Stordalen Mire near Abisko, Sweden - Palsa_T0_2 | ecosystem: Environmental > Terrestrial > Soil > Palsa > Peat permafrost | place: Sweden: Abisko... | reverse complement strand
TGACGACCCTGCGCCTGGTTCCGCAGTTGAAGGCACGCCTCGTGGACGAACCCCAACCCGTGCAGGCGGCCGCCCGAGAGTTGGCCGCCGTTGGTGTTCATGGGCAGCTCGCCTTCTAGCGAGATGCGCGATCCGCCGTCAACGAAGGCTCCACTCTCCCCGCGACCGCAGAATCCCAGGGCCTCGAGCCAGAGCATCGTCAAGATGCTGAAGCCGTCATAGATCCCGGCCACGTCGACGTCACCGGGACTCAGGTCTGTGCGACCCCACATCTGCCCGGCGGCACGCCTCCCCGGAGGCAGCTCGACGAGCTGGGCGTAGTCGGGACGCGCCGCCGCGGCCATTCCGAGCGCCTCAATGTGTACGGGAGGGCCGGGAGTGTCTGCCGCATGGTCGACGTGCGACAGCACCAGGGCGGTCGACCCGTCACAGTGGACGTCGCAGTCGTAGAGGCACAGCGGGTCGGCGATCATGCGCGCGTCGAGGTAGCCGGACAAGGTCAGCGGCTCGCGGTAGATGGCCTTGGGATTGAGGGCGGCGTGCCTGCGGTCGGTCAGGGCGATCTGCCCCAGCTGTTCGCGGGAGGTCCCGTAGTCGTGAAAGTGGCGACGGGCGAGCAGGGCATAGCCGATCGGCGCCGGACCGCCGCCGAACGCGGTGATCCACGGTGCCCGGCCGGCCACCGCCGCCGAACGGTCAGCCGGCGTGGCCCCGGCTCGTGCGGAGCCTTCTGTGACGGTCCGGTACACGACGACGTGGCGGGCGAGCCCCGAGCTGATGGCCAGGGAGGCGTTGACGATCGGCCCCAATTGGGCGGGTCCCTCGAAGTTCCCCATGAGGAGATCCACCTCAATGCCCATCGCGTCGCAGACCTCCACCAGCGATGGACCGGCGAAGCCGAGCCCGAGCGCGGTCCCGCCTCCGGGATACGTCGCCATGGCGCCGATATCCGGCGGCGACAGCCCGGCGTCAAGGAGTGCCGCACCGACCGCGTCGAGGGTCAAGCTGAGAGGGGATCGCCCGAGCCGACGCCCTACGTCCGACTGGCCGATCCCCGAGATGATGACGTCATCCTCGAATTTCCGCATGCGGGGGCGGCAGTGTACCAGGGCACCCTACGACGAGTGGGCGCGTACGTGTTCTGCGTTGGCGCGGTAGAGGGGCCCCGAGGTGATCGTCGCCCATGCGTCCGCGTTGGCCCGGACGGCCTCTTGCGCCTCTTCGAGTCGGCCGTCGGGATTGTCTGTGTAGATGACGGTGACCGTGTCTGCATCGCGGAATATCTCGAGGACCTCGACGCCGTCGGGCCCTGCCGTGTAGTAGTACGGCGTCTGCGCCGAGACGGCGAAGCAGTCGCCGGGCAGCAGCGTCTCGTTCCCCATGAAGCCGACCGCCGATCCCGAGACGACCACGTAGAGGCTGTTGACGTCATGCTTGTGCCGGAAGAGAGGGAAGTTGGGCTTGAAGAACAGGTAGACGACGGAGAGGCCGCCTTCGTCGCGCTCCTGGTGCACCAGGAGCCGTGATGAAGAGCACTCCGAACTGGCCAGGGTGCTCGCGGTGTCGCGGAGTTCCTCGTTTCCTTCGAAGTCGCTCGTCGCCGCACCGCTTTCGTGCAGCTCCGGCGCTTCGGCAGCCCGGTAGATCCGTACTCCGCGCTCGGTGTTGTCCGGCGTCGGCGTCATCGCGCACCCCTCCCCCGTCTTCCCGCTGCCCGGCAGACGCTGAGCACGGGCACGATACGTCGAGCGACCCGTGGCGTCAAAGGTTGGGGGCGAGAAATCAGGCGCCGAGGCGTTCCAGTACTTCGTCGAGGTAGTGGAGGCTGCGCTCGACCGCCGAACGGTAGCCCTCCTCCTCTATTGCTGCGCCGATGATCTCCAGATCGAACACACCCTCGTACCCGCTCTGGAGCAGCATGGCGAGCAGCTGCTCCAACGGGATGTCACCGTCGCCGACGACGGCTCGGCTACCCGCCACGGAGGTCCCCACCGTGAAATCACAGATCTGCACCAGCGAGAGCATGCCGAGGTCGGTCCGCACGGCCTGCTCGAGGCCCCGCTCATACCAGCAGCTGTACAGATCGAGCACGGTGGTCATCCCGGCGTCGCGGGCGACGTCGACGGCGTCGCGATAGGTGAAGAGGAAGCTGAGGTCCGATCGAAGCGGGTTGGTCGGCTCCACCGCCAGCGTGACCCCGGCCTCCCGGGCATGGGCCACGAAGGGCTCCATCTCGGTGACGAAGGCCGCCGCCGCCTGCTCCCACAGCCGAGCGCCGATGGTCCCGCTGCATATGTAGACGACGTCGGCGCCCACCGTGGCGGCCAGGTCGATCGACTCGTGCAGGACGTGAACCTCCGTGGCGATGTTCGACACCCGCAGTCCCTCGACGAGCGCCGGAGCGTTCTGCCAGCCGATGGCCTCCATCTTCGGCGAGATCAACCCGACGTGGTCGACGCCGAGCTCCTTCCACAGTCTCAGATCGTCGTCGAACGACTGGCGGAACGAGCTCAGGCTGTTGACAGAGATGCGGGGGTGGGCCATCGCCAGGAGGCTAACAGGGTGATTTTCGCCGTGGTCGACGACGGCGCGGCGGCGCTGTCGTAGCCGGCAACCCGTGCCGCACCTCCATTTATTGCTAAGTTGGGCCCGGTTGGGTCGGTACTCGCGGCGGAAGGGACGGACATGGCACGCCAGCCGTTGACGCTGCCGCAGGCCGCCGAGGCGCTCGGTGTGCACTACATGACGGTCTACCGGTACGTCCGCACGGGCCGGTTGCCGGCTACCCGGGTCGCAGGCACCTGGCAGATCGACCCCGCAGACCTGCGGCTCGTACGTCGCCCGGCGCCCGGCGCCCGGCGTCGTCGGCCCACCGGGCCCGAACCGTCCCGTGCCCGGCTGGAGGCCCGTCTCGTCGCCGGTGACGAAGCCGGTGCATGGACCCTGCTGGAGGCGGCCCTGGCCTCTGAGCTGACGCCTGAGGACCTGCTCCTCGAGCTGATCGCCCCGACGCTGGGCGCCGTGGGGAGTCGTTGGGAGCGAGGCGAACTCTCGGTCGCCGATGAACACAGAGCGAGTGTGGTCGCCACCCGCCTCGTCAGCCGGCTCGGCGCCCGTTTCGCCCGCAAAGGTGTGAAACGAGGCACCGTCGTCCTCGCTGCGGCGCCCGGTGAGCTCCACGCCTTGCCGATCGCCATTGCCGCCAATCTGCTGCGCTGGCGGGGCTTCGACGTCGTGGAGCTCGGCGCCGACACCCCTCCCGAGGCGCTCGCCGAAGCCGCGGCCCGTGAGGCGGACCTCGTGGCCGTGGGCCTGGCCTGCACATCCGGTGACGCCGGCCGCTCCGTCCGCCGGGCCATCACCCTGGCCCACCGAGCCGCCCCGGGAGTGCCGCTACTCCTGGGCGGGGCTGCGATCGCCGACGAGGACCACGCCCGCCGGCTGGGCGCAGACATCTTCACCGGGGACCGGGCCGACGCCGTCGTGCATGCCGTCGAGGCCATCGTCGCAGGGCCAGGCTGAGCGACGCGCCGCCGCCGGGCATGATGCGTTCGCCCCGATGCCCGCCGTCGAGGCGGGCGGCTCCCGGAGGTCGGATGCCAGCCCCAGCGCGGCCAGGGCCCGCACTCCCCACCATGTCGCGTCGAACTCCAGCGAGCCGAGCCCTTGCCGAGCGCTCCTGGGGAACCGGTGGTGGTTGTTGTGCCAGCCCTCCCCCAGCACCATGAGCGCGATGAGCCAGTTGTTCCGGCTGGCATCGGGTGTGTCGAACCGTCGTCGGCCGAAGCGGTGCGCGAGCGAGTTGACGGAGAACGTGGCGTGGTACAGCACCACGGTGGGGATCACGAAGCCCCACACGACGAGCTGCGGCCCCGAGGTGCCCAATGCCGGTTGGACGTGAGCCAGGACGGCACCAAGGGCGAGCATCGCCACGGCGACCGCTCCGGGTACCGCATGCTCGAAGCGGTCGAGGAGTCGAAGCTCGGGATAGCGAGCCAGATCCCCGACCCGGCTCGGGTCGGTGTCGTTGTTCTCCGGGTCGAAGATCCACAACACGTGGCTGTACCAGAATCCACTCACCACCGGCGAGTGCGGGTCGCCCCGTCGGTCCGTGCTGCGGTGGTGGGCCCGATGGTGCGCCACCCACCACAGCGGCCCGCGCTGCGCGGCGGCCGCACCGAGGGTCGCGCCGGCGAGCTGCACGGCTCGGGGCACCTGGAATGCCCGGTGCGAGAAACACCGGTGGTAGAAGGCGGTGATCCCGAAGGCACGCGTGGTGTAGGACACGACAGCCATACCCACGGCCACCGGACTCCACCCGACGACCGCGACGCCGAGCACCGCGACATGGACCAGGAGGAACGGGATCCCGAGCTGCCACGAACGGCCCCGGCGCGACCCCGCGAGGCGCCCTGTGGTCACCGCCAGGGTCATCAGAGGGCGCGGGCCCGGAGCTCACCGCGCCAGGCAGGCTTCGCCAACACGAGCTGCACGTCGCTCACATGGCGCTCCAAGAACGACGCCTCGCAGTAGGCGAGGTACAGGGCCCAGAGACGTCCGAACTCCGGTTCGACCCCCAGGCGCTCGACCGCGGACGCGTCCTTCGCGAGGTTCGCCGCCCAGCGACGCAGCGTTTCGGCGTAGTGCCGGCCGATGTCCTCCAGGTCGATGATCCGCAGATCCGTGGCGCGGGTGAGCGACGCGTTGATGGAGTTCACCGAAGGGATACAGCCCCCGGGGAACACCATGCGCCGGACGAAGTCCTGGTGTCGCTTCGCTCGCTCGAAACTGCGATCGTCGATGACGATGGCCTGCAGAACCGCCAGCCCGTGGTCGGCGAGCAAGTCGGCGCATGCCGCCAGGAATTCGTCGTGGTGACGCCAATCGACGGCCTCTATCATCTCGACGGAGATCAGCCTGTCGAACCGACCCCGCAGGTCGCGCCAGTCGTCGCCCAGTACCGTCACGCGATCGGCCAGTCCGGCTTCGGCTACCCGCTTGGCCACGAAGGTCCTTTGGGCCTCCGAGATGGTGGTGGTGGTCACCCGGCATCCGTAACGTTCTGCTGCGTGCAGGGCGAAACCACCCCAGCCCGACCCGATCTCGACCACACGGTCGCCGGGCCGCAGGTCGAGCTTGGCGCAGAGCCGCTCGATCTTCGCCTTTTGGGCTTCACCCAGAGTGGCACCGGGGTGCTCGAACACAGCGCAGGAGTAGGTCATGGTCTCATCGAGCATCAGTTCGAAGAAGTCGTTGGACAGGTCGTAGTGCGCCCGCACGTTGCGACGGTCGTCGGCTTTACCAGGTGCCCTCAGGCGCGCCGGCGCGTCGAGCACCATGCTGGCGGCGTGGCCCAGGCCATCTAACCGGGAGCGCAGAGAACGAGTCCGACGGAACAGGATCTGGACCAAGGCGGTCAGGTCGTCGCCATCCCACCACCCGGCGACGTACGACGACCCGAGGCCCACCGAGCCGGAGCGCAGCAACGCTCCGTAGGCCCGCTGGTCGTGAACCGTGACCCTGGCTCGGAGCTCCCCAGCACCCAGCAGGACTGTCCGCCCGGCCTCGGTGATCTCGATCGAGCCTCCTGGGTCGCGGGCCGCGGTCGCCAGCACCACGCGCCGGGCGACCGGCCCGAGCCTGGTCGAGGACCGGCGGGGCGCGCTGTGGCCCAACAGTCCGCTGGCGGAAACGGCGCGCCCCGCAGCGTTGTTCACCGGCGATGGCGGTGACTGTGACTGTGACTGTGACTGTGACATTCGATCACTCCTTTTCGTCCGGACGAGGACGCGCGTCGCGGTACGGGGCCGGACGCTCGACCCGCCGAACCGGGTGGCCGTGAAAGGGTGCCCCGCGGAGACGCAGGCGCGCCGCCTGGGCGTAGATGCCCGCCGAGACGCGGTGGGTGAGCGCCGGGTAGGTCCAGAGCAGCCGCTGGAGCGCTCGACGATCGAGCGTCCGGCGGCGCAGGGACAAGGTGACTCCCAGAAGGTGCTCGTCGCCACGCATCACGTCGAAACGGACAACGAGGTCTTCGCCGGGAGCGCTGTACCGGAGTACGTAGTCGACGTCCATCGGTAAGAAGGGCGACACGTGCATGGTCTTTGCGAATCGATGGCGCCCCGGTGCCCCCACCACGTAGGAGCACCGCTCGTGCCAGGGAGTGTTCTCGACCTCGGCGACGAGCGTCTCGATGGTGGTGCCGTCAGCACCGGTGCAGAAGTACAAGCTGATGGGGTTGAAGAGCCAGCCCCACGTGCGCAGGTTCGTCAACAGCCCCACCCGCCCTATCGGCCGGCGACCGGTGCGCTGCTCGACGAGGTCGCGCACTGCCTCGTCCAACGGCACCGTCGGGTCCCCCAGGAAGTCGGCACGCCGGAACGACACCGGCGCCAGCCGTCGGCCGGACCACGCCGGATGCAGCCCGGTCACGGCGTCGATCTCCGCCAGCTGCAGGAGGGGCATGGCGACGCGGTAGGAGAACTCGTGGCTGACCCCCGGCCCGAATCGACGGTGGTGCAGCGTCCCCTCGTAGAGGACACTCCGCAACTCTGGCCCACCTCCAACCGGTGTCTCCGGCAGGTCGGGCAGGAGCAACGTCACAGCGTGGCCCCCAGCGCACGGCAGGTCTCGACCGCCGCGCGCACCCCGTCCTCGTGGAACCCGTACCCCCAGTAGGCACCGCAGAACCAGGTGCGCCGAACGCCGTGTATCTCTCCCTGGCGCCGCTGGGCTCGGACCGCCAGCGAGTCGAGAATGGGATGGGCATAGTCCATGCGGGCGAGCACCTGCTCGGGGTCGATGGCCTCGTCCTGGTTGAGGGTTACGAGCACCGGCGTGGTCGACGGGAGGCCCTGCAGCTGGTTCAGGTAGTAGGTCAGCGTTGCCTGATCCGCGTCGGGCCGGAGCCGGTGGTAGTTCCAGCTGGCCCAGGCCCGCCGACGGCGCGGCAGCAGCCGGGTGTCGGTGTGAAGGGTGGCCCGGTTGGGTTGGTAGCGGATGGCACCGAGAACCGCTCGCTCCACCCGGTCGGGATCCGATAACAGGCGGAGCGCCTGGTCGCTGTGCGTGGCCACCACGGCGTGATCGAACAGCTCGACACCGCCCGCGCCCACCAGCTCGACGCCCCCCGGCAGCCTGCGGATCTTGTCGATGGGGTTCCCGAGTCGCACCCGGCCCTCCGCCTGCAAGGGGCGAAGGATGGCCTGGACGTAGGTCTGCGAACCGCCGGTGATGGTGCGCCAGGGCGGCTGGTCGCGTAGGCGCAAGAGACCGTGGCGCTCGAAGAAGCGGGCAAAGGTGGCCGCCGGGATCCCGGTGAACGTCGTCGGGGCCGCCGACCAGATCGATGATCCGAGGGGGATCAGGTACCAGTCGCGGAAGCCCCGGGACCAGCGGTACGGAGCCATGACCTCCTCGAGGGTCACGCTGTCGGGTGGCGGGTCCTCCAAGAGCCCACGGGCAAGCCGGTTGAACCGGCCGATGTCCACGAGCATCCTCCAGAACGCGAGTCGAGCCACGTTGCGCCGTTGGGCGAACACCGTCGTCGGCGAGGTCGCTCGCCATTCGAGTCCGGTGCGCGCATCGGCGACTCCGAAGCTCATGTCGCTTGGCTCGGTCGCGACACCGAGCTGGTCAAGGAGCCGGCAGAACAGCGGATAGGTGCGCTCGTTGTAGACGAGGAACCCGGTGTCGACGTCCACGGTGGCGTCGGCGAGCTCCACCCGGTGCGTGTGGGAGTGGCCCCCGGGGCGGATGTCGGCTTCATAGAGGAGCACGTCGTGGCGCTGGCGCAGCAGGTGGGCGCATACCAGCCCCGATACTCCGCTCCCGATGATGGCGATCCGCATGCTGCTCCCTTTTGTCGCGAGATGGCGGCCCCCGTCCGACGGGTGGTGAATTTAGCACTAAACTAACCATGGTGGCCATCTACCGCATGTCCGTCCCCTCCGCCCGACACCCCGCAGACGTCTTCGAGTACTTGGCGCGCTTCTCCAACGCCGCCTTCTGGGATCCGGGCGTCTCCTCGGCGGAGGAGATCACACCGGGGCCGCCCGCCTGCGGCAGCGCCTATCGAATGATGGTGGAATTCTTGGGGCTGTCGGTGCCTCTGGAGTACCGGATTGAGGAGATCGACATACCCAAGCGCGTGGCGCTGCGGGCGGAGAACGCATTTATCACCTCGACCGATGTGATCGAGGTGGCTCCCGCCGATGGTGGGGGCTCGATCGTCATCTATGAGGCCACGCTGGTGCCGAAGGGCGTGTCCACGCTGCTCGAGCCGCTGCTGGGAGCGGCATTCCGGCGCATCGGCGACCGGGCCTCCGCCGGGCTGCGTGCTGCCCTGGCGGCGTGAGGGCGTCCCCATCCGTCCTCCGCCGGTCCTTCGCACGGGCCGTCGATGCCGTGGCCGAGGCCACGGTCGTCCCCAGCTTCAGCCGGATCGGCATCGTGGTGAGGCGCCGCCTCGGGGCGTGGGACGAGCCGCCCCGCATGGACGGTCAGGACGTGGTGGTGACCGGGGCGACGTCGGGAATCGGGTTGGCGGCCGCCACGGCCCTGTGCGGCCTGGGTGCCACGGTGCACCTCGTCGGTCGCGACGCCGGTCGCGCCGAACGGGCGCGCGCCGCCGTCGAGTCGGCCGGGCCTGGCCCGGTGCACGTCCACCTGGTCGACATGGCGGACCCCGATGACGTGGCCGCGTTCGGGTTGCGGCTGTCCGGGAGCCTCGACCGCCTTGCTGCGCTCATCCACAACGCCGGAGCTCTCACCCCCTCCTACCGGGCGACGCCCGGCGGGGTGGAGCTGACCGTCGCGACCCAGGTGCTCGGCCCGTATGTGCTCACCGCGACGGTGGCGCCGCTGCTTCTGTGCGGGAGTCCGCCCGCCACCATCGTGACGGTCAGCTCGGGAGGTATGTACACGCAGCGCTTCGACCTCGACCGCCTCGAGATGCGCCAGAGCCACTACGACGGGGTGACGGCGTACGCCCGGGCCAAACGGGCCCAAGTGGTGCTGGCCCAGGCCTGGGCCGGTCGTTTCGCTCGCGCCGGTGTAGCCAGCTTCGCCATGCACCCCGGGTGGGTGGATACGCCGGGGCTCGAGGCCGGCCTCCCCGGGTTCAAGAGACTGTGGCGGCCTGTGTTGCGGACCCCCGCCGAGGGCGCCGACACCGCCGTGTGGTTAGCCTCCGGCGGTCCCGCCTCCGTCGCGCTCGCCCTCGGGGAACCGCCGCCGGTGTCCGGTTTCTTCCATGACCGGCGACGCCGAACCGACTGGCGGCCTCCACTCCTGCGGCCGACACACCACGGCGACGACGAAGCGTTGCTCGACTGGTGCGAGGCCCGTACCGGCATCCCGTCGGCGATCGTCTCGGAGGTGCCGTGAGGATCATTCCGCTCGGCACAAAGTCCTGCACCGTTGCCGGAGCTGGCCATTCCGTCGTCTCTCTCGCCCGCCTGCCCGCCGCCCCACCCTCGGGTGGCGAGGTGCCACCGCGGTTTGAGCAGGTGGCCGCACAACTCGCCGCACCCGGGCGCCGAGGTCACGAGGAGTGACACGGGCCATCCTGTGGTTCCGACGGGACCTGCGACCAGACGACCTGCCCGCCCTGCACGCCTGCGCCAGCGCCGATGCCGTCATCCCGTTGTTCGTCGTCGATCCGGCGGTGCTGCGCACTGCCGGGCCCAACCGCCGGCACTTTCTGGCCGGCGCGCTCCGTGCGCTCGACGGGGAGCTGGGGGGCTCACTGGTGCTGCGTCGTGGCGATCCGCGCCACGTGGTTCCACAGGTGGCTGGGGCTGCACACGCCCCGCTGGTGGTGGCTACTGCCGATTTCGCTCCCTACGGTCTTCGCCGTGACCGCGCCGTGGCTCGGGCCCTGAACGCCGCCGGCCGGAGCCTGCTCACCGTCGACTCGCCGTACGCCGTCGCACCGGGCAACCTGCGCGCCCGGTCCGGCGCCCCGTTCCAGGTGTTCAGCGCCTTCCGAAGGGCCTGGGCGGATCACGGATGGACCCGCTCGGCGCCCATGCCGTCGACACGGTTCACCGGGGCGCCCGGCGACGCCACCGCAGAGGACATCGAGATGGGAGTCGCGGAGGCGGGCCAATGGGGCCTGCCGTCGTGGTGGGGGGGACTCCCGCTCGGACGGGCCGCGCGGCTGCCGCAGGCCGGCCCGGCCGAGGCCCGGGTTCGGCTCGAACGGTTCGCGGCCGGCCCACTGGAGGCCTACGCCGAGGAGCGGGATCGCCCGGGAGTCGCCGGAACCTCGGGCCTGTCGCCCTACCTGCGTTTCGGGTGCATCCATCCCCGCACCGTGCTCGAGCGACTGGGGACGGGGAGCGGTGCCGACCAGATGCGCAGCGAGCTGGCATGGAGGGAGTTCTATGCCGACCTCCTCTGGCACCGGCCCGACTCGGCTCGCCGACCGTTGCGGGCCTTCGGCAACCATCTGCGCTGGGACACCGGGGAGCGGGCCCGGGACCGGTTCCGGGCCTGGGCCACCGGACGGACCGGCTATCCGCTCGTCGACGCGGGGATGCGCCAGTTGCTGGCAGAGGGGTGGATGCACAATCGCGTGCGCATGGTGACGGCGAGCTTCCTGGTGAAGGACCTGCACATCGACTGGCGCCTCGGGGCACGCTGGTTCATGTGGCACCTGGTCGACGGAGACCTGGCCTCAAACCAACAGAACTGGCAGTGGGTGGCCGGTGTCGGCACCGATGCCGCCCCGTTCCATCGGGTGTTCAACCCCCGAGTCCAGCAGGAGCGCTTCGATCCCGAAGGTGGCTACGTTCGCCGCTACCTGAGGGAGCACCCGGTGCCCCACGCCGATGGCCTCCCAGACCAGTTGTCATCGTCCGGAGACCTCGAGCCGGTCGTCGACCACGCACACGAGCGACGCGACGCGCTGGCGCGATTCGATGAAGCGCGCCGGCTGGCGGCGATGGAACAAGGCCGGAGCGGGCCATGACCAGACGCACCGTAGATATCACCGTCTCGACGGGAAGGGCCTGAGGGTCAGGCGGGCGCGGCGTCGTCCGATACCGGGTTCACGAGCCCGTCGAGGCGGCCGAGGGCGGTGTCGAGCTCGGCGGCTCGGGCCCGGTAGGCCGCATCGGCCTGTCCAAGCTGCTCCGGACTGGGAGCCTGCGCCCCGTCGCGCAGCAGCCGATCGGCCTCGAGGGCAAAGACCACCCCGCGCAGCGCCTCGGCGGTTGTCCTGGCAGCCGACGCGTCCTCGTTCGACGGCGCGGCGGCTCCGGCCCGGTCGAGGCCCTGGGCTGCCAGCTCGACCCGCTCGCGCACCGATCTCCAGTGTCCGGTGTCGACGATCGCACTTCCGGAAGCAGGCAGGAGGTCACGGGCCAGGCGAGCCCCGTCCAGGACGCCGATGGTGTCGCGCCGCCAGGCCAGCTCGGCCTCCTTCTGCCCATGCCGGCGCACGACCATCACGATCAGGGTGACCAGGATGGCCGCGAGCACCAGGGCGAGGGCCAGCCACCACCACGTCGACGAGGTTGTTGTCGAGTGGGTGACCGTGACGGTCGACGGTGTCGATGGATGCGTCGTGGTCGTCGCCGGTCCGGTGGTGGTGGTCACCGGTGCTGTGGTGGTCGTCGCCGGTGCCGTGGTGGTGGTCGCTGGTCCGGTAGTCGTGGTCGCCGGTGCTGTGGTGGTGGTCGCCGGTCCGGTCGTCGTGGTCGCCGGATCGGTGGTGGTGGTCGCCGGATCGGTGGTGGACGTCGTGGCCGGCGGCCGAACGGTGTTGCCGGTCGTCGGGGTGATGCTCGTCGTCGTGAGGGATCCGGCCCCTGCCGTCTGGGACGGCGAACGTGGTGCCGTCCCACAGGCGGCGAGGAGTAGACCGGCTGCCACCACGATCGAACCGATGGCGGCCGCCGTCTGGCGGTGGCGACTGCGCCCGCTCACGCTCATACCGGCTCGATCCTCTTGAGGTCGTTGCTCATCGTGTGCGCTCCTTCACCCGCGTAGAAACGCCGTCCGGCCCGGGTGCATCAAGATGGCCTTCGTGCGAGTGAGTCGCTAGATTACTGCCACTTTCCGACGTCAGATTGGCTGGCCCGTGACCTTCGAACTCATCCTCATCGGGCTGGTCATCACGCTCGAGCCGATACCCCTGACGGCTTTCCTCTTGGTGCTCGGGTCGAAGGGCGGCGTGAGGAAGGGGGCCGGCTTCATCTTCGGGTGGCTCGTGTCACTGGCCATTGTCGTTTCCATCACCCTCTTGGTGACCGGGAACAAGCCGCCCGCGCCCAGCACCGCGCCGTCGCTCGGCGCCTTGGCCGTGAAGATCGCCATCGGTGTGGGGCTGCTGATCATCGCCGCTCGCCAGTGGCGCAAGATGGGCAAGCCGAAGAAGCCGAAGAAGACCCCTCGGTGGCAGACCAGCATCGACAACATGTCGCCGTGGTTCGCCATGGGCCTTGCTCCCCTCGTCCAGCCCTGGGGGCTCGTGGCCGCTGGGGTCGCCACGATCACCGAGGCCAAGCTCTCGTCATGGGAGAGCTATGTCGCGCTGTTCCTTTTCTGCGTGGTCTCGACTATCACCTATCTGGTATTGGAGATTTACGCCGGCTTCCGACCCGAGAAGGCCCAGGCCATCCTGGCCAGCACGAAAGCCTGGATCGACACCCATACCGACCAGGTGATCATCATCCTCTCGCTGGTGCTCGGACTCTGGCTCATCGGAAAGAGCATCTATCTGATCGTCACCTGACGTCGGCGGCCTGCCATGCGAAGGCGCTGCTCAGGGTGGAGGACATGGAAAAATCAACTTGAGGGTTCACCCCCCGTGTTCTAGTCTGCGCAGGCAAAGGGTTCTTCGGGCGGCGAGCACAGGCCCCCAGCTCCGCAGGACCACGATCTCGGAGGTGGCAGGGATGGCAGTCGGTCCTATCGAATACATCGTCGTCGGGTTCCCGGGCAACAAATTCAACGGGCAGATCGTCCCGGAGCTGGCCAAATTGATTGAGAGCCGGACGGTCCGGATCCTCGATCTCATCTTCGTCGGCAAGAACGATGGTGGCGACGTCGTGGCCTTCGAGTTCGACCAGCTCGACGAGCTCGAGGCGTTCGCCAGCCTCGACGGCGAGATCGGCGGCCTCCTGAGCGACGAGGATGTGGCCTACGTCGGCTCCATTCTCGAGCCGGGCAACTCGGCCGCACTCCTCGTCTGGGAGGACCTGTGGGCCGCCCCCTTTGCGGCCGCCGTACTCGACTCGGGTGGCGTACTCCTCGAAAGTGCGCGCATCCCTCATCAACTAGCCCAAGAGGCGTTGGCCGCCATTGAGGCGGCTGGCTGAGACTGAGGGCCCACGGCGGCGGACGCCGACGCACGACCAATACAAATCACGACCAGGAGGAACTCACCATGCTGCGACGTCGACCCATCGCCAGAATGGCCGTCCGCACCACTGCAGTGGTTGGCACTGCCGCAGTGGTCGGAGGCCACATGGCCAACAAGCAAGCTCAAGCAGCCCAGGCGGCCCAGGCTCCAGCGGCCGCCGCTCCGGCGCCCGTCGAGGAAGCGGCCGAGGACCCTTACGAGGCGCTTACCAAGCTGGGCCAGCTCCACGAGCAGGGCATCCTCACCGACGAGGAGTTCGCCGCGGAGAAGGCCAAGATTCTCGGCTGAGGAAAGGGTCTGTCGCGCCGGATCGGCTGGCGAGGTGTCGTCGGAACACGATCGGTCAGCGGACGACCATCAAAGGGGATATCGAGCAAAGGGGATATCGAGATGCTCTGGGGCATCGGTGGCGGAATCCTGTACTTCGTGTTGCTGGTGACTCTCGGCATCTGGTCGATTCGCAAGGGTCACTGGGTCATGTTCCTGGTGGGGATCTTCGTGCCCATCTTCTGGTTCATCGGCGCGTTGATGCCCCGACGGGTGCGTTGACCGTTCGAACGGACGCGATCTCCTACATCGGCCGGTCCGGGGCCGGGGGGAGGACGGGTGGATAGAGACGAAGCCGGGGGCGTCTTCACAGATCCGAGCGCCTACGCCCACGAGGAACGCTTCCACGCGGCGTGCGCGTTGTTGCGACGGGAGTCACCCGTGCATCGGGTCGAGACGGAGGGGTTCAACCCGTTTTGGGCCGTCACCAAGCACGATGACGTGATGGAGATTGAGCGTCAACCGGAGCGGTGGCTGAACGCGCCGCGGCCGGCGCTCGTGTCGAGGGACGGAGACAGCAACCGCTCGGGCCGTGGTCTGCCCATCCGGTCACTGGTGCAGATGGACGCACCCGATCATCCGGTGTACCGCCACATCAGCGCCGACTGGTTCAAGCCGAGGAGCATCGAACGTCTCAACGATCGTGTCGCCGAGCTCGCCAAGCGCTTTGTCGATCGGATGGCCGAGCTGGGTGGCAGGTGTGACTTCGTCACCGATGTCGCCGTCCACTACCCACTGTACGTGATCCTCTCCCTCCTCGGTCTGCCAGAAGAGCACTTCCCGAGGATGCTCAAGCTCACCCAGGAGCTGTTCGGTACGGCGGACCCCGAGCTCGGTCGAGGAAAGGACCATCAGGCACTCGTCGACACCCTGCGCGACTTCTTCACGTACTTCGAGGAGATCGTCGAGCAACGTAGAGGCAGACCGAGCGAGGACCTCGCCGGCGTCATCGCGAACGCCACGATTGAGGGCGAGCCCATCGGCACGATGGAGGCCATCGGCTACTACGTCCTGATTGCCACCGCCGGTCACGACACGACGAGCTCGGCGATCGCCGGCGGACTGCAGGCGCTTATCGAGCATCCCGATCAGCGGCAGCGGCTGGTGGATGATCCCCCTCTCGTCGCCACCGCCGTCGAAGAGATGATCCGATGGGTGTCCCCCGTCAAGCAGTTCATGCGCACGGCCGTCGAGGACTATGTCCTGCGCGGCGTCCCGATCGCGGCGGGAGAGACCGTCCTTCTGTCGTACCCGTCGGCCAATCGCGACGAGGACATCTTCGACCGACCCGACCTCTTCGACGTCGGCCGAAGCCCGAATCGCCACATCGCATTCGGGTTCGGGGCCCACTACTGCCTGGGAACCCACCTGGCGCGCATGGAGGCCCGCGTCTTCTACAACGAGTTGCTACCGCGGTTACGAACGATTGAGCTGGCGGGCGAACCTGCGTACATGAAGACGCTGTTCGTCGGCGGGCCGAAGCATCTGCCGATCAGCTACACGCTGGACTGAGTGCTTCGAAGGAGCCCGGTCGCCCGGGTCCGTCGTTCACAGGTACTCCCGCTTGCGCATTCCGACGAGGACGAACCATCCCCAGAGGGGCGGCAGGTAGGAGGTGAACATGCGCTGCACGAACGTGGCGGCGACGGCGTCGGTCTCGGGGATCCCGGCCGCCGTCAGGCCGAGGATCATCCCGGCCTCCACCACCCCCATGCCACCCGGCACCGGTGAGACACCCCCTACCATGGATGCGAGGGTGATGACGATGAAGATGGTGGCCAAGGAGAGGTGCTGTCCGAAGGCGTGCAGCGCCGCTCCGAGGGCCAGCGCCACCATGAGCTGACCCGACAACGCACCCCCGAACAGCTCCACCAGCTTGGCCGGCCGGGCGGCCAGGACCTTTAGGTCCGCCCAGATCTGGTGCAGCTTGGGCCGGGCCTTGTCCGCCGCGAGCCGTCGCAGCCGGGGGATGGCGAAGGCCACGCCGATCAGGACGATCACCAGGACGATGATGACCAGGAAGAGCCAGATGGCCTTGCCGTGGTTCCCCGAGACGTCCTGCCCGTCGTTGGAGAAGTCCATGTCGCCCCATGCCAGCGGGAGGGAGATGAGAAAGAGAGCGCCCTTCATGATCCAGCTGGTCGTGCTCACGAGGGCGCCGGAGGTCACCGCCTGGGTGGCATCGAAGCCCTGCTGCTGGAAGAACCGCACCCGGGTGGCGAACGTGGCCGGGGTGCCCCCGGCCAGGGAGGTGAAGGCGTTGGCGAACTCGAGAGCGACCACCCGACCGTAGGGGAGCACCGATTGCACGGTGCCGATCTCCGAGAGCGCCGTCGATGGGTAGGCCAGCTGGGCCAGTATGGCGGTCGCGGCCACCCAACCCCATGCCGCTCCTCTGATGGTGTCGAACGACTCGCCGACCTTGATCAGGACGAGGATGAGCGCCCACCCGCCGATGAGGGTGCCGATGGTCATCACGATGGTTCCCCAACTCACCCGCTTCGGTTCGGCCAGCTTGGGCAGGTCGATGTCAAATGCCTTCGCCGTCTCGGTGCGCACGTCCTCGAGCAGTTGTTTGCGACCCTTCAGCGCCGTCGACACGGCGCGGTCCAGGCTGGCCCGCCGCAGGTGGGGTAGCGCGGCTGCGACCGCCGCCTTGGGGAGGATGCGCTTGGCCGCGGCGGCGGTCCGTTCCGGTCCGACAATGAGCCCGACGGCGGCCAAGGCGCCGGCCAGGTCAGTGTCCAGGCGCTCGTCGGCCGGGCCGGTGGAGGCCGTTCGAAAGTCGACCAGCGAGACGGTGGTGCTGGCCGGATCCACCACGATCGTCTCCCCGCTGAGCGCGCCGTGGGCGATCCGGGCCTGGCGCAGGACGAGCACGGTGCGGAACAGGGTGTCCAGTAGTTGGTCGCTGAGGGCCGCATCGTTGAGCTCGGACAGCCGGACGCCCGGTGGTGGTCGGACGACGAGTGCGGCATCCCGGCTCGGCCCGCCGATCCCGGCGACCAGGACGCGCGTGGTGGACACGCCGGCCCGCTCGGCCAGCAGGGTCATGTAGGCCTCGTGCTCTACCTGCTGGATCCGGGAGAACGACAGAGCCGGGCCCGAGTCGCGGTAGAAGAGGAACCGGCCGGTCTTGGCGAGCAGCTGGGCGTCGGCGGCGTCGCGGCCGTAGAGGGACACCGCCACCGGTTCTCCGGTGATGTCGATGCCGGTGTAGCGGGCCACGCCCCAGACCTGCCGGTCCGCAGGCGACATGGTGCTGACCGGCACACCGAGGTCGTCCAGTACCACGGCCAGCTCCTCCCCCGAGGGAAGGCCGAGGGGCGATCCGAGGATGAGGTGGACGAGGGCGGCCGTCCCCCAGCCGAGGGCGACGCTGGCCGCCACGTTCACCGGAAGGCCGTCCCCGGCCACCACCGTGGCCACGGCGGCCAACCAGATGATCAACTCCACCAGCCGCTGCACAGTGCGCGACAGGTAGGGCAGGGCCATGATGCCGACCGCCACCGCCGCGGCGATGATGAACACCGGGTAGTCGAGGTTGTAGCCCGCCAGCGACGTGTCGTGCGGACGGCCACCGGTCCTGCCGAAGGCGAGCCACATGAGGACCGACAGTGCGCACGCTGCCCCTAGGGCGAGCGCCAGGTCGCGGACGATGGCCCAGCGGTGGGAGAGGAAGGCCACCGCCGCCAGGATCACGATGAGGCCGAACGATCCGAGGAGGTAGATGGTCGTCACCAACCAACGGACACCATCGGGCGGCGGGCTGACGAAGTGCAGGATCGTGTGCTCCTCGGGCGGATCGAGGTGAGTGATGGCCAACCCGATCAGAACGACGACCGTCGCGATTCCCAGACGGAACCCATCTGATCCCCGCCGGCGCCGGACCCCGTCTCCTTCGGGGGCAAAGACGATGGCGCGCCAAGGCCGGCGGGGGATGGGCTCTTGGAGTGGGGCTCCGCCCTCGAGGGTTCCGGGCTCGACGCTCATGCAGGTGAGAGGTTACGGCCCGGTGACTTCCGAGCAGTGGTTCGGGTCCAGCTGCGCACCGGGCGCTACGTCCCAGTGATCTGCAGCCCTTGTTCCCGGGACCGCTCCGCAGCCTGAGCAACTTGAAAATTCTGGGGTACCGCGAGCAAAAAGCGGTTCTGATTCACGACCGGTGGGGCTAGCAAGAATCGAACTTGCGACCTCAGCATTATCAGTGCTGCGCTCTAACCGACTGAGCTATAGCCCCTCACAGGCAAAGTGCCTGTTCAACTTTACTATTTCCCAGATTCACTTTCAGGGCCAGATGACTCCGTGCGCTCCATGTGCGACATCGCATCGAGAACGTGCGACCCAATCGTGTCCGCCGCCGCCCGATCCGCAACTGGATCGGCCCTGGCGTACACCTCAAGTGCAAGCTTGGCTGTCTTGTGACCCATCCTGTTCATCAGGGTTCGTAAATCTACCCCGCTGGCGGCGAGCTGTGTCACGTTCAGTCTCCGGAGGTCATGGGGTCCCGGCAGCGGCTTGACGGCATCAAGGCCGGACTCAGCCAGGGCGGGTAGCCACACCCTCCGCCGCCAGTTGCTGTACCTCACTGGGCCCCCGGTCGAGTCGGGGAACAGCCAAGCATCTGGACCCTGATGCTCTAGGGATTCGATGTGCTGCTGCAATAGTGCTGCGAGCCATGGGGTCATCGCCAACGTGCGTGGTCGAGCCTTACGACTCCCCCTCCTGCCCAAGATCGGGGCACCCTTCGGGTCCCGTGTCAGTCCCAGCTCGATTTGAATCGTGAACTCAGCGAGGTTGACGTTCCGGATCCTCAGCCCGTACACCTCTCCCCAACGGCAGCCGGTCTCGGCGAACGTCCAGATGGCAGTGCTGTGGTAGCCGGGTACCGCACCTGCGATCCTCAGGGTGTCTTCTGAACTGAGGAGATGGCGATCAGCCGGTAGGCATTCAGGCAGTTGGATACCGACGCACGGGTTGCGTGGTATCCACCCATTCTCGGCGGCGTAAGTGCAGATGGCTGACACACACCTGTACTGCCGATGAATGGTTGTCCACGCACCTGACCACTCGTTGACGAGGGTCTGAATCTGAAACCGGGTCAGTTGCCGAATCTGAATACGCCCGAGCTTTGGATACACGTGGTTCTTGAGGATGCTCGTATCCCGAGCGACGGTCGTGTGAGCTTTGTTCGGGTTGGAAGCCAGCCAATGCTCGCCGACCTCTTCGACCGTGAGCTTTCCGAATCGAGGGTCGCTCCACGTCCCCTTATCGATGCTGGCTCTTACGGATGCCAAGAACCGCTTTGCGTCTGTCTTTGTCCGAAAAGTGGTGGGCGCAGTGTGCTCGCTACCGCATGTTCTGTAGGTCGCCCGGAAGCGACCGGACGGTAGTTCACGAACCGATCCGAAATCGGACCTGCGTCTCGTTGAGGTGCTCGAAGTCATTGCTGCCACTCCGATGCTGGCACGACACTGTCGGCGAGAAACTGGTCGAGCACATCTGGATCAAGGCGGACAAATCGCCCGACCTTGAAGAAATCGATCCTGCGCTCGTCGATGAGCCGACGAATGAAGCGGGGCTTCATCCCGAGGTATTCCGCAGCTTCATCAACGTTCAGCGGCTTGCGATGAGGTGCCGACAATGACACGGTCATCGGCTGGCCTGCCCGGAGTATTCGGAGTCTCTCGCATCGGTGCGGGTTCCTTTAGAGTGGTTCCGGCTCGCTTCTTGAATGAGCGTGACAAGGCGTTGCGCCCTGGGCGATCTCATTCGATCCTCAGGCGTGCTCCCCCAATAGCTGCCAGGAAGTTCACGCAGGTCAACGTTGCTCGCTTGAGCAAGCTCGATGAGGCGGTGCAAGACGCCAACGTCGGCAAGATCTCGCACGCTGAGTTGGCCCGATCGGACACCCTTGGAGAAGACTCCCGCATCGAGGAACAACCCCAACACTTCAGTGTGCATTCGCAGTAGCTCAAACGCATTGAACGCCCACGGAAACAGCTCGGTCATGACGAGGTCAGCAGTCACCTCGACCTCATGGTCCGGTGTTAAGTCCCCGAAGTACCACGGTTGCCCGACGGCAGACTCGTCCAGATGTTGGTTTTTACTCATAGGTCACCTTGCCCAGACAAGGAACCCTGACGCTCGGTCACCGGCAAGGTTGCTCTTACTTCCTATGCCGCCTCGTTACCGAGGCTATCCATAGTGTACAGCACGACCTCCGATTGGAAGTCGAAGCAAACCCCGACTTGGCTCGTGCCAGTCCCCTTGGTTCACACCTTTGTTTGCTCCGGCGGCCACAGTCCATTTGCGTTACGACTTTGGTTGGAAATCCGTCTGATACACTGGTGTTACGGCAGCTGGAGGTGCTAGTCGCCCCGCTGATTCCGCCCTGAATCCCGCCTAATTCCCCTTAGTCGAATCCGCTGAGCCAGCTTTTTGCCGGTCTCGTGACCGTCAGCTTCCAAAAAGTTGGAATCCACATATACCGGATGTTGTTCCATCCGGGTCTGCTATGCGTGGGGATCACCCGTAGCCGACCCGGATGGGGCCACATCCCCTTTAACACATAGGTGATCCCCAATGAAAACTGAGACATACGGTGACCTCGATCGGGACATCCTCGAAGCCGCTATTGACTGGTCACGCCGAGGCTTTCCGGTCGTTCCGTTGATACCTCGGAGCAAGAAACCTTGGCAGCGTCGGGAGGGGTACAAGGATCTCCCCGATCCAACGGAAGCCGACATCCGACAATGGTTCGCCGGCGAGCCGAGCCTGAACATCGGCATCCACATGGGCCGGGGACTCATTGCACTCGACATCGACGAGCACAAGGGCAAGATGTCAGGCGCCGAAGCCCTGGCAGCCCTGGAAGCTATCTACGGTCCACTACCGAGGACTCTCACCTCAATCACCGGCGGCGGTGGTCAGCATCGGATCTTCGTCGTCCCGGACGGTTACACCTTCGGCGACTCGCTGCCGGTCATCAAAGCATGGCTGATTGCCACTACCGGCAAAGCCAACGGAGGCGTGATCGACGTTAAAGGGTCCGGCTTGATTGCGATTCCGCCGAGTGTTCACCCCAACGGCAATCTCTACCGCTGGGAAGATCCGACCGTGCCCATCGCCACCCTGCCACTCGCATGGTGCCAGACTCCCGAACCGCTCCCGTTCAAGGACCCCGAACGCCACACTCGCCGGGGCAAGCAAGCACCACGAAGGTCGGATCTCAGCGGACTCGATGCCGAGGCCCACGAGCGCATGATGAACGTCAACCCCGATGCCTTGCTCGGGCGGGAAACCCTGCTGTTGCTCGCCGCCGAGGTCGAAGACTCCACCGACCGGTCGCACCGTATATGGAAGGTCTGCCTCGGGGCCGCACGGGTCCGCTTCGACCCCGACCGGCATTATGAACTCATATGGGACTCGCCATTGGGCGATGGTCTCCGGGATCATGGCTCGGCATGGTTCGACCGCAACATGCTCGCTGCGCACCGATACATTATCGAGCGTTCGCTCAGTGCCGAGGACGTGGCGATGTTGCGTAGACGGGCCGATGATCTCCCGAACCGCCACACATTCGTCGGGCGGAACGGCAAGCGACAGACCATCAGCAAAAAGAATCTTGGGGCTGGATGGTACGCACTCCTCGATGCGGCCAAGCAACAAGAGACCAGGGCCCCCATGGTCGGGACTCACTTACTTCATGCGGCCTCTGGGATGCACCCAGACACGGCCCGCAAAGCACTGCAAGCATTCGAGAGTCTGGGCTGGGTCTCGCCCGAAGACGTGAGCACGGGACCACTCCTGAGCGCCTACCGCTATCACCTTTGCCTCGAAGACCCGACACCGAAGTACCGAGCAAAGCCGATGCGCCGGAGGAAGAAGAAGCTGGACATCGACGAATGGATCACCGAGCTACTGGCGAACGGTTCAATGAACAGTCGAGAGATACGAGCCAGAGCAGCCGGGGCTGGGATCCCCATTCGTACCCTTCGTAGGCATGCCCAAAGACTCGGAGTCCAGTTCGCCCGGACTCTAGAAGAAACGAAGTGGCAACTCGTTGACCAGGATTTTCGTCCCGGTGGCGGCAGTAATGCTAGTGCTCTCTTGAACATAGATGAGTTACCCCGGGTGAACCTTGATGAGGCTTCATTGGTCTCTACTGTTACTACTCCCCTTAACAACCTTCTATGTCTCAGTATCCCTAGTGAAGTGCAATGCCCTGACCTGGACCTTAAGAACGAGAAAGTGCCTCTGGCCTGCATGGGGCCAGTTTTGCTTCCAGAGGGTTCAGATGAGAGCACGATTGGCACGGATCCGACCGGCCTGCTGCTCAACTTCGATGACCCCGAGGTCGGCCCGTGGAGAGGTTTTGTCCGGTGCGAGCCACCAGTGTCGCCGGGGAGTGATTGGACCCAGCACCGATGCCGCAAGTGTCAGGGGATGTACGTCACCGTCCGGGATGCCAAGACTCGCCGGATCTTCGGGATGGATGCCGTGCCGTCGGAGTGCGGCACCCTCATGGTCGTCAACGAGGATTGGAAGCTACCGCAGGTGGCCCGAGTCACCGACCGAGTGGCCGAGCATCAATACACCGCCCACTACGACACATGCGGTCGGGGGCCTGAAGATCCAGCACCACCTACACCCCCAAGGAGAACCATGCCAGAACCCACTCGATACACATACACACCGGAGGAACTGCAAGCCTCGAAGGATCGTCTGGTGGCCCGGATCAAGGGTGCGAACCCGCAGGCGTCCACTCCCGAGCCACAGACTGAGGATGGCTCCTGTAAGTCCTAGAGGGCACCTACACGCCCCTCGAATCGGTCTCTGGTCCCTCTTGTGCCACCCAGGCCGTTCGGGGGCCTACAGGAGCCGCTACAGCCACCACCGGTACCGCCGTGGCACGCTCTTCGCCGGGGGTGCGGTGATCGTCCACCCATTGAGCATCTCTCGAAGCCTGGCTTCGTTCCACCCGAGCCAACCATCACGGCATCCAAGTAGACACCCCCTTGATCAAACGCTCCTGACTCATCTCCATCAAACAGTTGATCGACCCGACTCGATTCGACACATTCCCCCGGCTCACGACACGAGCTGAACGGCCCGCAACTTCTTAGCTGTCATGAGGACCCCTTCGACTGCGAAGAGGTGTGAGCTTCATCACCTGGCGACAAACGAGCGACCCCACCATGTTCACCACCGGCTTGATTCCTGTGGCCGAGCACGGACTGGTGATTGACATGGTCGCCCTGTCGGCCGCATTTTGGGCGCCAGAGTTGCTCGAAGCGACGGTCAACCTCATCATCTCGAATCTGGACGGTAGCGAGACACTGGGACTGAAGGCGACTCCGCTCTATTTCGAGCAGGACGACGTGATCGTCGTCGGATTTATCGGAAACGGATTCGAAATCCTCAAGAGGACCGGCTGCGACTTGGTCCTCGTCCAGAATGAAATGGAACCGGACAAAATCTTCAGCGCAGCCGGTGGGACGTACTTGGCGAGCCTGGAAATCCTGACGCCTTAACCCGTTCACTGACGCCTTCGTGAACCGGTTAACAGGTCAATGACGCCTTCGTGACCCGCTGAACCGGCCAAAATGGGCCTAAACAGGACCTTTCTTTTGATGGCGTCCTGGGTATTTACAACTCGACAAGGCTTATGTGAGCTGTCCGACGAGCCAACTCAAAATCAACCGGTAATGACACCTTGGTCACCCGTTGACGCCTTCGAGCACTCAGATTCAACCTCTCCGGTAGAACTAACCCGTGGAAGCAGCTCGCTGGGGACGAACAGGTTCACTGTAGTCACGTAATCCCCCGCCACAGGCCGCTCAGAGCCGTCAGAATCGTCCGGAGCGGTATCCGACCATCCGAGGCCGTAGAACGGCCCTGAGGCCCGTACAGCGCCCCACAGAGCCATCGTGGGAGCTGACTCCGTGAGGGGTCGCCTGACTAAGCGAGGACTGTGACCATTCTCACCGGAGTCATCCCCGATTCCTATGATGTCTGCTGCTCAGTCGTCCACGATGGACACGCCGATTAATTTTTTTCTATCTCTCAGCAAACATTTACCAAAACAACCTTTTCCTGG
>Ga0302325_10007702_pt1 | contig 23808 bp, 25 predicted proteins | sample Palsa_T0_2_FD_201948 | JGI IMG/M metagenome (GOLD analysis project Ga0302325, IMG submission 201948) | Peat permafrost microbial communities from Stordalen Mire near Abisko, Sweden - Palsa_T0_2 | ecosystem: Environmental > Terrestrial > Soil > Palsa > Peat permafrost | place: Sweden: Abisko... | reverse complement strand
CGCAGGTCGCGAGAACCGGCCTCGAGCGACCCTCGCTCGTCACCTGATCGTCAACCTGGGCTAAAGGAACGGCCCCTAATATGCGACGGGACAGGGGTCCAAACGTGCCGCACTACATCCCAACCCATTTCTTGATTGGCCTGGCGATGCTTCTGGGCGTCGGCGCCCTGTTGTACATACCCTCGCTTGCGACCGGAAAGCTCGGGCTTCAACATCAGGCCGCCGTTCGGCTCGCGGCCAAGCCTCTCGTCTTCTGGCCTCTTTTGGCCCTCGTCTGGGCCTCGCGCCTGGCGCTTGTCTGGGCGGCCGGCGCGGCGCCGTTCAGCTAGTTCTCTTCACGATTGAGGCGGGCCGGGCCTCGCCTCCAGCGTCAACGACTTCCAACGTCTCAGTCGCCCTCGCCATTCACAGATTTAACAGGGATGGTGGAGCCGAGGGGAATCGAACCCCTGACCTCCTCATTGCGAACGAGGCGCTCTACCATCTGAGCTACGGCCCCCCTTGTGCTCGGCTGGAGGAGCGGGGCAGATAAGAGTGGGCTTGAAGCAGTGTCAAGAATCAGTCGGGCTCACGGCGAAACGCGGCGCGGCGGCGGCGCGGCAGTTCGATAGGTTCGCAAACGGCGGTCGATGGACGCGATTCTGAATTTCACCGAATTCGTCGTGCAGGCTCTGCTCAGCCTCGTCGTATGGATCGTCGTCATCTACGTGATCCTCTCCTGGCTGATCAGCTTCGAGATCATCAATCTGCGCAACCGCGTAGTTTATCGCATTTCCCATCTCCTCGAGGCGATGGCCATGCCGCTGCTTCGGCCGTTTCGCCGCTTCCTGCCCAGCTTGGGCGGTCTGGACTTCTCGCCCATCATTCTCATCATCGTTATCCAGGGGCTAAAGCTCTTCATCATACCCCCCCTGTTCGGCTGGTTGCACAGCCTGGTGGGCGGCGGAACGCCGACCATCTAGCTAGAGGCCTGATCCGAGCCGCGTTCCGGCCTGATCGAAAGGGCCGAGGGAACGCCTACCGGGCGCCAAAGCGTTCTAGAGGCCTGAGTTGGTCAAAGGCCCGGTGATGTGCAGAAGCCCGTAACCGCGTTTCATGCCGAGGCGATTGGTCCTCTCGACGAGGAGTTCGCGGCTTCTCCGAGTCCTCGCCGGCCCAGGTGGGGCCTCGCAATCGGCGGGGTTTTCCTCCTCGCCATCGTCGTCTTCGTCCTGGTTTTCCAGTGGAACTGGCTGCGCGGTCCGCTGGCGAGTCTGCTTTCCGCTCGACTCCACCGGCCGGTGGCGATCGCGGGCGACCTCGAGGTCCACCCCTGGTCCCTGTCGCCCACCCTCGTCATCAACGACATGACGGTGGGAAACCCGTCCTGGGCGGGCGGCGGAGTCATGGCGAGGCTGCCACGCCTGACCGCACAGGTGCGGCTGCCGCCGCTCCTTGGCGGCAACGCCATCTTCCCATTCGTGGAGGCCGATCGCCCCGATGTGCGGCTGGTGAGCGACGTCTCCGGCCGCGCCAACTGGAAACCCGACGGCGAGGGGGCGGCCGCGCGGCCGGCGCCGCCCATCGGCCATCTGGTGATACGCGGGGGCAGGATTGGTCTGACCGACGTCCTTCGCAGGATCGGCTTTTCGGGCGAAATCTCCGCTGACGAGACCGCCACCCGCGGCGGTTACGCCGGCGCGACGAAGATCACCGGCGCGCTGGTTGTCGCAAATCCGCCGTGGGCTGGACCCGGCCCGTTGGCGCGCGCGCCCCGACTTGTGATCGAAACCCAACTCCTCTCGGGAATGCGCGACCGCCGCCTGGCGCTGAACCTCGTCGAGGCGGATGGACCCGACGTGCGTCTGGTCCGTGACGCCTCCGGGCGAGAGAACTGGCGGCCGACGGGCGGAGCCAAGCCGAGGCCGCTGAAACTGCCGCCGATCGGCCGCCTTCTCATCTCCAACGGCCGGCTGCGCTATGACGACGCCGGGCGGCCCCTTCATTTCCTGGGGACCATCTCCTCCAGCGAGCGGATGACAGGGGCCGGGAACGGCGTCTTCGAGCTGGCGGGCCAGGGGGTCCTCAACCGATCGCCATTCTTCGCGATCATCACCGGCGGACCGCTGATCGACGTCGACAGAAGCCGACCCTATCGGTTCAACGCCCGCCTCCAGGCTGGCGCGACCAAGGTGGCGATGGTCGGCGCCGTCGCCCACCCCTTCGATTTCAGCCGACTTTCGGGAACCCTGAGCGTCAGTGGCCAGGACCTCTCCGAACTCAATACGATCACCGGCCTGGCTCTGCCGATGTCGCCGCCCTACGCACTGGCCGGAGGCTTCTCGCGCGTCGGGGCCTTTTACGCCCTTCGAAGGCTGCACGGCCGGGTCGGCGACAGCGACCTCGCCGGCGCGCTCTCGGTAGACGACAGCAGCGGCCGGCCGTTCCTCGCCGCCGATCTCGCCTCGCGACGGCTCCGTCTCGTCGACCTCGCGCCCGCCTTTGGTGGCGCGCCGAGGAACCCCGCCGGACACGTCGTATCCCCCGCCGAGCGGGTGATCGGCGCCCGGCTGCGGGCCGAGCACAGGGTTCTCCCCGACACGCCGCTGAACGTGACCAGGGTGAGAGGCATGGACGCCAAGGTAGCCTTCACGGCCCAGTCCGTCGTCGCCGGCAAGCTGCTGCTCCACTCGCTGGACCTGAAGCTGGTTCTCGATCACGGCGTCCTCACCCTGGCCCCGGTGGCGATCGGCCTTTCCCAGGGTGACCTTTCCGGCTCTGTCCGGATCGACGCGCGTGGGAACACACCCTTTACGACCATGGACGTGCGCGTCGCCAACGCCCGCCTCGAGCGGCTCATCTCCCAAAAAGCAGGCCCGCCGCCGCTGGAAGGCGGCCTCTTCGGGCGCGCCAGGCTCTCGGGCGCCGGGGCCTCGGTGCGGTCGGCGGCGGCCGGCGCCAACGGCGAGTTCAGCCTGGTCGTCCCGGGCGGGGAGATCCGCCAGGCTCTCGCCGAACTCCTGGGCATCGACGCCACCAAGGGCCTCTTCCTGCTGCTCACCAAGAACGAGAACCAGACTCCAATCCGTTGCGGCGTCGCCGACTTCCAGGCCAGGGACGGCGTCCTGTCGGTGCGACGGATCGTGCTCGACACCGGTGTCGTGCTCGTCGCCGGCGCCGGCGATATCGACATGCGCAACGAGACGATCGATCTGCGCCTGGCCGGCAAGCCCAAGAAGTTCCGCCTGATCCGGATCGCGGCGCCGATCACGGTCAAGGGTCGCTGGGAAGCGCCGAAACTCGGCGTCGACGTCGGCAAGGCCGCCGGTCAGCTGGCGGTGAGCGGATTGTTGGGGGCTCTGGTTTCGCCCGCGGCCCTCCTCCTGCCGTTCGTGAGCCCGGGCCTGGCCCACAACGCCGACTGCGCCGCCCTGGTCGCCGCCGCGCATGCCGAAGGCGACCCCTCGGCCGCCGGGGCTCGCTAGGGCGAGATATCCTCGAGGCCGGCCCCGTTCGTGCGTGGCCCGAAAACTCCTACCGACACGATCACCACCCCCATCGCTCCGGCTATCAGGGCAAACACCGCGCCCGACCCGGCCCTAGCGAGGAGCAGGGCGATCAGGAGGCTCGAGCAGACCGTCGAAAGCCGGCTCCACGAATAGACGAACCCCACGGCCGTCGCCCGCACGCGGGTTGGGAAGAGCTCGGTCTGGTAGGCGTGATAGGAGTAGGAGAGCAGGGTGTTTGAAAGAGTGATCGCCACCCCCAGGGCTATGAGGGCCACCGGCGCGCTCTGGCGGGCGAACAGCAGGCCCAGGCAGGCGGTTGCGAGCGCCGACAGGACGATCTGAACCTTGCGCTCGATGCGATCGGCGAAGGCGGCGCAGAGCAGGGGGCCTAGCGGCCAGGCGATAGCGATGGCGAAGCTGTAGCCCAGACCGTCGATGACGGTGTGCCCCTGCGCGGCGATCAGGGACGGCGCCCAATTGCCGAAGCCGTAGAAGCCGATCGCCTGGAAGACATTGAAGACGATCAGAATGATCGTGCGCCGCCGATACTCCGGCGAGAACAGGATCGATATTCCCCCGGACGGAGCTGGCGCCTGGCGGCCGCCTTCGGTCGGACGGTCGCGCCTCGCCGGCGCCACGGTGCGCGGCTCGAACCTGGCGAGGATTCGCTCCGCTTCCGCGACCCGTCCGCGCGCCTCGAGCCAGCGGGGCGACTCCGGCAACCCTCGGCGGATGAACCAGACGGCCAAGGCGCCCGTGGATCCCGCGAGGATCACCCAGCGCCATCCGGCGACACCCAAGGGCGCCTTGGGAACGAGGAGCCAGCAGGCCAGGGCGACGATCGGCACGGCCAGGAACTGGATCGCCTGGTTGACGGCGAAGGCCCGGCCCCGGATGGCCGGCGGCGTCCACTCGGCGATGTAGGCGTCGATGGTCACCAGCTCGATCCCGATCCCAACGCCGGCGACGAGCCGCCAGAAGTCGATCGTCGCGGCGCTCGACGCGAACGCCATCATCGCGCTGGCGCCCGTGTACCAGAGCAGCGACGCGGTGAAGATGAAGCGGCGCCCGAGGCGATCGGCGACGCCGGCGAAGGCCGCCGTGCCGATGAAGAGACCAAGAAACGTCGCCGCGGCGAAGACGCCCTGATCGGAGATGCAGAGGAGGCCCTTCTCGCCGGCGTGGAAGATGCCGGCTCTCGTCAGGCCCGGAGAGATGTACGCCGTCATCATCAGATCGTAGAATTCGAAGAATCCGCCCAGCGAGACCAGGACGATGAGCCGCCAGACGGGCCACGACTTGGGGAGGGCGTCCAGGCGGCCGCCGATGGATCGAACCTCGGTCATCGGACTTCCCCAGGATCGACGGGAGCGCGGAATCGAAACAGCGCTCGTGGAATCGAGCCTATAGTGCGGATTCGATGACTATCCGCCGCCTTCCCGCCACCCTCGTGAACCGCATCGCGGCCGGCGAGGTGGTGGAACGGCCCGCGAGCGTCGTCAAGGAGCTGATCGAGAACGCCATCGACGCGGGCGCCAGGTCCATCGAAGTCCAGATCCAGGGCGGGGGTCTTTCGCGGATACTGGTGGCCGACGACGGAGCGGGCATCGAGCGCGCCGAGCTGGCGCTGGCCATCGAGCGCCACGCCACTTCCAAACTGGGCGCCGATGGAGACGAGGACTGTGACCTGCTGCGCATCGGCACCCTCGGTTTTCGCGGCGAAGCGCTGCCCTCGATCGCGGCCGTGGCGCGGCTGCTTCTCACTTCTCGCGCAAAGGGCGCCGCCGAGGCTTGGGCGGTCGCCGTCGAAGGCGGAGCGGCGCGAGGCGTGGCCCCGGCGGCGTTTCCGGGCGGATTTGGCACACGTGTCGAGGTCCGCGACCTCTTCTTCGCCACGCCCGCGCGTCTGAAGTTCATGAAATCCGAGCGCGCGGAGTCCGCGGCGCTCACCGAGGAAGTGAAACGCCACGCCATGGCCCGACCCAGCCTCGCCTTCAGCATGGAGGCGGACGGGCGCCGCGTGGTTCGCCTTCTCGGCTGCGCGAGCGGTCCGGACGGCCGGTTGGCGCGCCTTGGCGAAGTGCTCGGGCGCGAGTTCGCCGACAATGCCTTGCGAATCGACCAGGAAAGGGAGGGCGTGCGGCTCGAGGGATTCGCCGGCCTCCCCACTTACAGCCGCGGCAACGCCGCCCATCAGCATCTCTTCGTCAACGGCCGGCCGGTGCGCGACCGTCTGTTGCATGGCGCGATCCGCGCCGCCTACGCCGACTTCCTGGCCCGCGACCGTCACCCGATCGCCGCCTTGTATCTGGAGCTCGATCCAACCCTGGTGGACGTCAATGTCCATCCCGCCAAGGCCGAGGTGCGGTTTCGCGACCCAGGCCTGGTGCGCGGCCTCATCATCGGGGCCCTGCGCCACGCCCTCGCCGGCGCCGGCCATCGGGCCTCGACCACCGTCAGCCTCGCGGCCCTCGGGAGCTTCCGCCCTGCTCAGATCGCAGAGGGGTTTTCCGCCTGGCGCGCCAATCCATCGGAGGGCCGCCCGGCGCCCTTTCTGGCCGGCGTCGACGGCGTTTCGGCCCGGTCGGAACCTGACTTCACCTACGATGGCCCGCAAAATCCCACCGAGGCCCAAGGTGGCGCCATCGAAGACGCCACGGACTTTCCCCTCGGCGCGGCACGCGCGCAGGTGCACGGAACCTACGTGGTCGCCCAGACCCGCGATGGGGTGGTTATCGTCGATCAGCACGCCGCCCACGAGCGGCTGGTCTACGAAAGAATGAAGGCGGAAATCGCCGACGGCGGCGTCGCCCGCCAAGCCCTGCTCCTGCCGGAGGTCGTGGAGCTGGACCCGGCCGACGCCGAGCGCGTCTGCGCCAGAGCGGAAGAACTCGAGGCTCTGGGGCTTTGCCTCGAGGCGTTCGGGCCTGGCGCGGTCCTGGTGCGCGAGACCCCGGCCCTGCTTGGAGAGACCGATGTCGGAGCGCTCGTGCGCGACATCGCCGATGACCTGGCCGAAGCCGGCGCGTCCCTGGCGCTCGGCGAACGCCTGCAGGAAGTCTGCTCGACCCTCGCCTGTCACGGTTCGGTGAGGGCTGGCCGGCGTCTGAGCGCGGCGGAGATGAACGCCCTGCTCCGCCAGATGGAGGCAACGCCGCACTCGGGCCAGTGCAACCACGGCCGACCGACCTATGTGGAACTGAAGCTCAAGGACATCGAGCGGCTGTTCGGCCGAAGATAGCTGACCTGCGCCGCCCCCCAGGTGCGTCTGGCGACCGCCTCGAAGCCGTGGACCGAAACCGGCGCCTCCCCCGCGCCTTGTTCAACGACGACGATCGCCGGCCCGGCGAGCCAGCGTCCCGCGATCAAGCCGGCGAGCGTCTGTGGGGCGAGGTTCATGAAGTAGGGCGGATCGAGGAAGGCGATATCGAAAGGGGATTGCGAAACCGGCCTCGCCAACAGGGTTGTCGCGTCGCGCCGCTCGATTTGGGCGCGGCCGGGAAGGTCGAAGCGATCGAGGTTGCCGGCGATCGCGGCCTCGGCCTGGGCGTCCGCCTCGATGAAGAGGCAGAACGACGCGCCGCGCGACAGGGCTTCGAGCCCCAGGGCGCCTGATCCCGCAAAGAGATCGAGGATTCGCGCGTCCTTCAGTCCGATCGCCCAGGGACCGTGATCGAGCACGTTGAACATCGCCTGACGGGTCCGATCGGCCGTGGGGCGGGTGGAGCGTCCGGCCGGGGCCGCGACCGCGCGGCCGCGAAACGTCCCGGCAATAATCCGCATGCGATTTCCCTTTGGATTGCCGACGTCCTAGCCGAAGAACGGCCGGCCGGGCAAAGCGGGAGGCCGAATGAGCGATCCAGGGATTTTTCGAGGCCTCGGCCGCTCGGCGTTTCTCGCCGACCTCGGTGAACCGGTTCGCGGGTCGGGCCCGTTAGTCGCCGCCGTGGGTCGGATGCTGGCCAGCATCGCCGGGGGATTTGTGATCGGCGGCATCGCCGCCACCGCGGGCCTGATCCTGGTGTTCACGATCTGGATCTTCGCCACCGGGCACGGAAGCGAGGGCGTGCGGGCGATCGGTAGCGTGGCGGTCGCCTTCCAACAGGCTGACGGGCGCGATCTCGGCTCGGCCCTCCTGGTGATGATGGTGGCCGTGGCCACCAACCTCCCGTTCGCCCTGGCCTTCGTGGCCCTCGCCGCCCTGATAGCCCACAAGCGCTTCATTTCCTATTTGACCGCTTCCCGGAGCGTGCGGTGGCGACTGCTGGCGGTCGGCTTGCTGCTCTCCGCGATCCTCAACGCCCTCTTCCTGATCGCGGGCAGGATTGGCTCCAACGACACAACGGTGATGCCGATGGTCGCGGTCTCGCCGCAGATCGTGGTCCGAGGAATCTACGTCGTGGCCGCCTTCGTGCTTCTCATCCCCGCCGCCGGGGCCGAGGAGATCCTTTTCAGGGGTTGGATGATTCGCCAGATCGCCGCGTTCACCCGACGCCCGGCGATCCTCATCCTGATCACCGCTGTCGTCTTTTCAGGCCTTCACATCACCGATTTCCAGCATCTGGATCTCGGCGCCTTCATAACCAGGGCGCTGATGGGCGCCGGATTCGCCTACATGACCTTGCGCCTGGGAGGCGTGGAGTTCTCCACCGGCGCCCACGCGGCGAACAATATTCTGATCGTCCTCTTCGCCGAGCCGCTGACCATGAAGACCCTCGCCGAGCAATCAAAGCTCACGGTCGGGTCGGCCTTTCAGGACGTGGCGATGATCGTTGGCTATGTTCTCATCACCGAAGCGGTGGTCAGGAACCGGGCGTTGCGCCGCTGGGCCGGCTTGCGGATCGACGAAGTCTCGGCGCCCGTCATGAGTGTCCCGGGCTGAAGGTTACCGCCAAGCATCAGAAGCGAAGGGTTGGCCAGAAATGGGACTGGTAAGCGTCGAGCGCCGCGGCGGCGCGGCACTGATCACCTATTCGAACCCGCCGCTTGGGACCATGACCGCGCTGGGGTCGGTCGAGATGCGAGACGCGGTCGCGGCCGCCGCGAAGGATCCGCAGGTGCGCTCGATCGTGCTCACGGGCGGCATGAAGGATGTCTTCATCCGTCACTATGACGTCGGCGAGCTGTCGGCGATGAGCGACCATCTCGGCGAGGGGACGCCGCCGTCGGCTGGCGCGCGGCCGGGTGGGGCGTTTGGCGAACTCGTCGATCTGATCTGCTCGGCGCCCAAACCGGTAATCGCGGCTATCAACGGGCTGTGCATGGGAGGCGGCTTCGAGATCAGCCTGGCGTGCGACCTGCGCATCGTCGGCCGGTCGGTGACCGCGATCGGCCTGCCGGAAACCAGAGTCGGGATCTTCCCGGGCGGCGGCGGCACCCAGCGGCTGCCCCGCGTCATCGGCGAGGCCAAGGCCTTGGAAATGATCCTGCGCGGCCTCGTCGTCGACGGTCAGAGGGCGTTCGAGATCGGGATCGCGCACGAGGTGGTCGACGATCCAAAGGCGCGGGCGCTGGAGATCGCCGCCGAGTTCGACGGTCGCGGCGCCGAGGGCCTGGCCTTCGCCAAGCGCCTTACCCGCCAGGCCCTGGACCGCCCCCTCCCCGAGGGCCTCGCCGATGAACGCGCGAGCTTCGTCGAGGTGATGAAGACGGCTTCCGCTCGCGAGGGTCTGCGGGCCGCGCGTCCGCCCGCCCAGATCCAGGACGCTTGACCGAGGGCCGCGGCTTCGGCTTCGCCCAGCCGGGCTTGTAGGCCTTGGGCGGCGCCTTGGCGGATTGAGGCGGCGGGCCCGCTCTCGTCCGCGAGGAGGGTCGTTGACCGGCGGACTCAGGCGAAGAAGGCTTGAAGAGCGCTTTCTCGCCCCGGGGCAGGCCCGCTGGAGCGATCACCCCGGCGAGCTCTTGGCGAATCTCTCGGGCCGATACTTCCTCCACGGCGCCCGCCGGCAGCTCGGCGAGCAAAAACGGCCCAAAACCGATGCGGATCAGGCGGTTGACGGTCAGACCGAGCGCGTCGAGCACGCGGCGAACCTCGCGGTTCTTGCCTTCGGCGAGGGTGAGAGTGAGCCAGACGTTGGCCGGCGGCGAACCGTCGCCAACATGGTCGCAGGTCGCCTCGATCGGTCCGTAGCGAACGCCCTCGACCGTGACGCCGTCCCTCAGTCGGTCGAGCCGCGCCTGCTCGACGCGCCCGAAGACCCGGGCGCGATAACGCCTCCGCCAGCCACTGGAGGGCAGTTCCAGGGCCCTGGCCAGCTCGCCATCGTTGGTGAGCAGGAGCAGGCCTTCGGAGGTGATATCCAAGCGGCCCACGGAGATCAGGCGCGGCAGGCCCGCAGGCAAGGCGTCGAACACCGTCGTGCGGCCCCGGGGGTCGCTGTGTGTGGTCACCAGACCGACGGGCTTGTGATAGCGGAAGAGCCGCGTCGGGTCCGCCGCCGCCACGATCTGGCCGTCAACGGTCAGTCTGTCCGCCGGCCCGACCCTGACCGCGGGCGAGGCGAGGACTTCGCCGTTCAGGGCGACCCTGCCGGCGGCGATCATGCGCTCGATTTCGCGCCTGGAGGCGACGCCGGCTCTCGAGAGCGCCTTGGCGACACGGTTGCCGCCGCTCGAGGCTTGACCGCCGCGCTCGGCCTCGTTTCGGTGCGGGGGATGTCCGACCATGACGTCCCGACCATGCGCATCGCCCTGGAGGAGGCGCAAGCCGCCGCCATGGCCGGGGAAGTTCCCGTCGGCGCCGCGATCATCGACCCGATCGCCGGCGAGATCCTCGCGCGCGCCGCCAATGGTCCGGTGGCGTCCCACGATCCCACCGCCCACGCCGAGATCCTGTGCCTTAGGGCCGCGGCGAGGCGCCTTGGCAACTATCGGCTCACCGGCCTGACCCTGGTCGCGACCCTGGAGCCCTGCGCTATGTGCGCAGGAGCGATCAGCCACGCCAGAATCGGCCGGCTGGTGTTCGGGGCGGCCGACGAGAAGGGCGGCGCCGTGATCAACGGCCCGCGCTGGTTCGAACAGCCCACCTGTCACTGGAAGCCGCACGTGACCGGCGGCGTCATGGCCTTAGAGTGTGCGGCCCTGCTCAGGAATTTCTTCCAGGCGCGCCGCTAAGGACCGGATTTCCCGATCCGAGATCGGCCTCGGACTTGCCGGTTGGGCGCCGGCATGGCACAACGTTCAAACAACCGTTTGAATGAGGCCGCCATGGACTTCGACTACTCCCCCCGACAGCGTGACCTGATGCGCCGCATCGCCGAATTCATGGATGCGCACATTTACCCTGCCGTGCCGATCTACGAGCAGCAGGCGCGGGAGGGCGATCGGTGGAAAGTCATCCCGATCGTCGAGGAGCTGAAGGCCAAGGCGAGGAAGACCGGGCTTTGGAACATGTTCATGCCGCCCCACTCCGGGGTGGCTCATATGGACGATGTCTTCCAGTTCGAAGGCGTCCAGCTCACAAACCTCGAATACGCGCCCATCTGCGAGATGTTCGGCAGGGTGAGTTTCGCCAGCGAGGTCTTCAACTGCTCGGCCCCCGACACCGGCAACATGGAAATCCTCAATCGTTACGGAACCCTGGAGCAGAAGGAGCGTTGGCTGCGGCCGCTGATGGACGGCGAAATCCGCTCGGCGTTCCTGATGACCGAGCCGCTCGTGGCTTCATCCGATGCGACCAACATCGAGACCCGCATCGAGCGCGACGGCGACGACTATGTGATCAACGGCCGCAAGTGGTGGTCCTCCGGGGTCGGTGACCCGCGCTGCAAGCTCGCCATCGTCATGGGCAAGACCAATCCCAACGCCGCCTCCCATCAGCAGCAATCGCAGATCCTCGTGCCCCTCGACGCGCCGGGCGTGAAGGTCGCGCGGATGCTGCCGGTGTTCGGCTACGACGACGCCCCGCACGGCCACGCCGAGGTGCTCCTGGAAAACGTCCGCGTGCCGGTGGAAAACCTGCTTCTGGGCGAGGGCCGTGGCTTCGAGATCAGCCAGGCTCGCCTGGGGCCGGGGCGAATCCACCACTGCATGCGCAGCATCGGCGCGGCCGAAGTGGCGTTGGAGAGGATGTGCAAGCGACTGATGAGCCGCAAGGCCTTCGGCAAATACATCTCGGAACAATCGGTCTGGGAGCAGCGGGTGGCCGCCGCTCGCACCGACATCGAGATGACCCGCCTTCTGTGCCTCAAGGCGGCCGACATGATGGACAAGGCCGGCAACAAGGTGGCGCGCCTGGAAATCTCGATGATCAAGGTCGCGGCGCCGAACATGGCCCTTCGCATCATCGACGATGCGATCCAGGCCCATGGAGGCGCAGGCGTGACGACGGACTTCGGCCTGGCGCGGATGTACGCCAGCCAGCGCACCCTGCGCCTCGCCGACGGTCCGGACGAGGTCCACAACCGCACCATCGCCCGGATGGAGTTCGCCAAATACGGCGATCTGCATGCCAAGGTCCGCGCCGAACGTGACGCCATGCTCTTGCCGGTGGGGGCTCGCTAGGACTAAGCGCCGGTCGTCGCCCGGCGAGGCGACCGGGGATCAGTTGGCGGTCGAAACCAGGCTTCGGCGCGCCACCGGGACGATGAACGGCCGTTCCGCCTGCGGGATCGGCGCCGGAACCGGCGAGGCCATGGCCACAGCCGTCTCGCCGGCCGCCTTGGTCATGCACTGGCCGGTATCCATCAGCGCGTGCTGGCCCAGGCAGAATACGTCCTCATACTGAGGGCCGGCCACGGCCATGCACTGATAGAGATTCAGTTTCGACATTCTCAGGCAGTCGGCCGTCGAGCTGTCAGCGAGCAGGGGCTGGAGTCTTGGCAGGTCATCGTTCCTCGCGGCGCCGAGGTCGGCTTCCGCCGCCAGAGCCAGCGCCCGCACAACCACGCCGGTAGGACGCAACTCATCGGCCGACCCAGACGCGGCCGGTGACGTCGCCGCCTGGATCAGATGAGCGTTGTCGCCATCGGAGGGAACCCGACGACGCACCGAGAGCGCTTTCACCTCTGCAAGGCGACCGGCGCCGTCGGCTACCGCGACGGTGGACCAGACCTGGTGCTGGATCGCGTAGGCGGCCTGCTTGACATCGCTTCCGACCCCGAACAGCGAGGCGCCTCGCACATGCAGGGCGGCCTCGACACGGCCGGCCGCTTCGGCCGCGCCTTCGAATCGCAGGACAATGGTGGGCTCGGCCGCGATACGCTGCGCGAGGGCTTGCCGGCTCCCGGCCTGGTTCGCCGCCGCCTCTACGCCATTGACGAAGCGACCGTCCTGCAGGGCCGCCAGGGCGCCAAAGCCGATCATTCCCTCCTGGAACTGCGCCGGCTCGTAGGAGGCGCTGGCCCTCAGGGCCTGAGCCACGGATTCGCCGCCGCTGAACCTGCTGCTGAGGCCCGAGGCCTGCTCCACATAGGCCGAGAAGGCGCTTGCCGCGGCGACCACCTCCCCGGGCAGTTCGACGCCTGCGGACGCGGGACCGTCGTCGGCGATCGCCAGGCCCACCCAGGCGGCGGAACTTAGAGCCACGCACGCGATCGCGGCGCGGCATTTCTGCGGATGCTTCATGGTCTACCCCCGACTGGTCAGGCGTCATCTGGGGGCCGAACAATTTTATGTTCCGCTAAGAACTATGATTGGATTGGTCTTAACCTTGCGGACCGCGCGTGCGCCGCGCCATTCCGGATCAGGCCACTCGCCTGGCGACCGCCTGAAGATCGCGTTCGGAGGCCTCGATGTAGTGACGGGTGACCGGGACTGCGTCGATGCGCTTGGCCAGCTGGAGCTGGAAGACCATGTGGTCGCCGTAACGGAATCCCACCTCGGCGCCGACCAGATAGTATTCCCACATCCGGCAGAATCGCTCATCGTAGAGGTCGGCGATTTCCTCGCGGTTGGCGAGGAATCGCTCACGCCAGCAGCGCAGCGTCTCGGCGTAGTGCAACCGGAGAATCTCGATGTCGGTCGCCACCAGTCCGGCTCGTTCCACGGCGGGCAGCACCTCCGAGAGCGCGGGAATGTAGCCGCCCGGAAAGATGTACTTGGCGGTGAACGGATCGGTGGTGCTGGGCCCGCGCCATCGACCGATGGAATGGATCAGGGCGACGCCGTCATCGGCGAGCAACCGCGCGATCTGGCTGAAGTAGGACTGATAGTTGGGCCTTCCCACGTGCTCGAACATGCCCACAGAGACGATCCGGTCGAAGGATCCCTGCAGGTCACGATAGTCGGTAAGCGAAAATCGGACCCGCTCGCCAAGACCCGCCGCCTCCGCCCTCGCCCTGGCCGTCCGCAGTTGTTCCGAGGACAAAGTCACGCCCTCGACCATGACCCCGGTTCCCGATGCAAGGGAGAGGGCGAGCCCTCCCCATCCGCAGCCGATGTCCAGAACGCGCTGACCCTCGCTCAGCAGCAGTTTTGCCGCGATGTGCCTCTTCTTGGCGGCTTGCGCCTCCTCGAGGCTCATGCCTCGCCTCTCGAAGAGGGCGCAGGAATACTGCAGATCGTCGTCCAGGAAGCGCCGGTAGAGTTCCAGCGAGAGATCGTAATGGTGCGAGACATTGCGCTTCGCCTGCGCGCGCGCGTTGCTCTCGCGGACCATGCGCGACCACCAGCGCCGGAGGCGGTTCGGATGCTGGGGAGCTCGAGTTTCAGCGGTGTTGATAGACGCGAGCGCGACAAGGTCGTGGATGGCGCCCTTCTCGAAGGTGAGTCGGCCGTCCATGTAGGCCTCTCCCACTCCCAAAGACGGCTTGGCGATGATCCGCGCCAGCGTCAGATTGTCGGCGATGGTCAGTTCGATCGGGGTCCCCGATCCGTCGCCTGCATGGAGACGGCGGCCGCCAGGAAGGCGGACGGTCAGGCAACCGGTATGGAACGCCTTGGCGAGGAAGGACTCGATGCTCAATCTCTTTCCTCCTGTCCCTTGAAGCGACTGACCTCTGCGAACGGTTTCTGTGGGTCTTTTGGCGCGGGGCAACCCAGGCTCTTTACCGTCTTCGACCTCAGTTTGCCAAATTCTCGCCTGATTTGGCCGTCGGCTTGACTCTTCCGGCTTTCGATCCTACTTCGCAGTCCTGTTGGCACTCAACGGGGGCGGCTGCTAACGGCCGACCCTCGGGCTAACGTGAATCAATCACAGACGATCTACGGAGAGAAAATCCATGGCGTTTCGTCCACTCGGCGACCGCGTCCTCGTCCGCCGTGTCGAGGAAGAAGAGAAGACCAAGGGCGGGATCATCATCCCTGACACCGCCAAGGAGAAGCCTCAGGAAGGCAAGGTCGTGGCTGTTGGTCCCGGCGCGCGCGACGATGCCGGCAAGGTGCAGCCCCTCGATCTGAAGAGCGGTGATCGCATCCTGTTCGGCAAGTGGTCGGGCAGCGAAATCAAGCTCGAAGGCGAAGATCTCCTGATCATGAAGGAGAGCGACGTCCTTGGTGTGCTGGAATAGCCCCAGGCCCGCGTTCAATCAGTTTCAACCCAATCATCCCCAATAGAGAAAGAGCCTAGGAAATGGCTGCCAAAGACATCTATTTCTCCACCGATGCCCGCGATCGAATGCTTCGCGGAGTAAACATCCTCGCCAACGCGGTCAGGGTCACCCTGGGCCCAAAGGGCCGTAACGTGGTGATCGAAAAGTCCTTCGGGGCGCCGCGCTCGACCAAGGACGGCGTAGCCGTCGCCAAGGAAATCGAACTTTCCGACAAGTTCGAAAACCTCGGCGCGCAGCTCATCCGTGAAGTCGCTTCCAAGACGAACGACAAGGCGGGGGACGGCACCACCACCGCCACTATCCTGGCCCACGCCATCGTGGTCGAGGGCACCAAGTCGGTGGCCGCCGGCATGAATCCGATGGACCTGAAGCGAGGCGTCGACAAGGCGGTCGCGCGGATCGTCGAAGAGATCAAGGCGACTTCCAAGAAGGTGACCACCAACCAGGAAATCGCCCAGGTCGGCTCGCTCAGCGCCAATGGCGACACCGAAATCGGCGCCATGATCGCCAAGGCGATGGAGAAGGTCGGCAACGAGGGTGTGATCACCGTCGAAGAGGCCAAGAGCCTCGAGACCGAGCTCGACATCGTCGAGGGCATGCAGTTCGACCGCGGCTATCTCTCGCCGTACTTCATCACCAACGCCGACAAGATGGAGGCGGTGCTCGAGGATCCGCTGATCCTGCTTTACGAGAAGAAGCTGTCGTCCCTGCAGCCCCTGCTGCCGGTGCTCGAGGCGGTCGTTCAGTCGGCCCGGCCGCTGCTGATCGTCGCCGAAGACATCGAAGGCGAGGCCCTGGCGACCCTTGTCGTCAACAAGCTTCGCGGCGGTCTTCGGGTCGCGGCGGTCAAGGCGCCTGGCTTCGGTGATCGACGCAAGGCGATGCTCGAGGACATCGCGACCCTCACCGGCGGCCAGCTGATCAGCGAGGATCTGGGCATCAAGCTCGAGAATGTCGGCATCGACATGCTCGGCAAGGCCAAGAAGGTGTCGATCACCAAGGACGACACCACCATCGTCGACGGCGCCGGCGCCAAATCCGACATCGAAGCGCGAATCTCCCAGATCAAGCGCCAGATCGAGGACACCACCTCCGACTATGACAAGGAAAAGCTGCAGGAACGCCTGGCCAAGCTCGCCGGGGGCGTGGCGATCGTCCGCGTCGGCGGCTCGACCGAAGTCGAGGTGAAAGAGAAGAAGGACCGCGTCGATGACGCCTTGAACGCGACCCGCGCGGCCGTGGAGGAAGGCATCGTTTCCGGCGGCGGCGTCGCCCTGCTCAAGGCCGGGCTCAAGCTCGACGGTCTCAAGGGCGACAATGCCGATCAGGACGCGGGCATCGCCATCGTCCGGCGCGCGCTCCAGGCCCCGATCAGGCAGATTGCCGAAAACGCGGGCGTCGAAGGCTCGATCGTGGTCGGGAAGGTCCTCGAGAGCAAGGTGGCCAACTACGGCTTCGATGCTCAGAAGGAAGAGTACGTCGACCTGATCGCCGCCGGCATCATCGACCCGGCGAAGGTCGTGCGCACGGCCCTGCAGGACGCGGCCTCGGTCGCCGGCCTGATGATCACTACCGAAGCGGCGATTGTCGAAGCGCCCAAGAAGAACGCCGGCGGCGCGGGCGGCATGCCCGGCGGCGGTGGAATGGGCGGCGGCATGGGCGACATGGACTTCTAGGACTCGCCTCGACCGTCTCTGGACCATTGAAACCCCCGGCCCCAGAGCCGGGGGTTTTTCTTGGCCCCTCGCTACAACCGCCTGCGTCTATCGCTCGCGTCGATGAGGCTGCTCGCCGCCCAACCGGTCAGGCTGATCACGACCGAGGCCAGGATCGCGTCGAGGAATCCATGGACATGGACGCCGTGAAAGAAGAAGGCGACCAGGCTCACCATCAGTCCGTTCACCACCAGCAGGAACAGACCCAGCGTCAGGATGGTCAGAGGAAAGGTGAGAAAGACGAGGATCGGTCGCACCAGGGCGTTGACGACGCCCAGCAGCAGGCCCGCGATCAGAAGGTTCTCGATCCCATCCACCTTGACCCCGTGAATGAGCTTGGAGGCCAGCCAGAATCCGAGCGCCGCCGCAAGGGCGCGAAGGATGAATCGCATCATGTCGCCACCAGCTTCGTTTTCCCCACCCTAGAACCGCCTCCGATCCAGCGAAATAGCCGCCAAGGTCACGTTGACGCATACGGAAGGCGGCAATACCTTCGTCGCTGACCGTTCCTTTTGATCGGAAGGGAGATTTCCCCTCATGGCCACCGAACTTCGCCGACCGGAGCGCACCTTCACCATCCGCCAGCTCTGTGTCGAATTCAAATGCACGGCCCGCGCCCTGCGCTTCTACGAAGACAAGGGCTTGCTGGCGCCAGCCCGGCAAGCGATGAACCGAGTATATTCCTACAAGGACCGCGGTCGCCTCCAGCTCATACTGCGCGGCAAGCGCGTGGGCCTTTCCCTCGCAGAGATCCGCGAAATACTCGAGCTGTATGACAAGCACGATGGAGGCGCGGCGCAGAACGCCACGGCCTTGCGCAAATTCCGGCAGCGGATCGCCGCCTTCGAACGCCAGCGAGAGGATATCGATCACAACCTCGCCGAGTTGCGGGAAGCCTGCGCCCGGCTCGAGGAGCGCCTGGCCCAGGCGCGGCCCGACCTGCTGGCCGCGGTGGAACCTGTCGCGCCCGCGGCCAGATCCCCTCGCGAGACCGTCGGCGCGCGCTAGCGCTGCGGGTTTGCCTCAGGGCGTCGCCGCCAACCATTCCGAGGCCCGCTCGGCGAGCGCCGCCATATCCTTGAGCTCGCACTCCCAGACGATTTCGACGCGCCACCCTGCCGCCTCGAGCGCCGAGCGGGCCGCCTTGTCGCGGGCGCCGTTGGCGGCGATCTTGGTGGTCCAGTAGTCGCGATTGGCCTTGGGGACGCGCGCTCCGCGGGCGCAGTCGTGGCCGTGCCAAAAGCAGCCGTGGACGAGAACCGCCAGTCGGCGACCGGGAAGCACGAGGTCGGGCTTGCCCGGCAGATCGCGCCGATTAAGCCGGTAGCGTCCGCCCAGCGACCAGATCAGCCGCCGCACCTTCAGCTCGGGTCCGGTGCCGCGCCCCTTCACCCTGCGCATGACCGCCGAACGTTTCCAGGGCGGATAGACGTCGGTCACGACCGCGGGGACGATTCCGGAGAACGTGTTTCAGGGCTTATGGAAACGATAGACGATCTGGTCGGTGTGGCCGCGGATCGACGGATCGAAGATGAGCGCCGTGTGAGGATCCGCGGGATTGCGCAACACATCGCTTTCGCCATCGAACTTGAAGCCCGCCGACTCCACTTCCTGTCGGATGACCGCCGGGTCGATCCGATGCAGCTTGTCGGCGGTTTCCGTCGGCGGTGAACCGGGCAAGGCGACGTGGTCGATGATCAGCAGGACGCCACCGCTCTTTAGCGCCGCGAACCACACGCGATCGAGAGCCGGGACATCGAGGTGAACCTGCGAAAGATGCAGGTCGTGGTAGTTGTCGGAGGTCCAGATGAGGTCCAGCGGCGGCAGCGCGCCCATGCCGGTCGGGCCGATCGGGATCACGGTGACGTTCGCGTAGGCCGGATCGGCGGCGATCTTGTCGGCGGCCGGCTCGGCGAACGGGGATTTCCGGTCAGGCACCGCAGCCCAGACATGTCCGGTGGGGCCGACCGCCTTGCTGAGAATCCGGGTGAAGTAGCCCCCGCCGGGAAGGATCTCGAGCACCTTGTCGCTCGGCTTGACGCCCGAAAACGCCACGACGTCGCCGGGCTTGCGGGCGGCGTCCTTGGCGGTGTCGTCGGCGGGCCTGCCTGAATCGGCGACCGCAGCGCCAACGTAGGGCGGTATGGGCTGAGCGAAAGCGGCGCCCGCGGCTGTCGACAGCACCACGGCGATCAGGGCGATCAGAAACGCACGAGACATGTTTTCTCCCCTCGTTCTCTGGTTGAGACCATAGTCCGCGCCGAGTTGGGATTGCGTCAAGCCTGCAACTCGCGTGCGGCGATTTCGGCGATTTCAAGCGCGGGAGATGCATCCTCGCCGTCTCCGAGCGTCCACGACGCCGAGAGGCCGGCGTAGGCAAGGGCCCAGTTCAAAATCCGTGAGGGCTCCAGCCCCGCCTCCCGGGCGATGATCGCGACTCCGGCGCGCAGCCTTGCAGGCGCGCCGGCCGTTTCGATGTCTGGATTGCAGAGGATATTTGCATAATCGAATCCCCGCTCACCCAGAAGGCCCTTGGGGTCGATGGCGAGCCAGCCTCGCGCGCCTCCATCGAGGACATTTTCGTGGTGGATATCGCCATGCAGCACGACGGGTTCTGCGGCGGTCGCCAACAGCATCCGCGCCGCGTCGGCCGAGCGATGAAGAATGCCCCCAAATCGGCTCGCCGCCGGTTCGAGCGCCCGGAACCAGACATCCAGCGGGACAAGGCTTGGAGGGCGTGCCCCGACCCTCGGAGCATGAAGTTTTGCAGCCGTGCGACAGAGGACAGTGGTCGCCTCTTGGTCCGCGCCGCTGCGCGCCATAGCCGAAAGGGAGCGGCTGCCGATGACCCGTTCCAGCAGAAGGGCGGCGCCCTGGCGGGCGAGGACCGTGGCTGCGCCGTCGCCGCCCCACCATTCCATCGCCGCGGCGCCGCGCGCCTCTTCTTCATGGCCGGCGATCTTCAGCATCGCGGCTTCGCCGTTTCTGGTGACCGCCAACAGGTGCGATCCGAAGCGGGTCGTGAAACCCTCGCCATCCGAGACCAGGCCCCAGCAATCGAGCCAGGGGCGGAAGACATCTTCCGGCGGGTCTATGGCCTGTGATCCTAGGCCCACCGACGAAACACCAGGCAGGTGTTGAGCCCCCCGAAGGCGAAGGCGTTGAGCAGCAGCGCTTCGGCGTCGATCGCCCGCGCCTCGCCGAGGACCAGATCGAGGTCGCATTCCGGGTCCGGTCCGAGCCAATTCAGGATCGGCGGAGCGCTCCCGTCGGCGAGCGCCATCAGGCCGATGACGCCCTGGACGACGCTCGCGGCCCCGATCAGATGGCCGTGGGCGCTCTTGGTGGCGATGATCGGGTGATCCTTGGCCCGCCCGCCAAAGACCGAATGGATCGCCGCCGCCTCGTTCTTGTCGTTGAGCGGGGTGCCCGTGCCATGAGTGGAGATCAGGATCCGCCGCGCGTCTCGCGCCTTGGCCTGGTCGAGGGCCGCGCTCATCGCCGACACTGCGCCTTCGAGGCTGGGCTGGGTCCAGTGAAAGGCGTCCGAGGAAAGACCGACGCCGGAGAGTTCGGCGATGATCTTCGCGCCTCGGGCGGTGGCGTGATCCAGGGATTCGAGCACCATGGCGCCGCCGCCCTCGCCGATGACCATTCCGTCGCGACCCTGGGAGAAGGGCCGGCAGGTGGTCGGGCTCATGGCCTGCAAGCCCTCCCATGCGCGCAGGCAGGCCGCGGTCGCGATCGCCTCGCTGCCGCCGACGATGGCGATTTCGGTACCTCCAGCGCCGATCAGGGCGGCGCCCTGAGCAATGGCGTGGCCGGACGAGGCGCAGGCGCTGGACACGGCGAAGACCGGTCCGCGAATGCCGAATTCCATGGCCACGGCGCTCGCGGGCGCGCTCACCATCACGCGGGGCACGGTAAGTGGATGGACCCGGGCCAGCTTCTGGCCATAAAAACGCTCGTAGGACTGCTCGAGGGTGTGGATGCCGGCGAAACCGTGGCCGAGAACCACGGCCGCGCCGCCCAGTGACCCGGATCCCAGGAGTCCCGCGGCATCCAGAGCTTCGTGCGAACACTTCAGCGCGAACATGGAAAACGGGTCCAAGGATGCGCCCACCCTGCGGCCCAGGGCCGATTCGAGCATTCCCACCACGTCACCTTCGACCAGCGCTGCCGGAGTGGTATGCGGCGGAGGTCCATTAGGCCCTGGGTCGAAGAGGTGTTCGGTGATGCCGGACTTGCCGTCCCTGGTGGCCGCCCAGGTCTCGGCGACGGTGGCCCCCAGGGCGCAGATCGCCCCCAGGCCGGTGACGACAACGCAGCGCGAAGCGGCGTTCGCCGATTTCAAGACTTCTGCTTCTCTATCAGCGATTCCAGTATGTCCAGAAACTGGCCAAGATTGGCGGTTTCCTTGAAAGCGTCCTCCGGGATCTCGATGCTGTACTTTTCCTCCACCGCGAAAACCACGCTCACGACATCGACGCTATCCAGTCCGATGTCGGCCAGGGTTGCTTCGCGGGACAGCTTGGCGCGGTCGATCAGAGCCTCCTGGGCGATCAGATCCAGAAGCTCGTCATCCAAGGTCGCCATTTAGGTCTCCGACCGGCCATCTCTCGTTCAACGCCATAGCAAGGGAACACCCGCCCACCAACACGCTTAGGCCGGCGAATAGGCCCGAAGGACGTCTTCGATTATCCGCTCGAGCTGCTCGAGGGTGTTGCAGGTCTTGGCCAGATGGCAGAACCGGCGATAGGCGTCCATCTTCGAGTCGCCCTGGCCCCAATAGGTCTCGGGCTCCGGATTGAGCCAGATGATGGCGCGCGAACGCTCCTCCATGCACCGCATGAGGTCGAGCCTTGGATTGGCGTAGTTGGAGCGACCGTCGCCGAGGATGATGACGGTCGTCCGGCGGTCCACCGCCCACTCCCGCGAGGCGCAGAAGTCGGCGAAGGCGCGTCCGTAGTCGGTTGGGCGAAAACCGATCCTGGCCAGGATAAGCTCTATGGCGTCGTCGACCTTTTCATCGTCGAGGAGGTCGTTGACGCATACCAGTCGGTCGGAGAACGCGAAGGCGTCCAGCCGGTCCACGACCTCGTTGAGGCTGTAGAGGAAGAGCAGAAGGAACTGGGCCGCCGCCGCCACCGACCGGGAGACGTCGCAGAGGACGGCGATCCTGGGCTTCTGCAGCGTCCGTCGTTTCCAGGCGATTTCAAAGGGTACGCCGCCGTATCCCAGGCTCCTACGCAGGGTCCTGCGCACGTCGAGGCGCCCCTTCTTCGCCCGGTGGCGGTGACGCGCGTACCGCTTCGCGAGCCGCCTGGCCATCTTTCGCACCAGCGCCTCCATGGCCCGAACATCCTCCGGCTCGACGGCGGTGAGCTTGCGACGCGAAAGCAGGCGCTCCCGAAGCCGGCGTCCCGTCTGGGCGGCATAGAGTTCGGCCTGCCGGTCGACGAAGGCTCGCGCCTCGACGAAGAGGGCCGTTCGGCGCACCGCCAGCTCGGCGGCCAGGGAGTCATCGCCGGTCTCCGATGTCCTCAGTCGATTGATCAGGGATTCCAGCTCGCGAAGGCCCATACCGTCGAGAAGGCGTCGCGTGAGGAGGCTGCGCTGGGCGCCGGTCTGGATCCCCGTGACGGCCGCCCCGGCTGCGGCCGCTTCCATGGCTTGGGCGAGGCCGGCGGAATCTTCATCGAGAAGCATCCGCGCCAAGTCTCCCGCTTCCCCGGCCGCGGGCGTGGAGTCGGCCCGCGAAGGCGTCGTGGCGTCGACGAATTCGTCGCGGGCGAAGAAGGTGTCGAAGCAGGCGTCGAAGCGTTCGACTTCCTCCGCGGTCTTGGCCAGGGTCACCGCCAGGGAGTCCTTGAAGAGAGTCCGGTCGGACCAACCGACTTGGGCGGCGGCGCGATGGGCGTCGATCGCCTCGGCCGGCGAGACATCGACCTCGCTTGCCCGCAACGCCCTCACGAAGTCCTCTAGGGTGTGCCGCACGGCGTCAGGCTCCAGCGGGGCGAGCCAGAAACTCGGGAATCTTGGCCTCCACGGCCGCTATGTCCTGCTCGAACTTCAAGAGCACGTTGAGGGTCTCGCGGACGAGCTCGCCATCGAGGCTCTCGACATTGAGAAGCAGGAGGGCGCGGGCCCAGTCGACGGTCTCCGAAATCGAAGGCAGTTTTCGCAGATCGAGGGTGCGCACCGCCTGGACGAACGCGACGAGCGACCGGCGGAGTTTCTCTTCGACCTCGGGCGCGCGCGCCGCGACGATTTGCTCTTCGAGACGCTGGTCGGGCAGGGGGATATGCAGATGCAGGCAGCGCCGCTTCAGCGCGTCACCCAAATCGCGGACGTTGTTGGAGGTAAGGAACACCATCGGCGCGATCTTGGCCCTGATCACGCCGATCTCGGGGATCGAAACCTGGTAGGCTGACAATGTCTCCAGCAGGAACGCCTCGAACGCCTCATCGCTTCCAGAAAGGTCTCGGAGAAGAAGAGGTCGCCCGCCCCGCGCAGCTGCTCCATGGCGGTCTCGAGGTCGGGCGCGCCGGCGAGCGAGGCGCCCATGTGGTCTTTCAGGATCTGGGTATAGAGAAGCTGTTTGCCGTACTTCCACTCGTAGAGCGCCTTGCTCTCGTCGAGTCCCTCGTAGCACTGGAGCCGGATCAGCGGCAGTTCCAGGAGCGCGGCGGTCGAAAGCGCGAGTTCGGTCTTGCCCACACCGGCGGTTCCCTCCACCAGGATCGGCTTCTTCAGGTGCGCCGACATATAGACGGCGGTGGCGATCCGCCGCGAGGCGATGTAGCCGACCCCCGCCAATCCCTCGATGATCGTTTCGACCGAGGCCAACGGGGAACCGGCCTCCAGGCTCGCGCTCATGGCCGCGTTCCGAAGGCGCGGTGGTCCGGCTGCGCGCGCAATCGGAGATTGGCAAGGCGGCGGGGGCCCATCTTGCGTCGCCGCTCCCACTCGTCGATCTCGGCCTCCCGGAACATGCTTCTCCTGGTCTCCTCGCGTCCGAATAGGCTGGTTCAGGCCCCAAGGACAGCAAGGGACCTGGCTTCAGCGAGATTGCTATCCCTTCGGACGGCGCCGCATGGCCGACACGGCCCCCCC